>ENA-OROO01000934-OROO01000934.1-human-gut-metagenome-genome-assembly--contig:-NODE-934-length-16785-cov-12.200717_pt1 | contig 16785 bp, 19 predicted proteins | sample MGYA00242130_ERZ509052 | MGnify/ENA primary metagenome ERZ509052 (study PRJEB26280, sample SAMEA2338730) | human gut metagenome | biome: human gut; feature: human-associated habitat; material: faeces... | reverse complement strand
CGAAAAATAACATTAAACACTTCAAGCAACTGACGTACATCGCCAGTGACCAGATATAAATCTATCGTTATTGACTAGATATTTTAATATTTTTTAAAATTAAAAAAAAAAACATTTTCCATCAATATTCTTTTGTACCAAAATGACATTTTTTTAGGGAAAAATTTAAAAGGTCCTTTGTCCTCGTTGTTTCGACATAAAAACACATTGCAAATGGATTAATTCCAGCGAAACCACTGAAATTACTAGTGTAAACACATCGAATGGCTGAAAAGAACTTTTTCAATGTTCGAGTTTTTCAATATTTCAAGATGAGTGCTCAAGCAACTGCTGAATATCAAACAACGAAAAATGTGTCAAGTAGGTCTTGTACTAAAATCATGAAAGAATTTAGTGATTATAATGTACAGGAATTAGCTGGCCCAAGATTAAATAGACAACAAATGCACTCAATTAGAGGTCGAGTTAGAAATTGTATTGATTTCGGACTTCCAGTCCCCGAATGGAATGTTATTTACAACGATGTTGTAAATAACAAATATACAACTGATGCAACATTCGAAATCGAAGGATTAAGACATGTTGAAAATAATCCAAATGTATACAGTTGTGAATAAAAGGTTGTAACGGTATAAAAGGTTGTAACGACGGTTTAAATTTTTATTTGTTAAAATTTATTTTAAATCGAAATTATCCCAATATATATAATATTAAAAATATTTTAAACCAATTAAATAAATGCACAATTATATGATATTTATAATTTAAAAGTATTATTATGTAAAAATCTAAATATAAAAAATTTTAATTGAGCAAATGCATAAAATTAAAAATGTTGTTATTTACTTATTTTCAACATTTTTTTGAAATTCTTCGCTAAAGAAATGTTTGTTTATCCATCCCCATTTCTGGCTTTTTCTTCTGCCTGATAAATCATCCACTGAATAATTTAAATCAAAAATTTCTTTGAATTCATCAAATTTTTCAATTCTTTGGCGATTTTGTTTGATGTAGTTAACATCATTAACAGAATAATAATCGAAACCAGTATGTTGAAAAGATGACCTAATTGTTGTAGAGCATGTGCTCATTTCATATGCTCTAAAGACACGGTACAAATGATCATTCTTACTTGGAATATCACTATTTTTAGGTATATACCTTTTTTTGGTTTTTAAAACACCAAAAAGAAGTCGATCTAGGACTTGGAATATATGGGATGTATGTGGAGGATATGTTATAACAAGTATGTTATGGTTTGCCAATAATTTTAATAAGTTTTCATCAATATGTGACGAACAATTATCAAAAAATAGAATTGCTGGTTTTTCTTCGCATCCTTGCAAATTCCGATCTGATTCAACCTGAGGAATGAACCTATTGACTATATGTTCGTTGAATATCTCTTTTGTCATATAGGATGATGTTCTAATCTTAATAATCAGATCGATATTCCTTCTGATACCTAAATCAAATATTGATTCTGCTTTTGGATCTGTTGTAACAATCAAAGGGAAATAAGCATCACCACCAGCACTAATTGTTGCTAAAAGAGTTATATGTCGTATCCCTCTATCAACAGGGTAGTGTAATTTAACATTTTCAAGCTCTTTGGGAATTACAACAGTTTTTGGTTTCCTTTCTTCCCAATCTGAAAGACCTGATTCATCCATATTATATATTAGCTCTGCAGGTGACATTGTTATGACTTTATCAACAAGGTCCATGTATTCTATTAATTGGGATCTTGGTATTTTTAATCTTGGTTCTTCCTGAGGGTAAATCATTGAACTTATTATCAAAGATGAATGCCTATTGATAAAACTTCTTACCCATCCTCTTGTTAATGAAATATTATACTGATTCTCTACATATTGAAGTATTTGAGATGTTGTCATATAATTTCCATCTGATTTTTTGGATAATATGGTTGAAATCAGTTCATCTTCTTTGGCTTCATCAATTTTCAAAGGCCTACCATTCGGCATTTTTTGCTTTTTGGAGTTGCAAAGTATTTTTCTGAAATTTCCTTCTGTGATACAATAAATAGATGACATGAGCTTTGCATTTGCTGAAATAAAACAATTTTCAATGAGAAATTGTCTCACAAAAAGCATTTGTTCATTTCTTGATGTACATGATGTAAAACACTCATTTCTAACAATTGCACGTGCATCTTGAGCCCTTATAATTGTGCCCTGACATCTTTGCATAAACACATCTTTTGTTAATGGTTTAGCCTTTTGTTGCATGATTTTAATAAAAAATACATCATTTTAACGTACATTAATTTTCTATCGGCGTTACAACCTTTTATACCGTTACAACCTTAGGTAGGAATGGAATTTGGATGATTTTCTCAGGATTCAACTTCGTTGAATCCCAAGAAAATCACCCAAATTCCAGGATTGCAGTTTTAACGTTTTTAAGTTCGCAGACTTTAAAACTTTACCCTCTCAATCACTTATCCAAGTGATATGATAAGGGCCTCACTTTTTCAAGGATAACCTCACTTCACTTGTCCACCCGTTTTATATCAAAAAGTGGGAAAATTGAATGGATATTTAGCAGGATAAAGGGTGGCGAAATTAATTTTGTCAAATGTCAGATTTCCTTATGAAAAAGTGAAACCACGAACCAATTGTCCGTATCACTTCACTTTAAATTTGTATTAATTATATCACATCACAAAATGTTATCGAAGATTCCAAATTTACGTTATTTCGAAATAGTCGATTGGAGAGGGATGAATCGCCCCGCATTTATCGCTATATTTCATTATATAGATAATTTTGGTTTCTTTCAAGGTGATTCGGTGAAGTTTCAAGAAGGAAATTTCCTCATCAATTGGACTGATTTCGTAGATAATATTCGCGCTCTTCGATGTAAAGTTCATGAACAAAATTTATATCACGGTTCCCCAAATTTATTCAGAATATTAACAGAACTTCGTGATCTCGAAACAGATGTTAGTCTTGTTGGTTCTCGTCTTCTTTCTCTACACGAGTTTTGGCGAAAATGGAATCATTATCAATTTAGAATTTAATAAAAATTTTTTAAAATTATTTTATTTTTTATAATGAGGAGAGCAGGTAAAGGCTACGCTATCGAAAATAATATTAGGAATAAAAATCCTCAATGGATGGTTGTTGAGCCTAAACAACCACTATTTAACGATAATTATTATGCTGATAACGGTGGTTCTAGCGCAAGGTGGGCAACACTTGATTCAGATACTAACGTTGCAGGCTTCGCCCCTGGTATGGATGATATTGGTCACATTATTTTAGATAACAAGAAAGATGTAAAGTTCAATCGTAATTTAGTCACATCTGCAGGTGCAAATTATTGGGTTTCAAAGAAAAATGCAAACATTAGAGACCCTGGTAAATATTGGGAAACTGCTGTACAAGATATCAACGGTGATGGAATTCCAGAAGTTTTAATCAGAGATGGAAAGAAAGATATTAGATATATCAACGGATATTACTTAGGTAAATCTAAAAAAGGAATTGTTCAAGCATATCAAAATTATATTGATAATAAAGCACCACCGGAAAAAAGACAAGTCATGAAAGCTAGAAATGAATTCGCTCCAGGTGAATTATCTTATAATTACTTCTTACAACAAAATCTTTCCCAAGATGAAAATAATCTTGACGGTAAATTAATTCCTTCACCTTATCTGGCTAAAGCTGGTTATAAAGCTAGAGCTCCTTCAGCTTCAAATTTGTTACTTAAGTACAAAACAGCACGTTGTTATGAAGCTGCTTTGAATAGCTTTAATATCAATGAAGAAACAAAGAAATTCGTGAAAAAAGTATTTGGTGTTATCATGGCAAACGCTAATTTATATAAAAAATATGTCTCAGGCAAAGCAATCGAATACTTCCAAAAACAACGTATTAGTGAAAAGGAAGCAAAGAAGAAGCACAGCGGACAAGTTGTTTCACCTTATACAGAATATTGTCTTAATTTAGTTAAAGATTTATGTGAAGATGAAGATGATTTATTTATTCAGGATATTAGACAACAGATTCAATTTGTTATGGGAAATATCGGAGATCCATTACCTAAGAAACAAGAAGTTGGTAAAGTTCCAATTAGAACGAAGTTATCAGGCAAATCTCCAAATATAAACGCAATTCTTAACGCAAGAGCAGGTGATCCAGTTAATCCAATTATAAGGGATGATCAAAGACAAGCAGCAACAGTTGTTAAACCAACCGGTCCAAAAAATTATAGAGAATTCCTTAATAGTCTAAACGATCCAGAGATTCTTAATAATAATGTCATGAGGAACTTCATCGTAGATTTACAAAACGAGGCAGCAACAGATAGGAATACTGGTGAAATAATACACCTGAAAACTTTGTATAATCGAATCGTTAATGCTAGATACCTTCCAGCCTCTAATGATCCAAATGATTATCAAAGTCCTGATGCTCCAGTTAATGTTCAAAAAATCGGTAATGTTCCTGTTTATTCACCAGATTAATAAAAAAATTTTATATTTAATTATGTCTTGGGGCTTTTTTAACAAGATCAAAAAAGGAATACGAAAGTTTATAAAATGGATTAAAACAAATTTCACTTTAAACGATGAAGGAAAAATTGTTCTTATTAAAGATGTAGTTCAGAAAGAACCTACTTTATTAGATAAAATTTATGCAGGTTTAAGAAAGCTTAAAGTTCCTTCTTTTAAAGATTTTAGTACAAAATATTTAGATTCTAATCTCCGATCTTTCTATCCTTCATATATTCACTTTGGTGTTAATGGCGAAATTTACGACAGCGGTAACCTAATTAGTCTAGAAAAATTATACAGCACAATGCTTAGAATGATATTTTTGGGGAAATTTGATTTGTTAGGTTTTCCTAATCATAAAAAATTTGATATATATTATAAAGATAAAGATATAGTTCCGCTATATCCAAAGGACATATCAATTGACGAAAATGGGAAAATATTTAAAGGAAATAGAGCGATATCTCCAGTAGCTGCATTCAGCTATCTACTTACGAACATAATTGATATAATAAAAAATAATTATTAATTGTTTATTTAGTTCTTCTATATTTCTCAGTCCATGATTCTACTAGAGGTGCAGCACCGGTTATTGCTTTTCCAATTAACCCTGCTTTCCCAGGCATTGACGCTAACATAGGCCCATACTGAGCCATTATCTCAGGCGCATGTTTTAATAAAGGTTTTATTACTTTATTTTTAATGAATTTAAATACTTTTTTGAAGCCTTTCTTTATCTTGTTAAATATACCCCAAGCCATAATATAAAATGAATTTAATTAATGTTTATTTAAATAAAGGTTTAATCATTCCTGCTGTTTGATAACTATAATCATCATCACCATCAAAATCTGTATCATCATCCGGCGGATAATAACTATTATAACCAGCAGGATCATACTCACAAGTTTCGATAGGGTCGTCACTAAGAGATTTTTTAGGTTTTGCTTTTAACAACCCTTTCTTTATTTTATTCCAAGAGCCGAAAGTCATTGAAAAAATATGAAAATATTTTTCATTTTTATAAATGTTGTACAACAATGCGCAATACAAGAATGAAACAACTGATCAAGGTTGTGTGGTCGAGTATTATGAAAAATTAAGAGACTTGATTTCAAAAAATGATGGAACAAGATCTTTCATAATTAGAACAGAAGATTGTCATGATCAAAATGCTCCTTTCAACCAATCACAAGAAACAAGATTAAGAATTACTCATAATGATCATATGATTTCACAAATTACAGAAGGCTTTATTAACTTTAAGATCAAATTAACACTTCAATTATCTAAAGATATTCAAGCAACACATGTTAATGATACTAATCATTTAGGTAAATTATTTGTTGGATTTAAATCTTCAAATCAATTATTAGATCAATTACAAATTTATTCTAATAATGTTTCAACAGGTTATCAACAAAATGAATGTTGTCGTGAAGGTTATTGTTATTCAACAATTAAACCATATAGTGAAAAGAAAACAAGAAAATATACACATTCATTATATGAAAATGTATCAGATTATTCTCAAAGTGTTTGTGGTACATATATTGATTTATCTGACTTTAGAGATGGACAAAAACATGATGTTGAATTTGAAATGAACTTACCATTTGAAGATATATTAGCATTTCAAGCATTTGACTTATATCCAAATAGAGTTGTTGGTGATATTGAAATTAGATTCTATGTTAAACCAGTTGGTTTAGTTTATTGTCAAGTTGATCCAAGAACAATTAAAGAAGTTAAAGAATATATGGAAGATACTATAATTGATTCAACATTTAAATCAGCACCAGTATTCAAGCATGGATTTACTCAAATTGGTAATGAAAGTAAAATTGCTGCATTAAACGTTGGTAGTGATAAATCTATTACACCAACAACAGAATCAATTACATTATCTTGTTTAGGTTTAACTGTTACATCATGTAAATCTAATATGTTTGGTTTTTGTGTTAAAGAACATTCATTACAATCTATTGCTCAAATGTTATCTCGTCCATTACCAATTCCATCACAACAATTAGATTATAATGCTTTCCCATTAGCAGCTACAAGATCTGGTATTCAATCAACAATTAATATGCCATTGTTCAACACAACATCTATAACTGTAGTATTTCCAAAACATGCAAATGATTATACTTGTTTCGATAATCCAATTTATCATAATGTTCAATTAACAATTAATGGTCAAAATTATCCAGATGAACCTGTTTCAACATTAGGTGCTAGATTTTTACAATATCAATTAGTCGCATCAGAATTAGATGGCGGTATTCAATGTACTAAAGAATTTGAAGATTCTTTAACAATGGATAGAAATAAGGCAGATGGCGGAAAATATAAGAATACTTTATCAGACGCTTCTTCATTTATGTTAAATATTCAAACAGAAAGATCAAGAGGTGGTTATTTATTCGATGGTTTAGATTCTAATGGTCAAAACATTCCAATCCAAATTAGAGGTCAACCAATTTATCCAGATGTTAATGATACCTATTATAATTTCGATGAAACTGGTGAAAATCATCCTCCTCCTCCTCAGTTGTTTGTCTGCAGAGATACTTATTTCACAGTGGATATCAACGATGGTTTGGTTTATCATCCTACTGGTTCTCCAGAAGGTTCTCAAGTTTAAATAAAATTAATTTCAATTATCATTTTGTTTATCATACCGAGGGTTACTAAAACATATTTTTATTCATCGGAAAAACATAACAAATTCCCATGTGAGTTTATTCAATCAAAAAATCCGAAAATAATTAAAGTTATATCATGTAAATTAATTTATAATAAATATCTTGTAGGTGATGTAAAAGTTCATGCTTCATTTATTGAAAGAGATCATTACGATGATTATTTTTGTATATTCGCTAACCAAAATAATAACTATGTTAAAAAATATGAATATACATCTTTAAAACAAGATTTTGATATTTGGTTTACAGATTTAGAAAATAATGAAATTGAACCAGATTCGTTTTTATTAGAATTACTTTTAATTTATTAAAAAATTTTTATTTTTATTTTATATTATATGATAAGTATTCAACCAACAACAAAATTTGTTCAAGAAAGCCCAATTGTAAATACAGATAATTTTGTTTTAAAAAAGGATCTAGTAACTGAATTAGCTAAAAAAGCTGATAAAAGTGCTTTAGATACAAAAACAGATAGTAAAGATGTTGAAAGAATATCAACAAATTTAATTGCAGCTAATTTAACTGATTACTGTAAAAAAGATGAACTTAATAAAGGATTGGAAAATAAGTCAAACACAAATCATACTCATACTACAATCAATAATGATTTAACTATAAACTCTAAAAGATTAAATTTATTTTCATCTAAGGCTGCTTATACTTATTTTACATTTGGTAAAAACGGAAAAGATGGGGAATCAGCAGTATTGGGTTTTGGTGATGATAAAGAGGGAAAATATGCCTTCATAAGGGTAAATGGAGGAAAACAATTATCAATATTTAATGATAAAGCAACATTTCCTAGCGAATTTACGGTGGCAACATTAAATGGTATTAATCCTTCAACAATATCTTTAAATACACATAATCATGATGATAAATATGCTTTATTGTCTCATTCACATACAACAAATGATATTACAGACATAGATACTTTAGCAAAAGCTGATCATAACCATGATACAGTTTACGCTACATTAACTCACGCACACTCATATAATTCATTAACTGACATTCCAGAAACTTTTACTCCATCTGAGCATAACCATGATGATAAATATGCTTCAAAAGAACATACTCACTCATTTAACGATTTAGAAGATAAACCAGAACTCGCGCTTGCAAATCACACACATACAGAATTTACCAATGATATAGTTATTAAAGGTAATTTAGATGTGGAAAAAATTAGTGATATTTGTGTCCCGCCTCTATCTGATGGTTCGATGTACTGGTACGCTGAAGAACCATTTTATCCTTACGTTGATTCAAAAGGTAATTGTAATATAGGTAATTCATTAACATTTATATCAGATGAAGGAACATATAAATGTATAAAATTCGACGTAGAACGTGATGGTGGAAACGGGAAATTAAATATGTATGATAATAATGATTATAAATTCATGTCATTGGGCGATAAACAAGTCACTGGAGAAAAACACACCTTTTTAAATTTTGGAAATTCATTAGGCTTTTATGGTGATAATGAAACTTCATTATCAATAAGAAAACAAGATGATACTAAATTATTTAGTTTTGGAGAAGATAAAAATAGACCTGATACGCAAGCAGTAGATACATATTTAGAGTTTAATCGAAGTGATTCAACTACATCATATGAATGGAGAATTTATTCACTTTCAAATCATAATTTAGATTTTTATAATTACCAAGGTAAAAGAGCTGGTTATATTGATTGTACTTCAAATAAGCAGATGAACACAACAATTACTCACAACGCACCACTTACTGAAGACTTGGATAAATACGAAATTGGTGCACCTGTATTTATGAGTGGAAAGGTATATAAATTAGAAGATGGAAAATACATAAATGAAACTGACAGTATAAACTGTATTCCATCAGTTAAACCCACAGGGTATTATAAAGAATTTTTAGGTATTGTTGTTGCAAAGCATAAAAAAGGAGATAAAATAACAATAGGTGATGTGGTTAAGAGAGATATAATTATACAACAAGATACGATAGATTTTGCAACACATGGTGATTTTTACTTTAAAGTTAGAGATTCATGGCCTTATCAGCCAGGTGACATTATTTTATATGATGGCAATATTGTTAGAGAATCTCAACCGATAACAACTAGAATTCAGAGAATGATAGTTGGTGTAGTTACAGCAATTATTGATCCAGACACAGTTGCTATTTTTAAAGATTAATAAAAAATTTTTAAAAAATCATTTCATTTTTATTAATGAATATTGAACGTCCTTCAACACCAAAATATTTTTCAGAGTCATTAACTCTTGAAGACCTTGGTATTTACTCAGACGATGAAATCGGTTATCAACCTAATAAAAGACCAATTTTTACGGTTTATGTAGAAAATAACCGAAACACTTTAAACAATGACCTTTGAAACAATCGATATATGTTTGTATCTTGCTATTTTTGGTTTCGGTGCAATTATTACATGTGGGTTTATTACCTTAATTGAAAATTGTTGCTGTCTTTCAGAAGATAAGGATCTTTCAAAACAATCACTAGCATCAATTGAACAACAAGAAAACACTTATAGTTAATAAATCATTTTTAATTCATTTATTTTTTATCATGGATTTTAACAATATTGAGTTTGATAATTTATTTAATGTTATAAATCAAATATTTTTAATACCTGATTGTCTTGATAAAACGCAATTTAAATTTCATTTAATTAATAATATTCCTGATATAAATATTAAAAATTATTATTTAAATAATCTAAAAAATCCAATAATTTCTAAACTTCGTTTTGGAAATAGAACAATTGATGACTGGTATGCAACTTATATTTCACAAAAGATAGCATTATTAGATAAAAAAGATGAAAAAATTGTTGAAGAAATAAATGTTGAAGATAAAGATGATATTCAACCAATTAAAAGAACAGAAAAAACAGATCGAAATTTTGATTATAAAAAGAATAAAAAATTATATGCCTTACATCATGTTTCATTTCCAGGTAGTTATCAAATTGATTTATTTTATTCCAAAAATAATTGTTATTTAATTGCGATTGAAGTTAATACAAGATATTTATTTATAACTAGAACAAATATTAATGTAAAAATAAAAGGTAAAAATAAAATCGAAAAAAAGTCAACATTACCAATATTTTTAGCGATGCAAAATTTATTTGAACAAGGTTGGAATCCAAGTATTATTAGATCTGATTCAGAAGCAGCTTTTAATAGTAATTTTATTAAAAGATTTATTTATGATAAACGAAAAATTATATACGAACCTGTTTTTAGAATTAAAACTGATGAAGGAACTAGTCCAAATCATACTAGTCTTGCTATTGTTGATAGAGTAATTCGAACAATTAAAGATCATTTTTATGACGAAGGTTATGGAAAATTAATACCTCAAAAAGAATTATATAAATTTGTTTCAGAATATAATAAAAGACCTCATAAAACATTAACTAAATTATTAAATAATAAAACAAGTCCTGAAATGGTTCATAATGATATAAAATTAGAAATACAAATTATCGAAAGATTAATTTATGAGAATAATAAAATAAAAGAAAAAGTAGGATGGCAGCTTCCTCCAGGAACAATAGTTAAAGTAATGAATGATACCGATGCTCTTGGAAAAAGAAGAAGAATGACTAAAATTGATCCATATGAAGTAGTTAAAAATCACAATAATTTATACATTATAAGAAACACAAGAACTGGAGAAGAAGAAAAAACAACAAGAATAAAAATTTCAAGAAATTAATTTTTTATTGAACTTATTCAGTAACGATTCCGTTCAAGATTGTTTGGACGAAATCATCACTGAGGTTGTCGATTCCGACACAAGGAGCATATTCTCGTCCTTCCTTGGAAGTCCGAGTTGGTTTGAGGATTACACCTTGCAACCGAGCATTTGGTGAAAAATGCACCATACTCGGAGGCAGGCAAACAATTGGTTGTTTGCCTCGGCATAATGTCAACACAGTTGAATGTGTTGACACCTCCGGCTTCCCGTTTTGGTCATACACGACAACACCTAACGGTTTCAAGGCGATGGTGTTATACTTGGTCCGGAACACATCGCCAGGGTCGTAGATTATTACGACATCACCGTTAACGCCGTCGTGCTCGTTAACGAAAGACCTAAAGGCTTTTGCGCAGAAGAACATCTTGCGAAGTGAAGTAAGTAAACAACCGTTTTTATACAAAAATTTTTTTATTCAATTTTAACGTCTTGCTCATTGATATTAACAATTAATTTTTCATTTTCATTTAATTTCGTATAAACATCTAATATTTGTTCAAATGTATAGGGTAAAGGAACTTGTCTTAATATATATCTTAATTGTTCTTTTGAGAATCTAGGAAAAATAAAAATTGTTGAAGCATTTGATTTAATTTCTGTAGGGAGAGATTTCCAAAATTGAACAGCAATAAAAACAGAACACTGTACATGAGCTAAACGAGTAAATAACTGATTAAAATAATTAGTTGTCTTATTAAATAATTTACTGTTTGCTGCATCTTCAAAAAATATTAAAGTATGTAAAGTTGTATTATCAAAATTATTAATTTTTAAAAAATCAAACATCTGTCTTATTTGAGATTCTTGAATTTTATTTTCAGCACTTTTATCCTTAATATAGTTATATAACATTTTCCATTTAAGTAATTCTTGAATATATTCTTCTGCTTTATTTTCTGGTACATATTTAATAGGAATTCTAATTAAACTTTTTAAAGATTCAAATGTTGGATCTGATGCTGCACCTTCTTTATTTATATAAACTAATAAATGTGTACGAGGACAAACATTTGATATTTTAATAATTTCACGAATGATTGAATATGTTTTACCACTTCTTTGTCTTCCTACAGCAATATTTAAAGAATTATATTGAACATTAATTTGTGGATGAATTTCTCTAATTAATTCATCTTCTAATTTATTTAGATTAGATTCTAAACAATAATTTATCATTTCATCTAATCGTGATAAATCAAGATTACTAGGTCTCATATATAATAATAAATATTTTAAAAGAACGTTTGATTCATTTTTCATAAATGGAAGCGTTGTTCGAGTGCTTAGGTAAGGAATTTGGTGATGTTGGTTTTACATCAATGAATATTAATCCTTCTCACACAGTAAACTATACAAAAAATGGAAAATTAGAAAATATTATAACTTTAACAATTACTGTTTACAATAGTTATCATCAAAATGTGGGTAAAAAGATTATAAGATTTATTAATGATAAGTATAAAATTACGCCAGTTAAAAAACTTGACAACGTAAGTGTCGAAAATTTAGAATCTGCTTATTTATTAGCGAAGCCTGATATTATAAAAGAAATTTATAATGATTATGGCAAAAAATATTTAAATATTTCCGATAAACTTGAAAAACTAAATGCTTTTATCGAACTAAGTAATAATCAAGAACAAGCACAAAATGAATAAATAATATATTAATTAATTTTTTATTCAATTAAGTGAATAAACGGAATTCGAATTCGAATATCATGAAATCCTTCTTCAATATCTTTTTTGAGATCGAAATAAATTGTTTCATTTGTTTCGCCTCGTACCCAGACTTTGAAGACATTTCCTGCTTCCTCACCTAATCTTTTGGTTTTTGCGTCTCGGTGTATTTTCGTAATATAAATACACATTGAATGTGCATCAATATTACTTTTTAGTGCACTCACCTTACGCAAAATACCGTCACTTCTTTCCCAAATGAATATTGCTTCATTTTCAAGAAGAATAAAGGATATTATCCTGCTCTTTGAACGTAAAGTTCTTATAGACATAAGGCTCTAATTTATTCAAAAGAACCACAACTTTTTCAAATACATGGCCATCCTTAAATCTAATATGATTTTTATCTTTAAGTGCTGGGGTGTTCAAAGGAAACCCTCTTCATTCCCTGAAGTTTATATAAAACTAAGGGATGAAAAAAATCGTGAAATCATCTGTATTTATACTATAGATGATGTTCTCGATGAAGAAAAAAATCTCAAAGATTTTATCCATGACATCGTCTTCGACAACGCATCAGATTATATTTCTTGCGATGACGAATGGTTAAAAGACGTAAAAGTTTCGGATAAGCGCTTTGAAGAAGTACAAGATTCAATGAACAAGCTAATCGACATGGACATCACATTGGGCGAATTTCTAGAAAAATGGGAACATTTTGAGTTTAAACTCTTTTAATAAACAATTAATTAATTATATTTTTATTTATCAAAGTTTACGACTTTACAACCATATTTTTTAAAAAATAATTTTTTCTCTTCATCTGATTTACGATAATTATAACAATAATACCATTCGATGAATTCAAGAGCAGCTTCGTAATCTTTTTGAATAATATCATAAAGCCATAATCTAAATTCATTTCTTGGTATATCATACCAGTCCATTTCATAGGTTATTGTTTTATTATTTTTGTTTAATACGTAAAAAGTGATTCGAGGATTTGAGTTTTCACTACGTTGAGTGTAGAGAATGTGTGTGATATTCCAAGCTTCCATAAATAAAAGTAAAAATAATTAAAAATTTTTTACTTATTTAAATTATTTTTTGTTTCCTTTGGAATATATAATTTTGGAGCTGCGGCTTTATGAAAAACAGAAGGGGCAGAAAATATATCATAATCATTTTCATTGATTTCTTTTTCTTTCATCTCATCTTTATTAGGTACATATGTCATCCGATAAATATTTTGAGGAGGGATTAATTCTTCTATCCAAGCTAAAATTCTCGGTTCAACATTAGGATCAAAATCTGGATAAAAATTTAAAGGATCTTCAATAAAAGTCATTTATAAAAAATGAAGTAATTATTGAAAATGTTTTACTTATTTAAAGTATTCATCTTCTTTTCCTTCTTCATATTCGGTTTTGATCTTTCTCTTGAATTCTTCAATGTTTACGACAGAAAGATCTTTTGCCATCCTGAAGCAAGGTTGACCTTGGGTAAGATCAAATGTCAAAGTGTTACCTTTGAACAAGTCTTCATACAATGCCATTAAGTCATTGTTGAAAGATTCTCTAGCTAACGCTAGAATTGATTTTGTTGTGAGTCCTTTACCTCGGAACATGAACTCAACTGTTCCATCTTTCATGAGAAGTTTGTCTATATACATCTTCTTCATTAAGAAGATGCTTTCAATAGCATGTTCAACATCCTCACGACCTGTAAATGATGAAAAGTCAGTATGAAACTGACCTAAGTTTGTGCCTTTTAATGGGCGATTGTATTTTTCTTCGAATGCTTTTTCTAACTTATCAAGATCTTCTTTAACAATGTGCATACTATCAGTATCTTGATAATAGATTCTGCATCCAATATCATATGCAAGACACATAACTTCATTCATGATTCTCTTACTCATTGATAAAACTTGAACACCGAGTAAGCTGAAGTTAAAGTGGTGATCAATTGGAACAATCTCTTTGATTCCATAGATATCAGAATTCCTAATATCTATGATTTCTACAATTTTGTTGTAGTTTTTAGCTACAAACTTATCAACTTTTTCACCTCCTTGGATATAAACAATATCCTTTTCTACTGGCTTTTCAATTGTCTTACCATAACAACTATTCATGATAAGTTTGTATAATTGTTGTAAGGGATTCTTTTGTTTTTTATATTCGACTCTTTTATCGAATATTTTTTTGATTTCTTCACGAATTCGATAATCCCTTTTCCCATCCCAGTAGTATCCTTTGATAAGTTCGAATTCGATTTTTTGGAAGTTGATCAGATCTTCTAAATAGATGTTGTCAACAATCATTGTTTTAGGCTCAATGATTTTATCATCATTGACATTTAATCCATCTATTTTTTGGAGGATTAGTGGAAATGGATAATGCTTATGAACAGCGGTGATTTTTATCTCAACAATATAGGCAGATTGTTGAGAAAGGAAATCCATATTAAGTTGATCATCTTCAATCACCTTTGGTTTACCTTCAACTGTCCATAAGCGAGCCATGGCAGATGGATATAATGAAACAGCATCATAGTCACAGAGGTTTTCATGAACGTGCCATTTTTTATTATAGGCACACATACATCTTCCACCGTACACTGCTTTGGATAAGAAATGACGAAGATGTCCACCTACTTTATATAAATGCTTATTTGGATAATAAACATTTTGGTTGAAGACTTCATTGGCTAAACTTGAAATAGATATAAAATGGATTACATCTATTTTGAAGTCTTCTAAGAATCCTTTCCTGAACACATTGAAGCTTTCTCTTAGAATGCGTACATCTTGTTGACAATAGAATTCGGCATATTTATACATATCAAATCGTTTTTCATCAATTCTTGCACCGATTTGATTTATGTTTTCTTCGAATTCTTTGTACTCTTTTTCACCCCATGGAACGATTTCGAACTTTCCTGCTTCTTTAATGATTCCTGCACTTATTTCTTCATCTTCTGCTTCAATTTCTTCCTCTGCAAGCTGGGTATATGTATAATAATTATATGGGAATATTTCTTTTTTGATATCATTTAACCCAAACATTGATGGGAGCTGAGAAAGTTTACAACTGAACAGGGCTAATGAATCTTTAAATGAAAGCTTTTTCTTCTTCCAAATTATAAGTGCTTTTAAGCATTTTGTGCCTTTTAGAATTGTTTCTCTTACACCGTACCTTGCAAACATTCTTACATCGTAAGCTAAATTGTGGAAATAAGTAATTGAGTTATTGGGAAGGAAATCAAGTAATGCTTTAGCACAATTACCTCCTTTAAATGTTTCAATTTCCTTCCCATCTTCCGATTGCACTGCACATAGATAGGGTCTATGGTAATCACCACTCACATCTGACTCGAAGTCAGCAAAATAAACTCGTCTTTCTTCCATTCCTTTTCCTTTTTTATCTTCAATAAGTTCAGTACAGAACTTTGGATTATATTGAAGATCATAATCTGTATTTGAAGAGTCTTGGAACTTGTAGAATTCCGTATTGAGAACCATGAAATGACCGTAGGTAATTGGAATAAAACAATCTTTTTTCATCAATTTTCTTATTAATTCACTTGATTTACATAAATACCTACTTTTATAATATTTCCCATGATTTAATTCTTTATCAAAATTACATTCACTTTCATTTTCAAAATGATTAATGTAATAATAAGAAAAAGGTGTTATTTCTTCAATAAAATAATGTTTTTTATAGAGATTCATTTCAATACTATAGTTTGCTTGTTCTGAAGAAACACCAACGAATTTTTGTTTTTCATATTCGATTTTTCTTACCTGCATCGACTTATTTGCTTCATCTGAAAGATAGTTTAAAATCAAATGAATTTTAAACTCTTTACACACTTCATTAACTGATTTATTTGATAAGTATCGATTGTTAATTCTCAATCTAATCTTATTCAAAATTTTTTCATTAAATAGTCCTGTTGTTTTTAACGCATATACAAAACAACAGTCATTTAATTCTGGAATACATTTGTTCTTCGAATCAACAATTGAAGTAAATATCTGTTGTCTTTTTAAATACTGAACAATTCTACTTGGAACTGTTGT
>ENA-OROO01000922-OROO01000922.1-human-gut-metagenome-genome-assembly--contig:-NODE-922-length-16911-cov-4.281621_pt1 | contig 16911 bp, 10 predicted proteins | sample MGYA00242130_ERZ509052 | MGnify/ENA primary metagenome ERZ509052 (study PRJEB26280, sample SAMEA2338730) | human gut metagenome | biome: human gut; feature: human-associated habitat; material: faeces... | reverse complement strand
TCTGATAGTATTTTAAGTTACCATTTTGAAAGGATGAGACGGGGCACGCCCCGTCTCTACAACAACAACAATATATATAAAATGAAGATATTATTATTTGATAATTACGATTCCTTCACCTACAATTTGCTACATATATTGAAGGAACTGGGTGCGGATGTAGAGGTACACCGCAACGACAAGATCTCCTTGGAAGAGATAGAGCGTTTCGATAAGATCTTACTATCCCCGGGACCGGGCATCCCCGAGGAAGCCGGCATCCTCCTCCCCTTGATCCGCCGGTACGCCCCGACAAAGAGCATCCTAGGTGTCTGCCTAGGCGAGCAGGCCATCGGCGAGGCATTCGGCGCCACATTGATAAACCTTACCGACGTGCATCACGGCGTTTGCTCCGATATACGGATTGTCGCTAAAGATCCTATCTTCGAGGGACTGGAACCGGGTATACGTGTTGGGCGTTATCATTCTTGGGCGGTCTCCAAGGAAAACTTCCCGGATTGTCTGGAAATCACGGCGGTCGATACGGAAGAAGGACAGATCATGGGCTTGCGCCATCGTGAGTACAATGTACGAGGTATCCAATTCCATCCGGAATCCGTGTTGACACCCAAAGGGAAGACAATTATAGAGAACTGGCTGAAACGCTAATTACCTCCTAAGGCACTTATAGTTTCTTCCTAACGAAACATCAGTTTTCCTATAGTGAAACTAATGTTTCTCAAGCAAGAAACAAGAGTTTTCCCCTAGAGAAACAAAAGTTTTTCGATAAAGAAATATCGCAAAACTGCAATATTTTATCATTCAACACATTACAGACATGAAGCAAATATTATACAGATTATTCGAGCACCAATATCTAGGCCGGGAAGAAGCCCGGAATATCCTCCAGAATATAGCGGAGGGACGCTACAACGATTCCCAGATCGCCAGTCTGATCACCGTATTTCTGATGCGCAGTATCTCCGTAGAGGAATTGACCGGATTCCGGGAAGCTTTGCTGGAGATGCGTGTACCGGTAGATTTAAGCGAATACAAACCGATCGATATCGTAGGTACCGGAGGCGACGGAAAAAACACGTTCAACATCAGTACCTGTTCCTGTTTCGTAGTGGCCGGTGCCGGTTACAATGTCGTAAAGCACGGTAACTACGGGGCTACCTCGGTGAGCGGTGCCAGCAACGTGATGGAGCAACACGGCGTAAAATTCACGAACGATATCGATAAGCTACGTACCTCCATGGATACCTGCCATATCGCCTACCTCCACGCCCCCTTGTTCAACCCGGCGCTGAAAGCGGTAGCTCCGGTACGGAAGAGCCTCGGCGTGCGCAGCTTCTTCAATATGCTCGGCCCGCTGGTCAACCCGATCATACCTACTTACCAATTGTTAGGCGTATATAACCTCCCGCTACTCCGCCTATATAATTATACGTACCAAGAGAGCGGCACTCGCTTTGCCGTGGTACATAGCTTGGACGGTTACGACGAGATCTCCCTCACGGCCGATTTCAAGGTAGCCATGCCGGAGAAAGAGAAGCTTTATACCCCGGAGATGCTCGGATTCAAACGTTGCACGGAAGCGGACCTCGATGGCGGAGAGACCCCGGAGGAAGCGGCCCGTATCTTCGACGCCGTATTAGGGAACAGGGCTACCGAGGCCCAAAAGAGCTGCGTGATCGCCAACTCCGCTTTCGCCATCCAAGTGATCTGTCCAGAGAAGAAGATCGAGACGTGTATCGCCGAGGCACGTGAATCATTGGAAAGCGGAAAAGCATTGGCTACATTCCGTAAATTTATATCTTTGAACCAAAGATAAAGAAACATATCCTATGAAAAAGGACATCTTACAAGATATTATCGCCAATAAGCGCATCGAGGTAGCCCGGCAGAAACAGGCCGTAAGCTTACAGACCTTATTGGCTCTAGGTAGCGACCGTATGGAGCGTGACACACGTTCCATGCGTGCGGCGCTGGAATCATCCCCCTCCGGTATTATCGCCGAGTTCAAGCGTAAAAGCCCCTCCAAGGGCTGGCTGCATCCGGGTGCGAATATCGCCGACGTGGTGCCCGCTTACGAGGCCGGAGGAGCCTCCGCCTGCTCGATCCTTACGGACGGGGATTTCTTCGGAGGTTCCTTGGGCGACTTGCAAAAGGCCCGCAAGCTGGTGGATCTCCCGTTACTTCGCAAGGACTTCATCATCGATACCTACCAACTCTTCCAAGCCCGGGTGATGGGCGCCGACGCTGTCTTGTTGATCGCCGCCGCCCTTACGGAAGAAGAATGCCGGATACTCGCCGAGACCGCCCATAGCCTGCAATTGGAAGTCTTGCTGGAAGTCCATAGCGAGGACGAGCTCAAATACCTGAACGCGGATATCGATATGCTCGGCGTGAACAACCGCAATCTCGGCACCTTCCATACGGACGTAAACAACTCATTCAAGTTGGTCGATAAGATGCGAGGCTTCTCCCCTCTTTTAGTGTCCGAGAGCGGAATATCCGAGACCGATACCGTACGCCGATTGCGTGAGGCCGATTTCCGTGGATTCCTGATCGGAGAGACCTTCATGAAAACCGAGAGGCCGGGCGATACCTTGGCCGATTTTATAGGAGGACTGGCATGATCATCAAAGTTTGCGGAATGCGGGAGCCTCAGAATATCCGGGAAGTAGCCGCCCTAGCCATCAACTGGATCGGCTTTATCTTCTACGAACGTTCCAAGCGCTTTGTCGAGCGATGCCCGACGGAGCAGCAGGCAACGGACAGTGAACAATTGTCCCCTAAGAAAGTGGGCGTTTTCGTCAACGCTACCATCGAGTCCATGATGGAGAAAGCCTCCACCTACAAGCTAGACTATCTCCAACTTCATGGTAACGAATCGCCGGAAGATTGCCACACCTTGCAAAAAAGGGGCTATTCATTGATCAAGGCTTTCCCCATCGCTACGAAAGAGGACTTCGAAAAAACAAGGGAATATGAGGGCCGAGTGGATTATTTCCTTTTCGATACGAGATGCGAGGGCTATGGAGGCTCAGGCAAACGTTTCGATTGGTCTATCCTAACCGGATATAAAGGAGAGACTCCCTTCTTGCTCAGCGGAGGCATCCGTCCGGAAAACGCAGAGGCGATCCGGAACTTCCGGCATCCCCGTTTCGCAGGTATCGACCTCAACAGTGGCTTCGAGATTGAGCCGGGATTGAAAGACATCGACAAACTAAAGAATTTCATCCAACAAATTTTACATCTAACAGTAATGAATCGCATCACAAACTTATTCCAGACCCAGAAAGACGGAATACTCTCCGTCTATTTCACCGCCGGTTATCCGAACTTAAACGATACGGCAAGCATCTTAAAAGCCTTACAGGCTAAAGGTATCCACATGGTAGAAGTAGGAATCCCCTTCTCCGACCCGATGGCAGACGGCCCCGTCATCCAAGAGGCCGCCACGCAAGCGTTGCGTAACGGGATGTCACTGCACCTCCTATTCGAGCAATTGAAAGAGATCCGGAGCGAAGTACAGATCCCAATCATCCTAATGGGCTACCTGAATCCCATCATGCAATACGGTTTCGAGAAATTCTGCGCCAGTTGCGTAGAGGCCGGCGTAGACGGAATGATCATCCCCGACCTGCCTTACGCCGATTATATCGCCGACTACAAGGAGATCGCCGATCGCCATGACCTGAAAATGATCATGCTGATCACCCCAGAGACCTCCGAGGAACGAATCCGGCTGATCGATGCCCATACCAGCGGATTTATCTATATGGTATCCAGCGCCGCCACGACCGGAGCCCAACAAGATTTCAACGAACAGAAACAAGCCTATTTCCGTCGTATCAACGCCATGAACCTACAGAATCCCCGCTTGGTAGGTTTCGGTATCAGCAATAAAGCTACTTTCGAGGCGGCAGCGGCCCACTCTTCCGGTGCCATCATCGGTAGCAAGTTCGTCCAGTTACTAAAGAGCGAAGCTACTCCCGCCGAGGCGGTCGATAAGTTACTGGAAGCCCTAAAACAATAGGAACCCTATTCATGTTTACATATAAAAACAGTAAATAGTCCTATGAATAACTTCACTTTTCACAACCCAACCCGTTTATTATTCGGTAAGGGCATGATTGAGAAACTGAGTACGGCCATCCCGATGGTGCATCGCATCATGATCACCTTCGGAGGAGGTAGCGTAAAGCAAAACGGTGTGTACGACCAAGTGATCAAGGCGCTAAAGGATCGTGACTATATCGAGTTCTGGGGCATCGAGCCTAATCCCACCATCGAGACCTTGCGAGAAGCTATCCAGATAGCGAAAGGCAAGCAGGTGGATTTCCTATTGGCGGTAGGCGGTGGCTCCGTCATAGACGGGACGAAGCTAATCTCCGCCGGCATCCAGTACGACGGTGATCCTTGGGAATTGGTACAGAAAGGGTATTACTATCATACCGTGCCCATGGGTACCGTACTGACCCTGCCCGCCACAGGTTCCGAGATGAATAGCGGGGCCGTGATCTCCCGGAAAGAGACGCAAGAGAAATTCCCGTTCTACAGCAATTTCCCCGTGTTCTCGATCTTGGACCCGGAGACGACCTTCAGCCTCCCCCCGTATCAAGTGTCTTGCGGTATCGCCGATACCTTCGTCCACGTGATGGAGCAATATATGACTACGACCGACCAATCCCGCTTGATGGATCATTGGGCGGAAAGTATTTTAAGTACCTTGGTTGAGATCGCCCCGAAGATCAAGGAAGATCCGAGGAATTACGACCTGATGGCAGATTTCATGCTATCCGCCACGATGGGCTTGAACGGCTTTATCGCTATGGGCGTAACGCAGGACTGGGCTACCCATATGATCGGACACGAGCTAACCGCCCTTCACGGATTGACGCATGGAGCGACTCTAGCGATTGTCTTCCCCGGAACCTTACGCACCCTACGCAAGCAGAAAGAGGGCAAGATACTGCAATACGGCGAACGGGTATGGGGTATCAATAGTGGAACAACAGAGGAACGGGTAAGCCAAGCCATCGAGAAGACTGAGCAATTTTTCCAAAGCCTCGGTTTATCTACCCGCCTCAGCCAAGAGAAGATCGGCGATACGACAATCACCGAGATCGAGAATCGCTTCAATGAACGAAACGCCGCCTTCGGGGAGGCGAAGAATGTAACGGGTAGCGTGGCACGGGAAATATTGGAGAGCTGTAAATAACGTACAACTTGTAGAGACGGGGCGTGCCCCGTCTCTACAAATAGGTATAGGTTTTATCTTAACAGGACTACTACTTGGATCGGACCATGCGCCCCGAATACCAAGGCTTGTTCAATATCAGCAGTCTTTGAGGGACCGGACATGAAGACTCCATAATCATAATCCATAGTGGCAGTACGGCGGTAAGCCTCATTCATCGTATGAACCAATTGAGTCTTGTCCAACAAGATCACCAAAGCGTTCGAGATAAAGTACAGACCTTTATAACGTACCTGACGGGGTAACCAGACAGCGGCATTCTCCGCCACGCCGAAACTACCCTCCACCACAGATACGTCCGTCCCGTTCAACTCCCGGGGATCGGTCAGCTCATCCGGGTTAAAGGTAGCGCAAGTAATCTCCTTCAAATTCGAGGCGATACGTTTCGCCTCCGGAAACTCACGGCGGATCACCTCATTCACATCCTCGCCGGGCTTTAACTCGATGGCCTTGCCACCCGCCCCGGCTAGCACTTCCGAGAACGTAGCCAACTTATCCGCATAGGTAATCGCCTCCAACGTAAGCTCAGGCATCTCGTGGCGTGTACCCGTATGATGACGGATACTCGCCAATATAGAATCTTTACTACTCATTATCTCACCTTATTATTCTTCCACATATCATTAAACGACTCCTTGGCGAAAGCCGGAAGCTCACGTCCCTTGCCCCAAGCGTTCAAGCCATTGTAGACCATGAAACGAGGCAAATGATTCACTACCGGAGCAAACTTCAACGCCGTATTGAACAATCCCGAACGTTCCATCAGGAACTTCATGCCGAAAGACATCACTTTCTTCTCCTTGCTCGCCTTACCGATCTTATCCAAATCTTGCCGCCAACGGTAAATCTGCTCGCCCAAGTCGATCTTTACCGGACAAACGTTCGAGCAAGAAAGACATAAGGAGCAAGCCGATACGTTATCCGAATATTCCTCCGGATTCCTCAGCATACCCAAGTTGATCCCGATCGGTCCCGGAATGAAATACGTATACGAATAGCCACCACTCCTGCGATATACCGGACAGGTATTCATGCACTCGCCACAACGGATACAATTCAACGTACGGATATGATCCGGTTTCGCCAAGATATCACTGCGCCCGTTATCCACGATAATGATATGGAACTCTTGTCCCTCGGGCGGACGGCGGTAATGAGAAGTATAAGACGTGATGGGTTGCCCCGTACCCGAACGAGCCAGCAAACGAGTGAATACGCCCAATGCCTCCAGATTCGGTACGATCTTCTCCATCCCCATCGTAGCGATATGCACCTTCGGGAAGGAGGTTCCCATATCGGCGTTTCCCTCATTGGTACAAACCACGATCTCGCCCGTAGAGGCGACAGCGAAGTTAGCGCCCGTCATCGCCACGTCGGCATGCAGGAATTTCTCACGCAGATTCTTACGGGCGGCATGCGTCAGGTAGGTAGGGTCGATATTCCCTTTCTCCGTTCCCATCTCACGCTCCATCATCTCGCTGATCTGCTCCCGTTTGATATGGATCGCCGGCATCACGATATGGCTCGGGGCCAAATGCATCAATTGCAAGATACGCTCACCCAAATCGCTCTCCACCACATCGATTCCTTTCGACATCAAGAACTCGTTCATATGGCATTCCTCCGTCAGCATCGATTTGCTCTTGATCAGGTTCCGGGCATCATGCTGGCGCAAGATCCGCAAGACGATCTCGTTATGCTCCTCGGCATCTTTCGCCCAATGCACGATAGCCCCGTTGGCGATCGCATTTTTCTCGAACTCCTCCAGAAGCGTGTCCAGATGGCTGTTGGAGTAAAGCTTGATCTCCGAGGCCAACTCTCTCAACCGCTCCCACTCGGGAAGCGAATGGCTCATCTTATCCCGTTTGGTACGTACCATCCAAAGCGTATGGTCGTGCCAAGCCTCATTCTCCTTATTCTCTAGGAAACGGGCCGCTGCTATAGCATGTTTCGTACTCATAATCCGGACGCTAATATTTGAACGATGTGAATAGTCTTGATCGGAAGTTTCTCCCGCTTGATAACCCCTTCCATATGCATCAAGCAAGAGCTATCCGCACCGGTGATATACTCGGCGCCGGTACTCATATGATCCTTTACCTTGTCTTGTCCCATGCAAGTAGAGACCTCAGGCTCCTCGATGGCGAACATACCGCCGAAACCGCAACATTCGTCCACCCGCTTCGGCTCGAACACCTCGATACCTTTCACCAAGGAAAGGAGATCACGTAACTTGGAATAGTACGGGATATTACGCTCGCTGGGCGACGAGAGATGCAACTCACGCACCCCGTGGCAACTATTATGGATACTCACCTTATGCGGGAAAACGGCCGGCAGGGATCCCGGTCTCACCACGTCGTGCAAGAACTCGCAGATATCATAAATCTTCTTACTGTTCATACAAACGTGATCCCGCTTCTCCAAGATATGGGGATGGTTCTCTTTTACGAAGGCTACGCAACTGGCCGAGGGGCCTACCACGTAGTCATAGTTCTTAAACTGTTCCTCCATCCGGAGGGCCAAGCGAGCCGCCTCATCCTCGAAGCCGGCGTTCGCCATGGGTTGTCCGCAACAGGTCTGGTCCATCGGATAATCGACATCCACACCCACATGCCTCAACAATTTATACGAGGCGATACCCACTTCGGGGTACACCGCGTTAATGTAACATGGGATAAATAATCCTACCTTCATACTAATTTTATCTTATATATCATATACGACACCGTATATAATTAACACCTACAAGCCCCTCATAGCTGCATATTGGCCCTTACCCTGCTTAATGTCTCGGGAGTCATCAGCAAATAAGAGGCGATATGGGACAAGGGGGCACGCTGCACGATCTCAGGGTGTTCTTTCAATAAGCGGGCATAACGTTCATTAGCGGTCTCGAAACGAAGGAAATCCGCCTTCCGTTGAGACAGGATCAGCGAATTCTCCAACAGGCGGCGATACATGACCTCGATCTCGTAATCCTCGGCGCACAATGCCAATAAAGGATCATGAGGAATGCCATACAGCACCGTATTCTCCAAGGCCTCCACCAACAGATTAGCGGGACGCTGGCGCAAGAAGCTCTCGATGCAAATGAAGATGTTGTCCTCGCTGGCGAAATGCTCGGTCAGCTCTTTCTTATTCTTGAAGTAAAACTGGCGAACCATTCCCTTATAGACATAACCGAGTTGCGTACAAACCTCTCCTTCGCTCAAAAACAGGGCGCCTTTTTTCAATTCTGTCCGGATTAAGATAGAGGCCAGTTTCTGGGCGGCTTCCTCACTGAGTAGAATCGATTGCGCCGCGATCCTGCGAGCTATAAATATCGCTGTATCCATATTCATGGTTGTTTTTGTTTGTTTCCGCAAACTTACGAAATAAATACCACTTGATTTACATCAAGCCCCCATTTATTTATATTCCTGCCAACTCTTGATGCAGATATCATCTACGCTCAAGGTACAGAAGGCTTGAATGAAAGCGCTCGCCAGACGGGCATTCGTAATCAACGGGATATTCAGGTCGATGGCGGCACGGCGGATCTTATAGCCGTTGTCAAGCTCGCCGGCGGAAAGGTCACGAGGGATATTCACGACCATATCGATCTGCTTCTCATGAAGCATCTTAAGCGCCTGCGGTTCTCCCTTCTCGCTCGGCCAGTACACCTTCGTACTCGGAATGCCATTCTCCGCCAAGAAACGGTGCGTACCTCCCGTAGCGAATAGGTTGTAGCCTTTCGTCGCCAACATCTTAGCGGCATCCAGCATGGCTACCTTCTGCTTCGGCGTACCGGTGGACAGGAGGATATTCTTCTCCGGAACCCGTTGCCCGACAGCGAGCATACTCGTCAACACCGCCTCGGATACATCGTCGCCCAGACAACCCACCTCGCCCGTGGAAGCCATATCGACCCCTAATACCGGATCGGCTTTCTGCAAGCGATTGAACGAGAATTGAGAGGCCTTGATACCCACATAATCCAAATCGAACTCATTCTTATTCGGTTTCTCTACCGGCAAGCCCAGCATGACACGGGTAGCCAACTCGATGAAGTTTATCTTCAGCACCTTGCTCACGAACGGGAAAGAACGGCTGGCACGAAGGTTACACTCGATCACCTTGATCTCATTGCCCTTCGCCAGATATTGGATATTGAACGGGCCGGAGATATTCAGCTCCTTAGCGATCTGCTTACTGATACGCTTGATACGACGAACCGTCTCTACATATAATTTCTGGGCCGGGAACTGAATCGTAGCGTCGCCGGAATGAACCCCGGCAAACTCGATATGCTCGCTAATGGCATACATCACGATCTCACCATGATCGGCCACGGCATCCATCTCCACCTCTTTCGCATGCTCGATGAACTGACTTACCACCACCGGATGCTTTTGGCTGACGTTGGCGGCCAATTTCAAGAAACGCTCCAACTCCTCTTGATTCGAGCAGACATTCATGGCGGCGCCACTCAGCACGTAACTCGGGCGAACCAATACGGGGAAGCCTACCTCCGCCACGAAGCCATTGATATCCTCCATGGAAGAAAGCTCTTTCCAGCGGGGTTGATCCACGCCAATACGATCCAACATGGCGGAGAACTTCTCACGGTCCTCGGCATTATCGATGCTCTTGGCGGAAGTCCCCAAGATATTCACATGCTGCTCGTCCAGACGCATCGCCAAGTTATTCGGGATCTGGCCGCCGGTGGAGACGATCACGCCGTGCGGGTTCTCCAGCTCGAGGATATCCATCACACGCTCGAAGGTAAGCTCATCGAAATAAAGACGATCGCACATATCATAGTCGGTAGACACCGTCTCGGGATTGTAGTTGATCATCACGGAACGATAGCCCTCCTTACGGATCGTATTCAAGGCCTGCACGCCACACCAGTCGAACTCCACCGAGCTACCGATGCGGTAAGCGCCGGAACCCAGCACGACAATCGAGCGATGATCGCCCAAGTACGTCACGTCGTTTTCCGTACCGCTATACGTCAGGTACAAGTAATTCGTCTGCGCCGGATACTCGGCGGCCAAGGTATCGATCTGTTTCACCACCGGAAGAATGCCATGCTCCTTACGGAACTGGCGAACCAACATCATACCCTTCTCCACATCCCCGTCGAGACCGATCGCCCGTGCGATCTGGAAATCAGAGAACCCTTGTATCTTCGCCCGGCGGATCAACTCCGGATTGATGCGCCAACGTTGGATCCCCTTCATATCGAAAGCGTGAAGCTCCTTGGAGGTCTGCATGATTCCATATAGTTTCTGTAGGAACCATCGGTCTATCTTGGTAAGCTCATGAATCTGGTCTACCGTATAACCGGCCCGGAATGCCTTCGAGATAACGAAGATACGGCGATCGGTAGGCTCATGCAAAGCCTTATCGATATCCTCGATCACCAACTCCTTATTCTCCACGAAACCGTGCATACCCTGCCCGATCATACGCAAGCCCTTCTGGATAGCCTCCTCGAAAGTACGTCCGATCGCCATCACCTCGCCAACCGACTTCATGCTGGAACCCAACTCACGAGCCACGCCATGGAACTTACCCAAGTCCCAGCGAGGGATCTTACATACCACGTAATCGAGAGCCGGCTCAAAGAAAGCGCTAGTCGTTTTCGTCACGGAGTTTTTCAAGTCGAACAAACCGTAGCCCAAGCCTAATTTAGCGGCCACGAAAGCCAACGGATAACCGGTCGCCTTAGAAGCCAAGGCCGAAGAACGGCTCAAGCGGGCGTTCACCTCGATCACCCGGTAATCCTCACTCTCCGGATCGTAAGCGTATTGCACGTTACACTCGCCCACGATACCGATATGGCGGATGATACGGATCGCCAACTCACGTAATTTATGATAATCCGTATTACTCAAGGTCTGCGAGGGGGCAATCACGATAGACTCTCCCGTATGGATTCCCAGCGGGTCGAAATTCTCCATGTTACATACCGTGATGCAGTTATCGAAGCGGTCGCGCACCACCTCGTACTCTACCTCTTTCCAGCCCTTCAAGCTTTTCTCCACCAATACTTGCGGAGAGAAAGAGAAAGCCTTCTCTACCAACACGTCCAATTCTTCCTCATTGTCGCAGAAACCGGAACCCAAGCCCCCCAGCGCATAAGCGGCACGGACGATGACCGGATACCCCAGCTCAGCGGCCGCACGACGAGCGTCAGCGGCGTTCTCCACGGCCTCGCTCTTGATCGTCTTCACGTCGATCTCATCCAACTTGCGTACGAACAACTCCCGATCCTCGGTATCCATGATAGCCTGCACCGGGGTACCCAATACCTTCACGCCATACTTCTCCAGCACGCCGCTTTGGTAAAGAGCCACGCCACAATTCAACGCCGTCTGCCCGCCGAAAGCGAGCAAGATACCTTCCGGACGTTCCTTCTCGATCACCTTTTCCACAAAAAAAGGAGTAACGGGCAGGAAATAAACCGTGTCCGCGACTCCTTCCGAGGTCTGTACCGTAGCGATATTCGGATTGATCAATACCGTTTGAATCCCCTCTTCCTTAATCGCCTTCAGGGCTTGGCTGCCTGAATAATCGAACTCGCCCGCCTCACCAATCTTCAAGGCTCCGGAACCGAGTATCAGGACTTTCTTTATATCTTCTTTCATTGCTTTACTTTTTTTAATGTTCTCTTTTAGGGTAGACCTAAACACTCATTTAGGGTTGCCCTAATCCCTCGTTTAGGGTGGGCGTAAATCCCCGGCTACAACAATTCCGTGAATTTATCAAACATGAACTCCGTATCCAGCGGCCCGCTGCAAGCCTCGGGATGGAACTGAGAGGAGAAGAAAGGCTTCGTCTTATGCTTGATACCCTCGTTCGTCCCGTCATTCATATTGACGAACAGCGGTTCCCACTCCTCACCCAGCGTATCGTTATCCACGGCGTAACCATGGTTCTGCGAGGTGATGAAGCATTTCTCCGTGCCTACCATACGTACCGGCTGGTTATGGCTACGATGACCGTACTTCAATTTATAGATAGAAGCACCGCCGGCTTTCGCCAACAACTGGTTACCCATGCAAATACCGCAAATCGGCTTATCCCCGGAAAGCGCCTTACGGATATTCCGCACGGCGGCATCGCAAGTATCCGGATCGCCCGGACCGTTGCTGATAAACAAGCCATCGTATTCCAGCTGATTGAAGTCGTAGTCCCAAGGCACACGGATCACCGCCACGTTACGCCTCAACAGGCAACGGATGATGTTATGTTTCACGCCGCAGTCCAAAAGCACGACGCGCTTTAGGAATTGAGAATTGAGAATCGAGAATCGGGAATCGGAGGCTTCCAATAAAGAACAGGTCTGGCTCGTACCATCGGGCAGGTAACAAATAATCTCCTTGCACGATACCCGATCCACATAGTTCACATGCTCATAATCCTCGATCTTCAATTCTCCATTTCCAATTTCGTTATCGGCATCGCCGATAACGATACGTCCCATCATCACGCCATGCTCACGCAATTTCTTAGTCAACGCACGCGTATCGATACCGTATATGCCCGGGATCTTCTCCTCCTTCAACCACTCGCCCAAGCTGCACTCGGCGTTCCAGTGGCTATACTCATGGCTGTAATCGCTAACGATAATCGCCTCGGCATGGATCTTCTCGCTCTCCATAAACGTAGCGATCCCGTTCGGCTCGAACGTACGAGGTGGGACACCGTAGTTACCAACGAGCGGATAAGTCAACACCATCAACTGGCCTGCGTACGAAGGGTCCGTCAAGCTCTCCGGATATCCGGTCATAGCGGTATTGAACACGACCTCGCCGGCCACCGGTCTCTCATAGCCGAAAGAGTAGCCACGGAAGACGGTACCGTCGTCTAACATCAAAGTTGCTGTTCTGTTTGTCTGCATAGAATCTGTATGTTGTGTCATTTCACTAAATATTCTTCTTCCATATAGTGAATAAAAGCCTCGTTCACTAACCGAGTCCCGCCCGGTGTCGGGTAATCGCCGGAGAAATACCAGTCACCCGGATGCTCCGGACAAGAGGCATGCAAGCCCTCCAAAGTCTGGTAGACGATCTCTACTTTCGCCTGTGTCCCGGCCGGTGTAAGCAACTCCACCATCTTAACGGATATCTCCTCGTCCGTAAACGGGGCGTATATCTCCTTTACGTAATTCACCAACGGACCATCCGCCGCTGTTTGTTGTCGCTTCGCCTTCTGATAAGCGTCCAAGATCACGTATTCCATCCCCCGGTCACGTAACAGGGCCACCGCAGCCTTAAAAGCGATAAACTCGTTCATCCGGGACATATCGATACCGTAATAATCCGGGTAACGTACCTGCGGAGAAGAACTTACGATCACGATTTTCTTCGGATGCAGGCGATCCAAGATACCGATAATACTCTGGCGTAAGGTAGTACCCCGCACGATGCTATCATCTATCACAACCAGATTATCGATAAAAGGTTCAATACTTCCGTAAGTAATATCATATACGTGCGCCGCCAGATCATTGCGGCTATTGCCCTCAGCGATAAATGTACGTAATTTTATATCTTTTATAGCTACTTTCTCCGAGCGGACTCGCATGGAAAGGATTTGCTCCAGTTCCTCTTCCCTGAGCAGGTGACTACGGTCGGCGATCCATTCTTTTTTCAGCTTATTCAAATAGTTGTTCAACCCCTCCTGCATCCCGAAATAAGCGACCTCGGCCGTATTCGGGATAAAAGAGAAGACGGTATGATTCAAATCATAATCCACCGCTTTCAAGATCGGATGCACGAGATTATCTCCCAAACGTTTCCTTTCCCTGTAGATATCCACGTCGCTACCCCGTGAGAAGTAGATACGCTCGAAGGAACAAGCCTTATTTTCCTTCGGCTCCACGATCTGGGAGATATGCCACTCGCCTTTCTTGTTGACGAGTATCGCCTCTCCCCGATTCAACTCCCGGATATCCTCTACCTGCACGTTCATCACGGTTTGTATAACCGGACGCTCGGACGCCAACACGATAATCTCATCATCCGCATAATAGAAGGCCGGACGGATTCCCCACGGGTCCCGCACGCTGAACGACTCGCCACTACCGGTGATACCGCAAATCACGAAACCACCATCCCAGCCCGGGGTACAGCGTTTCAGCACGTTCGACAAATCAATTTGATCCTCGATGGCATGCGTGATATCCATCCCTCTCAATCCTTCCGCCTCACACTTTTGGTACAGGCGCTCCACTTCCCGGTCCAGCCGGTGTCCCAGCTGCTCCAGCATGATATACGTATCGGAATATTTCCGGGGATGCTGGCCGATCGCCGTGATCTCCTCGAATACTTCATGAACATTTGTCAGGTTGAAATTTCCGCAAACGGCAAGGTTCTTTGCACGCCAGTTATTGCGTCGTAAAAAAGGATGGATATAAGAGATTCCGGATTTTCCGGTGGTACTGTAACGGAGGTGGCCCATATAAAGCTCTCCGGCGAAAGGTAGGTTGGCTTTGGCGAATAGCGGATCGTTGAGTTGCTCGGGGGTTAAATCCTTGTAGTGTTCGTGAACTGCGGCAAATATCTCGGTAATAGCTCCGGTCCCGACGGCCCGTTCACGGAACATATATTCCTCTCCGGCATTTGCCTCTAACTTCACGCAGGCTAAGCCCGCTCCTTCCTGCCCCCTGTTATGCTGCTTTTCCATCAGCAAATAGAGCTTGTTCAGTCCATACATCCAACTACCGTACTTCTCGTGATAATACTCCAAGGGTTTCAGTAACCGGACCATGGCAACACCACACTCGTGCTTCAATACTTCCATTGTCGAATCAACTTTTTGATTTTGCCGCAAAGATACAGACAATACCTAACATATTGTTTAAACAAACATAAAATAATTGACACTTTCACGGAAAAAATGTTTTTATCGGACGTTTGGTTAACAAAGCTTACATTTTATAAGCAAAAGGGAGCGTTTTATTTTCAATCCATAAGCCACTCATTTCCCTCTTGAAAGAGGCCTTTCAAAGATATCCATCCGAGAACCGTAATATTTCCGTAACAGAAAGAAAAACACCAATATTCTTTCTGGCACAGAAATATTCTTGCATAAATTCTTTCTATCATAGAAATAATTCGGTAATTTTGTGCGTAAATATAAATTCCATAGAATGAATACAAATATACTCCAAACACTGATAACGGCCATGCAACGCCGATTAGCGGCTCTTCCGCAGAGATTGCGGCCATTTACCACGGAGTTTGATGAGCTCCCTAAAAACCTGATGCTAACCGGTGCCAGAGGATGTGGCAAATCTACATTTCTACTCCATCATTCACAAGGCAGGCGCTTATTATACTTTTCTGCTGATAATCCGAAGATTATTGGCGAACCGCTCTATGACTTAGTTAGTAGCGTATTCATGCTTGGTTATGAAGGTGTTATTATCGACGAGATTCACTACGCATCAAACTGGAGCATACATCTGAAGGCCTTGTATGATGACTATCCAGGAAAAATCATCTGGATTTCAGATTCCTCATCGTTAGTACTTCGTGATGGCAAAGCCGACTTGTCCAGACGTTATGTAGCGATACAGATGCCTTTAATGTCGTTCAGAGAATTTCTATATCTTGAAACTGGCCAAATATACCCCAAGTATAAACTGGGAGACACAATACTACCTACACAACCAGATGCGGAGCTGTTGAACCATTTCCTCAATTATCGTAGTTACGGTACACGTCCTTTCTACCAAGAGAAAGATTTCGAAGCACGTTACATGGCTATCATCGACAAAATTCTCAATAACGATATACCGTTCTTCCTGCCTAGCATTTCCGAAAACAACCTACGTGTGATGCGAGCCATTATCGGCACACTGGCAAACTCCTCAATACCTCGTGTACAAGTCACCTCCTTATGCTCCGACTGGGGAATAGGAGCGGAAAAACTCTATCAACTACTCTTTGTGATGGAAAGTGTAGATCTATTGAAAATAGTAAAGTACCCCAATGACACGAAAGCCCGTAGCACTGGCGCAAAAATGTTGTTCGCAGACCCATGTGCTTATAAGGTTTTGAATGCAGACCAAGGAACGGAACGTGAAGCCTACACTGTCCACTGCTTTTCTAGGGCAGGTTACGAGATAAACGCCATGAAAGACGAGAAGAAAGGTGATTATGTGATTACAAAAGACCATGTATCACAAACCCTAGAAGTTGGAGGAAAAAACAAAAATCCTAAAGAAGCGGACTACATCTTGAGAGACAACACCGACTACCCTGTAGGCAACGCCATTCCATTCTGGCTCATGGGCATGATGTGGTAGTATTTTGTAATACAAAGGTGGTGAGAAGCATAATGTCATGTTTCCGGAAACAAAAAAGGCCTCCTTTTAGGGGAGGCCTTTATGTTAAAAAACAACGGATTATCTATTTACCAATCTCAAGGGTAGCCTATCTGCCATATCCTCATTTCCTCTGATTCAAAAATTCTACGATCCTTCCACAAGCCAATCCATCCCCATAGGGATTAACCGCCTTGCTCATCGTATCGTAATAAACCGTATCATCAAGCAACGCCGAGACCTCGCTCACGATCTTATCATAATCCGTTCCGACCAGTCTCACCGTACCTGCCGCGAGAGCCTCCGGACGCTCGGTCGTATCACGCATCACCAA
>ENA-OROO01000916-OROO01000916.1-human-gut-metagenome-genome-assembly--contig:-NODE-916-length-17022-cov-4.635940_pt1 | contig 17022 bp, 13 predicted proteins | sample MGYA00242130_ERZ509052 | MGnify/ENA primary metagenome ERZ509052 (study PRJEB26280, sample SAMEA2338730) | human gut metagenome | biome: human gut; feature: human-associated habitat; material: faeces... | reverse complement strand
ATAATTATAGTGAATTATTTATTGAAAGAGAGAATTGTATATTTAATAGTAAGTATTTATATATGAATGATTTTATTAATAATAAACTTGATATTAATGATTATAGTTCTGATAGAATTAAAAAAGCTTATGGATATATATTAAATGGTACTCCTAATGATGATATTAATGAGGATGTTATTAATCTTTCTTATTCTCTTATTGAATATAAGAATTATTTGCGTTTTAAATATATTATAGATGATATTAAGAACTTATATAAAGAAAAAGATAAGTATAAAGGTGTATATAACTCTAAAAAGAAAGAAATTAGTAAATTAGAGAAAAAAATATTTAAACAAAATAGGAAAATATTTAAACTAGCTAATGGTAATAAGACGGATAAATTTAATTTTTATAATAGTGTTGTTAATGAGGATATTAATAAACTAAAAACTTTATATGATGAATTACAAGATAATTATTTTTTAGAAAGAGTTTCTTCACTTAATGATGATTCTACTTTATATGATGTTTTATATTTAGCTGCTTCTAATTATAATTATTTAAATTTACTTATGAAGAAGAATAATATTGATAGTAAAAATGAGTATAATGATTTATGTGAATTTGTTTTTTATCCTCATATTAATATTCTTTCTAATATTTTGATTAATGATGAAAGGGATATTGCTACAATTATTATTGATAGATATAATTTATTTGGTTTTGATTTGAATAATGATTTATTAGGAAAGGATAATTTGGATAATATTATAGCTAATGTTAATATTATTATTAATAGTATTTATATGAATAAACTTGGTATTAATGATAGTAGAATTAAATTTATTAAAGCTGCTATAAATATGAATTTGCAATAAAGAATATGCTTGCATAAGACATATTTATATGCTATACTTAAGTAAAGTGTGGTGATAGAATGAAGAAGGTTTTGAAAATAGGAGGAATTATATTATTAGTTGTATATGCTGCTATGGCTATTACACTTACATTATTCTTACTTAAATATAATGATTATAATATAACTGAAATTAATGGTAATTCTTTTGTTATTGTAAGAGATGATGATCTTAAACCTGATTTTAATAAAGGAGATTTAGTTGTTGTTAAGAAAAATGATAATAAGGATATTAAGATTGGAGATAAGATATTTTTCTATGAAATAGAAAATGAGAAAGTAACTGTTAATTTAGGTAATGTTATTAATAAAGAAGTAGTTAATGATAAAGAAACTACATTTGTAATGGATGGTGAATATCCAATATCTAGTGAATATGTTATTGGAAAAGCTTCTACTAGTAAAAGTTATGCTAAATTGGGTAGTGTTCTTAATGTATTAGAATCTAGATATGGTTTTCTATTTATTATTATATTTCCTATTTTGATTATATTTATATATGAGATTTATGCTGCTATTAAGGAATTTAAGAGTCCAATAGATGATGAATAAGAAAATATTGTATTTTATTTGTGGGCTATGTTTATCTATGACTATTTTTATGGTTATAGATAGTTATGGCCTTTTTGAAAGTAAAAATGTTTTAAATGTTGATAGTAATATTGCTAAATGGAATGTATTTATTAATGGAACTGATATTAAAAAAAATGAGACTTTTGTTGTTGATAAAATTAATCTTATAAATAATGATAATGTCTTAGAAGGAAAGATGGCTCCTGGTAGTAAGGGATATTTTGATATTGTAATTGATCCTACTGATACTGATACTTCTATTAGATATGATATTTCTTTTGATTTTTCTTCTCTTAATGATAAGATTGTAGTTTCAGGTATTGAGGAGATTACTTCTGGTAATCTTGTTAGAACTGGTAAAAATACTTATTCTAAAGTTATTACATTAAATGAAATTAAGAATGGTATTACTAATACTATTAGGGTTTATATTAAATGGGATAATAGTGATGATGAAAGTGATAGCGCTATTGGTAGTGTTATTAATAATTTTATTAATGTACCTGTTACTATAGCGGCATATCAATATTTGGGGGAGAAGATTGATATTTATAATGAAAGTACTGATTAATAAAGTGGTGATATAAATGTTAAAATGCGTAAATAAAGTTTTTCAGTTTTTTACTTGGGTTTTAGTATTTATAATTACTATCTTTATTTTTTTTTCATTGTATAATTTTTCTTCTGTTAAAATTATGCACAAAAGCTATACTAATTTTTGCGGATATAGTATATTTGAAGTTATTAGTGGTAGTATGAGTCCCACTATTGAAGTTAATGATTTGATTTTAGTTAAAAATACTAAGAATGTTAAAAAGAATGATATTATTACTTATTATAATGATGGTGATTTTATTACTCATAGGATTATTAGTGATGGTGATGATTATGTTATTACTAAGGGTGATGCTAATAATAGTGAGGATGTGAATGTTAAAAAGAATAATATTGTTGGAAAAGTTATTTTGTGTATACCTAAAGGTGGTTTATGGCGAAGAATACTTATTCAGCCTAAAGTTATTATTTCTATTTTGATTACTTTATTTTTATTTGGTTTATGTTTTTCTTATACACCAAATAAAAAGAGTAAAAAAAAGAATAAGAAAACTGTTAATTTAGATAATGATTTTAGTGATGTTGATTGTATTAATAAGAAATAAGGTGATATGGTATGATTGATAAGGTAAAGTTTTTGAAGTTTAATAGAGTATCTATTTTAATAATACTTTTTTTGTTATTGCTTATAGTTGTTCCTTTTACTTATTCTAAGTTTTTTTCTAGTGCTAAAAGTGATGCTAAAGTGGATACGGCTTTTTATATTTTGAAAGCTGATTATTATGAAACTAATATTTGTATTGATGATATTGCTCCTAGTGATGATGTTTATACTTATGATTTTTCTGTTTTAAATAATGATGGTAAGAATAGGGCAGAAACTAATATGGAATATACTTTGAAGATTGTTACTACGACTAATTTACCTCTATCGTATGCTTTATATAAAAATGAAAAATATAATGATAATAATAGTAGTAATATTATTACTGGTGATGTTATTGCTAGAGATAGCGATGCTGAAAATGCTACATATTTTAGAACACTTAGTACAGAAAAAGAAAAATTTGGTTTTAAGAAAGATGAAAAGAATGATTATCAGCTTGTTATTTCTTTTCCTAAAGAGTATGATTCTTTTGAATATCAAGGGATTGTAGAGGGAATTAAAATTGTTATAGAATCTAAGCAAGTTATAGATGAAGATGCTTAAAATAATAGCTTAATATATTTAATAAATAAATTGTCGAATTTTGCTTGCAAATGATTTTTTTTTGTGATATACTGAAATAGAATTATAAGATAGGGAGGATACTCCTAATTCTTAATAAAAAGGAGTGTTGTTATGGAAGAAAAGATTCTTACTGATGATGAGAAAAGACAAAGAAGGGAAGACAGAAAAAAGAGAAGAAAATATAGATTATTAATATTACTTTTATTATTACTAGGTACTGGTACTATGCTTGTTACTTCAACTTATGCATGGTTTACTTCTAATAAGAATGTATCTGTTAGTGCTATTAAAGTTAATATTGAAGCTAAAGGTGGTATTCAAATATCTGCTGATGGTACTAATTGGAAATCTATAGTTAAAGCTTCTGATTTACTTGCTGTAAAGAATAGTACTTATACTGGTAGTACAAATCAAATACCTAATACTTTGGAACCTGTATCTACTGCTGGTGTAGTTGGTGAAGATGGTAAGTTCCCTATGTATTATGGTACTGTTGTTACTTCTACTACTGAAAATAATAATGGTGAATATATTTTGACTGCTACTAAAGAAACTGAGGTTGCTGGAACTGAAGGTAAATTTATTGCATTTGATTTATTCTTTAAGGTTGAAAAAGAAACTCCTATATTCTTAGTTAGTGGTTCTGGTGCTACTACTGATGATACTACTGATACTGGTATTAAGAATGCTTCAAGAATTGGATTTATATATTTAGGTACTGCTGAAGCAAATGCTACTGTAGCTGATATTCAAGCTCTTAATGCTGCTGCTGCATCTAAGGCATATATTTGGGAACCAAACTATGATGTTCATACTGATGCAGGTGTAGCTAATGCCAGAGACGTATATGGAGTAACAGTTGGTAAAACTGGTGGTGCTGCTCTTGGATATTCTGGTATAACTGCAGAAATTGATACTACTAAGGATATATTACTTGGTAAAGCTAATGCTACTGATAATGCTGATAAATTTAAAGCGGTAACTCCTCAGTATACTACTGTTGCTGGATTTACTAATTATCAATCTATATTCCCACTTGCAAAAGGTGTTTCTAAGATAAGAGTATACATGTGGGTTGAAGGTCAAGATGTTGACTGTGAAAATAGTGCATCTGGTGGAAATATTGTTTTTGATTTAAAAATTAGTACAGAAGATCCTAATGCTATAGGTGGATAATAAAAATGTAAAGGAATGATGTAAAAAGTCATTCTTTTTTTTACTTTTTTGTTTTTATATTATATAATGTTATTGGAGGTGCGATATGAAACTTATTGGTTTATTACATAATGTTGATTATGAGATTGTTAAAGGGGATATTAATATATCTATTAATGATATTTGTTATGATTCTAGGAAAGTAGTAAATAATGATTTATTTATTTGTTTGGTTGGTAGTAGTAGTGATGGTCATGATTATATTGATAGTGCTATTAATAATGGTGCTAAATGTATAATTGTAGAGAGGAATGTTAATATTGATAGTGATATAACTGTTATTAAAGTTGATAATACTAGAAGATGTTTATCTAGAATATCTATTAATTATTTTGGAAATCCTAGCAGTGAGATGACCACTATTGGTATTACTGGTACTAAAGGAAAGACTACTACTTCTTGGATGATTAAAAATATTTTAGAAGAAGATGGTAAAAGTGTTGGGGTTATTGGGACAATGGGTATTTTTTATGGAAATAAGCATTATGAAACTGTTAATACTACACCTGAAAGTTATGAGATTCAAAAATATTTAAGAGAGATGGTTGATAATGGGGTTAAGTATCTTGTTATGGAGGTATCTTCTCAAGCTTTAAAGGTTGGTAGAGTAGATGGTATGATGTTTGATTATGGGGTATTTACCAATCTTACTAGAGATCATGTTGGTGAAGGTGAACATCCTGATATGGAGGATTATATTTATTCTAAGAGCCTGTTATTTAAAATGTGTAAATATGGGGTGTTTAATGCTGATGATAAGTATTTTCATAAAATGATTAGTAATGCTACTTGTTTTGTTAATACTTATGGTTATGATAAAAATAGTGATTTAGTTATTACTGATACTAAACTTCTTAGAAAGAAACATTTTATTGGAGTAGAGGTTTGTACTGATGGTATTATTAAAGATAATATTCTTATTAATACTCCTGGACTTTTTTCTGTTTATAATGGTATATGTGCTACTTTAGTTACTAAGTTACTTGGATGTGATATTAATAGTATTAAGAATGCTCTTAAAAAGGTTGCTGTTAAAGGTAGAGTGGAAATTGTTCCTGTTAGTGATAAATATAGTGTTATTATTGATTATGCTCATAATGGTGTATCTATGGAAAATATTCTTAAAACTATGAAAGAATATAATCCTAAAAGAATTGTTAGTTTATTTGGATGTGGTGGTAATAGAAGTCGTGACAGAAGATATGATATGGGAGAAATATCTGGTAAATATGCTGATTTTACTATTATTACTGAGGATAATTCTAGGTTTGAGGATGTTAATGATATTATGAATGATATTGAGACTGGTATTAAGAAGACTAATGGTAAATATATTAAAATTGCTGATAGAAGTGAGGCTATTAGGTATGCTCTTGATAATGCCATGGAAGGGGATATTATATTACTTCTTGGTAAGGGACATGAAACTTATCAGGATAAAAATGGTATTAGAGTTCATTATGATGAAAGAGAAGTTATTAATAGTATTATTAATAAAAATTAATATTTTAATAGAAGTAGAAATACTTCTTTTTGTTTTAATTTTATCTTGTAATTAGTACATTCTTGTGATAAAATTATAATGTAGGAAAATAGGTAATTATTATATTATTTATATTATTAATTCTTTTTATGGAGGTAATTTATATGACTTTAAATATTAAAAATATTATTAAGAAAAATATTAGATTTATTAGTGCTATGATTGTTGTAATTATCTTAGGAATATTTGGAATTAGTTATGCTCTTAAGGTAGCTCCTTTTAATAAAATTGCTGTTAATATTAAATCTGCTAATATGGATGTTAATATTTCTTATGATAGTGGTGTTAATGGTGCTGATATTAGTAATTCTGGTAATTTACTTCCTATTAATGATAGTCTTGTTACTGGTCCTACTGTTAGTGACTCTAGAGTACTTAAGGCTAAATTTTATGTTACTGGTAATACTTCTAATCCGGAAAATAGTATATATGATGTTGCTATTCATGATTTTAATGTTGATTGTGAACTTAGAACAGAGGATTTGAAATGGAGATTGTATAAAAATGGTACATTGTTATCTAGTGGTAATTTATCTCCTAAATTTGATACTATTAGTAATAATAGATTGGTTCTTACTGAAACTCAGCAAGATTTAACTACTACTAAAGATGAATATGTATTTTTACTTTGGATTAGTGAGTCTTGTAGTGGGGATATTGCTAATTGTTCTAAAGAGCAAGATCAGAGTAAGTATCTTGGAAAGAGTTTAAGTGGTTCTATTAAAGTAGAACTTGCTACTAAAAGTAAAAAGGCTTTGGTTAGAACTACTGGTGTAAGTGGTTCATGTAATTATACTATGACTAGTACTCCTACATGTAATACACTTACTTATAATGGCAATGAGCAAACTTTAGTTAGTGCTGGTGATAATTATACTATTAGTAATGGTACTGGTACTAATGCTGGTGATTATGCTGTAACACTTAAACTTAAAGATGGATATAAATGGAATGATGGTTCTACTAATGATAAGATTTTAAATTGTTCTATTAATAGAAAGAATGCTGTTATTACTGCTAATAATCAAACTATTAAATATGGTTCTTCTATTGATAATAGTAAATATAGTGTTTCTAATTTGATTTCTGGTCATCGTGTTAATTCTGTTTATTTGGATACTAATATTGATAAGGTTGGTACTGGAGTTATTACTCCTACTAAAAGTAAAATTGTTGATACATCTGGTAATGATGTAACAGATAATTATGATTTAAATTATATATCGGGTACTTTAACTATTAATTGTTTAAATACTGCTGTACCTCCAACTGTTGGTAATAAGAAATATAATGGTAGTGAACAAGTTGGTGTAAGTGGCGGAAGTAATATTGATTTGACTGGTACTTTAAAAGCTACTGCTATAGGTAATTATAATGCTTCTGCTAAACCTAAAGCTAATTATTGTTGGAATGATGGTACTACTACTAAACGTGATTATGTTTGGTCTATTAAAAGTAATACTATGCTTATTACTTTAAATGATAAAGAAACTGATTATACTGGTAGTGCGATTAATATTGATGCTCCGGTAATTAAAAATTCTGATGGTGATGTTATTACAGGACCTAGTATAACTTATGCTTATTATAATGGTGGTTCTTGTAGTGGTACTGCTTTAAGTGGTGCTCCTAGTAATGCTGGTAGTTACTCTGTTAGAGCTACTGCTAATGCATTTGGGGAATATGCTAGATCTGATAGTAATTGTGCGACTTTGGTTATTCATAAGGTTGATAGTACTTTGAATGCAAGTATTCCTGAAAGTATAACTTATGGTAGAACTGCTACTTTAACATATACTTTAAATCCTACTGGAAATGTAAATTGTAGTAGTTCTAATGCTCATGTGGCAACTTGTAGTGTTGATACTACTAATAAAAAAATAACTATTACGCCAGTTAATGTAGGAAATACTCAGATTACTATTAATGGTATACCAAGTAATAGTAATTATAACTCATCTAGTGTTAGTAAATATGTTGCTATAAATTGTTCTAATACTGCTACTGAGCCTAGTGTTGTTAGTGGACTTATTTATAATGGTAGTTCACAAACTGGCTTAAAAGGTGGTAGTAATGTAAATCTTAGTACGACAAGCGCTATTAATGCGGGTAATTATACTGGTAAGGCTACTCCTAAAACTAATTATTGTTGGATTGATGGTACTACTACTACGAAATCTTATTCTTGGTCTATAGCCAAAAAAAATGTACGATGTAGTATAACATCGGTACCAACACTTAAGTATCCAAGTAGTGCTACGGGTTCTATTAAATATAGTTGTACTGATTCTAAAGTACCTAGTGTTACTAGTTCTAGTACTAGTGATATTACAGTAAGTGGTGTAACTAGTACAAGTGCTACTTTAAAAGCATTAAAAATTGGAAGTAGTACTATTACTGTATCTACTGCATCTGATACTAATTATAATGCTTCAAATAAAGCTACTTCAAATATATCTACTTCTGCTTCTACTTATACTATAACATATAATAATAATGGTGGTAGTGGTTGTAGTACTACTTCAGTTACATATGGTGGTAAATATGGAACTATGTGCGAGCCTACTAGAAATGGTTATGTATTTATTGGATGGTTTGATGAAAACTATAAAGATAAACCATTAAATTATTATGCTGATACTTATTCTGATTTAAAAAAGGCATTTGGATATGATGCTGATGCACTATATAATCATTATATTACTTATGGTAAGGGTGAAGGAAGAAGAATATCTCAATATGTTAAAGGGGATTCGTTTACTGGTAATGCAAATAAAACAATATATGCTGGATGGTATGCACAGGGTTATACAATAAGTTATAACAGTAATGGTGGTACAGGCTCGATGGCATCAGATGTTGTAAAAACTGGTGGAACTGCTACTATAAGGGCTAATGAATTTACAAAAAAAGGATATACGTTTGCTGGCTGGACTACAAAAAGCGATGGAACAGACGATGGTTATAATTGGACCGGTTGGAGTGGTACATGGAATTATGTCGATGGGCAATATGGTATTGCTAATAAAACTTTGAAATTATATGCAAGATGGACACCGAAAAGTTATACAATAAGTTATAACAGTAATGGTGGAACTGGTACTATGACATCTGATACTGTATCTACTGGAGGTAAAGCAACTATTAAATCTAATACTTTTGCTAAAACTGGTTATAAATTTGTTGGCTGGACAACTAAAAGTGATGGAACAGATGATGGTTATGGATGGAACCCTGGATGGAGTGGTACATGGAATTATGATAACGGACAGTATGGTATTGCTAATGATAAATTAGTATTATATGCTAGATGGGATAATCATTTTACTGTTACTTATAATGATAATGGTGGAAGTGGTTGTAGTAGTTCTAGTAAAACTGTTAAATATGGTAGTACGTATGGTAATTTATGTACTCCTACTAGAAGTGGATATATTTTTGCAGGTTGGTATAGTAGTAATTATGCTAATGCTCCTTGGACTTATTATTATGATAAATACAAGAGTAATTCAACTGTTTCCTCTATTGGTAGAAATGATAAGGTTGGTTTATATAATAATTATTTAGCTAATTCTACAAGAAAGTTTTCTGAATTTACTTCTAGTGATACATATAGTGTTAATGGTAATCAAACTTTAGTGGCTGGATGGCTTAAATTTAATTATAAGCGTACTAAATTTTCTAATTCTGAATCATTATGTCGTGACGGATATTTTGATACAATTAGTGATGCCTATAATAATTGTTGGGGTACTACAATAACTTTGTTAGATGATGTTACGGAATCTTCTGCTTATACATTTATCAACTATGGTCCCATGACTAACTTTGTAGATATTAGAATTGAACTTAATAATCATACTTTAACTATACCGTCACTTACATTTAATAGTGAAGGTGGTGCTGCTTCCATAAATGGACCTGGTAAAATTACTTATAATTCACCTCAAACTAATATAAGTAATAATTCTGCTTTGATACATGTTAAAAATGGAATTCTTAATATAGATGGTGGTTCTTATATATCAAATGATTTAAATAGTGCAATAAGAGCTGAAAGTGGTGCTAAACTTAATTTGTCTGATACGAATAGTAGACTTTCTATTGAAGCTTCAGTTATTAATTCAGCGTATACTGCGTGTACTACTGGTATTGCATCGTATGATACTGAAGAATTTATTATTCAGGCAAAAAGTAATGGCATGTATATATATGCTTGTCAGGGTATAGAGTATCCTGGAGTACTTAGAGTTATGACATCTTATCCAAATGGTAATAATAGGGGCGTCGAGATGAGTGTTATTGGTTATCTTGGATATGCTATTTTAAAAAGAACTGGTAATGTTCAGGTTGGCAGTAATACATGTGATACTCGCGATAGTTGTACTGCTGCTGAAATTGCTGAAGGAAGGCTTGGACATTATGGTTATGGAACGGAAATGTATCCATATCTTGCTTCGTATAGTGCTACTACAAATGATGAATTATTTTCAGTTATTTATAATAATTCTGATGTAGTTATATGGTATACTGGTGGTAGATTGGTTAGTACTAAGACGGGACTTAGTTGTGCTAATGGTGGTATTTATAGTAGTGGTGATGCTTGTTATAAGTACTTTTCTATTTACCCTATTAGAAAAAGCAATGCTTATACTGGAATTAAATATAGTACGGTATCTAATGAAAAGAATTCACATGGTGATAATATAAATGGCTTTAAGGTTATGTTATATGAATAGGAGTGATTAGTATGAACAAATTGTTAAAATTATTTATTATTATTGGTAGTTGTATTGTTATATGTGGTATTGGATTTGTTATATATAAAGCTATTGATAGTTCTGATGGTGATGTTATTGATTATTCCAAAGCTTTATATAAAGAAGATACTATTGTAGATGATTTTCAATTTATGAGTGCTAAAATAAATAAAGTCAGTGATGGCTATTATATGTTTAGTGCAATGGTTAAAAATGTCAGTGATAAGGATTATGATATTGATAGTATTGAAGTTGATTTTTATAATAATAAAAATAAAAAAATTGGAAGTATGTTATATGTAATGGAAGAAGATAAATTTTATAGTTTAGAGACTATACCTATTAATTTGGGTAAAAATATTAATCTTGATAAAGCTTATTCTATTAAATATAAAATTAATTATAAGTAGAAAACAGCAAATTTTGCTGTTTTTTTCTTAAAGAGTGATTATTTTATTTACTTATTTCATAATATATGTTAATATATATATGGCTTTTCAAAAAATATACACAAATATTGATTTAATTATTCTAGTGCCTTATGGTGAATATTAAAGATGAGATATTTGGAAGCAAAACGAAAGGAGAAATGATAATTATGACAGTAGTATCTATGAGCTATTTGTTAGAAGCTGGAGTTCACTTTGGTCATCAGACTAAAAGATGGAATCCTAAAATGAAAGAGTATATTTATAACTCTAGAGATGATATTTATATCATTGATTTACAAAAGACAGTTGCTAAATTAGAAGAGGCTTATGAAGCACTTAATAAGATTGCTTCAGAAGGTGGTAAAGTACTTTATGTTGGTACTAAAAAACAAGCACAAGAAGTATGTAAGGAAGAGGCTGAAAGAAGTAATATGTACTATATGACTGAAAGATGGTTAGGTGGTACTTTAACTAATTTTAGAACTATTAGAAGAAGAGTAAATCGTCTTGAAGAAATTGAAAAAATGGAAAAAGATGGTATTTTTGATAGATTGCCTAAGAAAGAAGTAGTAGGACTTAAGAAGGAATATGAAAAATTAAATAAGAATTTATGTGGTATTAGAGAAATGACTAAGTTACCTCAAGCTGTTATTATTGTTGATTCTACTAAAGAATATAATGCAATACATGAAGCTAGAAAACTTGGTATACCTGTATTTGGTCTTATTGATACTAATTGTGATCCTGATGATGTTGACTATGTTCTTCCTGCTAATGACGATGCTGTAAGAAGTATTAAAGTTGTACTTGGTGCTTTAACTAATGCTATCATTGAAGCTAATGGTGGTACAATAGTTGATTATGTTGGTGATGAAGAGAAGAAACCTTCTAAAGAAAAGTCTTTTGCTAAGAAAGAAAAGAAAGAAGTAAAAGAAGAAGCTACAGTTTCAGAAGAAAAAAATGAAAAGCCAGAATTAGATTTAAATATTCTAACTGTTGCTGAACTTAGAGAACTTGCTAAGAAGAGAGAAATTAAAGGTTACTCTAAGATGAAAAAAGAAGAATTAATTGAAAATTTAAAATAAGGAGGAATACTATGGTTACTGCAAATATGGTTAAAGAGCTTAGAGAACAAACTGGAGCAGGTATGCTTGATTGTAAAAAAGCACTTACTGAAACTAATGGTAATATGGAAGAGGCTATTACTTGGCTTAGAGAAAAAGGAATTAGTAAGGCTGCTAAAAAGCAAACTAGAATTGCTGCTGAAGGTCTTGCTACTGCTAAGATAAATGGTAATGATGCTGTTTTAGTTGAGGTTAATTCTGAAACTGATTTTGTTGCTAAGAATCCTGAATTTGTTTCTTTAGTAGATGGCATTGCTAATGTTATATTAGACAAGAAACCTGCTAATATGGAAGAAGCTATGAAATTGGAATTGGATGGTACTTCTATAGAAGAGGCTATTGTTAATAAGACGGCTACTATTGGTGAAAAATTATCTTTTAGAAGATTTGAGCTAGTAGAAAAAACTGATAATCAAGTATTTGGTACTTATTCTCATATGGGCGGTAAGATTGTTACTTTAGCACTTCTTGAAGGAAATGACACAGAAGTAGCAAAAGATATTGCAATGCAAATCGCTGCTATGAGACCTCTATATTTAGATAGAGAGTCAGTTCCAGAAGAAAGAATTCAAAAAGAAAGAGAAATTCTTACTGAACAAGCTGAAAACGAGGGACTTGATTCTAATAAATTACCTATGATTGTTAATGGTAGACTTAATAAATTCTTTGAAGAAATTTGTTTAGTTGATCAAGGATTTGTTAAAGAAAATAAGATGAAAGTTTCTAAATATGTTGAAAGCAAAAATATGAATATATTATCTTTTGTTAGGTATGAAGTTGGTGAAGGTATGGAAAAGAAAGAAGAAAACTTTGCTGATGAAGTAGCTAAACAAATTAATGGATAATTGTTAATCGAAGGACTTTAGTCCTTCTTTTTCTTTTGTAATTTATGTTTTTTTATTGTTGTAAAAATATAATTATTATGATAAACTTAATATAGCAAGGATGTGATTAACATATGAAAGGAGTATGGAGTAATATTACAAAGTATATGACTGATATATTTATTTTCTTGATAATTGTTTTGTTCCCATTAATGGTGGATGAAACAGGTTTTTTTAATATATTAGATTGTAAGTTTGAATGTTTTATAACTATTTCTTGTATCTATTTGGGAAGTATAACTTTGATTGTTATTTATAATTTGATTAGAAAAAATAATATTTTAAACAAAAAATTAAGCAAAATACAGATAATTGGATTAATTTTTCTTTTATTAAATATTATTTCATATTTTTTATCTCCATTTCTCAAAACACACGATTTATTTATTGGCGTTGGGAGAAAAGAAGGTTTATTAACTAGTTGTCTTTATATATTATCTTTTTTGTATGTATCGTATTTTGGAGAATTTAGGAAGAGATATATTCTTTATTTTAGTATTTCTAGTATTTTAGTTAATTTGATAGCAATACTTCAATTTGTTGGATTCAATCCATTTAATATGTATCAAGATGGAATTGGTACTCATAATGTTAGTTTTATGACTACTATTGGTAATATTGATTTTATATCGGCATTATTTACGATGTTGATTACAATTTCATTTAATGCTTATATTTTTTTGAATAATAAAAAGTATGAAAATGTTATTCATTTGTTATCGGTTTTTATGGGAAGTTTTATCTTTCAAATAATCAATGTATCTAGTGGTAAGTTAGCATTTGGAGTGGTTTTGATATTAACTTTACCTTTTATATTTATGACAAATAAAAGATTATCAAATTTTTTAAAAATGGTTAGTTTGGTTCTACTCTCAACAGCAGTTAATATTTTTATTAATGTTGAATATCATTATGATGTAGGAGGCTTAGGCTTTTATTTTAAGTTTAATTATATATTGTTGTTACTTTTGATTGTAGTGATTGTTCTTTATTTTCTATCTAGGTATTTAGAAAAATTAGAATATGATATAACTAAGAGTGAAAAAATTACAAAATATTATTATTTATTACTTGGAGTGGGAACTATATTTGGTTTGATTACATTATATATAATTCCATTTAAAAGTGGCTTTTTATATGAAATACATGAGTTATTGCACTTTAATTTTGATGATGACTTTGGAACATATAGAATTTTTTTGTGGAAAAGAACATTGCCACTTATCAAAGATTATCCTGTTTTTGGAAGTGGACCAGACACCTTTGTTTTAAGGTTTATGCCGTTATATAGTGAAGATATTGCTAGAATTGGTCCTTTTAGTATTAATGATACATCTGCAAATATTTATTTAACTATGTTGATTAATTTAGGAATTAGTGGTACAATTATTTATATAGTGTTTATAGTGGAAAGTATATACATGGGAATTAAAAAAATTAATAAAAATGTTTTTGTATTACTTTGTGCTATTATATGTTATTGTGTACAATCATTTTTTAATTTATCGGTGGTGATTGTTAGTCCGGTATTTTGGGTATTATTAGGAATAAATCATCTATGTGTGTACGAAAAAAAGAAGGAGGAAAAATATGAAAAAGAAAAAAGAACATGGAAAAGGGGTATTAAATTTAACTAGTATTATAATTGGCGCTTTCTTATTAATAGTTGGAATAGCAATAGGTGTAATACTAAATTCGAAATCATCATTTGCACTTAATACAAGTAATTTAAAATATGGTGATTTAAACTGCGATGGTAAGGTAACATCTGCTGATGCTGTAATACTTGCTAGGGCAGCAAAAGGAATGGTTACATTAACAGAAGAACAGAAAATAGTTGCTGATGTTAATGTAGATGGAAAAGTAGATGAAAAAGATGTATTTATTTTATCTAAATATCTTGTTGATTATGATGAAATAACGTTACCTTATAAAGAAAATGTTTCTGGTGTTGTTTATGGAGATATTAATTTAGATGGTAATGTGACGAGCGCTGATTTGATGGCATTATCTAATTATATTGCAGGAAAAATAACTTTTACGGATGAACAGAAGGTAAATGCGGATTTAAATTTGGATGGTGTTATAAATGATTGCGATAAAGAGATTTTGTCACAATATTTAGTTGATAAGGTAACATTACCTTATGTAGTAATGGCAACACCTAGTAATGCAACTGCAAGTAATGCAACTGCGAGTAATGCAACTGCGAGTAATGCGGTTGCTAATGATAATATACTGTTTTTGACAAAAGTCGGATTAAAAAGCAGTGAGGTAAATGTTGGTGAAAAGGTTAATTTAATTTTTGATGTTGATGGAACTTGTAATTCTGGCGCTAAAATATATTTCATTAATTCTGCTACTGATTATAGTTTTGGTGTTGATGTAAAAGATTTAAATACTGATAATCCTTACATAGTAGTTCCTGCTAATACACCTAGCGGTACATACAAGATTTCGGAAGTGGTTTTATATGGAATAAATAGTGATAATACTACATTTACTAAAGTATTTAGTGCGGTAAATTCCGATGCAGATGTTTATGCTGATTTCTTAGGCGATGATAAAGAAATCAAAGTTAATAGGGATACTAGTGTGGATACAGACATTAAATTGGGAAATGTTAGTTTATCTAAATCTTCAGCAAAAATTGGTGAACAAGTAAATGTAAATATTGAAAATAAGGATAATATGTTTAATATGACTTTAGTGTTTAAATCAGATAGTAATGAAAGAACATTTAAAGTATATTTAAATAGATTTAATATTATGTATGATGGATGCTATTTTGTTGTTCCGACAAATGTATTTGTTGGATCGTATCATTTATTCCAAATAATTGTTGATGATACTGTTAATACTACATTCTATACTAGAGGAGATAATTTGGCAGATATACCATTAGAAATCACTGAAAATAAAAATAATACTTATATTTATAGTAATATTAATTTTGGTGAAGAGCAAATAAAAGAAATATATGATGCTCCAGATAATACAAAGATTACAATTGATGCAAATGTTACTCCAATTGTTAATGAAAAAGTGTTTAATGCGATTAAAGGAACTAATAAACAATTAGTTATCAATTATCAAGGTAATGAAATAATCTTTAATGGAAAAGATATTACTAATCCAAAAACAATAGATGTTAATATTACAATTTATAATGATATTAAAAATATAGAAGATAGCAATGAATTATCCAAAATGGTTAAAGATGGCATAATAGTTAATTTATCTTCTAATGGAACGCTACCAGGAAAAGCAGTATATAAAATATATGCTACTGATGAAATGAAAGCTATGTTAGGTAATAAAAATATCTATTTATATTACTATGATGAAGTAAATAAAAATTTTAACTTAATAAAAACTAACGTTAAATTAAATGGTAATTATTATGAATTTAATATTAATCATAATTCTAAATATTTATTAACTAAAAGTAAGATTGACTCACAATATGTAACTAAGGAAAGTAATAATATTGTAGATTTTCAAAATAGTAATATAGTAAATTTATTGTTAATAATTTGTGGGGCTGTATTAATATTAGTAGTGGTAATTATAATTTTCATATTAAAGAAAAAAGATAAAAAAAGAAAAGTGAGTTAGAAAAAACAGGTTATCCTGTTTTTTCTATTATAGCAATAATATAGTTTTCTATAGAATTGTTTAATAATAAATTTATATCATTATTTTTAATAATATTAGTAGGGGTATATGCTGCTAAGAAAAGAATAATAACTAAAGAAATAAATAAAGGTTTAACTAATATTCTTCTTAAAATTACATTACCATG
>ENA-OROO01000914-OROO01000914.1-human-gut-metagenome-genome-assembly--contig:-NODE-914-length-17042-cov-3.470536_pt1 | contig 17042 bp, 6 predicted proteins | sample MGYA00242130_ERZ509052 | MGnify/ENA primary metagenome ERZ509052 (study PRJEB26280, sample SAMEA2338730) | human gut metagenome | biome: human gut; feature: human-associated habitat; material: faeces... | reverse complement strand
CCCGACCGACAATGATTACGGTGCCAAACTGCAACACAAATATGCGGCTTGGAAAAATCCCGACCTGCGTCTCACGTCGTTAAAACACGAAACGAAAGAAGGACAGGTCATCGTGTCGGCGGAATACGACATGAGGAGCGTGTCGGCCAAACTTTACCTGACCTATACCATCAACAACCGGGGAGCCGTAAAGGTCAACCAAAAGATGGTGGCCGACAAGGGAAAAAAGGCATCCGACATGTTCCGTTTCGGCATGCAACTGGTCATGCCCAAGGATTTTGAATACGTTTCTTACTACGGACGCGGGCCGGTGGAGAATTACAGCAACCGCAATCACAGTACAGACCTCGGCATTTATCACCAGACCGTAGACGAACAGTTTTATCCCTACATCCGTCCGCAAGAGACCGGCACGAAAACAGACATCCGTTGGTGGAAAGTCCTCGACGTGAAAGGCACGGGGTTGCAGTTCGTGGCCGATGCCCCGTTCTCGGCTTCCTCCCTGCACTACACCATCGAATCGTTGGACGAAGGACCGGTGAAGAAACAGGGACATTCGCAGGAAGTGGAAAAGGCAGACCTGACCAACGTTCTGATAGACAAGGCACAGATGGGACTGGCTTGTATCGACAGTTGGGCTGCCCTGCCCGAACCGGAATTCCGCCTGCCGTATGAAGATTATGAGTTCACTTTCATCATGACCCCTGTTTCTCACAATTACCCATTATATTGACCGAAGATATGAATATCCTGAAACCTTTTATGGCACTTTGCCTCATGCAGGCTTTGCCATGTACCGTACGGGCGGCACAACCCGATTCCGTTTATGTCTTCCCTTATCCCACGACCAACGACCACGGACGGCGCGGCATGCAGTTCGTCTGGAGCGCGGACGGGGAGCACTGGCAGGACGTGGCGGAAGGAATGGTCTTTATGCGGTGCGACTTCGGTGCTTGGAAATACATGTACAGGCCGCGCCTGATACAAGACCGGCAGGACGGAAGGTTGCACTGTTTCTGGGACTTGGACCCGGAAGGCAGCGCGATAGGCTATGCTTCGTCCACCGACCTGATAAAATGGACACCCCAAGAATATTTCATGGCCACGGAACAAGGCAAGTTTGCCGTGAAAGACGGGCGTATGCCGGTGGCTGACACGGTGCAAATCGGCGACAAGACGATCGTGGGGTACGCCCTGAAAGTATCCTACGGCATATTGGAAGGCATGGAACGCCATGGCATATACCGTTCTGCCCTCAATGCCCAGAGGGGCGAGCGTGCCGAGCACGACGCGGCCCGGTTTGCCGGACTGCAAACGGTCAATGCGCGGATTACCGTGGACGAAGGCCGGGCGAAACCCATCAGTGAGAACCTGATTGGCGTGTTCTTTGAAGACTTGAATTACGCAGCCGACGGCGGACTGTATGCCGAACTGGTGCAGAACCGGGATTTCGAATACTCCGAAGCCGACGGCAACAAGGACCGGAACTGGAACAGTCGCTACGCGTGGAGCGTGGAGGGCGAGGGCATGGCATTCGACGTGTCTACGGATCAGCCCGTCCATCCCAACAATCCCCATTACGCCGTGCTCAACGTGGCGCAGCCCGGCGGCGGCTTCACGAATACGGGATTCGACGGCATCGCGGTGAAGGAAGGCGAGAAGTACGACTTTTCGCTTTTCACCCGTACGCCGGACGGCAAGGGAGGCGGAAAGGCCGTGGTACGTCTGGTCGACCCGCAGGGAAAGACCGTGGCCGAGACCACCGTCACACTGTCCTCGAAAACATGGAAGAAACGGGAAGCCGTGCTGAAAGCCACGGCCACCGTGGCGCAGGCCCGGCTCGTCATCATCCCGCAGTCTGCCGGACGGTATGCCCTCGACATGATTTCACTGTTCCCTCAAAAGACGTTCAAGGGACGGAAGAACGGGCTTCGCGCCGACTTGGCGCAGGCCATTGCCGACATCCGTCCGCGTTTCGTCCGCTTCCCCGGCGGATGTCTGGCACATGGGGACGGGGTGGACAACATCTATCATTGGAAAGAGACCATCGGCCCGTTGGAAGCCCGAAAACCGGCGGCCAACATCTGGCGTTACCACCAGACGCGCGGTTTGGGCTACTTCGAGTATTTCCAGTTCTGCGAGGACATCGGTGCCGAACCGCTGCCAGTCGTGGCCGCAGGCGTGCCCTGCCAGAATTCCGGCATCGGAGGCCCGAGCCACCATTCCAAAGACTTCGTGACGGCCAACGGCCAACAGGGCGGCATCCCGATGGAGGAGATGGGGCAGTACATACAGGACGTGCTCGACCTGATTGAATATGCCAACGGCGATGCCAAAACCACACGATGGGGACGCGAACGGGCCAAGGCCGGACATCCCGAACCGTTCAACCTGAAATACATCGGACTGGGTAACGAAGACCTCATCAGCCGCGTGTTCACGGAACGGTTTACGATGATTTATGAAGCCATCCGGGCCAAATATCCCGACATCGTAGTCATCGGCACGACGGGACCGTCCTGCGAAGGAACAGACTACGAAGAAGGATGGGCTTTGGCCGACCGCTTGAAACTGCCCATGGTGGACGAGCATAATTACAACACGCCGGGATGGTTCATTTACAACCAAGATTACTACGACCATTATGACCGACATAAGTCCAAGGTCTACTTGGGAGAATATGCGGCCCATGCCCCGGGACGTCCGAGCAATATCGAGACGGGATTGGCAGCGGCTTTGTTCCTGACTTCGGTAGAGCGCAACGGCGATGTGGTGAGCATGACATCATACGCTCCGCTCTTGGCCAAGGAAGGGCATACGCAATGGAGGCCGGATTTGATTTACTTCAACAACACGGAAGTGAAACCCACTGTGGATTATTACGTGCAGCAAATGTACGGGCAGCATGCCGGAAATAAGTACCTGCCCTCTACGCTGACGGTGGATAACCGGCGGCATGATGTGCGTAGCCGCGTGGGCGTTTCCGTGGTGAAAGACGGCGAAAGCGGTGACCTTATCGTGAAATTGGTGAACCTGCTCCCGGTGGCGGTCAAAACGGATGTGGAAATCCCGTCGCTGGCCGGACATCAAGCCGTAGGGCAGAAGACCGTCCTTTCGGGTCGCCCGTCCGACACGAATGCCGTACCGGTAGAAAGCGCAATGGAAGTAGGGGAGAAGTTCCCCTATGAAATGCCGGCCTATTCCTTCACGGTTATCAGGATAAAACGCGAATGTAAGTAGATGTCTCGATAACGAAAGGGATAAGACAGAAGAACAAAAGAACAGAATATTTTGGCTTGCGCAGCCTTTTGTTCTTTTGTTCTTCTGTCTCATTTTATCGTTTTGTCAATCTGTCAATCCCACCCTTACGAGAATCGTGTATTTGCCCTTTGGCCCGAAGCCGGAAATAAATAAGGCATTCTCGCGAGGGCGGGATTTTAACTTGCTGTAAGCATAGACTTGTTTTTACTTTCTTTCTGTCCGGTAGCAGGGAAGTAGATGCGGAAGGAAGCGGTTGGCCTGTCAGCCGGACGCGAATATCCGGAACACTTTGATTCCGTTTTTGCGAAACGGATTTTCTTCAGATAGCGTCTGAAGCCCCCCTCAAAGGGCATTTTCCTGCCTCTTTCAGCCTCCGGATTCCCCTTTCGGAAGAGTTTGGGCGCACAACGTGCTGAGAATGAAAAATCGCTTTCAGCCGAACGATTTACCGTTCGGCTGAGAAAAAAGCACGAATATGCAGGATTTATGCCATAATATTGTATTTATACCGTATAAATATACAGAAAAAAGACCTGAAAAGCCCTTTTTCCCTTATTCTTGAAATACGGGAATTCCGGAAAAACTGTCTTTTTGACAGCTTAAAGTCCTCTAAAACGTATAAATGTAAGTCCCTCCAAACGCTTCACCCATATCTGAAGTATTCCTTTTGCAACTGCGTCTTAATATCCTTGCGTGCCAATAAGATATGCTGTTCCACCGTACGCTTTGAAACAGACAGCTCACGGGCTATCTCGGAAGGGGTGAGGTTTTCAAAAAAGGACAGGCAATACGCCTTGCGCCGCTTTTCCGGCAGGGCAAACACCAAACGGTCGAACATCAGTTTCAATTCCTTGAAAGATACTTTTTCCTCCGTCGTGTCTTGCAAGGCCTCCTGCGTGTAAAACAGTTCGCCCCACACGTCATTCTCCTTGCGGTATCTTCGTTGGCGGTCGGCCATCAGGTTACGTGCCACCTTGTAAGCCAAGGACACCACAGCCTCCGGACTTATGAAATCCTTATGCTTCCACAGTCTCTCAAACACATCCTGCACCACGTCTTCCGCCTCGTCGGGACGATCGATGCGGGATGCGATATAATGCTTCAAAGCCTCCTTTTGCCGTACGTAACACGCGGCCAGTCCTTTTTCGTCGTTTCTTGCTTCCATGGCACATCGTTTGATTTCTACCACAAAAGTAGCCTAAAGGCAGGCGACGGAATGGGATGATTTCAGCCGATTGTTACGTCATTTTGCGCCTTTCCTTCTTTTTCCCTGAACTGTGTCGGTGTCATGCCGAACTCTTCCTTGAAATGCAGGTTGAAATACTTGATGGTGTTGAATCCCGTGAGGTCCGCTATTTCGTTCACGCTGCATGTAGTGGCCTTCAACAACTGGGCTGCCCGTTTCAACCGGATGGAACGGATGAACTGCAAGGGCGTGACGTTGACAATGGCCTGCATTTTGCGGTTCAACTGGGTCTTGCTCATCCCCACGTCCAAGCTCAGGTCGCCCACGGAATATTCCGGATTGCTGATGTTCTTCTTGACGGATTCCAAGGCTTTCTCCATCAGCTTCTCGTCTATCGAAGTCGTGGTGATGGCCTCGAAAGACACGTCGATGGACTTGCGGAACATCTTTTGCCGCCGTTCTTTCTGCTCGATGAGTTGGCGGACGCGCACTTGCAGCATTTCCCAGTTGAACGGTTTCGAGATATAAGAATCCGCTCCTGCTTCGTATCCCCCGATGCGCGAATCATCGGAGCTGCGGGCCGTAAGCAGGATGAACGGGATATGTGAGGTCTGTATGTCGCCTTTCAGCCTGCGGCACAGTTCCATGCCGTCCATGCGGGGCATCATCAGGTCGGACACAATCAAGTCCGGCAACTCCGTCCGTGCCACCTGTTCGCCCTCCACGCCGTCGCGCGCTTCCACCACACAAAAGTCCTTTTGCAGTTGCTCCACCAGGAAATGACGGAATTCGTCGTGGTCCTCCACCACCAGAATCTTCTTCCTTCCCGTCTCCGTGGGCGGCATGTCGTGGATTTCGCTCTCTTCGTCCCGGTATTCCGCCTTTTCTTCTGCCGCAGGTGCCGCCCCTCCGCCATGCAGGTCGGTCGGGATATACAGGGTGAAGGCTGTACCTTCTCCCGTCCGACTTTCCACCGTGACCTTTCCTTCATGCAGCTTGGCGTACTCGCGCACCAGATGGAGACCTATGCCGCTGCCTTGCCCGGCCGGTTGTCCCTCCGTGGCTGTCTGATAAAAACGGTCGAAAACGAAGGGCAAATCCTTTTCCGCAATGCCGCATCCGGTGTCTTCCACCCTGACCGCCGCATACGGCCGTCCGTCTTCCGATACCTTCTCCAGCGTGACCCGTACCTGTCCGTGCGCGGAGGTGAATTTGAAGGCATTGGAAAGCAGGTTGTTGAGCATCTTATACATCTTGTCGGAATCGTAATTCATGAAAAGACGTTCCACCTTAGGCTCGAAGGAAAGTTCTATCTCACGGCTTGCCGCCAAGTCGGTGAACTGCCTGACAGCTTCTTCCAAGAAAAAGACCATGTCGTTCATCTTCAACCTGAGACGCTCGCCCTTCATTTCCAATTTACGGAAATCGAGCAACTGGTTTACCAGATTGAGCAGACGGCGCGCATTATTGTAAATAGGTTCCAACTTCTTTTTCAGCTCCGGTTCGCCCGTATCGTGGATGAGTGCCCCCAAAGGCGTAAGAATCAAGGTGAGGGGAGTGCGGAACTCATGGCTGATGTTCGTGAAGAAGCGGAACTTCATCTGGTCGAGCTCTTCGCGCTGTTTCCGTTCGTTAGCTTCTTGAGCCATCCGGATTTTGAGCTGTGCCCGCCTCCGGAACCTTCTCCACGACCAGACCATCAAACCGGCAGCCAGCACGACGTACACCGCGATGGCCCATGCCGTCGCCCAAAACGGTGGCGCAATGGTAATGGTTATTTCGGCCGGTGTCTTCCCCCAAATCTTGTCCCCGTTGGCGGTGTAGACCACGAATTTGTACTCGCCGGGCTGTAATCCGGTATAGGTGGCGCGTCCGCTCCCGTCGGCCACCACCTCGTTCCACTCCTTATCGTAATTCAGCAGTTTATACTTATAGTAAGTGTGCGAAGGGTTGACATAATTCAGGCCTGAAAATTCTATCATGACGAAATTCTCGTCGTGACGGAGCCGGATTTCCGACGTTCGGTCCACGGTCTGCGTCAGAATCACATGCCCGTTGTATGCCTCATTCACTTTCAACGGGTTGTTGAACAGATAGAAACGGGTGAAGACGGGATGGTTGTCGCTTCGGTCGTATCGGATTTCCGAAGGATTGAAATAATTGAATCCGTGGGCCCCGCCGAAGAACAAAAGCCCGGACCGGGTTTTCAAAGCCGCATTCTCATAAAACTTGCCGCCCTGCAACCCGTCGGTTTCCCCATAGCTCACCACGGAAAATCCTTTCCCGGCAGGGTCTTCACGAGGTGCGATTTTACAAAGTCCGTTCAGCGTGGAAGCCCATACCATTCCTTCGTTGTCCTCCAACAAGGCCGTGACGGCATTGTTGGACAGTCCGTCGGACTCGGTCAGCACCGTGGCCTCCTTGTGGCGAGGATCAAACACCAAGATGCCGTCTTCCGTCCCGAACCATTCCACGCCGTGACGGTCTTTCAGCATGCAGAAATATTTGGTGTCGGCATACCGCTGTTCTTTCAGAAAAGCCGGAATCCACACGCTGTCTTTCTGCGTGTCGTAATAGTAGATGCCGCTGTTGCCCAAAGCGGCGAACGTATGGCCGTCCACCGGATAGAAGGCATGAACCACGGCGTATGAACGGAGTTCGGGATGACGGTCGTGCAACATATAGGCAATCTTTCCCGTGGCCGGATCGAAACGTCCGACCCCGCCGGTCACACTGGCCCAATAACGGCCTTCGCTGTCTTCGTACAAAGCACGGGATATGTTCTGGTTAGGGTCTTGTTCCCAATTCACCGTAGAACGGAGAAGGTTGCGAACCTGTCCGCCCTCGATGCAATAAAAACCGTGAAGGAAGGTACCCACCCATATACGTCCGCCCTTGTCCTTAAAAACGGAAAGGCAAATGTCATTCGGTTCGGCCTTGAATACTTGCTCCATCGCACCAGTAGACGGCCGGAAACGGAAGAGGCCGAAAACGCCTCCGATAAGTACAGACCCGTCGGCATCCTCCAGAAAGCACCGGATGCTCTCGCTGGTGACGGACGAATAGCGGTTCACGGTGTGACCGAGAGAGAACTTCTGCATGCTGGGATGGTAATAACACAAGCCCTGAAAAAGGGTGCCCACCCATATACCCCCGTTCCGGTCGGAAAATACCGTATAAATATCGTTTTCCAATGTCCCTCCGTCGGTCAGTTCCAGTGCAGGAAGTGTGGTCACCTCGAACGTCCGGGCATCGATGATGCGGAGGCCGGATTTGGACGTGCCGACCCACACATTGCCGTCCCGGTCCAAATCCATGCACGTGAAGAAGTTGGAAAGTCCGCTTATGCCGCATGCCTCCTTCCAAGTGCGTTCCATGCGATTGTAGAAGAATAGTCCGTTGTTGTACATCAGCCAGATGTTTCCTTGGGCATCCGGATGCAGGTATATACGGTCGGTAAGCCTGTTGATGACATGCAGGAAACGTGTCTCTTGCGACACGAACTCGGCCGAAGAGTAGTCCCAGTAGCGAATCAGTCCGCTTTCATATACAATCCAACAGAGGTTCTTGTATTGCGTCATTTCCACCGGTACGCCGTATTTCCGGGTAAATTCACTGCCACCATCCTCTATGGTGCGCAAACGCCCCTGTTCCACGTCGTAGAAGGAGACGGTATTGTCTTCGGTCACGAACCAATAATTCTTGTAATCGTCTATGAACAGGTTCTTCAGCCGCCGGTTTATTCCCATGGAAGCCAACACCTCGGAGACGGAATAATCATATTGCCCGCTCTTCATGTCGAGCAAAAGCAGGTAGCCCAACTCTTTGAGCCACATCCGTCCTTCGCGGTCGTAATACTCTTTGGGCGGACGGTCGTATGCCCAAATGTATTTACGTGTCTTGTCATATGGGAATCGGTCGAACGTGGCACCGTTGTAAATGTTCAGAATGAAACCAGTCTTGATGGCGATGCAACCTTCTTCCGTCATCGTCAGGCTGCGGATTTGTCCGTCCGAAAGTCCGTCCGAAGCATCAATAAGACGGAATTTGTATTGACGGTCTTGTGCGTGGAGGCACGAGGCCAACAATAGGAACAACATCGGAACGACTGTCCTTATGGCACGCTTTCCTGCTTTTCGTTTTACGGTATCCATGGCTTTTCTTTCAAATAACAAATGATGATTAGACAAAGATAGGCAATCGGCACCACTTGACGTAGGATATTTTGGTTCAAAATATAGGTTGTTTTGTTGCATTGTGCTGAATCGGCCGTCTTTTTCGGACATTTTCCCACACGCCGTGGCTAGAAAAACATCCTTCAGGCGCATTTGGTTCAGAACGACATAAAAGATGCTTTTTTTCATCCGTCCCCGTACGGTATTTACCTGCTAACTTTGCCACGGTTCATTAAAAACATTTACCATGAAGAAAAGATACTTGATAGTCATGACGCTGTGCAGTTCGTTATGGCTGAATGCACAAAACTTCATCCATCCCGGCATGTTGCATACGCAGGCCGACCTGGACCGGACAAAAGCCAAGGTAGAAGCCGGCGAGGAGCCTTGGGCTTCCGCTTACAGGAAACTACTGACCAGCCCGCATGTCAGTTTGGACTGGAAGGCTGCTCCGGTCGAGAAAATCGTACGCGGAGGCCGGACGATTTGGGAACCCGACCCGGACAATTACCAGTTGGCTTACCGGGATGCCGCCACGGCTTACCAATGTGCGTTGGTCTGGCACATATCCGGCGATAAGGCGTATGCAGACAAGTCCGTCCAAATCCTTAATGCTTGGGCCAAGACCTGCAAGAAGGTGAGCGGAGACACGAATGCCTGTCTGGCATATGGGCTGTATGGCTACCAGTTTGCCAACGCTGCCGAACTGATGCGCGACTATCCGGGATGGGATGCCACGGACTTCGGACGATTCAAAGAATGGATGCTGAAAGTGTGGTACCACGGGGTAATCGGTTTCCTGCAAGGACGCAACGGGACACAAGACGACCATTATTGGTCGAATTGGGGCTTGTGCAACGTGCTGTGTGCGATGAGCATCGGTATATTGTGCGATGATGTCTTCATCTACAACCAAGCCACGGAGTATTATAAGTATATGGAAGACCACCGTTATGGCGAGTCGCTGCATCATTTGGTCTGGAAACTTCATCCGGACGAACGCGGTCCCTTCGGCTATTTCGGGCAGATGCAGGAATCCAACCGCGACCAAGGGCATGCTGCCATGGCGCTTGCGTTGGCCGCAGACCTTTGCGGCACGGGGCGAAACCAAGGCGATGACTTTTATGCCCTGAAGGACGACCGTATCGTATGTGGGTTTGAATACGTCAACGCCTATAATTCCGGAGTGGACGACTTGCCGAACAGTCCTTATACGAATTGTGACGGGACTTTCATGAGTATGGGAGACGGAGGACGGGGAACCAACCGTCCGGCTCAAGCCCGTATCGTGAATTACTATGAAAACATACGAGGCATAGAGGTGCCTTACTCCAGAAAGATGCTCGAAATGAACGAAAACGGTATAGACGCAGGAGGCGGATTCGGCGGAGGGAACAGCGGCGGATACGACCATTTGGGTTTCAGTACCCTGATGTGTACGCTCGACCCGTTGGAGGACAAGACTAAAGTCCCCACGGTCCTGAGTGGAAAAATCGCGTATGAAGGCCATGAAATCGACCGGCCTGACGTGAACTGTATCCCCAAAGGGGCGACCGTGACCCTGACGGCCCTATTGCCGGACGGAGAAACGGATACCGGTAAATGGGCATGGGACGATGACCCGGCATGCACTTCTTCCACACGTGACATCGTGTTGGACACTTCGCGTACCTTCCGTGTGCATTATACCAATGAAAAAGGCGTGAGCAACACGCAGTTGTTCGCCCTTCATGTGGAAGGGGAGGGATGGACCGGTAACTTTACTCCTTATTATAAAATGAACGGTACCACGGGAACAGACACGTTGATTTACGTGAAGAAATATGATGAACTGACATTTGGGATGGAGTATATTGATACTCCTGTGCGTGAATGGAAGTGGGAAAAAAGTACCAATGGGCAGAATTGGAATGCACTGAGCCACAACGAAAATCTGATGACGCAGCCGAGCGTTTCATCGAATGCTTATTACCGGGTGACAATGACCAATCAGGCCGGTGCCCGATTACAACAAACGTTCCGCGTGGAGGTGTCGGAAATAGACCCGTTCATTGCGTATGGCGACGGTAAAAACTATAGCGGGACGACCTTGGCCGTGCCACGCCACACAGCCGTGTCTTTGTACGCCTCGCCGAACTCCCTGCTCGCCCAGTCAGCCAACTCCACACGCATTTACAAGTGGATGCTCGACAAAGACACCATACAAGCCGACACATTGACTTTCCACCTGAACGATTTGGGCGGAAAAGTGGCCGATCTGAATGATACTTTGTGTGTCGGAGTGTTGGACACCTGCATGGAATACACGTTGATGTTCCACCGCGTTTCACAAACAGGCTCAAAAGCCGAAACCGTTTTGCATTTCAACCTGCCGGTATATGAGACCAATACGTTCGAACCGCAAGCCAAAGACAGTTTTTATATTAAAGACCCGCAAACCGGCCGGTATTTGAGGAATACGGATGCCACGTTCACCGGTCTGGACGAAACCGACGACCAGTCTTTTTTGTGGAGGATACGTCCCATGCCACTTTATGGAGACCGTTACATGTTTGTCAGCCAAACGGATAACAATAAACATTTGTCTGACGAGGGGACACTGACTACAAAGAATGATTATTCCAAACATTCTTTCAATCTCTTCCGCAAATATTCGGATGAAGACCTGTATGCCATCGGTCTTTCTTCGACCGCAGGCTCAGGTTTTCTCGAAACCGATGCCGACGACCCAGCCTTAAGCGTAACTAAAGGAAGCGTGTTTTCGGAATTTCCTTTCGTCATAATCCGGAAAGTACAACCGAACGACCCTGACGGTATCAAAGACTGTCGGAACGAAACAGAGTATACCGTAAATCCCATCGTCAGCTATTCCTGCCACGGGCAAGAGTTGTACTTGAAGAGCAAAGAAGCCGGAATATTACGTATTTACTCGTTATCCGGCGTGCTTCTGCAAACGGAAACCTGCGAAATGGGTGACAACCATATACGTCTCCTCTTTCGGAACAAGGGGATATGTATCGGATTATACGCTACTTCTACGGACAAACGCCAGTCCATTAAAATTACAAGAAATAGCGTCATATAGAAAAATTGTTCATAAGTTGCTCGCATCAAACTGATGCGGTAGGTATGAGTTTTGCCCCTAAGGTAGAGATTGCTTTCAGATAATAACGACAAAAAACGACCGATTCCCTTATGAACATACATAAAGAATAGACCTGTGCAATGGATGCACAGGTCTATTTCTTTAATTATTGCAATCAAATGGATTTGAATCAATCTTCGATGGCAGCCTGCGCCGCAGCAAGACGGGCAATAGGCACTCGGAAAGGAGAACAAGATGCATAGTCCATTCCTATTTTAGCACAGAACTTCACGGAAGAAGGTTCACCGCCATGCTCTCCGCAAATGCCGGTACGGATGTCCGGACGTACGCTACGTCCCTTTTCCACTGCCATCTTAATGAGCTGGCCCACGCCGTTCTGGTCCAACACCTGGAAAGGATCTACTGTCAGAATCTTCTTTTCCAAATATACCGGCAAGAAGCTGGCAATATCATCACGTGAGTAACCGAATGTCATCTGTGTCAAGTCGTTCGTTCCGAAAGAGAAGTACTCGGCTTCCGAAGCGATACGGTTGGCTGTCAGAGCCGCACGAGGAGTCTCTATCATAGTACCGATTTCGAATTCCACTTCGATACCTTCTTCGGCGAAAACTTCTTTAGCCGTAGCCAAAATAACTTCTTTCTGCTGTTTCAACTCATAAAGAATGCCTACCAACGGTACCATGATTTCGGGTTTCGGGTCCTTACCTTCTTTCTTCAACTCGCAGGCTGCACCCAAAATGGCACGGGTCTGCATTTCGGTAATTTCCGGGAAAGTAATCCCCAAACGGCATCCACGATGACCCAACATCGGGTTGTTCTCGGCAAGGCTTTCCACACGTTTCTGAATTTCTTCCACACTGACGCCCATCTCATCGGCCATCTTCTGTTGTCCTTTCAAATCATGGGGCACAAATTCATGGAGTGGGGGATCGAGCAAACGAATGTTCACCGGACAGCCATCCATAGCTTCCAAAATGCCTTTGAAGTCACTCTTCTGATAAGGAAGCAGTTTGGCCAAAGCTTTTTTACGGCCTTCCACACTACCAGCTAAAATCATTTCGCGCATGGCCACAATCTTTTGGTCTTCAAAGAACATGTGTTCCGTACGGGTCAAACCGATACCCTTTGCTCCGAAAGAACGAGCCACTTGCGCGTCGTGCGGTGTATCGGCATTCGTCCGTACCTGAAGCTTCGTATATTTGTCACACAAATCCATCAGCGCCTTGAAGTCACCGGAGAGTTCAGCCGCTTTCGTCGGTATTTCTCCGGCATAAACTTGTCCCGTAGAACCGTTCAAGGAGATGTAATCGCCTTCTTTATATACAACGCCTTCGATCTCCACTGTCTTGTTCTTGTAGTTCACATTGATGGCACCGGCACCGGACACACAACATTTACCCATACCACGAGCCACAACAGCAGCATGAGAAGTCATACCGCCACGAGCAGTAAGGATGCCTTGCGCCACACTCATGCCTCGCAAATCTTCGGGAGAGGTTTCGATACGTACCATGATTACTTTTTTCCGTTTTTCGGCCCACGCCTCTGCGTCGTCGGCGAAGAACACGATTTGTCCGGTTGCTGCACCCGGCGAGGCAGGAAGTCCTTTGGCTACGACTTTAACGCGTTTGATGGCATCTTTGTCGAATACGGGGTGCAATAGTTCATCGAGTTTTTGAGCCTCCATGCGTTTCAAGGCAGTTTTTTCGTCGATGATTCCTGCGCGGAGCATATCCATAGCGATTTTTACCATAGCGGCTCCGGTGCGCTTTCCGTTACGAGTTTGCAATAACCACAATTTGCCATCTTGAATGGTGAATTCGAGGTCTTGCATATCTTTGAAGTAGTCTTCGAGTTTTTGTTGAGTTTCGATAAGTGCTTTTGCACATTCGGGCATGGCCTCTTCGAGAGAAGGATATTTGGTTGCGCGTTCTTCTTCCGATATACCTTGCAATGCTGCCCAGCGGCGAGATCCTTCGAGTGTGATTTGTTGGGGTGTGCGTACACCGGCAACTACGTCTTCTCCTTGTGCATTGATGAGGTACTCTCCGTTAAAGATATCTTCGCCGGTAGCAGCGTCACGAGTGAATGCTACACCGGTAGCCGAGGTATTTCCCATATTGCCGAATACCATAGCTTGCACGTTTACGGCAGTACCCCATTCTTCGGGAATCTGGTTCATACGACGGTAGAGAATGGCGCGTTCGTTCATCCAGCTGTCGAATACGGCACAGATAGCACCCCATAATTGTTCCCAGGGAGAAGCGGGAAAATCTTTTCCCGTATTTTCTTTAACGGCGGCTTTAAAGAGTTTTACTAATTCTTTGAGGTCTTCTACTTGGAGTTCGGTATCACTCTTTATACCTTTGGCCTCTTTGACTTTGTCCATCACTTCTTCGAATGGATCGATGTCTTCTTTCGTTTTAGGCTTCATACCCAGTACGACATCGCCGTACATCTGTACGAATCGGCGATAGGAATCCCATGCAAACCGCGCATTTCCCGATTTTTTAGCAATGGCTTCTACGGCGTCGTCGTTCATACCTAAGTTCAATACTGTGTCCATCATACCGGGCATGGAAACACGAGCTCCCGAACGAACCGATACCAATAGCGGATTCGAGGCATCTCCGAACTTCGTGCCCGTGAGGCTTTCGATATGAGCGATAGCCTTTTCCACATCGCCTTTGATTTCTTTTACAACAGCTTCCTTCCCTTGCTGAGTGTATGTGGTGCAAACTTCGGTAGTGATTGTGAATCCGGGGGGAACAGGAACTCCAATTAAGTTCATTTCCGCCAAGTTGGCTCCTTTACCACCCAGCAGGTTTTTCATGTCGGCACGGCCTTCTGCTTTACCGTTGCCAAAAGTATAAACTCTTTTCATAAATAAATAAGTATATGATATTTTGTATAAATATTGTTTCCTTTATTCGACTTTGTGACCCATTCGGAAAATCTTGTATAGAAACAATACGCAAAAATAAAGGATTCGTGCAAACCACAAAAATATTTTGCTACAAATTTTAACGCTGTGCACTATTTATTTGCTTTACCTGTCTCTTTCGTGAAAAATACTTATCTTTGCCGAATGTGGAGCCTGTGGTTTTCTGCATAATTGCATAGCCGAATTTATTTAGATGTTCGGTTCGTATTGTTTTGTTTGGCTTTGTAACTTATTAATTTTTTGTTTTGGCACGAAAAAAGAAAGAGCTACCCTTGTTGGAGCAGGTAGAAATAACCGGAGTAGCAGCCGAAGGCAAGGCTTTGGCACGAGTGAACGATTTGGTAGTATTCGTCCCTTTTGCAGCACCGGGAGATATAGTGGATTTGCAATTGATGCGTAAGAAGCATAATTATGCCGAGGCACGTATCGTGAAATTTCACGCTTATTCTTCTTTGCGGGTAAATCCTTTTTGCGAGCATTTCGGTGTTTGCGGCGGGTGTAAATGGCAACATGTGGCTTATGACTATCAGTTACAATTTAAACGGCAGCAAGTGGAAGACAATCTTACCCGCATAGGTAAAATCCCTTTGCCGGAAATCTTACCTACAAAAGGTTCGACCAAGCAACAATATTATAGAAACAAGCTCGAATTCTCATTTTCCAATAAGTCGTGGTTGACTTATGAACAGTTGCAGACGGAACAGGAATTCGACTGTCGCAATGCGTTGGGATTTCATATACCCGGTATGTTCGATAAGGTCCTCGACATAAAAAAGTGTTGGTTGCAGGACGATATATCCAATCGCATTCGACTCTCGATAAGACAATGTGCTATCGATAATCATTATCCGTTTTTCGATTTGAGGGAGCAGACAGGATTCATGCGGAATATTATTATCCGGACCTCTTCGACAGGAGAGGTTATGCTCATAGTCGTATTTTTCGAACCCGATATGGTGCGTATCGAACGAATGATGCAACATATAGCGGATACGTTCCCCGAGATTACGTCTTTGCTTTATATTGTCAATCAAAAACGAAACGACACGATTGCCGATCAGGAAGTTTGTGTGTTCCGGGGAAGAGATTATATTTGGGAAAGTATGGAAGGATTACGATTCAAGATAGGACCGAAGTCTTTCTATCAAACCAATTCCGAACAGGCTTATGAGTTATATAAGGTTGCCAGAGAGTTCGCCGGATTGACGGGAACCGAGTTGGTTTATGATCTATATACTGGCACGGGCACTATTGCCAATTTTGTGGCAAGACAATCCCGTAAGGTGGTAGGTATCGAGTATGTTCCCGAAGCGATAGAAGATGCCAAAGAAAACGCCCGTATAAACGGGTTGGATAATACTTTGTTTTATGCCGGCGATATGAAGGACATTCTTACCGAGGATTTTATAGAGGAGCATGGTCGTCCAGAGGTCATCATTACCGATCCACCTCGTGCCGGCATGCATGACGATGTGATTAAGACTATATTGTTCGCTTCTCCTGAACGTATCGTTTATGTAAGCTGTAATCCCGCCACTCAGGCGCGCGATTTATCTTTGTTAGATGCAAAATACAAGGTCGAGCGGGTACAGCCGGTCGATATGTTTCCTCATACACACCATGTAGAGAATGTAGTATTGTTAGTGAGGAAAGAATAAAATCTAAAATTTCGAGAAAGTGTAGGCCGGGTATATCGATACCCGGCCTTTTGTGGATAAAAGTATAAGGAATAGATAATAAAGTATTTGTCTTGATTTGCGAGACAGAGGTATTTTTGTACATCGAAAATATCTTTAAAATTTTATCCATGAAAAGAAAAGCTTTTATAAGATTACTTGCAGTGACTGCTTTATTCCCATTTTCCGTGACTGGAAATGCATACTCCGAAACTGTTCCTTCAAAATCGTATGGATTATCTCGCATGACCAATGTGGCTCGATTTCCAGTATTGGATCGGGAAATGAAAGTGAAGTACGAGGGCAGTATCGATAAAAAAGGTGGTAATGCCGATTGGGATTGGAGTTTGTATCAAGATAAGAAAGGAGAGTGGGTAATATTCGATGTGGCGGGAGCCGGCTGTATTTATAATATGGTACAACATCGTTATCTGAGTTCGGAAGAACCCGTATTTCGATTTTACTTTGATGGTGAGGAGACCCCCCGTTTTACTATTCGTTTGTCGGAGTTCGGAGAGAAATATCCTTTTACCGAACCACAAGCATCATGTTACATCGGCCCTTTGGATAATGGACGAGGCCCTATCCGGGTAGTTCGCAGTTTTGTTCCTATGCCGTTTGGCAAGTCATGCAAAATTACGAGTTCACTTCCGCTTATGGGCAATTCAATTCCGGAAGGCGGCTGGGGGCATGT
>ENA-OROO01000889-OROO01000889.1-human-gut-metagenome-genome-assembly--contig:-NODE-889-length-17462-cov-3.345895_pt1 | contig 17462 bp, 17 predicted proteins | sample MGYA00242130_ERZ509052 | MGnify/ENA primary metagenome ERZ509052 (study PRJEB26280, sample SAMEA2338730) | human gut metagenome | biome: human gut; feature: human-associated habitat; material: faeces... | reverse complement strand
TTAATTTATTATATTTATATATTTATTACCCTTTCAGCCTTATATAAAATAAGTCTTCCAGGGTATGAGTAAGCCTCCTAAAGTAGTCTTTCTCATAATAGTTTATAGTGATGTATAAGGAAAAAAGACAATACTTTTATTGCCTCCTCAAACATAATATAAACAATTACATACTTTTTAGAAATAAGCTAACACTATTATATTCCTAGCTTAAATTACATATTATATTCTAATCATCAAAAAATAAATATCTATCTTAATTTTTATTTTATTAATTTGACAAATCAGTTATATTTTTACTGAATAATTCATTTAACGACTTGTATTCACTATTTTCTTTTAATTTTTCTTCATAATATTTATCATCTTCCCAATAGCACTTTAATATGTAACCTTTTTTAAAATTTCTATTATTTACATCTGCGCAAATTATTTTATATTTATCATCAACAATTTCAACAGCGGAACAATTAGATAACATAAGTCCTATTTTCTTATTTTCTCTAAGTTGCTCTTTAGTAGATTCATAACGTCCATTCTCATCACAGTGAGGCGTAATAAATATATCAAACCAATTCAAGCATTCTACACTTTCAAAGTGTGATTCATCGCTATCAGAATTACAAGAATTAAACCAGCATACTGCACCAGCAGAAATGCCACATATTACCTTACCATTGTGCCAAGCCTCCTTTAATATAATATCAAACCCTGTTTTTTTCCATAATTCAACCATAGCAGCGGTATCTCCACCACCTTCATATATAATATCAGCCCAATCAATCATTTCTTTTACTAGGTTAGTATTGTATAAGTCATTTGATCTTAGAAATCTACAGTTACATCCATACTTATCGCCGTATATTTTTTTCATAGTTTTATAATAACTTTCTTGGGTCTCCTTTGAAAAGCACATTGCATGAGCAATAAACAAATAATTTGGATTTAATTTTTCAGTTAATCTGATAATTTCTTCATCAATTATTTTAGTTTCATATTCAGTTTTACTTCCATCTTCAAGAAATCTTCCATTTTCTCCGCCGCCTATGGCTATTATTTTCTTTTGCATCTATTTTTCTCCTTTTATTTTATTAATCTTTCGTATTATAAATTTATATTATAATTTAAGTTTTTTACATTTAGTTCTTGGAAATGCACAAACATCTCTTATATTAGTCATTCCTGTAATATACATTATTAATCTTTCAAATCCTATACCAAACCCACTATGAGGAACAGTTCCATATTTTCTTAAATCTAAATACCAATAATAGTCTTCTTCTGTCATATTTAAATCCTTGATTCGCTGATACAATAATTCAAAATCATCTTCTCTTTGACTAGCACCAATAATTTCACCAATTCCCGGAACCAACAAATCCGTTGAAGCAACAGTTTTTCCGTCTGGATTTGCTTTCATATAAAAAGATTTTAATTCTTTAGGATAATTAACTATAAATAAAGGTTTTTTATAAATTATATCCGTTAAATATCTTTCGTGTTCACTTTTTAAGTCACATCCCCAATATACTGGAAATTCAAAGTCAACATCTGACTCTTGCAATATATTTATTGCATCAGTATATTCTAATTTTGCAAAATCGCTTTCAATTACATTAACTAATCTATCATATAATTCATTATCATAAAATTTAGTAAAAAACTCTATTTCCTCAGAACATTCAATTAAAACCCTTTTTAGAAGATATTTAATTAAATCTGTCTCCAAATCTATAATATCTTCCAAATCAGCAAAAGCCACTTCTGGCTCAATTTGCCAAAATTCGGCAGCATGTCTTTTTGTATTAGAATTTTCTGCTCTAAAAGTAGGGCCAAATGTATAAACCTTTCCTAAACTGCATGCCATAGCTTCTGCTTCTAATTGACCTGAAACTGTTAAACCTACTTTTCGTCCAAAGAAATCATCCTTATATACATTTTTTTTATATTCATCTTTTGATATTTTATCCAAGTCTAAGGTTGTCACTTTAAACATCTCGCCAGCACCTTCGCAATCACTTCCTGTTATTATTGGTGTATTAACATATGTAAAATTACGTTCTTGAAAGTAGTCATGTACTGCTTTTGACAAAGCACTCCTAACTCTAAAAACAGCATTAAAAGTATTAGTTCTTGTTCTAAGATGTGGATAATTTCGCAAATATTCCATATTCTGCTTTTTTCTTTGAATAGGATAATCACTAGGACACTTTCCCAACAATTGAATTTCTTTTACATTTAATTCTATTTTTTGATTTTGATTTTTCGAACTAACAATAAAACCATTTACGGCAATTGAAGAACCAATCTCAAGTTTTTCAAAAAATCGCTCATTTTTTACAATATTATAATCAACTACCAATTGCAAATTTTTTAATGATGTACCATCATTTATTTCTAAAAAGCACATGTTTTTTGACTTTCTAATAGCCCTAATCCAACCACAAACAGTTGCTTCCCTTTCGATATATTCTTTTTGATTCAATAATAATTTTATATCTTCGTGTTTCATTCTTATTTCCTCCTTATTAATAATTTTAAACACTATCTTTTATAATTTAAGTTTTTTACATTTTGTTCTTGGAAAACATATTGTGTCTCTAATATTATCCAATCCAGTGGTATACATTACAAGTCTTTCTATACCTAATCCAAAACCACTATGAGGAACAGTTCCATATTTTCGCAAATCTAAATACCAATAATAATCTTCCTCAGTCATTTTTAATTCTTTGATTCTTTGATTCAATAATTCAAAGTTATCCTCTTTTTGACACACACCTATGATGTCACCTATTCCAGGAAAATACAAATCTGCTGATGCCACTGTTTTCCCATCAGTATTAGTTTTTATATAAAAAGGTTTTAGGTCTCGTGGATAATTAATAATGTATATAGGTCTTTTAAATACAACATCCGTTAAATAACGAATATGTTCACTTTTCAAATCACATCCCCAATATACTGGAAACTCAAAATCAATTCCTGATAAATGCAATATATTTATAGCCTCTGAATAATCAATAATAGAAAAATCACTTTCGACTACATTATTAAGTTTATCTAATAAGTTGTTATCATAAAAATTAGTAAAGAAATCTATTTCCTGGGAACAATTACATAAAATTCTTTTAAGCACATTTTTTAATAATGCGTTAGCAACATCCACAGCTTCATATAAATCTGTAAAGGCCATTTCTGGTTCAAATAGCCAAAATTCAGCGGCATGCTTTTTTGTATTAGAATTTTCTGCTCTAAAACTCGGACCAAACGAGTAGACTTTGCCTAAACTGCAAGCCATTGCTTCTGCTTCCAATTGACCAGAAACAGTTAAACTAACTCTTTTTCCAAAAAAATCCCTACTATTTAAATTAGCATCATATGAATTTTTAGATAATTTATCCAAATCATAAGTAGTAACTCTAAACATTTCTCCAGCGCCCTCACAATTACTACCTGTAATTATTGGTGTATTAACATATATAAAATTATGTTCTTGAAAATAATCATGAATATATTTTATCAACATACTTCTTATTCTAAAAGCAGCATTAAAAGTATTTGTTCTTGTCCTAAGATGTGGATAATTTCTTAAATATTCCATATTTTGTCTTTTCCTTTGTATAGGATAATCATTTGGACATTCGCCCAATAATTTTATTTCCTTTACATTTAACTCTATTTTCTGATTTTGATTTATCGAACTAACAATAATTCCCTTAACAGTAACAGAAGAACCAATATTTAATTTATTGAATAAATCTTCTATCGTAATTAATGTGTAATCAATTACCAATTGTAAATTTTTTAATGATGTACCATCATTAATTTCTAAAAAACACATGTTTTTTGACTTTCTAATAGCCTTAACCCAACCACAGATAGTTACTTCTTTCCCAACATATTCTTCATTACTTAACATCAATCTAATATCTTCGTGTTTCATTTTTATTTCCTCCCAATTTTAATATTTTACACAATCCATTCCAATCTGCTTGATTAGTAATATTTCCTATTATTTTTCTATTATCAATTACCATATTGTGATTTTCAAATAATTCTTGATTGTATTCTGGTATCCATGCATTTCCAGAATTATCTATCAGCATATATGCCTTATTTCTTACATCAAATCCTTTAAAATCAACGATATCTTTTCTTAAACATGAATTCAAAATATTTTGTTTATATTCTTCAAATTGTTTTTCAGATATCTCAAACTGTTCTCTGTTCAAAACACCATATTTACCCATTGGTGCATATTTAAATAATTGCCACTTTTTAATATAGTCTAATTTATTTACTATATCACATAATAGTTTAGTATCATCTAAATTCCCTTTATGAACTACAGTATTAATACAAATATTAATATTATATTTCTTTAATTCATCACATATTTCCAACTGATCAGATAATAAATCAAAATCAGTTTGTCTAAATTTTCTAAATATTTCATTATTTGAACCATCAATCGGTAATCCTATTTCATCTACTAATTCAGACAAAACTTTAGCATCTATTTGTTTTATAATAGTACCATCATTTTTTATTACATCTCTAATTATTGATGTACCTATGGTATCAATTGAAATATAATAACCAATATTTTTAATCATTTTTAATAAATCAATTATATCACTTCTAACTAAAGGATCTCCCCCACAAAGTGTAACCTTTTCAATGCCATAGTCGTAAGCATATTCCAAAAAATCAATAATTTTTTGAGTTTCTAATGTTTGACCAAATTTTTCAATTCTAGAAAAGCTATAACATCCTTTACAATATAAAAAACATTTTTGACTTACAAATAAATTCAAATGCATTTTTTATCACCTCCAATGATTTATCTATCTATTATTTATTTAGTTTTACTTTTTAATTTTATAGATAACATATTATCTTGTTCAATCAAATTTATTTCTTCAAAGTATTTTCTTAATTTATCATTATAAATTATTATTTTATCAATATTTTCTTTAGGAACAAAGCTATTTAAATATGATTTAACATCAAAATCCAATAAATCTGGTGATGTTATACCATTTACAGGAACTAACCAAAAATGAACATTGACATATGGATCAGATTTTTCATTAGAAAGTAAGTGTGCATAATTAATTCCTAAAGCATTTCTCATTCCTTCTTTTGTTTTCTTTAGTATAAATGAAAATCTCAAAAATGTTATATCGTCAAGGAAGTCAAAAGCTTTATATGTTTTATTTAATGACAAGATATAAAACCCTGGACATGGAAATTTTGGATCTGCTCTTAATATTATTCCATTGTTTTCGTATATAGGCATATTTTGTATTGGTATATATTCTGGATATTGTTCCATAAAATCTGCACGTGATAAGTCTTCTGGAACTAGATAGCCTCTATAATTTTTTGTTCCTCCATAAAAATGAATAAATCTCATTCCTTTTGGTTCTTGTGGGAAATCTTCTCTCTGTTCAACATCAATGTATTTTAATTCTTTTTTCATATTTCTCTCCTTTTCAATTTCCTTTACATATAGTAATATTTGTTGCCAATTAAATACTCTTTTAAAACTAGTTTTAATATTCTTATTATATCTTGTTGTATATAACACTACATTTATTTTTGAATTTTTGAAAATATTACTACAAGTATCAACATTATCATCAATAAATATATCAATGTCATTATCCTTGCAAATAGAAAGTTTATCATTAGAATTAACAAATAATTTATCATAATTAATTTGATTTTTTAATAACCATTTCTTCGTTAATTCATACATACCAGATATTTCATAATCACTTCTTGCAGTAATTAAAAATATTGTATGATGATTATTTTTTAAATAGTTAATTGTATCAATTACATTCTTATTTGGAGTAGTTTCCATTAAAATTTTTTTTAAATATAGCTTTTGAAATTCAATTTTATTTTCGTTATTCCATCCAAATGCCAAAGTTTGATCCATTTCATTTGTATTAATTTGGTAGCAACTTTTTTTCATTTGATTATATTCTATTGCATATTTAACAAATATTTCACTAGAATTAGTAATTGTATCATCAATATCAAAACCAATATTCATTTTATACCTACTTTCTAAACTCCCTTATCCTCTTCTTTGCCTTAGTTGTAACTGCCTTAGTAATCCATTCCTCTCTTGGGCCAAATGATAACTCATCACTAATAATTCTTACTCTATCATTATTTTTAAGAACATAACTAACATCTTTATAATCATCATTAACAATAGCTCCTACCATAGTATTACCAATATCAGAATCTAAGTTAAATGCATAATCTATTACTGTTGATCCTTTAGGTAATTCTACTCTATTTCCATTAATTCCATAAATATATACTTTATCAGAAAATAATTCATTCTTTATTTGATTAACAAACTCTTGATTATCTGCGAATACTGAATTAATTTCTAATAATGAACTAAAGAATTGATATTTATTTTTTAAGTCTTCTTGCATTATCTTTCTAGCTTCACCTTTATTTATATCAAAGTATGCAGTAAGTCCAAAAGAGGCAATTTTATCCATATCAAATGTTCTAATTTGCGTTTGAATAAGTCTTCCTTCGGGGCCAAATACAGTTGTATGAAGACTACTATACATATTAGTTTTAGGATTATATATATAATCTTTAAACTTACTATTTATAGGATGATATAGACTATGTACATATCTTAACCCCCTGTAACAATCATCTATTTCTTCTACCATTATTTTAAGAGAAAATAAATCATGTATATCAGATAATTTTTCTCCTTCGTGTAATCTTTTATATATACCATATATATTCTTAGTTCTAACTTTTATTTCATTAGGAATATTATTATCTTTTAAAATATTTTCTATTTTATATTTCATCTCTAATAAAAGATCTTTATTTTCTTCTTCTAATCTTTTATTTTTATCAAGTAAACTCATATAAATATCTGGTTTTAAATATCTAAAAGATAAGTCTTCTAATTCACTTTTTATTCGATATGCTCCAATGTAATAAGCAAGTGGTACAAATATATCCATTGTCTCTAATGAATTTTCTTTTTGTTTAAACTCTGTTTTATATTCTAATGTTCTCATATTATGAAGTCTATCTGCTAGTTTAATAATAATTATTCTAACATCCTCTGTAATACTAGTGATTATTTTTCTTGTGTTAGCATAGTTTTGATCTTGTTTAGTAGAAAAATTAAGTTTACTTATCTTTGTTACGCCATCTACTAAAGAGGCTATCTCAGGATTAAAATCATGTGAAATATCTTCTTTAGTAACATGAGTATCTTCTAAGGTATCATGTAGTAGTCCAGCACATAATGTATCTCGATCGGCATGCATTTCCGCTAAGATATAGGCAACATTAAGAGGATGAATTATATATGGTTCGCCGCTTTGTCTCCTCTGCCCTGAATGAAGATTGTCGGCATAATAATATGCTCTTTTAATAATTTCTACTTCATCAGGATTATAGCTTTTAACTAAATTAAGTAAATCTTCAATAGTAAGTTTATTCATTTTATTTCACCTCCATATATAACAAAAGAGCAGCACCCGGCGGACGACCTCAATATTAGTCGCACGCAGAGTACTGCTCTTTAGTCATAACAATATTTTTAATTTTGTAGCAGCAGAAAAATATGTCAGCTAAATAGTTTCTAACATTATTAAGTATAGAATTAATATTTAACATAACATACTTTGTCATAATGCTCACTCCCCGTTTTTTAGTAATTTAGATTAATTCTATAACTTTTTAGAATGCTTGTCAACCTTTTTTTGACATTTTTTGTCAAAATATAACAAAAAATTAATTGGATAAAACTTCACAAACATTCTAAAAATTAAACCATAAACACTACAAGTAATATACTACTACTAAAATGATGCATTGACAAATATTAATTTTTTATATGCCATATAAATATAATTTATACATAAAAAGATATAGTAAATTATTCACTATACCTTATCACCTTTTTTAATCTTGTTAACTTTTATTTACTACCCAAATTCAAATATTCTTCTCTCGTCATTTCATAGCAGTAACAATCTACTTCTTCAGTTAAAATAGTATACTTAACTTTTTTAATTTTACCAGTTCTATGAAAGCCTAATTTTTCTATTACCTTCCAGGATGCTATGTTATCAGTAGCAACACAAGTTTCTATTTTATCAATTTGTACTTCTTTAAACATATAATCAAGTACTGCTTTAGCAACCTCACTACCATATCCCATACCATGATAATTAGAATCTAAAAACCAACCAACATCTCTTATATTATCACTATTTTCATTACCAAATTCATCATGACTTTTTTGACAACTAGCCTGACCAATACATTTATTTTCTGATTTTAATATTATCGACCACTGAAATACATCTTCATTATTTGCTTTTTTTAATTTTTTATATTGCCATACTTTTTCTTTTTCCCAATCATAATTAAATTTTCCTACAAGATAATGCTCTGCTACTCTCTCATCACATAGAATAGTCCAAATAATTTTTAAATCTTCTTCTTTAGTAGGTCTTAAAATTAACCTATCTGTTTCTAACACTTTAGATCCTAAATATTTCATTTTTCTTACCTCTTTTCTTTATTTATTAATTTTTTATTTTGATAGCATTATCTATTATTTTCAGTTACTGTTATCACTTGCATATTACCTTTTTCAAATAACAGATATTCTTTATCTCCTATTAATTCTATATCATTACTATCTATAAAGATAGTATCTTCTTCAGGTAAATAAAAGTAATGAATATCCAGATAAAACATCAAAACTACTTGTATCTTTTAAACCAATAATACTATTATCATCTTCATATAAATATGTAGTAGCGGTCTTTTTGCCTTCTAGTACAAGTTCAACTAATTGATTAGTATTAATACCAAATGTCCATCTTTCTAATTCGTTATTATCTACTATTTCTTTCATATTTTCCTTCTTTTCCACTTCAGCCTTTAGTCTTCCGTGGTATGATAGAGCCTATATAATAGTCTCTATCATAATATTTTATTCCATTATATCATTCTCTATAAAATAATGTTTACCTACAAAATCTATATCATTATCTTTTATTCTAATAAATGATTCATTAGGTAATCCTACTATTCTAGCATATTTACTAACTTCAAATACTTCATCCATATATTCTTTATTATCAATATCAAAGTGAGGATATATATTTAAATTAATAAAACCTAATCCTTGATAATCTACTAATTCATAGTTTTTAAAATCATCTTTATATATTACTCTATCTGTTTGATTCATAGCACCTGCACTAGTACCAATAGTAATACCATCTCTATTCCTTAATATATTAAATAAATTATATTCTATAATAGATTTCATTTCTAACTGTGGACTACCACCCATTAAATAAACTATATCTGTTTTTTCTATATATTTATAAGCTTCTTCTTTAGATACTCTATTATCTATTAAATATACTTCTTTAAAATTAATATCTATATTTTTAAATACATTAACAATTTCTTTTACCTGAGTATCATTTCTTTCATATTCATCAAATAAACTAGCTATAAAAGTAATAGACATATTATTCTTTATATCTTCTTTTATATATTTCTTTTGATTATTATTAAACCCTTTATCTCTATCTATTCTACTAAACATATAATTAATTTTCATGATTATCTCCTTTAAAGTAGTCTTCTTTAGTAATGGAATAATAGATCAGATCGGCCTTCTTTTTAGTAACTTTATTAAGTACTCTTTTTCTCATTATACCTTCATATTTCATTCCTGCTTTTTCCATTACTTTTCCACTAGCGGGATTTGCATCTATATGATCAGCATAAATTGTTTCTACTTCTACTTCTTCAAAAAAGAATTTTATTACTCTTTTTAATGATTCTGTAGCTAGGCCTTTACCCCACCATTTTCTTCCATAACAATATCCTATTTCTACAGTATTATTTTTTATATCAATATCTACTGCTCCAATTGTACCAATGGGAGTATTATCTTCTTTTGATACTACTATCCAGTTATAAAAATTATCTTTTATATATTCTTCTTCTAGATATTTAAGATAACTTACGGCATTTTCTTCTTTTTCATAAGCATCCCAAGATAGATATTTAGTTACTTCTTTATCACTAGCCCAATTATTAAACATATCTTTAGAGTCATTAATACTTGCTTTTCTAAATAGAAGTCTATTTGATTCTAATTCTATTGTTCCTATGTTCTTCATATAAATCATCTCCTTTTCTTTCTTCAATTTTGCCATCTTCTACTACAAAATAATTATTAATATAATACCAATATTTTCAAACAATTTTATGACTCACTATGCTTATTTATATTTGTAAATCATTAGGTTTTCATAACAAAAGAATAGAAAAATAAACAATTTTATGATAGAATTTTATCTAGAGGTGACTTATGACAATAGTTTTTAAAGTAAGTGATAACATTAAAGAAAAAATGATAGAATATTATATGGATAAAAGAAAGGAAAAAACTCCACCTTATGCTGTGTTTCAAGCAGTAGAAGCTGATACTGTAGTTACTTTATATGAAAGTGGTAAAGTTATGTTTCAAGGTATTAGTGCTGACGTGGATGCGAATATGTGGAAAGATCAAGAAAAGTTTTTAAATAATGTAGATGTTGACACAAGAAGTACTGAAGAAAAGAAAGAAGATAGTATAGATAAAACATATTACTACTACTCTAGTATTGGTAGTGATGAAGTTGGAACAGGAGACTATTTTCTTCCAATAGTAGTAACAGCTTGTTATATGGATAAATCTAATATTAAATTCTTAGAAAGTTTAGGAGTACATGACTCAAAAAAACTTACTGATAAAAAAATACTTAGTGCAGCACCTATTATTATGAAAAAAATTCCTTATGAAAGTATTATACTTACTAATAAAGAATATAATGAATGGGTTAATAAAGGAATTAACATGAATAAGGTTAAAGCAATAATGCACAATAAGATGTTATATAAAATGAAGAATAAAGGTTATGATTACCAAAAGATAATAGTTGACCAGTTCTGCTTACCTGGTGTATATTATAACTATTTAAAAGAGGTACCTAATAAAGTTACTGGTATTACTTTTATTACTAAAGCAGAAGATAAAAACTTGAGTGTTGCATGTGCAAGTATTATAAGTAGATACCTTTTCTTAAAGGAACAAGAAAAACTAGAAAAAGAACTAGACATGTCTATTCCTAAAGGTGCTGGAGTTAAGGTAGATGAAGTTGGTAAACTTATCGTTAAAGAAAAGGGTAAAGATATACTTAATAATATTGCTAAAATTAGTTTTAAAAACACTGAAAGGATTATTTCCTAATCAGTGTTTTTTTATGTTCAATATTTTATTAAATTAAAAACTACATAGTATAAAGTAATTTACACCTTTTTCGTACGAATAAAGTGTTTCTATTTAATTTTCTTCATTTCATCTAAGAGTTTTAAGGCTTCCATTGGTGTTACTTCAAGTGGATTTATGTTTCTTAAAAATTCTCTCAATGGGTCTTTTACAGGAGTTTCCAAGTCTAATTCAAATTGTTTTATGTGTTTCTTTTCAGTTTTACTTGTACTTTCATAAGTTGATAATAGTTTTTTTGCTTCATCTATTACTTCTTCAGGAAGACCAGCAAGCAATGCAACATTTATCCCATAACTTCTATCGACTGCTCCATCAAGAACTTTATGAAGAAATACTACTCCACTTTCTGTTTCATTAATACTTACATGCACATTTTTAATATCAGGCATATACTCACTCATTTTAGTAAGTTCATGATAGTGAGTACTAAACATTGTTTTACATTTTATGTATTTACTTACGTAAGTTATTATACTACCTGCTAAACTCATTCCATCATATGTACTTGTTCCACGACCCAATTCATCAAATAGTATTAAACTATTTATTGTTGCATTTTTAAGGGCTCTTGCACTTTCTTTCATTTCGACCATGAATGTACTTTCTCCACCTACTAAGTCGTCAGATGCCCCAATTCTAGTAAATATCTTATCAAAAATTGGTAAAACTGCAGTACTTGCTGGAACAAAGCAACCTATTTGATTTAGTATTACTATTATTGCAAGAGTTCTCATATATGTACTTTTACCACTCATATTTGGTCCAGTTATCATAAGAATAGATGTATCATTATCCATAATTATGTCATTACTTACATATTCATCTTTTATCACTTTCATTACTACTGGATGTTTTGCTTCTAGTACTCTTAATTCATGATTAGTACTAATTGTTGGTCTTACAAAATGATTTTCATCACTTACTACACTTAAACTTATCATACAGTCTAAAAATGCAATTCTATCACTCAACTTTTGTAAACTACTAATATATTTACTTACTGTTTCTTTTATCTCTAAAAAGATAGAATATTCTAATTCCTTTATTTTATCTTCGGCATTAAGTATCATATCTTCTTTTTCTTTTAAAGAGGGTGTTATAAATCTTTCGCTATTACTTATTGTTTGTTTTCTAATATATCCAAATTCTTCTTTTACATTATCTGCTTGTCCTTTACTAACTTCTATATAGTAACCAAATACTTTGTTATAACCAACTTTTAAGTTTTTAATACCTGTTCTTTCTCTTTCTTCACTTTCAAATTTACTTATATAATCTTTACCATTTTTTCTAATGTTTTTTAAAGTATCTAAGTCAGCATTATAACCTTCTTTGATGATTCCTCCTTCTTTAATAGTTATAGGTGCATCTAAGTCTATAGACTCTTCAAGTAGGTTATATAGGTCGGTAAATGTTTCTAGTTTATCTAAATGTAGGGACTCTAAACATAAATTTATATCAGGAAGTACTCCTAAACTACTTTTAAGTTGTAATAAATCTCTTCCATTTAAGCTGTTAATTGATACTTTACCTACTAATCTTTCTAAGTCATATATTTGATAAAAATAATCTCTTAATTCACTTCTAATTAGATATTCTTTATTAAATAATTCTATTAAATCATGACGATGATTTATTTCATCAAGTTGTACACTAGGTTTTAATACAAATTCTCTTAATAAACGAGACCCCATACTTGTTTTTGTTTTATCTAGAAACCATAATAAACTATACATTTTATCTTTGTTTCTTATTGTTTCTACTAATTCTAAATTTCTTATACACTCTTTATCTAAACTTAAATACATTTTAGAGTCTACTATTACTGGGTCCATAAGATGTTTAATTTCTTTTTTTTGGTTAAATGTAATATAGCTAATTAGTTTTAATGTGTTATTTTCTAATTTCGCATCGTTTAAACAACTAACTTTATTTCTATTTATGTTAGATGTGTCTTTGTCATAATAACTTACAAATATGTTATATTTTTTTAGATTTAAAATTAATTCGTTATCAAAGTTAGAATTTACTACTATTTCTTTTATACTTAAACTAACTATTTCACTAAGTAGTTTTTCTTTATCATGACTTATAAAAGTACAATAAACTTTACCACTTAATAAGTCTAAATAGGATAATGCATATACATAGTTATAGTCAGTAATGAAACCTATAAAGTTATAGTTTGTTTCATCAAGTGATTCAGTATTTGTAAGAGTTCCTTTACTTACTATTTCTACTACTTCTCTTTTTACTATTCCTTTTGCTGTTTTTGGGTCTTCTACTTGTTCACATATTGCGACTTTGTATCCTTTGTCAATTAGTTTTTCTAGGTATACGTTTACTGCATGATGTGGTACTCCACACATTGGTACTCTTTCTTTTAAACCAGCATTTTTGCCAGTTAATGTTAGTTCTAGTTCATGACTTGCAGTTATTGCATCTTCAAAAAACATTTCATAAAAGTCTCCTAGACGATAGAATAATAAAACATCCATGTATTCGCTTTTGGTTTTATAGTATTCTTTCATCATTGGACTTAACATATTAATATCTACTTCACTCATTTTCATAATACATCACGTATATTATTATATCTTAAAAAGAAAAAATCTTCTACAAAATTTGAAGATTTTTATTATTTTTATATTCTTGACATTTCTCTTTTTAGTTTTGTTATGTTATTTTCTACGGAAACTCTTTGTACTATAAACATTGAAAGTATTACATTAACTGTAAATGAGCCACCATAACTTAAGAATGGTACTGGTACACCTGTAAGAGGAATAAGTGCTAGTATACCTAAAAAATTAACCATTAAGTGTAAGAATAAATATATTGCTATTCCATAACATATTATCGAGTTTCTCAAGTTATAACTTCTTTTAGCAACTATTACTATTCTCCATAATATATACATATAACCAAATATAAATATTATTCCAAATATTAGGCCCATTTCTTCAACCATTATTGGAAATATAAAATCTGTATGTGCTTCTGGTAAATATAAGTATTTTTGTGTTGAGTTACCCAGCCCCTTGCCTAATAAGCCTCCGTTATTTATTGCTATAAATCCATTGCATACTTGGTAACCTGTTTCTTCTATGTATCTTGTACATGGTGCTTTAAATGTTAGACGTGATTTTTGCATATCTGTTAAGAAATCACTCCCACTTAGAATGAATACCATCATTAAAACTGCAACTGTCCCTCCGATTATTTTTAGGGTTTTAGCTAGTTGATTACTAGGAAATGGAATTGCTAGGAATGTTAGAAATACTATACCAGCAATTATGATAGCCGTTCCAAGATCAGGTTGTAAGGCTACTAAAAAGAATATAATTATTGCAATTGCTAATGGGACAAAAAACTCATATTTAACATTTTTCTTGTCTACCATATTACCATAATATATTGCCATAAAGAGAACTAGAACTGTTTTTGCAAATTCACTCGGTTGTAAACTAAAGAAACCTAAGTCTATCCATGAACGGGCACCATTAGTGTAGTCTCCACTTATAAGTAAGTATGCAAGTGATAAAAATACTCCAAATAAAGCAAATGGTACTAATTTTTTATATGTTTTAATGGGCATTCTTAGTATTATAAATAAGCCTACTATGTAACTTATTACGATGAAAACAAGTTGTCTAGTAAAAAAGTAATATGGACTTTCTTTGTATTTTAAAACAGCACTTACGCTAGAAGCACTAAGTACCATAATCACTCCTACTATACTATATAATATACACATTATAAAAAGTGGTTTATCAATTTTACTAAATATACTTGTTTTCTTCATATTATCACTATATATATAATAACACAAATAAATAGTTTTTCAAAATATTTTTTTAAAATAGTCTATAATAATGTCAAAATTTACAAATTTGCTTATATTATTATAGAAAGTAAAAGGAGGGTTTTTATGTATTATTATGGTTATAGTGGTGGATATGGAAACACTGGATACAATAATTACTGCTGTCCTAGTTATGGAAACTATGGTTATGGTTATGGTGGATACGGATATGGCGCTGCTATTATATTAGTTCTATTTATTTTATTAGTTGTAGTTTTTGGAGCAGGTTTCTTAAACTATAATAACTAAAAAAAGGAAGTTCAGTCTTCCTTTTTTTGTATATAAAATTTTCTTGTATAAGTGAGGTTATTTTTTTCATCATAATACTTACCAATTTCGATACCTCTAAATAAAGACACAGGTATTTCAGGAAAGTATTCATCACACTCACTTTCACTATTTATATGTGTTATTAACATATTAGTTGTAAATGGAAGCATTTCTTTATATATAGAAGCACCTCCAATTATGTATACACTTCTATTTTTTTCTGGAGTGAAATTATTTAGAAAGTCATCTATACTATTATATACAATGTAATCTTCACAACTTTTAAGTGTTCTAGAGATAACTATATATTTTCTATTTTTTAGTTTTTTTGGTAAACTTTCTAACGTTTTTCTTCCCATTACAATATAATTAAATTCAGTTATTGCTTTAAAGAAGTTTAAGTCTTCTTTTATATGCCAGATTAAATCATTATTTTTTCCAAGTTCGTTATTTTTACCTATGGCTGCAATTATTGTTAGTTTCATTATTCTGTTACCGGTATATCTATTTTTCCTAAATCTTTATAGTTTAGTACTTTAATATCTTTACATTCATCATCATTATTAAATTTATAGAAATCTTTTACATCTGGATTTAACCATAATTCTGGACTTGGTGGGTTAAGTACATAATCACATATTTTTAGTTTTAAATCAACATCCTTTAATACCTCAGGTACTACACCTTTCTTTAAATTTAAAAGTTCTTCTTTTGTTAAGGTTTTTAATATTTTGTTATACTCTTCTTTGTAGTTTTCTATTTGTCCTTCCATCCACATTTTATTTTTATAACCTTCATATATTGCAAGAGTTTTTCCTCTTTCTAAAAGTTCTTTAATCATACTTACTTGATTTGTATATATATGAGCATCCTTGATACTCCAACTAAGTGTTCCTACTTTATATTCACCTACTCTTGCATACATTTGCATTAAGGCTGCAAACTGTGTTACATTAAATGGTAGTCCTAATGGAACATCACAACTTCTTTGATGTACATACATATTTAGTGTTCCATTAGTTATGTCTACTTCATGTGCCCACACGCAAGGTCTCATAACTCCTTTATCTAAGTGACAATTATACCACAAACTCATTACGTTATCTCTTGCTTCAGGGTGATTTTTAATTATATCAAGTACTCTATCTACACCTTTATATTTGTTTACAATATAGCCATATGCTTCACCTATAGTACCAGCGTACTCTTTACCAAAGTATTTATGAATTTCTTTTATTTCGTGTTCCCCATCTTTATTTACTTGTTTTTGAAATGCATTCCAATAACCAGACTCATCTATTTTCCATTCATCCCAAATACTAACTTTTCTATCCTGAAGCCAATTAACATCATTGCTTCCAACTTGATAAATCCAAAGTAATTCTAGAAAAGCTTGTCTACTATACAACTTCTTTATAGTTAAAATTGGAAACTCTTTACTTACATCTAAATTAAAATTATAACTAGGTATCTTTATGGTATTATTAATAGTTCTATTTTCAACCTCTTTTCCTTCACTTAATATTTTTCTACATAGTCTTAAATATTCTTCATCCCATTTTAACATTTATATTACCTCCATTAAAAGAATAACATTTTTATTTCTTTAAATCAATGAATTATTTTAATTTGTAGAAAATATTGATTTTTAGTAATTTTTTTGGTACAATACTAGCGTAATTGAGGTGATGTTCATGCTAAAATTAGTAGATATATTAGATGAAAAGGAAAGTGTCTTACATAAAGTAAGTACAGAAGTTAGTTTTCCATTAGATAAAAAATATTTAGAATGTAATTATTGTGATTTTAAAGATGATGTATGTGTATTTTTTAGAAATCATCCAAAGATAATGCATAAAGATGGGTGTTGCTATAGTGATGCAAGAGGTGGTTTATGTGAAAATTTAAAAAATCATAGATGTCAAATAAAATCAATATCTTGCAAAT
>ENA-OROO01000885-OROO01000885.1-human-gut-metagenome-genome-assembly--contig:-NODE-885-length-17553-cov-4.742313_pt1 | contig 17553 bp, 12 predicted proteins | sample MGYA00242130_ERZ509052 | MGnify/ENA primary metagenome ERZ509052 (study PRJEB26280, sample SAMEA2338730) | human gut metagenome | biome: human gut; feature: human-associated habitat; material: faeces... | reverse complement strand
TGCCTCAACTATCTGAAGAGTTGCCTCACGAAGTGCTTCCTCTGTCTCCTCTGAGCTGACTGTAATAGTCCTTGGAAGTCCTGTTACAAGGTTTCTTCCTCTTACCTCAATTGTCTCCGGCTGTGGGAGAGGGTAGCATGTACCAATCTTGATTTTGATATCCTCAGCTGTTCTCTCTCCGATGAGAAGGTTATGCTTCTTTCTCATGTATCTGACAATTGCCTCATCAAAATCATCTCCGGCTATCTTGATAGATGTGCTGACTACCGAACCACCGAGTGAGATAACTGCTATATCTGATGTACCGCCTCCGATATCTACTATCATATTTCCGCATGGCTTTGAAATATCAATACCTGCACCGATTGCAGCTGCGATTGGCTCCTCGATAATCTTAACATCTCTGGCTCCTGCTGCAAATGTAGCATCCTCAACGGCCTTCTTCTCAACCTCTGTAACACCACTTGGCACACATACGCTCACGAGCGGCTTTCTGAAGCTTTTCTTACCAAGCGCCTTCTGGATGAAGTGCTTGATCATCTTCTCTGTAACTGTATAATCTGAGATAACACCCTGACGCAGCGGTCTGACTGCAACGATATTACCCGGTGTCCTTCCGAGCATGAGGCGTGCTTCCTCTCCGATTGCCTTAATTTTGTCTGTATCCTTGTCAATAGCTACTACAGAAGGCTCTTTTAATACAACGCCCTTTCCTTTTATATAAACAAGTATACTTGCTGTTCCTAAATCAATTCCGATATCTGATCCGACCATTTTAATAGCCCCTTTCCTGCCATATCTTTAAATTTACACATACACTCTCTTATTATATACAATAAATCCCATTTTTCAAACTATTTTTTTAAAATTGGCTACTTTTAATAAAAAATTAAACTATTTGTGATCTTTTTCCAGATATGGTTTCAAAAACCGGCCTGTATATGACTGTTTTACCTCGCATATCTCCTCAGGTGTGCCCTGCGCTATGACGGTTCCTCCGCCGTCTCCGCCCTCAGGTCCCATGTCTATGATATAGTCAGCTGTCTTTATCACGTCGAGATTGTGCTCGATAACAACTACAGTATTGCCTCCGTCTGAGAGCCTGCGCAGTATCTCCACAAGCTTGTGTACATCTGCAAAGTGCAGCCCTGTGGTAGGCTCATCAAGTATATATATGGTCTTTCCGGTGCTCTTTCTGCTAAGCTCTGTGGCAAGCTTGATACGCTGTGCCTCACCACCCGAAAGCTCTGTGGACGGCTGTCCGAGCTTCACGTAGGATAGTCCGACATCATACAGCGACTGGATTTTGTTCTGGATCTTTGGCACATTTTTGAAAAACTCAAGTGCCTCCTCCACTGTCATATCAAGAACATCGTATATGCTCTTGCCCTTGTACTTTACATCGAGTGTCTCCCTGTTATATCGTTTGCCTCCACAGACCTCACACGGCACATATACATCAGGCAGGAAATGCATCTCTATCTTAAGGATTCCATCACCGCCGCAGGCCTCACACCGACCGCCCTTTACATTGAAACTGAAACGGCCCTTTTTATAGCCCTTTGCCTTAGCATCAGGTGTTGATGCAAACAGGTCTCTTATCATGTCAAATACACCTGTATATGTGGCAGGATTAGAGCGGGGTGTACGGCCTATCGGTGACTGGTCGATGTCTATGACCTTGTCAAGCTGTTCAAGACCATCTATACCGTCGTGGTCACCTGCGATACACCTGGCTCTGTTTAAGGATTTGGCCAGATGCTTGTATAGTATCTCATTGGTCAATGAGCTCTTTCCCGAGCCCGACACGCCTGTAACACAGGTCATGATACCAAGAGGTATCTGCACATCAATATTTTTCAGGTTATTCTCCCTGGCTCCTCTTATCGTGATATATCCGCTTGGCTTGCGCCTCTCCTGTGGCACCGGTATCTTTATTTTACCGCTCAGATATGCTCCTGTGAGTGATTTTTTGCACTTTATAATGTCCTTTAACGAGCCTGCCGCCACTATCTCTCCACCGTGTGAACCGGCTCCCGGTCCTACATCCACAATATAATCCGCTGCACGCATGGTATCCTCATCATGCTCCACCACTATGAGAGTATTGCCCAGATTCTTAAGATTCATAAGTGCGCCGAGCAGCTTGTCATTATCCCTCTGATGCAGTCCGATACTTGGCTCATCAAGTATATATGCCACACCGACAAGCCCTGAGCCAATCTGCGTGGCAAGCCTGATTCGTTGGGCTTCCCCGCCTGAAAGGCTTGCTGTGCCACGGGTAAGGGTGAGGTAATCAAGACCGACCTGCTGCAAAAAGCCAACTCTCGCACGGATTTCCTTTAGTATCTGGTCTCCTATATAGTGCTGCTGCTCTGTAAGCTCTATATCAGCAAGGAACTTCACAAGCTCCTTCACAGACATGGAGGTCATCTCATATATGTTCTTGTCCGCAACCGTAACGGCAAGTGACGACGGCTTAAGCCTCTGTCCCTTACAGCTCGTACACGGAGTAATGCGCATAAACTGCTCATACTCTGCCTTTGCCGTATCAGAAAAGGTCTCCTTGTATCGGCGCTCAACATTGTCCACAAGGCCGTTCCATACAAGGTCATAGACACCTTCGCCTCTCTGACCCTTGTATCTGACCTTGAGCACTCTGCCATCTCCACCATAAAAAAGCAGTTTTTTCATATCTGCAGATAAATCATCAATCGGTGTGTCGAGAGGAAGCCCATAGCCCTCATGCAGCGCACGAAGTGTCGCATAGGTATAGCTCTTTGGGTCTGTACATGACTGCCAGCCCATCACTTGTATGGCACCCTCAGATATGGAAAGCGATGAGTCAGGCACCATAAGCTGCGGGTCAAACTCCATCTTGTAGCCGAGTCCGTAGCAGGTCGGACATGCTCCGAACGGATTGTTGAAGGAGAAACTTCTCGGCTCAACCTCATCTATGCTTATGCCACAGTCAGGGCATGCAAAATTCTGGGAAAAGGTCATCTGTTCGCCATCCACAATATCAACTATGGCATTGCCCTCTGTCAGTTCAAATACATTTTCAAGTGAATCAGTAAGCCTCTTCTCTATGCCCGGCTTTACAACCAAACGGTCTACAACAATATCAATATTGTGCTTTATATTTTTCTCCATTGGTATATCCTCGGAGAGCTCATACATGCTGCCATCTACAATCACACGCACATATCCGCTCTTTTTGGCTCTCTCGAACAGCTTCTGGTGCTCACCCTTGCGGCCTCTGACCACCGGTGCAAGAAGCTGGATACGTGTGCGCTCAGGCAGCGCCATAACAGTATCCACCATCTGGTCTATCGTCTGCTTTGTAATGGCACGCCCGCACTTCGGACAGTGTGGTATTCCAATTCTGGCATAAAGCAGTCTGAAGTAATCATATATCTCTGTGACTGTTCCGACTGTGGAACGTGGATTCTTATTGGTGGATTTCTGGTCAATGGAAATGGCAGGTGGAAGTCCCTCTATAGACTCCACATTCGGCTTCTCCATCTGCCCTAAAAACTGACGCGCATAAGATGAAAGTGACTCCATGTACCTGCGCTGCCCCTCAGCATATATGGTATCAAATGCCAACGATGACTTGCCGGAGCCTGAAAGCCCTGTAAAAACAACAAACTCATCTCTCGGGATGTCAAGACTGACGCACTTTAGATTGTGTTCGCTGGCACCTCGTATTTTGATGTATTTTCTTTCTTTTTTTGCCATAATTTGTGTTCCTCCAAATTGCTTCCGGATGTTATAAGCTTTTATTTTACGTCTCTCAATGTGTTTTTAAGCATAATAAGCTTATCCCTGTACTCAGCAGCCGCCTCGAAATTGAGCTCTGCCGCTGCTTTTTTCATCTTTTTCTCTATATCTGCGATATGCTTCTCAAGCTCTTTTTTGCTCATTGACTCCGGATCTTTGTCAAGAGCATTCTCATCGGCCGCTACCTTCTTTGAGATAGCTATGAGATCACGCACGGATTTCTGTATAGTCTGTGGCGTGATGCCGTGAGCCTCATTGTACTCTTCCTGGACCTTTCTACGACGCTTTGTCTCGTCAATTGCGACACGCATGGAGTCTGTAATCTTGTCAGCATACATGATAACATGGCCCTCACTGTTACGTGCGGCACGTCCTATCGTCTGGATAAGTGAGGTCTCTGAGCGAAGGAAGCCTTCCTTATCCGCATCGAGTATGGCAACAAGTGTAATCTCCGGGATATCAAGACCCTCCCTGAGCAGATTGATGCCGACGAGCACGTCAAATACGTCAAGACGCAGGTCACGTATTATCTCCGCTCTCTCAAGTGTATCTATATCTGAATGCAGGTACTTTACCCTGATGCCAAGCTCTGCCATATAGTTTGTGAGATCCTCAGCCATACGCTTTGTGAGTGTGGTGATAAGCACCTTGTGATGGTTTGCAGTCTCCTTATTGACCTCTGACACAAGGTCATCAATCTGTCCCTCAACAGGGCGCACTGATATCTCAGGATCCAAAAGTCCTGTCGGTCTGATAATCTGCTCCGCACGAAGCAGCTCATGCTCATTCTCATACTTATTAGGAGTGGCTGAGACAAAGAGCATCTGGTCTATTTTACCCTCGAACTCCTCAAAATTGAGAGGTCTGTTGTCAAGGGCCGAAGGCAGTCTGAAGCCATAGTCCACAAGAGTGGTCTTTCTGGAGCGGTCCCCCGCATACATACCGCCTATCTGTGGAATCGTGATATGTGACTCATCCACGATTATGAGAAAATCATCCGGGAAGAAATCTATGAGTGTCATAGGAGGCTCCCCCGGCTTTGCAAAGTTCAGATGCCTCGTATAGTTCTCAATTCCTGAGCAGAAGCCTGTCTCCCTCATCATCTCTATGTCAAAATTGGTCCTCTCTGCTATTCGCTGAGCCTCTATGAGCTTGTCCTCGCCTTTAAAATACTTCACACGCTCATCAAGCTCTTTCTCTATATTGAGGCAGGCCTCATTTATCTTCTCCTGCGAAACAACATAATGTGATGCTGGGAAGATCATCGTATGCTCAAGCGAGCACTTTACCTCGCCGGTCAGCACATCAACCTCTACTATCCGATCTATCTCATCACCGAAAAACTCAACCCTGATTGCCGTATCATCGGCATTTGCCGGAAATATATCAAGCACATCACCGTGCACTCTGAAGGTGCCTCGGTGAAAATCCATATCATTCCTGGTGTACTGTAAATCTATGAGAGCCCTCGCGAGATCATCCCTGTCCCTCTCCTGCCCCGGGCGCAGCGAAATACTCATGCCTGTCCACTCATCAGGACTTCCAAGTCCGTATATGCAGGAAACCGATGCCACGACAATGACGTCCTTTCGCTCCGTGAGTGCTGCCGTGGCTGAAAGCCTGAGCTTATCTATCTCATCATTTACAGAGGAATCCTTGGCTATGTACGTATCAGACTGCGGCACATATGCCTCAGGCTGGTAATAGTCGTAGTAGGAAACAAAGTACTCTACTGCATTTTCGGGGAAAAACTCCTTCATCTCACCATAGAGCTGCCCCGCCAGTGTCTTATTGTGCGATATGATAAGTGTAGGCTTATTGAGTGCTGCAATGACATTAGCCATGGTAAAGGTCTTGCCGGAGCCGGCAGAAGCCTTGTAGACTAAAAGCTGGGGATGCTGTTCCATGTGTGATGTCGTTTTTAGGGTTTTCGTTACACAAACTTATGGAATTTTCGCGGAAAAACCGCAGGAAACGGCCGATTAGTGAGGGGAGAACCGTGGCACGTGTATCCGGAAATCTTCCTGCGGTATGCTGAAAATGCCTGAAAGCTTTCTATGTTTTCCGGTACGGAACTGTATGTTTCCCGTCCGGAAAACGTAGGGTTTCGCCCTGGAAAACCTATGGTTTGCGTGCGGAAAACATAAAAAACCGTTTGCTGGTTTGCATAAAACCGCCGAATAATTTGTGTAATTCAAAATAAAAGCATACTTTTGCACCGCAATTAAGGATGGTTCCGTAGCTCAGCTGGATAGAGCAACGCCCTTCTAAGGCGTGGGTCCTGCGTTCGAATCGCAGCGGAATCACTTAAAGCTTTACAATCACAAGGATGGTTCGGTAGCTCAGCTGGATAGAGCAACAGCCTTCTAAGCTGTGGGTCCCGAGTTCGAATCTCGGCCGAATCACTTAAGAAAGAAGTTGGATACTCTGTCAGTAGTTGTAGTCAACTTCTTTTTTTATTTAATGCGAACAGTTATATCTTAAAATGTAATAATTATGAGAAATATTGTCTTTGTCGGCTTTATGAGCATTTTGTATGCGTGTACCCCTTCTTCTCATTCTACGGAATATTCTGTATCAGGCGTGGTTAGTGATTCGGCAGCTAATGGTAAGAAGATTTACATTCTGCGTTACGATGACAATCGGTATATAGACAGTACTGTCATTGAAAAGAATCAGTTTACTTTCAAAGGTCAGGTAGATACTGCATCCTATTGCCGCATTGATGTTGACAGAAGTGTGTATGCTAATTTTATTCTGGAAAATGGGGATATTCGGGTGGACTTGCAAAAACATAACCAGCCATCAGGTACTTTGTTGAATGAGAAAGTGGCTCAACTGGCACTGGCAGAGGACAGTATCAGCGAACTGATTAACCGCCGGGGGCAAGAGATCAGAGAACAATGTGGAGATGATGAACGAGCTTTTGACAGTCAGATGAAAGAATTCATAAGACAGCAGCGTGAATCAGTAGCAAATAAATGTGCTGATTTATACGAAGGCCATTGGGATGATGCTTTTGGATATGCTCTTCTGTATTCCGAATTTTTTGATTCTACCCCTCTTGCACAACAGAAAGCTCTGATTGCGAAGTTCGGTAACTGGTTGAAATCTACCCGAACCGTACAAGAAATAAGCAAAAAAATTGAAGCTCAGGAAAAGACCGCTGAAGGTATGCCGTACACAGATATTACGGGTACTGATGCTGATGGAAAACCTATTGCTCTCTCTGATTTCATTGGAAAAGGAAATTACGTTCTGATGGACATGTGGGCAAGCTGGTGCGGTCCCTGCAAAGGAGAAATTCCCAATCTGGCCAGACTGCATAATCAGTATAAGGATAAAGGATTGACCGTGATAGGTCTATTTGTCTGGGATAAACAGGAGAATCTGAAGAAAGCAATGGAGTCAGAAGGAATAACCTGGCCGCAAATTGTTGACGAGGAGAGCAAATCCACTCAGGTGTACGGAGTAGATGGTATCCCTCACATTATTTTGTTTTCGCCCGATGGTACTATCCTGAAGCGTAATTTGCGTGGAGACGCAATGATTAAAACAGTAGAAGAGATCATGAACCGTAAATAATCAAGGAGGAACGGCCGGAAGGCTATAATTGATGCTCCAAAAACGTTTCGGCATTTTAATCGAAAGGCCGAAACGTTTTTTTTATTTGTCGAAACGTTTTAAAAAAAGCCCGCGGCCTGATTGGAAGTTTCTTACCTGGCACTCAGTTGTACGAAGACGATGTGTGCAGGTGCAGGGAGTTGTACTCTGCAGGCGTATTTCCAGTTAATTGTTTGAACATTCTGCAGAAGAGCTGGCAGTCTGCATATCCCAGTAAATGTGCAACGGTTGCTGCACTATATTCCGGCTGGCATAACAGACTTCTGGCTATGTCCAGCCGTTTCTGGCTGAGATAATCTTTCCAGTCTTTGCCTGTTTCCGACTTGATCAGGTCGCAGAGGTAAGCAGGAGAGTGGTCAAGTTTGCCGGCTATTTGTGCAACGGTAGGGGTATTTCTTCCTTTTGACAGGCCGGAACGGATGCTGGCATCAATGAGTTTTTCTGTTTCTTGCAGAAGAATCTGGTTCTGGTATTCACGTGTAATGAACTGACGTTCATAATACCTGCCGACATAATCGAAAAACAGTTGCAGATGATGCGACAGGATTGTTTCTGTACAGTTGTCAACGGGGTGGCGCAGTTCGTGATCCATCAGGTTGAACAGGGTACGGATCTGGTCTGACTCCCGCAGGGAAAGATGCAGTGCTTCGTCTGTGTGATAATCAAAAAAGCTGGGATGCTGCCGTTTCAGTCCGGACTCAGCACGGCGCATCAGCTCAGGATGAATGGCTGCCAGATATCCTGGGCCATACTGACTGAGGCTGGATGCAGGGGAAAAGCAGCCGTTGGGAGGTAGAAAGATAAGAGTAGCCTCGGAGTAGTCGCATGTATGATTGCAAGTGTTGGTGTTCTGGGTAAAAACAGTCAGATAACATCCTGAAGAGATCTGTTCCGTACTGATTTTTGTTTCGTCCAGTCTGGCAAGTCCCATCATCGGATGGAGAGGTTTCCGTCCGAACAGAGCCATGCAGGCATATACAGGGTTTTCATTTGTTGTATTGGCTTTCATGATTGAGACGGATTACAGTCCAGATGTATTTTGGGCGCGATATTCATTCGGAGTACATCCGACTCTTTTTTTGAACAGCCGGCAGAAATGCTGGGGATACTGAAAGCCCAGGGAATAGGCAATCATACTGATGCTTACCGGAGTGTAAGTAAGCCGTTCTTTGGCCAGTTCGATAACTTTTTCCTGAATATATTCCTGTGGAGTCTTTCCGGTCTCCTTCTTGAGCATATCTCCGAAGTAGTTGGGAGACAGGCAGAGCTCGTTTGCAAAATATTTCACACTGGGCAGACCGAACTCTTCAGACAGGCATTCGTCGAAGTATCTGTCCAGTAATTTCTCGAAGCGGGTCAGAATATCACTGTTGACTTTGCTGCGTGTGGTGAACTGCCGTTCATAAAAACGCATGCAGTAGTTAAGCAGGAGTTCAATGTAATTGACAAGCAGCGTCTTGCTGTGCCGGTCGATGCCATGTTCCAGTTCTTTGTTGATGATCTGAAGAGTATGGATGAGGATATCCCTTTCTTCTTCTGAGAGATGAAGGGCTTCGTTGGCTTCATAGGAGAAGAATGAATAGTTGCGGATGTTTTTTCCCAGTGAAGTGCCGCGCAACAGATCCGGATGGAAAAGAATTCCCAGCACATTCATTTGTGGCCGGTCGGTGGTAGGAGTCGTTTCTGCAGTCTGTCCCGGTGCGAAGCAGACCACGGTACCTTCCTGATAATCGTATGTCTGACGTCCGTATTTGATGTTGCAGGCTTTCTCCATTTTCAGAAAAAGGGCATAAATTCCATAGTTGAACCGTTTAAGCCCGATCAGTCTGGTAGCCTGGTTCATGTCAATGACGCTTACGAGAGGATGCAAGGTCTCTAATCCAAATTGTTTGTTGTAAACGTCAACGCTGTCTATGTTGATGATTTCATTCATTGTCTTATTGTAAAAAGTGAGGCACTTATATTACTCTTGCAAAGGTACGGGATTCTCAGTGATCTTTATTACCTTTATTACAGATTCTGTGGCACAAATTACGTATCGGAAGTGGGAAAATGGTTTGTTTCTCGTTTCAGGATTCTTTTCGAAGCTCTTCAGATCGTTAAATTATTCTGATTTTTGTTTCAAAATTTCAATAGAATCGCTATCTTTGTCACATAACCTTGATAAAAACAGACTTATGAACCAGAATAATAATCATTTGGTCATTATGGCAGGCGGTGTGGGAAGCCGCTTCTGGCCAATGAGCACAAGCCAACTTCCGAAACAGTTTATTGATGTACTGGGATGCGGACGTACACTGATCCAGCTGACGATGGATCGCTTTAAGGGAATCTGCCTGCCCGACAATATATGGATTGTCACTTCAGCAGCTTATGCCGATATTGTGAAGGAACAACTTCCCGAGGTAGCAGAGGACCATATCCTGCTGGAACCCTGCCGCCGGAACACAGCTCCCTGTATTGCTTATGTAAGCTGGAAGATTAAGGCGAAGAATCCGAAAGCCAATATCGTTGTAACTCCCAGTGACCATATTGTGATGGATGTGCGTGAGTTTGCCCGTGTCATTACTTCGGCCATGCGTTTTACCGCCGACTCGGATGCAATTGTCACTTTAGGTATGAAGGCAACGCGTCCGGAAACCGGTTATGGCTATATCGAGGCAGACCTGACTATACCTTGTCCTTCGAATAAAGAGATATACCGTGTAGATGCGTTTAAGGAAAAACCTGACCTGGCTACTGCTGAACGCTATTTACGTCGCAATAACTTTTTCTGGAATGCCGGTATCTTCGTATGGAATGTAAATACCATAGTGAATGCCCTGCGTGTATATCAGCCTGCTATGGCCAATATTTTTGAACAGCTCTTACCTTATTATTATACAGATAAGGAGCAGGAGATGATTGACCGTAACTTCCCTCTGTGCGAAAATATATCAGTAGACTATGCCATTATGGAGAAGGCTGATGAGATTTATATTTTCCCTTCATCTTTCGGATGGAGCGATTTGGGAACATGGGGATCATTGCATGAAAACTCTAAGAAAGATGCGCAGAATAATGTCTGCATCGGTGAAAATATCAAACTGTATGAGACAAGAAACTGCGTCGTACATGCCACACAGGAACGGAAGGTCGTAGTTCAGGGACTGGACGGATATATTGTTGCAGAGAAAAACAATACTCTGCTGATCTGCCGGCTGAGCGAAGAACAGCGTATCAAGGAATTTGCCGGTGACTGATTGACCGGCTTTTGCTGAAGAAAAGAAAAATCTTCTGGATTATTTGTTTTATGGGGAAAGGATTGGCTGCATGCTTTATATTGGCATGCATATGTTTATGGGGGCTATGTAGCTGCTCTGCAGAAAAGGATGGTACGTTCAATGAGTATGCTGATTTTAAGGATAAAGCAGAGTTGAAGGCAGACAGGATAGAAGTGCCGCCGGTCTTGTTGTATCCGCGTTCAGTGTATTTGTTGAATGATAAACTTGTTGTTCTGAATGAAAAAACTGACACTGTATTCTCTGTATATAATTTGCCGGAGTGTAGTTATTGGGGCCAGTTCGGACAGAAAGGACAGGGACCTGAAGATTTCAATCTGCCTTTGATTTATGCTGTCCGTACGGAGAATGATAGTTTTAGTCTTTTCGACTCTGACTGTCTGAAAACAATTGTCTTTGAAGATAACAGGTTCAGTGTATTCTCCAGTAAGTTCCCGGTTGAGAATTTTGTAATAAACAATTTGGTATATTTGAAGGACGGGTCTTATGTCTGTAGTGCCGGATTTGAATCAGAGCATGAACTAAGATACATTTTTAAAGACGGCACATACAAGGAATCGGGTGCTTACCCTGAAAAGTCAGAAGGCCGGTTTGAAAATGTGCTGTCACGCAATCAGGCTTATTCAAATATAATTGTGGCTAAACCCGATGGAAGCCGTCTGGCACTGGTATATCAGTTTATTCGCAGAAACAGAATATACGATGACAGTGGTAATTTGTTATCTGACAATGTGATGACTCTTGAACCGGGTTCAAGTGAACCGGCTTTAAATGATGATGAGAGATGTATTCATGCCATTGCAGTTTATGCAACGGACAGATATTTTTATACACTTAATCTGGATATGACTGCTCAGGAACTTGGAACAGCGAATAAATTTCCCAATATTCAGGTTTTTGATTGGAATGGAACACCGGTAAAACAATTATATTTGGATTGTTACATCAGTTCGTTTGTCGTAGATGAAACCAATCAGATCATATATGGAGTTTTTGCAGAGGACGACAGTCATATCTATAAATTTCGTTTGCCATGAAATACTTTTTGAGGATCATACTGTTATTATTCATCCGGCAGATATTTTTGCTGATCAATGGTTGAAAGGTGACACATATACAATGAAGATATTTGACGGGTGGGTTCCTAGTACAACCGAAAAAATAGAAGGAAAGATTGGCCGTAGAAAAATCGGCCGTTATAATGTTACATACACCAGCCGTATAAATATAAAGGAGTCCTGTTCTGTTGAAGTCCTGGAATATTTGAACTGTAAAAACGGAATAAGTGTACTTCAAAGAGATAGCTTAATATATAAGGAGAGTAAAAAGTATCGTACTATAGTGTGGAAAAAAGATAATTTCTCATTGCGTAATGTAGAACTGCACAGCATTCCGGAACGGCATCCCGAAACAGGGGAACTGGAATCTCTGAAACAAAAGAAATGGTATATTCAGGGGAAAAAGAGTTTGTATGTAGTGATATTTTCTGCAAACGATGACAAATCTTATGGCAAATGGGTATCCAAGGTTGAATCTCTGACGAAAACATTGTCGGCTCATTTCTGACAATAGCATGATTGACCGGCAAGCAAACTTGGGATATACGGATAAGTATTGATGCGGGTTGGTTTGTCTTTCATAAAAAAGTCCATTTATATACTTTTTTCATACATACTTCTGTTTATATAAATACACTACTTTTGCAGCGACATAACAGCGTCGTTTGACAGTGTTTTTTATCTTAAATGAAGTAAGGAATGTGTAATAAATTAAGTTATTTCTTTTTATTGTCAGTACTGTTCGTTTCCTGTAAGAATGAGTATAAACCCGATATCAGTACTGTGAGAACTTCAAAAGGGACTGAGGTTTTTCAGCCGGATTCTGCTTCTATTGCCAGTCATTATAAAATACCGGACTGGTTTTCGGATAGTAAGTTCGGTATTTTTATCCATTGGGGACCTGCATCAGTGCCTGCCTATGACGGATGGTATGCCCGTAATATGTATGATGTCAATAGCCATGTATATAAACATCATGTTGAGACGTATGGCTCGGTTACGGAATTTGGCTTCAAAGATTTTATCCCGATGTTTAAGGCTGAAAAATTTGATCCGCAAGCATGGGCGCGTTTATTTAAGGAAGCGGGAGCACGTTATGTGGTTCCTGTTGCAGAGCATCATGATGGATTTGCGCTTTATAACAGCACGTTTAACCCCTGGAATTCAGTTAAGATGGGCCCTAAAAGAGATATTGTGAAGGAACTGCGTGCTGCCATCCTGGCTGAAGGATTGCATTTCGGACTTTCATCTCATCGGGCAGAGAATTGTTGGTTCTTTAGTGAAGGGATGAAGATTCCTTCAGATGTTCAGGATACTACTATCACTTTATATGGAGAGCGGATTCAGGAACCGGATGGGCCGACCCTTTCCCGGGAGGTTGTTCATCAAGATGGTTCTAACGAACATTCTCGCCGTGACTGGCTTACTCATATGTATGAAATCATAGATCAGTATCAGCCGGAATTACTTTATTTTGATTGGACTGTTGGTAAAGAGCCATTTCAGGAAACCTTCTATAAATTTATGGCTTATTATTACAACAATGCCATTGACTGGAATAAAGGTGTAGTTGTAAATACGAAATTTGGTTATGGCGACAATATACAGGTCTTTGATATCGAGAGAGGAAAGAGTGATCAGATAAGACCGTATCCCTGGCAGACAGATACTTCCATTGGAAAGGTTTTCTGGTTCCATCATAAGGATGAAAGTGATTTGAAGTCAGTCAACCATTTGATAGATGATCTGGTTGATATTGTCAGCAAGAATGGAAATCTGTTGCTGAATGTAGGTCCTCGTGCAGATGGAACAATTCCGGAAAGTCAGCAGAAAGTGTTGCGTGAAATCGGTCACTGGTTGCAGGTCAATGGTGAAGCGATTTATGAAACGCGTCCCTGGATAAAATCGGGAGAGGGGCCGAATAAAGGTACGGCAGGCTATATGACTGACAGCGAGCAGTCTGTCTATACATCAAAAGACATTCGGTTTACAACACGGAAAGATACCTTGTATGCAACCGTTCTGTCATGGACAGACGGCTTTGTAACGATAGAGTCTTTAAGTGAAGACGTAAAACCCGTTCACTCTGTTTCTATGCTGGGGTGTGATGAGCAACTTGACTGGATTCAGAATAAAAGTGGACTGACGGTGAAGTTCCCTGAAGAAAAACCAACGGATTATGCTCATGTATTAAAAATTCAGTGAGAGTAAATAGAAAAATAGGGTTGTTTTAAAATGAATCTCCTGCTTTTAGCCATGTAATCAAGAAAGACAATGGCTGAGGCAGGAGATTTTTATAAAGTAGGTCTGTCCAGTTTTTCTGTTGGGAGACTGTCTTGTTGGGGCTTTTGTTTACCCCTTGAGTGCTGCTAGTGCAGCCTCGTAGTTGGGCTCTTGTGTTATTTCGGGTACCAGTTCCGTATAGATGACTTTTCCTTCCGGATTGATAATGACGATGGCACGGGCCAGCAGACCGCACAAGGGGCCGTCAGTCATCAGTACGCCATATTCTTCACCAAAACGGGAACTGTGGCGGAAGTCTGACAGAGCCGTTACGTTGCTGATCCCTTCTGTGGTGCAGAACCGTCCCTGTGCGAAGGGAAGGTCTTTGGATATGGCCAGAACAAGTGTGTCAGGCATTTGAGAAGCCATCTGGTTGAATTTCCGTACGGAAGTGGCACACACTCCGGTGTCCAGACTCGGGAAGATATTCAGCAAGACAAACTTTCCTCTGGCATCATCCAGTGAAAAATTGCTCAAATCGTTTTTAACCAGTGTAAATGCGGGAGCCTGTGCTCCGGTCTTTATGAATTCTCCTGCAAGTGATACAGGATTTCCTTTGAATGCTGTTTTTGTCATAGTTGTATAATGTTTAAATCTATGTATATGTAACAAGTGAAGACTAAAAATGTTCATCTTCTTGTTTTTTTGAAGGTTATATAATGTGAAACTGATTTTTTTTATTTACTTTGCGCCCGTAAGAAAAATGACAGATAGATTATTACAACCTATGGAACGTAAATTGAAAGATTATGCTGTCCTCGCCCTGAAGGGAATGGGTATGGGAGCTGCCGATGTCGTTCCCGGAGTATCGGGGGGAACCATTGCGTTTATTGTCGGCATTTACGATGAACTGATTGATTCAATAAAAAGTATTAACGGGAAAAGCCTGAAACTTTTGTTTACCGGCAAATGGGTCGCTTTCTGGAAAGCAATCAATGCCAGCTTCCTTTTCTCCATTCTTCTGGGAATAGGTATCAGTGTCTTTTCGCTGGCCAAGCTGATCACCTGGCTGCTGACGGATCATCCCATCCTGGTGTGGTCTTTCTTTTTCGGTCTGGTTCTGGCTTCCACCTGGTTTGTATCGAAAGACATCAAGGAATGGAACTGGAAGACGATTCTCGGTTTTGTTCTGGGAGCAGCCCTGGCTTATTATATCACAGTTGCTACGCCGGCAGAAACACCTTCCAACCTGCTGTTTATATTTTTGTGTGGAGCCATTGCCATTTGTGCCATGATTCTTCCGGGAATATCGGGCAGCTTTATTCTGGTGTTGCTGGGTAAGTATTTTTTTATTATGGATGCAGTCAAGACATTGGATCTGGTAATTATTGTCGTATTTGCTTGCGGAGCCTTTCTTGGAATCACGATGTTTTCACGGGTTCTTTCGTATGCCCTGAAGCATTTCCGCAACATCACTCTGGCTGTGCTGAGCGGTTTCATGCTGGGATCGTTGAATAAGGTATGGCCCTGGAAAGAAACGCTGGAAACCTATGTGGACAGTCATGGAGTGGTAAAACCGCTTGTAGAGGCGAATGTCATGCCGGGTGAATATGTGTGGGAAGCCATTGTGCTGATGTTGGTCGGATTCTTCCTGGTATATTTCCTGGAGAAACTTTCTTCTGCAAAGACCGCAAAAGCCTGATCATTTATTCTATAAAATAAGAAACCGCCGCAGAGTAACGGATGTCCGTGATGAGGACAAAGTTCGTTTGCTCTGCGGCGGTTTTTGTCTGGGCTTTATTTATCCAGCTGACGAATCAGATCAGGGTTGCTGCTGATGTTGTTGAAAATGTTCATGGCAACTTCCTTGAACATTTCATTCTGTTCACCCATGTTCATGATACCGGCAACTAATTCTCTGGGGGCCTCCAGATATCCTTTGGCGATGTCCTCTGTCATCTTTTGGAGATCGTCCTGAAGGTAATGCAGGAAAGCCAGATAGCCATAGTATTCTTTGATCTTTTCCGGGTATTCTTTTTCCAGACGGGCGTAGTTTCTGGCCGCTTCGTCAATGTATTCATACCGCAGCAGGGTAGAAGCAATGAGTCCCAGCATTTCGTCCTTGTTCGGGTCAAGAGCTTCAGCGTGTGCGAATTCGGTTTGAGCACTTTTCAGATCATTCTGTACAAGGTAATATTCGCCGTATGTCAGGTAAAGCCGGGGGAATTGCGGATCGCAGATTCTTCCTGCTTCCAGGTCCTTGAGACAAGCTTCTGTGTCACAAATGGCCAGCGAGCAAAGCGCACGTTGCTCGTAATAATAGGCTTTTTCATATTCCGGAATATCGGGATGCTCCAGCAGGGCTGTCAGATAATCTGCAGCTGCAGGGAAAAGCATAAGTCCCATATAGCATTGTGCGATGACAATCCATAATCTGGGCTTGTTGTTATAAAGCTTGTCGGCTTTCAGAAAGTATTTCAGGGCTTTTTCTATGTCTCCTGACTGCATGTAGCAGAAACCTTTCAGTTCCAGTGCTTCCGGAATGTTTTCGTTGATGGCCAGGGCGAAGTCGACTGCTTCAAAAGCCTTTTCGATGTCTTCCAGTTGGAGGTAACACTTGGTCAGTTCAACCCAGCAGTATGTTTCGTAGGGATATTCGTCCAGAATCTTCTTGTACCATTCGATTGTTTTTTCTAACTCACCTGTAGCCTGACAGTAGTCAGCCATGCTTGTCAGTACTTCGATACTTTTCGAATCTTTCTGATACGCTTTTTGCAGGAATGGTTTTGCCTGGGCATAAAGGTGTGCGTCCATATAGACATCGGAAATGTCAAGTAAGGCTTCGACACTCTCATCTTCCTCTTTCATCAGCTTTTCGATGAACAGCTGAGCTTTGTCGGTTTGTCCTTGCTCCAGCAGAATGCTGATTCTTAGGAGACGTACTTCGTAGTCTGTCTGATCTGGCAGACTGTCGAGCAGGCGGATTGCTTCATCCGTTTTGCCCTGGGCCAGAAGTGTGTTACATTCATAGATGCAGATATCCAGATCATCCGGATGCAGTTGCTTGGCATACGCTATTGCCTGTTCTGCTTTTTTAGGTTTTCCCTGGCTGGCGTAATACTCGGCCAGGCAGGTCAGGTCGTTGCTGTCGAAATAGACAGATTTGCCTTGTTCAATCATTTCCTCAAATTGTTTCAGCAGTTCCTGAAATTTTGGTGTCAGAAATGAAGAATAAAAATTATTCATGGAATTAAATGGAAAATATGTTCAAGGACTGGCGGGGAATACTTGTGAGTGATTCGGCCAGCCCTTGAACGTGTATAATAGAATTAATTATTTATTAATCTTGCTCCAGGTGTCTTTCAGCGATACGGTACGGTTGAATATCAGGTGTTCAGCGGTAGAATCTTTGTCGACATTGAAATAGCCGATACGCTGGAACTGCAGATAATCCAGAGGCTTGGCATCAGCCAGGAATTTTTCAACGTAACATTCATTGAGAACTTTCAGTGAATCGGGGTTGATCATTTCCTTCATGGCTTCCAGCGGTGAGCAGTTCTTGGCTTCGCGGATGGCAGCCCTTT
>ENA-OROO01000823-OROO01000823.1-human-gut-metagenome-genome-assembly--contig:-NODE-823-length-18576-cov-3.778630_pt1 | contig 18576 bp, 12 predicted proteins | sample MGYA00242130_ERZ509052 | MGnify/ENA primary metagenome ERZ509052 (study PRJEB26280, sample SAMEA2338730) | human gut metagenome | biome: human gut; feature: human-associated habitat; material: faeces... | reverse complement strand
TAGTATCGGCTGACGGCTGGCCGATGAAGTATATCCGGGCAAACACGGCGGCAGAGGCCCGGCGCCGCTGGCAGAAGATGACCGGCGGCCCCAAAAACCCCGCTGTCTCCCAGGTGCTCGGTAAAAAGCCGAAGCGCGAGGGAGGCGAATAACCGTGCCATTCTGGAACCGATTTAGAGGGGGTGGTGCGGGGAGGGCGAGCCAGACCTACCGGAGCGACAGCGTTATGCTGCCCAGGTGGACCAACCCGCCGGAGCGCAACACTCAGGAGTGGATAGACGCGTTTCACACCAACCCCCGCCTGTCCGTCGTGGAGCGCATCGCCTCCGATCTGTCTTTTGCGGAGGGAAAGCTCTACCGGGTGGATGAGAACGGAGACGAACAGGAGCTTACTCATCACCCGTTCCTGGACTTTTGGGCGAACCCAAACCCGCTGCATGAGATGAGCAACGCGGCCCTGTGGCGGCTCCTGGAGATTTACCTCAAGCTCAAGGGCGAGGGGTACTTCATCATGGAGAAATCGCCCCTGGGCGTCCCTGTGGAGCTGTGGCCGGTCCCTGTCCATTGGGTACAGATGACCCCGTACCTGGACCACCCGTACTACACCGTCCGGCTCACCAACGGTCTGCTGATGAACGTGTCCGTAGATGATATGTTCGTGATGAAAGACCTGAACCCGATAGACCCATTCAAGCGCGGCCTGGGGCAAGCTGAGGCCCTGGCAGATGAGATTGAGACCGACGAATACGCGGCCAAGTTCCAAAAGCGCTTTTTCTTCAACGACGCCACGCCGAACCTCATCATCGGTATGCCCAAGTCCACCCCGGAGCAGCGACAGCGCTTCCGGTCTGAATGGCTTGAGCGCTTCCGGGGAGTGTTCCAGAGCCACGGCGTCGCTACTGTCAACGGCGAGGTCACGGTAAACAAGGTCGGAGACAGCATGAAAGACATGGACATGGTGAACGGGCGTACATTCCTGCGGAATGCCGTCCTTGAGCACTTCGGCGTCCCCCGTGAGATTATGGGTATCACAGAGAGCAGCAACCGGGCCACGTCGGAGGCGGCTCAGTTCATCTATGCCCAAAACGTCCTCATGCCCAACCTACGCCGCCGGGAAGAGGCCATCAACAACCAGATCATCCCGTATTTCGGAAACGACCTGGTTTGGCGCTTCGATGACATCATTCCCCGGAACCAGGAGTTTGACAAGGCCCTGGGCATAGACGGCTGGAATGCTGGCCTACTCACCAAGGATGAGGCCCGCGAGAAGTTGGGTATGCCTCCGGCCCTGGTGGGCGGCGATGTCTACAAGACGCAGTTCTCCGACGTCTACATCCGGGAAGACGATGACCCCGTGGCGATCTCCACGGCGGCGGCCAACCTCCAGTATGCAGAGAGCGCACCACCGCTTGAGACGGGCGGAGAGCAGGACATTGAGATAACAGATAACGGAATACCCCTGGACGCTGAAAACGGCGCAGAGGGCACGGGAGACGGCGCGGAGGGCATAGAAATCGTGTCCTCTAAGGGTACGTCCCCGGAAGAGCGTAAAAACCTCCAGGTGCAGGCCGCACAACGCGCCCTGTTGCAAGCCGAAAGGGAACAGACCCAGCGCTTTGAGATTGCCACCCTCAAGTATCTGCGGGAGCAGGGCCGCCGGGTGAGTGACGCCATGGGCGGCACCACCAAGGATGAGCGGAGCGTTTGGGACATTCTCATGGGGGCCATCCCCGGCTATGACCCGAACAGCGAGGACGCGGCGGAGCAGAGCGCGGCGGCGTGGTCCTCTTTGAGCGAGGCAGACCGCACCCGCCTTGTGAGCGCCTTTACCCTGGGCCTCATCGACTGGCCCCAGGAGGAAACGGCCCTGCTGAATATCTTTGAGCCGCTGTGGAAAGAGAGCTACGACAAGGGCGCTGGGGTGTCTGCCAAGCTCTACAACCTCCAGGCGGTCCAGAGGCCGGAGCTTATCAGCACGGCGAAGCTGCGGGGCGGCGTCCGGGTCAAAGGCATCACGGAGACCACCCAGCAGTCCATCGCCCGTATCGTCTCTGCTGGACTGGAGCACGGAGACAGCCGGGCCACCATCGCCAAGCAGATTGAACAGGAGATGCAGACCACGGCATCCAGGGCGCGGACCATCGCCACCCAGGAGTGCAATACCTCGCTCCTGACCGGCCACTACGACATGATGCGAAAGGCCGGGGCCGCCTGGAAGACCTGGCACGTTGCCAACATGAGCGCCGCCAGACCATCCCACAAGCGCCTGAACGGTGAGCGGGTCCCTATCGACGCCAAATTCTCAAACGGCCTAATGCGGCCCTGTGACCCGGATTGTACGGACCCCGCTGAGGTCGTGAACTGTCACTGTTTCCTGACATTCGACAAATAAGGAGGACGCCTGATGGAATTTACCGAGATGCAGGCTCAGGAGGCCGCCCGATCTGCGGGTATCGACCTGGAGAAAGAGCGGTTCGACCTGAAAGCCCTGACAGCCGGGATGAATGCGGAGCTTGAGCACGGCACCGCAAGCCCGGACACGAATATTACCAACGATGACCCTGTTATGACGGCGAAGCTCGCAGCGGCACATCTGCGGGTCTCGCCGTTTTACTATGCCTCCGGGCGGGGCCTGAAAGCGTGGGAGGCTTCGCTCCGTAAAGGGGTGAAAGTGAAAAGCTCCAAGACGGAGCACAAAACGCTGTCTTTCCGTACCGAAGAGTACGACGAAGAGAGCGGCATCTTTAGTGGCTACGCTGCGGTCTATGGCAACATCGACAGCGGCGGGGACATAATTGAGCCTGGTGCCTTCACGAAGACAATCGCCGAAGGCTGGGAGAGGGTGAAGATACTCGCCCTGCACAACGACTGCTGGCTCCCCATTGGCAGACCTTTGGAGCTGAGGGAAGACAGCAACGGCCTTTTCATTAAGGCCAAAATCAGCGACACTTCGATGGGACGCGACATCAAAGTGCTGCTGAAAGATGGAGTTCTCACTGAGCTGTCCATCGGATATGACCCCATCGTCTTTGACTACGACGGCAACCTCTGGTTTGCCACCGGCGGCTTCCGCATCTATCCCGAGCGTGAGCAGCAGGGCGTGCTCGGCTACATCGCCCACTCGGCGATCGAGGCGATCCTGAACGGAGAGCAGGCCGACCTTTCGAAGGCCGTCTTCGTCTACGGGCTGGCGCTCGGTGAGGGCGCGGAAAACGGAATTGCCGCCTCCAAGGACGGCGCAGTCATCCTGACAAACCAGAACTGCTATCTGCTGCGTGCCAATAACGGTGTCGAGGCTGTCTGGTGCACGCCGTATGAGAGCGCAGGCGCGAAGGTCAGCGGCGAGGGTGACAAGACCACCGGCGGCGGTCTTGCCTGGGGCGGCGGCTGCTCCCCGTCGCTGACGCCGGATCTTGTGATGTTCACCGACAACGCGGATCCCGTCAAGCTGCTGGCGCTCGATATGAAGACCGGTGAGATCGTTGCAAGCATGCCGGTGCTGGATGATCTGCCCGAGGGCTATCAGGTGGCGGTTGACAACTCTGCCATCGTCTATGATGACAGCGAGGGCACCGTCAGCACGATTGTCTGCAACTGGTTCGGCGCAGGCAGCGCAGGCCTTGCCGATCCCAACAATGACTCTTCCATCCAGAGCTACGCCAACATCTATGACATGAACTGGCTGACAAAGGGCAACTGCATGATTGCGCCCGGCGTCGAGCGCGTGGACACCGTGAAAACCGATAGCGGCTATGAGATGAAGAGCATCTGGTCTCGAAATGACCTGAGCGATACATCGATTCTCAAGCTCTCCACCGCGACGGGCTATATCTACGGCTATGTGCAGGATCTGGAAAGCGGCATGTGGCAGTACATCATTCTGGACTTTGCCACCGGCGAGACGGTATTCACCATGGACGTCTCCAACAAATATGGCTACAATAACATGGCTATCGGTATGTACGCCGGAAACAGCGGCAACGCGCTCTACTGCCCGACGGGCTATCTGGAGCTGCTGTGCATGCAGGACCGCTTTGTGTATCTTCCCGAAATGCCCTACCGCAAGGTCGATCTCGATAAGGCCGCGCGGAACGTACTGACACAGGAACAGTTTGAGCAGGACGGCGGTGACGGCACGGTCGCGAGCTGGCGCAATACTGTGACGGTCGAAAATGTTCATCCCAACACGACGGTCTCGTTCCGGATGAACAATCTTTCCGGAAGCGCCGCTGATTTGAAGCTCTATGCCTACGGTGCAGACGGAAAGCTGGCGGAGGTCAGCAAAGAGCTGTGGTCGATCACGGATGAGACAGGCGCTGCCGTGGATACCCTGTCCGATGGCACACTGTATGAGCTGCGTGTCAGCGTCGCAGACGGCGGTGCGTTCGACCTGAGCGAGGCGGAAAAGGAGATCAAAATTTCCGTTGTACTTGCGAAGTAAGACTCAAGGAAGGCTCCGGTGCCAAAAGCGCCGGAGCCTTCCTCAACCTGTCAAAAAACCACAAAATCACTTCCACGAATATCGCCAAAAAGTTACTGTTACAACGCTGTTCCAAACCGCTTTTTAGCGCATTTTTCAACTTCTCGCACAAACGGCCCACGTTTGCTTTCGCGGGTGAAAGCGGACACACTTGCCTTCGCCAACAGGATCGCACACAGCGGCTTACACGCCGAAACAGGGGCGTCTCCGACGGGGGCGCTATCTCTACCCTCGGAGCGTTCCGCACGTTCACGAACATCCCCGGGCCGGGTGTCAGAACGGCGTACTTTGCCGCTTTTGGGCCTTGGTCGGGTGTACTCCCGAAGAACGCAGAAAGCCTACGGGACAGCGATGTGCTTATGCGCGTCGCTGTCCCGTAGGCGTCGCGGCCCCGCTGGGCTGCGTGATCTTTTTTGCTTCTGCCGAAATTGCGGCTTGTACACCCTGCGCTCAGAGCTTTCTGTGCGTGCGAGGCAGGGGTGGTATCACTACCCTCGGTGCGCTTTGCATGTTCTCGAAACGCTGGACGGCCGCTTGTCAAAAGGACTCATTTGCCGTTTTCTGAGGTCAGGTGGGCGTAGTCCCCCGTACGATTCCTATTTTCTTGCGAATACACAGAATTTTATGTCGGCAGATCCAGTTGCAAACACTTTTGCGCTATGGTACAATAAATCCAAGGAATTGGAAGAATTTCAGAACAATTATGCCGTTAAATTCCCGTTTGCAATTGCAAGTTCCTCACCGGGGCCACGCCCCAAACAACAGAAAGGAAGTGCTATCCCATGAAGAAACTTATCTCCTTGGCTCTGGCGGCTCTCCTGCTGCTGAACCTTGCCGCCTGCGGGGAAAGCTCCGTTTCCAATCCATCAGGTTCCTCCGACGATTCTTCATCTTCAGCCGACCCCGCCCAGCCGGATGCCTTCTCCCCCGTCACCACGGAGGCGGAAGTTCGGGCTCTCTATGGGGACGACGCGGACCTCATCGCCTCCATCGAGGCGTACCAGGGCGACTTCCTGGTGCAGCTGGGAATGGAGGATTCCGGCCCCAGCTTGGACTGGGTCTACGGTGAGAGCGGCATCCGCCGCCGGATGCTGTGGCTGGATACGCCCCTGCTTCGGTGCGAGATCGAGTCCCAGGCATCCGTCCGGGTGGTCACTGGCGGGCCTAACATCTATAACGGCGTCCCCAGTTTTCCACGCGTGGAGTTGTCCACACTGAGCCTTCTCTACGATGAGCAGGGCCGCGACCGAGGCTATGATCCCTATGTTTCTCCCGGCATTGGTAGCTCTGAAATCTACTGGGCCGGGGCTGGGGAGCGCTATTCCATGGGGATGCAGGGCCGCCGGGAGGCCATCCGCTCCGCCCAGGTCGATGCAGGCGGCCTCACCGTGGCCTTCGCGCCCCTGGCGGACGGTAGCGACTTCGTGGCCGCCTACTGCGAGATCCCCTATACCGAGGTGGCTCTCTCGGAGGACGGTATGACCCTCACCGTCACCATGCACGACACCTTCCTCAGCAGCGGCACCCTCTCCAAGGATGTAGACCTGGACTTTTTGAAGGAGTATGGCTCCCTCTACCCAGAGAGCTTCCCCGCTGGGGAGCTGGCGGGAAGCTGCACCCTCATCGAGAATGCGGATCTGCGTCAGGATGGGAACAACGCCGTGCTGACCGTCACTCTGGCTGACGGCCCCATCCACGGCAGGAACTTCGGTGACGGTTATTACCGCTTCACCGCCGAGACCGGCTATACTGGCATCGCCGACATCGGTCCCTACCTCCGGGTGACCCTCAACGCCACCAACGAGCTCTTTGCAGGCAACTGAGCAGTCCATACAAGCCGTGGACAGCGTGGGTGCGGGCGCACCGTGTTTGACCCAGTTTTGACCCAGAATACGAAAAAAGCGGGCAGGGCTGGACGGAAACAATGGAAAACCCGCCGAGCGAATGGTGATAAAAAGCACAAATCGGAGCCGAAATGACTCCGATTTGTGCTTGAGACTGCCTCATAACCCGGAGGTCGCAGGTTCGAGTCCTGTCTCCGCAACCAGAAAGTCCTGATTTCTTGCGAAATCAGGACTTTTTCCGCACTTTTACGTCCAATATCTTACTCGCCACTTTTTCTGACCCAAACGCTGACCCCAACGGGGCTAAACTGTACCCAAGAAAATGGACACGAGATTTTGACCCATGGCCCCGTTCGGCGGACACGCATTTGACCCATAGGGTCAGAAGCGCCGCACCTGTGTTATGATAGAACTACCGAACGGAGGTGCTGTATGGGCACGAAGAAGAAATTCACACCAGAGGAACTGAAGCATCTGCAGGCAAACCCCTACACGCTGCGGGTGACGGCAGACAGCATATCCTACACCCTCGCTTTCAAGGAGGCGTTCTGGGCGCTCAGTCTCCAGGGCTACACCGGCACAGCCGCCTTCCGCAAGCTGGGCTATAACACGGAAGTTCTGGGTTTCGAGCGGATCCACAATACTACAAAGCGCATCCGGCGGGAGGCCAGATCGCCGGAGGGCTTTCATGAGGGCGCCCGGGGCGGTGTGCGTATACCAGGCGGCGGGAACAACCAGACAGAGGGGGCGTCCGCCCCGTCTGACGAAGCCGCCAGACGCATGAAACGGGAGATTTTGTGTCTCCAGCAGCAGATGGCGTTCTTAAAAAAAGTCATGCGGCTGCACGGCAAGCCGGGAGAATAGCCATGGACAGCGCCGGAGAGAGATTTGAGGCCATTCGCGCCGCGTTGGCGGATCGGAACAACATCCTCACCGTGAAAGACCTGTGCGAATTGGCAGGTGTCTCCCGCTCCGGCTACTACAACTGGGTGCGTTCTGAAAAAAACAGAGAGCTTCGGGAGGCGAAGGACCGGGCGGCATTCGAACAGATCCTGGAGGCATACCGGTTCCGGGGCTACGCAAAGGGCGTTCGCGGCATTCATATGCGGCTTTTGCACATGGGTATCCGAATGAACGTGAAGAAGATCCGCCGCCTGATGCGGAAATACAAGCTCACCTGCCCCATCCGAAAGCCGAATCCCTACCGCAGATTGCAGCGATCCATCCGAATGGGCAGCGCCGCGGAGAATTTGGTCAACCGGGAATTCGAGTCTCATGGGCCGAGAGCCATCCTCCTGACGGACATCACATACATCCCGCTCTGCGGCAGATTCTGCTACCTCTCCACGATCCTGGACGCCTGCACAAAGCAGGTCCTGGCCTATGCGATGAGCGAATCGCTGGAAGTGGATTTTGTTTTGGAAACGGTCCAGCTGCTGGTAAAGCACCATGGGATCTCGCTGAGCAAGGAGACCGTGATCCACAGCGACCAGGGGACCCACTACACCAGTCTGAAGTTCATCCAGCTGGTGGAGAACAGCGCACTGCGGCGGTCCATGTCCCGCAGAGGGAACTGCTGGGACAACGCGCCCCAAGAGAGCTTCTTCGGGCACATGAAGGACGAACTGGCCAGTGAGATCCCGGGGTGGACGTCTTTTGAGGCCGCCAAAGCCTCCATTGACCGCTGGATGGATTACTACAACAACGACCGCTGCCAGTGGGATCTGGCGAAGCTATCCCCTAACGAATATTACCACTACATCACCACAGGTGAGTACCCCGCCGGTATGCTGCCGCTATGGGTCAAATGAAAATGTCCTTGACTTGGGGAGCACTTTAAGTATTTTTTACAAGTTATCTGATCACGGTCAAACCAAGCGAGGTACTTGAGTGCCGCTCCAAGGCATCGGCCAAAGCTCAGCATAAAGAGATTGGGGTCAGACTGGAGCGGCAATCAGAGAAGTATCATCGGAGATGGGCATCTTCTTTGATGCCCCAGCAGATGCTGAATATGCCAAGGCTGTGGCCTGGATTGTGGAAAACGTTGCCTACACAGGAATGGGCGGTGGAAAGTTCTCTCCTGATGCCACCTGCATGAGAGCGCAGGCCATGACCTTCCTGCGGAGGGCCATGTTCAAATGAATACATCCAATCTGCAACAAGCAGCGTGGAGACGGTCAATCAGCCGTCTCCACGCTGTGCTTCTTTTCAGAACACGGCCGTTTTGCTTGCGAAGAACTGCGTGTCTCTAATCTTGCAATATGCCGTAGGAAAACGCGGTTTTGTATTTCGGGGATAATTTCAAACCTTTTTGAAATCAATCATTCGATTTGCCCCAAATGTGGAAATATAGGAGCCAGCCGCGGAGACAATACATCTGACGATAGCTGCGCTCAAATCATCCCTGCTGCATGGAAGATTGCACCGGGGCTGAACATAACCAGAATATAGGTAATCGCTTGCCAACATGGGGGTGGATTTTAGGTCGTGTATTCTCTTTATCCCCCTGCTTGAACAATGGGAGTTTGTCTATAGCTTTTACTGTGGCGTTGCCGGAAAATACGGAGGCCACAGGGAAAAGCATCCTCTTGATAGGAACCTAACTTTACTTTTATTCTAAAATACGATAATATAATACTATAAACTCATTTTCAGATTAGAAGGTGGATATTCAAGATTTGCATTTTGCTTACAGCGAAGAGAAACCAGCAATTACAGGTTTAGATTTAAGCATCTTACCAAATCAGCTTACGGTCTTTGTGGGTAAAAGTGGTTGTGGTAAATCAACCTTGGTTTCATTGTTAATGGGCTTTAATAAAGCGCAACAAGGCAAAATTCTATTCAACGGTCAAGAAATTCAAGAGATTGATCGTCATTCGTTTTATGAAAAAGTCTCTCTAGTGAGCCACAGCAGTTATGTATTTAAAGGCTCATTACGTGAAAATATGACGATGGCTAAAGTTGATGCCACAGATGAGCAAATTTATGCGTGTTTAGAACAAGTCAATTTAGCGCAATTCGTTCGAGATAATGGTGGATTAGATATGCAGTTATTAAGCCGTGGCGCAAATTTATCTGGCGGCCAAATTCAACGTTTAGCTTTAGCACGCGTGTTATTACACAATGCGGCACTTTATATTTTTGATGAAGCAACCAGTAACATTGATGTAGAAAGCGAAGAAATTATTTTGCAGTTCATTCAGCAATTTAAACAACAAAAAACGATTGTGATGATTTCTCACCGCTTGGCCAATGCCGTGAATGCCGACTGCATTAACGTGCTTGAGCAAGGCAAATTGATTGAGCAAGGCACACATAAAGACCTCATGGCAAAACAAGGTGCGTATGCTGAAATGTTCCAACAACAAAAAGATTTAGAACAAATTAGAGAGGTGGCAAATGCGTAAAAATGGTTTTGTTGTGATGGGGCATTTGTTGAAATTAGTGACCCCACTGGCGCATATCATGGCGTTTACTATCACCATGGGAACGCTCGGTTTTCTTGCCGCTATCTTTATTATGGTGCTTGGGGCGATGGGTTTAGTAAATTTATTAAACTTTGACACCCATTTAAGTTTTTCTGGAATTTTGACCGCACTTGAGCCGATTTTTGGTGTCTTTTTGGCGGTATTATTGCTATTGTAGCCTGTTATAAAGGGCTGGGTGCCAAACAGGGTGCTGAAGGTGTTGGTATCGCTACGACTGGTTCAGTTGTTTTATCTATAGTCCTTATATTTATAACTAACTACTTTTTGTCAATTTTATTGTATGTTTAAAGGAGGTACTGCCTGTGGCAGAACCGATTATCAGTTTTAAAAAATTAAATATTACTTTTGGTGAAAATGTGGTTATAAATAATATTGATCTGGATATCAGACAAGGGGAGACTCTTGCCGTTTTAGGTCCGTCTGGCAGTGGTAAAAGTACTATTTTACGCGCAATGATAGGTTTGCTGCAACCTACTGCCGGAGAAATTTTTGTTCAGGGGGAGCAGGTAAGTTCTCTGGATGAAGATGGCTGGAACAAACTGCGTCAAAAGATGGGAATGGTATTTCAGTATTCTGCTTTATTCGATTTTTTGACAGTTGGTGAAAATGTTGCTTTTGGACTGCGTCAGCATACTGATAAAAGCGAATCAGAAATTCAAGGCATCGTTGATGAGATGTTAGAACTTGTTGGCTTGCCTCAATCAAAAGAACAATATCCGGCTGAATTATCAGGTGGCATGAAGAAAAGAGTCGGTTTAGCCAGAGCTATAGCTAATAGACCGGAAATAGTTTTATATGATGAACCCACGGCGGGGCTGGACCCGATCATGTCAAATAATATCAGCCGTTTAATCAGGAAAACGCAGCAGCAATTGCAGGTGACATCGGTTTTAGTAACTCACGATATGGAATCAGCTTTTTATGCGGCGGACAGGATTGCTATGCTTTATAAGGGAAAAATCGTCGCTTTGGGCACTGTTGAAGAAATAAGAAATGGTCATAATCAAATTGTGGACGCGTTTGTTCGCGGTAAAGAAATCAGAGAGGAGGCGGTACAGTAATGAGTTCAAACGAAGTAAAAGTTGGCGCTTTAACTTTAGGCGGTATCGGACTTTTAGCAGGAATCATTACTTTTTTAGGCGCTTTCAGTTTCTCTGGCAGCGGTTATAAACTGCAGATTTCTTATCCGCAGGTTGGGGGGCTGATGCCGGGACATGTAGTAAGGTATGCCGGCGTACAGGTTGGCACTGTTAAAGAAGTTAATGTAAATGGTGACAGTGTTGATGTAGTGGCTGATATCAATAAAGATATCAAGATTCCTAAGGGAGCGGTTTTTTCTTTGGGGTCTGATGGTATTTTAGGGGAGCGTTTTGTAGATGTGCTGCCTCCTGTAAAAATGACAGGACAATATATTCATCCCGGCGATAAGCTGGAAGGTGAACAGGGAACAGGGCTGGATGAGTTTATGAATGCTTCATCTAAAGTTCTGGCAAAAGTTGAGGGGATTGCAGAAGCGCTGAATAACGTTTTTGGCGATCCTGAAGTACAGCGGTCGATGCGTGACGGGTTTGTAAATGCCCGTGATATCAGTAATAATATGAACACTTTTACTAAGGTCATGGCAGATGTTGCTGTAGCTAATCAGCAGGAAATAAATTTGATGGTACAGCAGATGAGTGAAATGGCCGTAAGAATGAATAACGCTGCCAGCCAGATGGAAAACATCATGGTTGAGACAAATAAGGGTGGCGCTGGACAGAATATGGCAAGAATCATTGAAAATCTTGCTAATGCCAGCGGCAGAATCGAAAAAGCCACGGAATTATTGGAAAAGGTCGCAACAGATCCGCAGACTGAAGCTGATATCAAAGCTACTCTGCATAACGCCAGAGAAGCAAGTGATAAGGCTAACAGAATGCTGGGAGTTTTGGATACGGCAAAGGTGCAGGCTGATGTAACACGCAGTGTCAAGGGCAGTGACTGGCGCAGCAATTTGGGAGTTACCTTTACTCCTAAAGAGGATACATTCGTTTATATCGGCGGTTATGATATTGGTGATGCCAACAAACTCGATCTTTCCTTAGGAAAGAATTTTGGGTCTGCTGCTGTAAGTATAGGAGCGATGCAGGGAGAATTTGGCGTTGGCTTTGATTATAGACTGGGAAATTCTTTTAAGCTGTACAGTCAGGTCTATGACTTTAACGATACGAAAGTAAAAGTCGGCGGGGAGTTGAAGCTGACAGATAATCTTTCATTGCTGGGCGAGCAGACTGATGTGCGTAATGGCAACAAAAACAATACTTATGTCGGATTGCGCAGTTATTTTTAAAAAAAGGTTTGACTTTTGGGTTATAAAAAAATATAATTTTCTTATACTGACTAGCCAGTCAGTCGATTGGAGGTACGAAAATAATGTTCAATTATAAAAAGAGCCGAAAGGTGCTGGTGCTTACGGCTGCAGTAAGTTTATTATGCAGTCAGTCGGTTTTTGCCGAAACCTTGGAGCTTGATTTAGACGATGCTGTACAAAGAGCTTTGACAACAAATCCGGCGATTAAGATCGCTGTATCTGAAAAGAAAGGTTCCAGAGCGGAACTTAATGCAGCACGTGCCGGACGTGGTATCAGTATTGATGCGGAACATAGATCTGGACGTGGTGGATATGCAGATCCACAGTGGAATACAGCTACTAGCAGTTATAGCAAAAATCTTGGTAATTCTCACAGTAATTCTATTACCGCTTCTATTCCCATTTATACTGGTGGACAATTATCAGGAACGATAGATCAGGCTAAGGCTAATTACAAAAGCTATGCTTTGGGTGAAACCAAGGCTTACATCGAAATGAAAAAGACGGCTACAGACGGCTATTTCAGCCTGCTGCAGGCTGGCAATATGGAAAACCTCTATCAGGATTCTGTTAATCAGCTGGAAGAGCATCTGAAAAATGTACAGGCGCAATATGATGTAGGCGTTGTAGCCAAGGTAGATGTACTGCGCAGTGAGGTTTCTTTGGCTAATGCACAGCAGCAGCTGATTCAGGCTACTAATAATTATGATGTAGCTGAAGCCTCGTTGAACAAGATTATTGGAACTTCCTTAGATACGACCTTAAAACTTAAAGACAGTCTGCAGTATACTCCTTACGAGAATGATATGCAGTATTGCCTTGATTACGCTTCAATGAACCGTGCGGAGCTGGAGCAAAGCCGTTTAGCTGTAGATGCGGCTAAAGGTGCTGTCAAAGTGGCTAAAAGCGGTTTTTTGCCGAAAGTTACTGCATCTGCAACTGAATCTTGGGGCGGTAGTGGTAGTAACTGGCCTGGTGATGACAAAGAGAACTGGTCCGTAGGCATTGGGGCGACAATGAATATTTTTGACTCTGGCGTTACCTTGTCTAAAGTACATGCGGCGGAAGAAAAACTGCTGCAGGCAGAAGAAACTTATCGTGATACAGTAAATTCTGTGGAACTGGAAGTGCGCAGCAATTATCTGGGACTGCGTGAAGCTGAGAAACGTATCTCTACTACACAGGTAGCGGTCGCTAAGGCTGAAGAAGATTTCCATATTGCGCAGGTTCGTTATATGGCCGGTGTAGGTACTAACCTGGACGTTATTGACGCGCAGGTTGCACTGACCGAGGCAAAAACGAATTTTGTCAATGCTTTGTATGATTACAATACTTCGAAAATTGCATTGGAAACTTCGATGGGTGTACCTGTAGCTGTTACTGCGGCTGCGAATACAACAAATCTGCCGACTATGTCTACAGAAACTGCAGCAGAATAATTATAAAAATCCCGCTCAGGCGGGATTTTTTATTTTATAATTAAAATGAAGGAGGTTTTTGTTTTTTGTCGAAGTAAAATAAGTTGTATTATGACTTTTACTGCGGAGGCAGAACATGAATAAACTATTTCGTTGGTTGCTGGGAATTGCGGCAATAGTCGGCATAGTATATTACAGTATCATAAAATTTATTGTGCCGGGATATTTGGCTCAGATTCCGCCTTTGGTGTCGAATTTAGCTAAGGATTATATTACTGGTTCTATTGATATTGCCCGTGTAGAATGGAATGGTGCCTTAGAATTGTCCGTATTTGATGTGCAGGTGAAGGACAAGAAGCAGCAGTTGATTGCTGATTTGCCAAATGTTAAGCTGCATATCTCGCCTTGGCATGCTCTTTTTAATACAAATAAAGCTTTAGACAGAGTTTCTTTGGAAAAGCCGACTATTTATTTAACACTGAATAAAACAGAGCAATGGAACGTGCAGGATTTTTTGAAACCGTCAGATTCTGATGAGACACCGTTCTATGGAATCTTAGATATTGCAAATGGACATATTGTAACCAAAACTCCATATGGGGAATGGGATTTTGGTTTGAATGGTTCTGTTGACGGTGGGGGTAATCCGAAATTTGCTATTGATGCGAAACTGTTACATGATGAAGACGCTTTGGAACTCAAGGGCCTGATTGACATGAAGGCTGTAGGCAGTTTAACAGTAAAGAGCGACCATTTTGCTTTAACTGCTTTTGCCCCTTTAGCAGAAGAGTTTGGAAAAGTTAAAAATTTCCAGGGTGCTGTTGCGGATGTTAATCTTTTGTGGACTAATAGTGGTGAAGATATCGCTATGTCGGGCACCGTTGTTTTGGAAAAACTGACAGGCGTTGCTGTTTACGGAGATGAGGAATTTCCTGTAGGTATTGACGGAAAGGTTGCTTTTAATGACAAAGCCGTTAAATCAGACAAACTTTTACTGACTGTAGATGGACAGACGGCACAGCTTAATGGGGATCTTGATTTTAAGGACAAGGATAACATTCAGGGGCGCGGGTTACTGACTTCCGACTTACTGAAAATAAAAAATGAAGAAGTTCGAAAACTTTCTGTACCTTTTAGAATCATTGATAACAAGGCACAGATAAATACTGCACGTGCTGAATTTGGCGGAGGCAGAGTTGATTTTCTGGCAGAATATGATCTTGGAAGCGGAAATGTAGTGGCAGCACTTGACGTAGAGAATGTCAAAACTGCGCCGTTGCATGACAGACCATACGATGTTTTTACTGTAGATGGCAGCATGGCGATGAAAGGCATAATCAAAGATGATAAGTTTGAAGTCAACCTGGCCGCAGATACGGTGCGTTTAGGTTGGCGTGATTTGCTGCTGCAAAAAGTTGATTTTGACATTGATGCTGACCAAAATGGCCTTAAAATTAATAATTTTTCGGCGTTTACAGAAACAGGAGCATTGTTAGCTCAAGGAACAGTTTCCAGTGCAGGTGAATTTAAACTGCAGGGATCCGTAACAGATTTCCCAATTGCACCTGTTCTTGATTTTATGGGCCAGCAGGGCAGCGGTCTGGCAGCAGTGCAATTTGATGTTTCAGGAACTGAGGATGCGGTTGATTTTACAGGTGTTACTCAACTGAAGCAGGTCAATATAGCTGGACTGGAAATTGAAGAAGCTCATGGTGGACTGAGTATGCAGGATAACATTGTTGTCCTGAAAAATTACAAGGTGACAATGGCCCAAGGTGAAAGTGTTTTAAACGGCAGCATCAATCTCCAGGGTGAAGAGCCTGTTTTTGATTTGGATGTTGAGACAGCAGGAGTAAGAGCCGAACCTTTCATCAAGGTTGTAGCACCGGAAGTGAAGCTTACTGGTAACGTTAATAATATAATGTTTGTAAAAGGGACTTTAACGATGCCGGATATCAGAGGTAGGTTTTTGCTGACCGACGGCAGTGCTGAAGGTTATCTTATAGATAAGATTGAAACCGACTACAGTTATCAGGCCAATAATTTAGTAATCAGTGACTGTGATATTGTTGCATTATCAACAGAGGCCAAGCTTAATGGCCGAATGGATGCAGAAAAAAATCTTGATTTTAAAGTGGATATAAGAGACATTGATCTCAGTGCTTTACCGATTAATGACGATACTGTTGATTTAGACGGATATGCAAATGCACATGGTACCTTGACTGGCACTTTGTCGAAACCATTTTTCCATGGTGACGTCAGCAGTAAATCTATTATGATTAACGGCGAAGAATTGACGGATATCCAATGCAAATTGGATAGTGACGGCGGAATAAAGAATCATTTGCTGGGATCATTTAAGCAGGCTCCTAAAGGTGTGCTTTCTGCAGAGCTTGATTATAACCATGAGCAAAAATTGCTGCAGGGCAATATAGTGGCTATATATGGTAATGTCAGGTCTATACTTAAAATGGCTAAAGCTGATTATAATGTAGATGGTTTGGCTCAGGGCGAAATTGCAATTAATCCGCATGGTTCGGGATCAGGTATTTTTGTTGATGTCTGGGTGGATGATATTTCTATTAATGATCTTAAATATGAAGAAATGAAGTTTAAAGGTCATTTGCAGGATAAAGTCTGGTATTTTGATGATGTCAAACTGATGGAAACAAAGGACGTTACAGATAAGGGAATCGTTGCTGTCGGCGGCAAGGTTGATCTGGCTAATGGGAAGCTGGAACTTGAGGCCGGTGCTGTAGATGCTAATCCTGCCTTGGTAACAGCGTTTATGTCAGATCCTGTTGAAGTTACCGGTGATCTAAATATGTTCGTACAGCTGCATGGAACCTTAAAGGATCCTGAAGGAAACGGTTCTGTGGAAGTGAAAAACGGCAGTGTGGCCGGCATTGGCTTCGATGACTTTACAGCTATGCTTTCGCTTGCGAATGATAATCTGAAAATAGAGCAGGCGATGTTAAATAAAGATATTTATAAGGCCAGTGCCTATGGTGATGTACCGCTGGATTTATTCAGATCAAAAGAACAGCGGCGCGATCCTAACGCGCAGATGAATGTACAGCTTAATCTGGACAATGCGCGACTGGGTATTTTGCAGGTCATTTCGCCAATGGTGGAATGGGGCGTAGGTGAAACGCAGGGGCAGGTTAAACTGGCAGGTACGCTTGAGGAACCTTTGGTTTACGGTGCTGTAAAAATTCCTGATGGGTCTTTGAAATTTAAACATGTACAGACTGTTATTGAAAATATTCATACAGATATAGAGTTTGAAGGCAATAAAGTTGCGCTTAAAGATATTTCAGCCAAGCTTGGCAAGGGTTCATTTAAAGGCAGCGGTACTTATGCGCTGCGCTCCAATGAACGTGAGGCTTATCAGCTTGACCTGGTTGCTGATAACGCAGAAATAGCTTCTGATATTTTTACAGGACGTATCAATGGTAATCTGACAGTAACGCCGCAGAGGTTCATTGTGAGACCAGAAGCAGGAAGCGCACCTCCTCCTGGAAAAGGTCCTCGCTTTAGTTATCGGCCGCTGCTTAAAGGTGAAGTGCGCTTTGATGACGTGCTCGTCAATATGCCGACAATACCGGAGTTTGGCGAAGGCGAAAGTAATATTGGTCTTGATGTACAGATAACGCTTGGACCGAAAATCCATTTGTATAATAAATATTTATATGACTTATGGCTTGCCGGAGGATTGCATATCCAGGGCAGTACATTGTATACTAATATAAGTGGCACAATCAGTGCGGATCGAGGTTCGATCAGTTATTTGCGCACACAATTTAAAGTTCGCTCTGCTTCTGCTGCCTGGCCTATACCTGGAAGCGTTCTGCCTACGGTGAATCTTGAGGCTACAGCAAAGTTCCAGCGTTATGATATTGGAATGCGCATTTCTGGACCGCTTGAAGAAATGGACCTACAGCTCAATTCCTCGCCGCCGCTGACCAAAGATCAGATCGTGCGGATGCTGACTCTGCAGCGTGAAGCTACCGGCAGTGAAGGTGTCGACAGCGATGATTTACAGAATTTAATGACTGCCGGTTTGGAAATGGCGGTATTTGGTGACGTTGAACAAATTTTTAAAGAGGCTCTGGGGCTTGATGAATTCAGGGTTTATTCAGGAAAACTGCGGTCTGGTATCGAAATGGATACACGTCGTAACCGTGAGTTCACACCTGATGAACGTAACCAATATAATGTTTTATTCAGTAAATATTTGACGGATAACTTTATGGTTGGTTATACTACCAGTATGGATAATGAGCACCATAGTGTATTCGGTCAGTATGAGATCAGTAAACATTTGAATATAAATTATTCTTTAAATGAAAATAATGAGAATTGGTATGGCCTGGAATATCGGCTAACCTTTTAAATGAAATGAAAGGAGGGAAGCAGATGCTGCAGCAATATTTAACGGAGTTACAAAAAATCAATTTGCTGGAACGGGAAGAAGAACTTGATTTATGGCGTGCCTGCGCTGATGGTGATCAAAGCGCGTACAGGAAAATAATTACTGCTTATCAGCCATTGGTTTTTAAAATAGCAATGGCCTTCCGACTTACTGAAACACAGACCCTGGAATTGATTCAGGAAGGTACGGTAGGTTTATTGGAAGCGGCTGAAAAATTTGATTATACACGCGGTGTTGCTTTCAGCATTTTTGCTTCCCACCGTATCCGAGGAAGAATGCTTGATTTTCTGCAGGCTGAATATGGCAGCCAGATGTTGTCTTTGGATGGAGTAAATTCAGCAGGCCTTGCCTGGTCTGAATGTTTGGTATCAAATGAAGCTACTCCATTTGAGTTGGCAGAGCGGCATTTTTTAAATGATAAGATAACTCAGGCGATGGAAAGGCTCCCGCAAAAAGAACAGCAGGTTTTGACAGGTATTTATCTGGAAGATAAAAGCGCTGGAGATTTAGCGGCATCAATCGATGTGAGCCTGGGGCACATTTATCGGCTGCAGAAAC
>ENA-OROO01000816-OROO01000816.1-human-gut-metagenome-genome-assembly--contig:-NODE-816-length-18676-cov-4.370872_pt1 | contig 18676 bp, 12 predicted proteins | sample MGYA00242130_ERZ509052 | MGnify/ENA primary metagenome ERZ509052 (study PRJEB26280, sample SAMEA2338730) | human gut metagenome | biome: human gut; feature: human-associated habitat; material: faeces... | reverse complement strand
CCGTCTGATTGGCGGCAGCCGTACTGAACACTTCGCTCTTGTTGCACGGAATGGTAGTATTGGCTTCAATCAACTTCGTCATTACACCACCCATCGTCTCAATACCCATAGACAACGGCGTCACATCCAACAATACGATGTCGCCCACTCCGGCTTCCTTATTCAGGATAGCCCCTTGGATAGAAGCGCCCACAGCTACGACCTCATCCGGATTTACACCTTTAGATGGAGCTTTGCCGAAGAAATCTTCTACTAACTTCTGGATGGCCGGGATACGACTCGAACCGCCGACAAGAATCACTTCGTCGATGTCTGAATTACTCAAACCGGCATCCTGCATTGCCTTCTGGCACGGCACCTTACAAGCCTGAATCAAATTATCGGCCAACTGCTCGAACTTAGCACGCGTCAAAGTCTTCACCAAGTGCTTGGGCACACCGCCTACAGCCGTGATATAAGGCAAATTGATTTCCGTAGTCGTAGAAGAAGACAATTCAATCTTGGCCTTCTCGGCAGCTTCTTTCAAACGTTGCAATGCCATCGGGTCTTGCTTCAAATCAACTCCTTCTTCCGACTTGAAGTCAGCAGCCAGCCAGTCGATAATCACTTGGTCGAAATCATCACCTCCGAGGTGAGTATCACCATTGGTAGAAAGCACTTCGAACACTCCGCTACCAAACTCCAGTATGGAAATATCAAATGTACCGCCTCCCAAGTCGAAGACAGCAATCTTCATGTCCTTATTGGACTTATCCACACCGTAAGCCAAAGCCGCAGCCGTCGGTTCATTCACAATACGTTTCACTTCCAAACCGGCAATCTGTCCGGCCTCTTTCGTCGCCTGACGCTGAGAATCCGAAAAATAAGCCGGCACGGTAATCACGGCTTCCGTCACCTCCTGACCCAGATAGTCCTCAGCCGTCTTTTTCATCTTCTGGAGAATCATGGCAGAGATTTCCTGCGGAGTATAGAGACGCCCCTCAATATCCACACGAGGCGTGTTGTTATCTCCTTTTACTACAGAATAAGGCACACGTGCTATTTCTTTCTGTACCTGATCATAGGTCTCACCCATGAAACGTTTGATAGAGAAAATGGTATTCTTCGGATTCGTAATCGCCTGACGTTTGGCCGGATCACCCACCAAGCGTTCGCCGTTTTTAAACGCCACGATAGAAGGAGTCGTACGCTTGCCTTCGTTGTTAGCGATTACTACCGGTTCGTTACCTTCAAATACGGAAACACAAGAGTTTGTAGTTCCCAAGTCAATTCCAATAATCTTTCCCATAATATATCTACTTTTTTATTATTAATCTAAATTGAATGTATTTCTTACGTCCGCCTCTTACGGAAGCAGCGCACTGTTATAAAAACAAACCGCGTGCCAAACTATCTCATGAGGCAGAAAAAACAATAAAAAAAGATTTATCGGAATCAAGAGAGAGTTTTTCTGCTATCTTTGTTCTCGGACAAGCTCATCTGCGACAGTCAGACCTGAAAACTGCCAAAATGGCTGAAAAAATATAAAATGTATGACGAAAATAGCACGACTTCTATTATTTCTTTGCACCTTATCGGTATTCCATATTTCTATAGCACGCCCACGGGTAGCCGTAGTACTAAGCGGAGGCGGTGCAAAAGGTACGGCTCACATCGGGGCACTGAAAGTAATTGAAGAAGCAGGAGTCCCCATCGACATGATTGTAGGTACGAGCATGGGTAGTATCATCGGCGGGTTATATGCCATAGGATATACGACCGAACAGCTCGACAGTATATTCATGGCACAAGACTGGAACACATTGCTTAGCGACAAAGCTTATCGCAACGCGCTTAACCTACAGACCAGAGAACAAAATTCACAATACATCCTCTCCGTCCCTTTCTTTGAAAAACCGCAAGACTTAATCAGCGGAGGAGTCATTAAAGGAAGAAACATCGGGCGTATGTTATGGCAACTCACCGAAGGGTACCACGATTCCATTGATTTTCAAAAAATGCCAATCCCGTTTGCCTGTATTTCCCAAGATTTGGTGACGGGCGAAGAGATCGTATTCCGAAACGGCGTACTGCCCATCGCCATACGTGCCAGCATGTCCATTCCCGGTGCTTTTGCCCCGATATCCATGAACGGCAAACTACTCATCGACGGTGGTATCATCAACAATTACCCGGTAGATGTGGCACGGCAAATGGGAGCAGACATTGTCATAGGGGTGGACGTACAGGATCCGATGAAAAATGCAGAAGAACTTCAAAACAATATCTTCGCACAACTCAACCAACTCATCGACTTGCAAAGAAAAGACCGTTGGGAACAAAATATCGCGCTTTCGGACGTCTATATCAAGGTCGATGTAAAAGGATACAACACAGCCAGTTTCAACACAACAGCCATAGACTCCCTGATGGAACGTGGAGCACAGGCCGCCCGCTCACAGATAGACACCTTACGGGCCATAGGCGGTCGTTTCTCTCCCGACGATTCCATCGTGAGCCGTCCCACTCCTCCTTTCTTCTATATGCACCGCCCGGGAAATATCGAAGCGCGCTATGCAGGAAGCTTGAAAATCCTGATAGGCGATGCGCCCAGAAATTCCATCAATCTGGGACTTAGGTTCGACAACGAAGAACTGGCAGCCTTGCTGTTCAACGGACAAATGCAACTCGGGAAAAAAAGGAATCACCACATCAACCTGACTTTACGTTTAGGAAAGCAAACTTATGGCGACGCGCATTACAATCTCAACTTAGGCAGGGAATGGAACCTTACCACCGGTTATCGTTATACTTACAACGATTTTAATATCTATGAGAAAGGAGAAAGGACGTACGGCATCAGCTTCAATCATCATTTCGGAGAGGTCGGATTCACCAAAAGCTGGAAAAACGTACGTCTCAAGCTGGGAGGAATTTACCAACTCTACAACTACGGCTCCCTCCTCTATCGCTTCGAGGACAGCTCACCGACAGATATTACCAAAGAAAGCTACCTGAAGTTCGGCACACAATACGCCGTCAACACATTGGACGATATTTACTTCCCGACAAAAGGAGCTGAATTCGATATGGAATACTACTATGCCATACCATTAAACGGAAACAAAGCCTTCCACACAGCCGGAATACACTGGAATGCCGCATTCTCTTTCAACTCGCGCTTCACTTTAATGCCCCGGATAGAAGGACGCTATCTGACGACAGAAAACACCGTGGCCGAGATGAATACACTCGGAGGTCAAGAACGGGGCAAATACTTCAGCCAACAAATACCATTCTACGGCATCAATCATTTCGAGATGTCCCATCGTTCTTTGGTCGTAGCGGGAATAGAGGCCCGTCAACGCATCGGAGGAAAGCATTACGTCAGCGGCGTATTCAATATCGCCGCCACATCGGACGACTGGATGCATTTTTTCAAAAACAGCTTCAACGATAACGACCTGTTGGGATACCACATCTTCGGTGGAGCCGTAAAATATGACCTCCGTACCTTTATAGGCCCTATCGGTATTACGATTTGCTTCAGCGACCGAGCCAAGACCGCCGGATACATAAGGGCGGGATTCAATTTCTGAAACCCGCCCTTATGTCCTTCACAGCTTTTTCACTCGGCTTTAAACTCCAAAACTCCACCTTTCATCAAGTCCCGGATGGCAATGAAAGGCGCATCCAGTTTCTTTCCGTTAAAAAGAATGACCGGCAGATGCTTATGTTCTTTCAGACCTTCGGCACGAACTGTCAACACTTTGCCATGCGGCAGTTCCACACGGGCCGACGGGAACCGCGGAATCCCCAACGCATATTCTCCCGACGCCGGAGTCACCGGATAAAAGCCCAACGAACTGAACAGATACCAGGCAGACATCTGTCCGCAGTCGTCATTTCCCGACAGTCCGTCCGCCCCGTTCCTGTAATGGGTATCCAGGATTTCCGGAATACGTTCTTGCGCCTTGTCGAAACGACCGCAATAGTTATATAAATACACATAATGGTGGCCGGGTTCATTGTCATGCCGGTAATGCCCGTTGTCGAACACGTTATCGAGCGCTGCGGCAAAAGACTCGTTACCTCCCATCAAATCTATCAGCCCCTGCACATCCTGCATGACACAAAACTGATAAGTCCAGTTGGCCCCTTCGGTAAACCCTGAATGCTCCCCGGCCCAACAGCCATCGGCATTACGCGCTTGGAAAAGTTTCGTTTTCGGATTATACAAATAGCGGTAATTCTTTGCCCTTCTCATCAAATCTTCATAATCGGTCGTTTTTCCCAAAGCCTTTGCCATTTGGGCAATGCAATAGTCGCTTAAAGCAAATTCCAACGTGCGAGCCACGGATTCATTCGTCCGATCATCCGCCACGTAACCGTTCTTCAAGTAATAAGACAATCCGCCGCGTGCCTCATATCCGCCGTTCCACCATTCTCTGTCCCCCCAACGGTGGAGACTGTCGTCCGTAGGAGGCACGTAGGCATCCTTACGAATCGCTTCATACGCCTTCTCCACGTCATAATCGCGAAAGCCATTGATGTAAGCATCCGCTATTACAGCGTCCGCATGCGTGCCGATCATGATATTCGTATAGGTAGGATTCGGCCATTTGGGTATCCAGCCGCCCTCTTCGTACATCTGTACCAATGCCGTAACCATATCATCCACCCGTTCGGGCGCCATGATTTGCAGCCAAGGGTGTTCAGCCCTGAAAGTATCCCACAAAGAATAAGCATTATAGGAAACGCCCTGATGCACCTTATCGTCAAACGGACTGTAATAACGGCCATATTCCGAAAACTCCCGAGGATACTGCAAGGTACGGAAAAACGCCGTATAGAATATCGTACGGTCTTCTTCGCTCGCCCCCTCCAGGTCTATCTTGGAAAGCTTTTCCTCCCATTCCTTTTTCACTCTTTTCGTCACGGATACAAACGAAGACCTGGCCGGAATCTCTTTCGACAGGTTCACCGCAGCTTGCTCGAAGTCGATAAAAGAACTGCCGATACGTACATCAACCCACGTCGTCCCCGCAGGAAACTCGACATATCCGCCTACCGAACCACCTTCCTCCTGTACAGACTTTCCGCTGACCGCCCCGTCGCGCCATGTGCCGTAACCGGCGAAGTCTTCGGAGAACTTCAACACATAATATCCTTTGAATCCCGGTAAGGCCGGCCCCAAATGGGCATCATGCCTTTCCTTATTATATATATGCACCTCACGCTTGTCGGGATAAATGCGTATGAAGCCTCCTTCGTTTTCCCTCCCGGCCTCCAAATAAAGCAAGGATTTTTCCCCTTTGGGGTAAGTGATATGAAAGAAAGACGCACGTGAAGTCGCTGTCATTTCCGTGGTAATCTCCGAACCGCCGTGTTTTCCCGAAGCGTATGACACCTTATAATAATAAGGTGTAGCCACTTCTTTCCCATGCTCCAGACGCACCTGCCTGTCCGTCGCCTTGATTTTCAGTTCTCCACTTTGGGGCATCAGGGTCATGAACCCGTAATCTCCCATCCAGATGGCCGGCTGATGCGTCCCCATAAAACCGATTAAGACCGAATCGCAACGGCGATACATCGTATGGGATATACCGTTGAGGCGGGTCGCCGCGCACCACTGCGTCATGGCAAAAGGCGAACCCACGGCCGGAGTCGTCCCCCCGTATTCCGTCTCGTGGCTCCCATCCGTACCAATCATCATAGACACTTCGTCCACATGGGATTTAGCTGTTTTTGCGGCTTTGCCCGACATGACAAAAGGACACGAAGCCACACTCATCAATAAAAATAAAGTTCGTAATACTCTCATGTTATCAAAAATTTGGTTAGGGTTGTCTTACAAATAAACGGAAAAGAACAGCCCTGCGGCCATTCTTTTCGTTTATAAAAAAGGATATTGTCACGGATTGGCATTGGCATCCTGCAAGGCTGCCGCAATCAGTCCTTCCACTTCGTCACAGAGTTCGGGGTTGTCTTTCAACATATTTTTCACGGCATCCCTTCCCTGTCCTATCTTCGTATCGTTGTAACTGTACCAGGAACCGCTCTTCTTCAGAATGCCCAGTTCCGTACCCAAGTCTACGATTTCGCCGATTTTAGAGATACCTTCTCCAAAGGTGATTTCAAATTCAGCCTTACGGAAAGGAGGCGCCACCTTGTTCTTCACCACTTTCACGCGTACCTGATTACCGACCACCTCGTCGCCGTCCTTGATACTCGTCACGCGACGGATGTCCAGACGCACGCTGGCGTAAAATTTCAAAGCGTTACCACCGGTCGTCGTCTCCGGATTGCCGAACATCACACCGATTTTCTCACGCAACTGGTTGATGAAAATACAAGTGGTGTTCGTCTTGTTGATTGTGGAAGTCAGTTTACGCAAAGCCTGACTCATCAGGCGGGCCTGCAAACCGACTTTATTGTCCCCCATATCGCCCTCGATCTCAGCCTTCGGTGTCAAGGCAGCCACGGAGTCTATCACGATAATGTCGATAGCCGACGAACGGATCAACTGGTCAGCTATTTCCAATGCCTGCTCCCCGTTGTCCGGTTGGGAAATCCACAAATTGTCCACGTCTACGCCCAACTTGGCGGCATAAAAGCGGTCGAAAGCGTGCTCCGCATCGATAAACGCGGCTATCCCGCCGGCTTTCTGCGCCTCGGCAATGGCATGGATGGCCAAGGTCGTTTTACCGGAACTCTCCGGACCGTAAATCTCTATGATACGTCCGCGCGGGTATCCCCCCACGCCCAAAGCGGCATTCAACGCGATGGAACCCGTAGGAATCACATCCACCTGTTCCACGTGGTCGTCACCCAGTTTCATGATAGAACCCTTTCCGAAGTTCTTCTCTATCTTGTCCATCGCCGCTTGCAGGGCTTTCAGCTTCTCCGTATTCGGTCCGCCGCCCCCAGTGGTTTCTTCTTCTTTCTTTGCCATAATCTTTTTTATAATCAAATCATCTATGTTTCAGCTCCCGGCAGCACCCCGACAAGAGATGCTATCCGGGATATACTGCATTAAAGTTCAAGGTCGCCATTGAACACTTCGTGCCAGGGAAGCCCGTCCTTGTTCAACTCCTCCATGAACGGATCCGGGTCGAACTCTTCCACATTCCACACACCGGGCTTCTTCCAGATGCCTTTCAGGAACATCATGGCTCCTATCATGGCCGGCACGCCCGTCGTATAGCTAACCCCCTGCATGCCGGTCTCCAGATAAGCGGCATGATGGCTGCAATTATTGTACACGTAATAAGTCAGCTCTTTTCCGTCCTTCACCCCACGGATACGACAGCCGATACTGGGCTCGCCTTCGTAGTTTTCACCCAAATCCTGTGGGTTGGGCAACACGGCCTTGAGGAACTGCAACGGAACTATTTTCACCCCATTGTAATCCACCTCGTCTATGCGTGCCATACCGATATTCTGAATCACGCGCAGATGCGTAAGGTATTCCTGTCCGAAAGTCATCCAGAAGCGGGCACGCTTGATGGTCGGGAAGTTCTTCACCAGCGATTCGAGCTCTTCGTGGAACAACAGATAAGAGTCGCGCGGACCGATGTTCGGATACGTCAAGTCCTTATGGATTTCCATAGGCTTCGTCTCCACCCACTGTCCGTTCTCGTAATAACGTCCGTTCTGAGTAATTTCGCGGATGTTGATTTCCGGATTGAAGTTTGTGGCAAAAGCCTTATGATGATTTCCCGCATTGCAGTCCACGATGTCCAGGTAATGGATTTCATCGAAATAATGTTTGGCCGCGTATGCCGTATACACACCGGAAACGCCCGGGTCGAAACCGCAGCCCAGAATGGCGGTCAGTCCGGCTTCCTCGAAACGTTTCTTGTAGGCCCACTGCCAACTGTATTCAAAATGAGCCACGTCCTTCGGCTCGTAGTTTGCCGTATCCAGATAATTGCATCCGGTTTGCAGGCAAGCTTCCATAATGGTCAAGTCCTGATAAGGCAAGGCCAGATTCATCACCATGTCCGGTTTGTAACCGTTCAGCAGTTCCACCAACTCTTCCACATTGTCGGCGTCCACCTTTGCCGTTTGGATAGACGGGTTCCCGATGGCCTTCACGATAGCGTCGCACTTGGCCTTCGTACGGCTGGCAATCATGATTTCGTCAAACACTTCCGGATGCTGGGCCACTTTGTGCGCTGCTACCGTGGCCACACCGCCGGCACCGATAATTAAAACTTTTCCCATTTTTTGAATTCGGTATTATAATTAAATATGTATAGGATGCAAAGTTAATGACTTTTTCCAAGAAGTAAAGAAAAAGCCTGTTTTTTTGATTTTTATTTGAATTAGATAATTTGCTCACGCTCGGCAGACTCGAACAAGTTCGGTCTGTTCTCGCTTAATCGCAAATTTCGTCTCCCCTGATGCCCAACGCATTCATCAACGAGTAACCGAGAATCTCCTGACGGAATCCTCTCCCCGCCTGAGGTTCCATGGCCAGCAACGTGATGTCCTTGCCTTCGGTCCGGCCCAAAATCTCGCGTACTCGAAGACCGTATTTCTCCACGTCCGGCACGATGACCAGTCGTTTGATGCCTTTCTCGTCGGCCAATGCCTCGAGCGACTGCAAATAGAGGGCGTCTCCGTCCACCAAGTTCTCCACCTGTACGGAACTCAACTTGAATTCTCCCAAATGTCCGTCGCAGAACGCCTTGCCGTCAAGCTCGGCCTCGAAGTCCGAGGGGGTGAAGTTGTCTAAGGCTTTCCGCCCCTTGCCGTGGATAAACACGACCTGTATGTCGTTCTTTCCCTCTCCGACTCCCCCGTCCAAAGCCGCGCAAACCAGCCATTGCGCCAGGTCGGCCTTAGGAATCGGGCGGTTCAGCATCCGCTCGAAATTCACGATTAAATTGAATGCCACGGCATCCACGTAATCCGCATCCACCAGTATGACATTCTCACTCCATTTCGTTTTTTCCATTTTATGTAGTACTGTTTTCCGTTCACAAAGATACAAAAAAACAAAAGCAGAGCAGCGCATGAAACGAGAATCTGTCGTCACCAACTGCGTCTTTTTGCTTTCAAAATGACAGCAAAAAGGTCATGCAGGCCAGTGGAAAAACCTTTTTCCAGCGTAGTTTCAGATGTTTTCGAGGCATCCTTAAATACAATTTTTCACGTTTAAGGTTCGTTTTTTAATCTTTTTAAGCCGAAACGCGTTTCAATCTCAAGAGATTGATTTTCCGTTCGGCTGAAAAAACATTTTTTTTCTCCGCTTGTCGGCCGGAGGAGGTCTGCATCGGGAGGCGAAATGTACCTGAAAACGACGTAAGGACAAGCTTTTCCGGCTTGATTTTTTGCTATTTGAAGCCATTCCATTTGTCAAAGGCAGATGTCAAAATGCCATGTCTATCCGATTTGTACTATCACGCCCGTCACTCTCCTGCGCAGAACCTCGCAGCCCGGCCTTCCGGATGTTGCCGGAAAGCTCCTTATGGACGACAGACTGTCTTCCCGCCGCCCCGCGAGAATCACGTATTTCCGCAGACTTCCGCACGGGGACGCAAATAACGGATTCTCATGAAGGCCGATTTGACTTTTTGACAAAGACGCTTGCCCCTTATATGAAAGCCCACCTGCCAAAGCCGTCAGTCCGCGAAGCATCCGGCCTGCCATTTTTTTCATGTGTTATGACATTTTGTCAGACTATTCCTTATGGCAAACATTTTGATGCAGGATAAGTGTGGCTCGAAAACGCCACACTGAAACACAGAAAAATAAACAATTAAATATAGAAAGGAAACAACCATGACTTTTGACAAATTTACCATCAAGGCCCAAGAGGCCATTCAGGAAGCCGTCAACCTTGTACAGGCAAGGGGACAGCAAGCCATCGAACCGGAGCACTTGTTGGCCGGTATCCTCAAGGTGGGGGAAAACGTCACGAATTTCCTCTTTCAGAAACTGGGCGTCAACAGCAGGCAAATCGAACAGATACTGGAAAGCCAGATCGCTTCGCTGCCAAAGGTGCAGGGGGGCGAACCCTACCTGAGCCGCGAAAGCAACGAAGTGCTGACACGGGCACAGGATTACGCTTCCAAGGGCGGCGACGAGTTCGTCTCGCTCGAACCGATGCTTTTGGCTTTGCTGACCGTGAAAAGTACGGTCTCCAGAATCCTGAAAGACGCAGGCATCACTGAACAGGAACTGGCATCTGCCGTCAACGAACTGCGTAAAGGAGAAAAAGTGACTTCCCAAAACAGTGAAGACACTTATCAGGCGCTCAACAAGTACGCCAAGAATCTCATCGAGGAAGCGCGGAGCGGAAAGCTCGACCCGGTCATCGGACGGGATGAAGAGATACGGCGCGTGCTGCAAATCCTGAGCCGACGTACGAAGAACAACCCCATATTAATCGGCGAACCGGGTACGGGTAAGACGGCCATCGTGGAAGGACTGGCCCATCGTATCCTGCGGGGCGACGTACCGGAGAACCTGAAAGACAAACAGCTCTACTCCCTCGACATGGGCGCGCTTATCGCCGGTGCCAAATACAAAGGAGAGTTTGAGGAACGTCTGAAATCCGTCATCAACGAAGTGACGAAAAGCGAAGGGCGCATCATCCTCTTCATCGACGAAATCCACACGTTGGTGGGCGCGGGAAAAGGCGAGGGTGCCATGGATGCCGCCAACATCCTGAAGCCTGCCTTGGCACGGGGCGAGCTGAGAAGCATCGGTGCCACCACGTTGGACGAATACCAGAAGTACTTTGAAAAGGACAAGGCACTGGAACGCCGTTTCCAGACGGTCATGGTCAACGAGCCGGACACGCTCAGCACCATTTCCATCCTGAGGGGACTGAAGGAAAGATATGAGAACCACCACAAGGTGCGTATCCAAGACGACGCCATCATCGCCGCCGTGGAACTTTCCAACCGCTATATCACCGACCGTTTCCTCCCGGACAAGGCCATCGACCTGATGGACGAGGCGGCAGCCAAACTGCGTATGGAGCGTGACTCCGTACCGGAGGAATTGGACGAAATCGAACGCCGGTTGAAACAGTTGGAAATCGAGCGCGAGGCCATCAAACGGGAAAACGATCAGCCCAAACTGGAACAACTGAGCAAGGAGATTGCCGAACTGAAAGAACAGGAAAGCAACTACAAGGCCAAATGGGAGGCCGAACGCGGACTGGTGAACAAAATCCAGCAGAACAAACAGCAAATCGAGCAGTTGAAATTCGAAGCCGAACGGGCCGAACGCGAAGGCGACTATGGCAAGGTGGCCGAAATCCGCTACGGCAAGCTCAAGGCATTGGAGGACGAAATCAACCGGATACAAGACCAGTTGAAGGACACGCAGGGAGCAGACGCGATGATTAAAGAGGAAGTGACCTCGGAAGACATCGCCGATGTGGTAAGCCGTTGGACGGGCATCCCCGTGAGCAAGATGCTGCAAAGCGAGCGCGAGAAGCTGCTCCATCTGGAAGAGGAACTCCACAAACGGGTCATCGGGCAGGACGAGGCCATACAGGCCGTGAGCGATGCCGTGCGGCGCAGCCGTGCGGGACTGCAAGACCCGAAACGTCCCATCGGTTCGTTCATCTTCTTGGGAACGACCGGTGTAGGCAAGACCGAACTGGCCAAGGCGCTGGCACAGGCTCTGTTTGACGATGAGCGCAACATGGTGCGCATCGACATGACCGAATATATGGAGAAGTTCAGCGTCAGCCGTCTGATCGGTGCGCCTCCGGGATATGTCGGTTATGAAGAGGGCGGCCAGCTGACCGAGGCTGTGCGCCGCAAGCCCTACAGCGTGGTGCTGTTCGATGAGGTGGAAAAGGCCCACCCCGACGTGTTCAACATCCTGCTGCAGGTGCTGGACGATGGCCGCATCACCGACAGTCAGGGCCGCACCGTGGACTTCAAGAACACGGTCATCATCCTGACTTCCAACCTGGGCAGTGACATCATCCTGAACGATCTGGAGCAGCGCCGCGCACAGGGCTCCAATGAGCTGAGCGACGAGGCCCGCAAGCAGATCGACCTGCTGCTGAAGAGCAAGTTCCGCCCCGAGTTCCTGAACCGTCTGGACGAGATCGTGTACTACAAGAGCCTGACCAAGGACGAGATGCGCAAGATCGTGGATCTGCAGCTGAACGACCTGCGCAAGCGCATGGACGAGGGCAAGCACCTCAAGCTGGAGGTCACCACCGCCGCCAAGGACTTCATCATCGACTCTGCCTACGACAGCGTCTACGGTGCACGTCCCATCAAGCGGTTCATCCAGAGCCGTGTGGAGACCCTGATTGCCAAGGCCATCATTCAGGGCAGCTATGCCGAGGGCAACACCCTGACGGTGGACTGCGAAAACGGCACCCTGGTGCTCCGTTAAAGGGATTTTACCAGATTTTGACCCGGTGGTGCAGGCCGGATGCTTGCACCACCGTAAGGAATATGGTATTATAACAAATAACATTGATGTGCTTTTCATCGTAGAATGGCAACGATGGAAAGCACATTTTTGTATCATTATTTTTGAAAGTTGAGTGTGATTTTCCTTTTTATGGACGATGGCAGTATGACGCTTATCATAGCGCTGGTATTCCTGGTGGCCTGTTCCGCCTTTTTTTCCGCATCTGAGACTGCGTTTTCTTCTCTGAACCAGATCCGGCTGAAGAGCCGCGCCGAGGATGGCGACGCTTCCGCTGCACGGGTGCTGGCCATGGCGGAAAAGTACGATAAGCTGCTTTCCACCATTCTCATCGGCAACAACATCGTGAACATTGCAGCCGCTTCCATTGGCACCATCCTGTTCACACGGGCACTGGGTGCCGAGCGCGGTGCCACGATGTCCACCATCGTGCTCACCATCGTGGTGCTGATCTTCGGCGAGGTAACGCCCAAGAGCCTGGCCAAGGAGATGCCGGAGACCGTTGCCACGGCCGTGTCCCCGATGCTGAACCTGCTCATGGTACTGTTCACACCCCTCACCTGGCTGTTCAGCCAGTGGAAACGCCTGCTGGGGCACTTTGTCCACAGTACGGAGGAGGACACCATCACCGAGGGTGAGCTGATGACCATGGTGAGTGAAGCCGAAAACGACGGTGAACTCACAGACCGGGAAAGCGAACTGATCCGCAGCGCCATCGAATTCGATGACGTGGAGGTGGAGGAGATCCTGACCCCCCGCGTGGACGTGGTGGCTGTGGAGGACAACACCTCGCTGGACGAGGTGGCCCAGACCTTTGCCGAATCGGGCTATTCCCGCCTGCCGGTTTACCACGACACCATTGACAACATCATCGGCGTGGTGCACGAAAAGGACTTCTATCTGGCACGCCTGAAAAAGGAGACCTCGCTGGAAGAGCTGGTCAAGCCCACCCTGTACACCACCGGTTCTACCCAGATCTCCCAGCTGCTGCGCACTCTGCGGGAGCAGCACCATCATCTGGCCGTGGTGGTGGACGAATACGGCGGTACCGAGGGCATCATCACGCTGGAGGATATTCTGGAAGAGCTGGTGGGCGAGATCTGGGATGAGCACGATGAGGCCACCGAGGACTTCCACAAGCAGTCCGACGGCAGCTGGATCGTGCTGGGCAGCGCCAGCGTGGACGACCTGTACGAGATGCTGGGTCTGCCGGAGGACGAGGACATCGACTCCAACACGGTCAACGGCCTGGTGCAGGAAAAGACCTGCCACCTGCCCAAGGTGGGCGACCGCTTTACACTGGGCGGCTATGACGGCGTGGTGACCCGCACGGCCAAGCGCCGCGTGACCGAAGTGCGCCTGACCCCGGCCGAAAAACCGGAACCGGAAAAGAACGACGACGAAAAGAGCCACTACGGCCGCATGACTTCTAAATAACCACAAGAGCCGCTGCACACAGGGTGCAGCGGCTCTTGTGATTGCTGGGCCTGCAAGGCCCTTTGCTTTTATCTACAGGCGATCACAGCAGGGGGATACCGGCCTTGGCACAGGCTTCGCGGGTGGCTTCGTCCCACACGCTGGCCTGCACTTCACCGATGTGCACACTGCCCAGCAGCAGCATGCACAGGCGGCTCTGGCCGATGCCGCCGCCGATGGAGTAGGGCAGCTCGCCGTTCAGCACAGCCTTGTGGAAGGGCAGCTCGCGGCGGTCGTCGCAGCCGGCGGCGGTGAGCTGGCGGTCCATGCTCTCGGGGCTGACGCGGATGCCCATGCTGCTCAGCTCATAGCTGCACTGCAGCGGATCGTTCCAGAACAGCAGGTCGCCGTTCAGATCCCAGTCGTCGTAGTCCGGAGCGCGGCCGTCGTGGGGCTTGCCGCTCTTCAGCGGGGCACCGATCTTCATCAGGAAGGTGGTGCCGTTCTCCTTCACGAAGGCATTCTCGCGCTCCTTCGGGGTCAGGTCCGGGTACTTGTCCTCCAGCTCCTGGGTGGTGATGAAGATCACGTTGGGGGTGTGCAGGGGCAGGTCCTGCAGCTGCGGGAACATGGCGTGCAGGTTCATCTCAGTGGCGCAGACGGCCGACACGATGGAGCGCACCACGCTCTTCAGGTAGGCCTCATTGCGGTCCTCCTCCCGGATGACCTTTTCCCAGTCCCACTGGTCCACATACACGGAGTGGAGGTTGTCCAGTTCCTCATCACGGCGGATGGCGTTCATGTCGCAGTACAGACCCTTGCCCACACGGAAGCCGTAGTCCTTCAGGGCCTTGCGTTTCCACTTAGCCAGCGACTGCACCACCTGTGCTTCGGTGCCGCTGTCCTTGATGTCAAAGGTGACCTTGCGCTCCACGCCGTTCAGATCGTCGTTCAGGCCGGTGGAGGCCTCCAGGAACAGCGGCGCAGACACGCGGTACAGGTTCAGCGTGGCACACAGGGTGTCGGCAAACAGCCGCTTCACCGTGCCGATGGCGCGCTGGGTGTCGTACAGGTTCAGTGCGGGCGTGTAGTTTTCCGGGATGATGATCTTGCTCATAGATAGTACCCCTCTTTGTGTTGTCAGCTCACCTGCTTTCCCAACAGGCGGCGGTTCCAGAAACCAAAAAACACTGGTTAAATTATCGCACATTCTTTTACGAAAGTAAAGTGCATGCCCGAAAAAACAGGAGCCGCTGCACCTTGTTTTGTGCAGCGGCTCCCGCATCGCGTCGTGTCTTGAAAAAGGCTCAGCCGCCCAGGTACGCGCTGCGCACCCGCTCGTTGGTCAGCAGCTCGGCACCGGTGCCCTCCATGACCACGCGGCCGGTCTCCAGAACATAGGCGCGGTCGGCCACGGAAAGGGCCATCTGTGCGTTCTGCTCCACCAGCAGGATGGTCATGCCCTCCTTGTGGATGTTGCGGATGATGTCAAAGATCTCCTGCACCAGCAGGGGCGACAGGCCCATGGAAGGCTCGTCCAGCATCAGCATGGAGGCGTTGCTCATCAGAGCACGGCCCATGGCCAGCATCTGCTGCTCACCGCCGGATAAAGTGCCGGCCATCTGCCAGCTGCGTTCCTCCAGACGCGGGAACAATTCATATACCCATTTGATGTCTTTGGCTATTTCTTCTTTATCATTGCGCATATACGCGCCGATTTGTAAATTTTCCAGGACCGTCAGATTCGGGAAAACCCTTCGTCCTTCCGGAACTAAAGTAATACCTGTTTTAACGATTTTCTGTGAATTAAGCCCGGTAATATTCTGTTCATTATAGCTGATAGTACCACTTTTAGGCTTTACCAGCCCAACAATGGTCCGCAACAAGGTGCTTTTACCGGCCCCGTTAGCGCCTATCAGCGTAACGATCTTACCTTCCGGCACTTCCAGGGAAATACCTTTGAGCGCTTCGATGCCTCCATAAGCTACAAATAAATCCTGCACTTTAAGCATCTTCATCCACCCCCAGATAAGCGTCAATAACGCGCTTGTTATTTTGGATCAGCTCCGGTGTGCCTTCAGCAATAGTCATACCAAAATCCAAAACATAGATACGGTCAGATATTTCCATAACCAGATCCATATGATGCTCGATCATAAACACCGTCAGATCATACTCGTCACGAATCTGGCGGATAAACTCCGTCAGTTCATCAGTTTCTTTAGGATTCATACCCGCTGCCGGCTCGTCCAACAGCAACAGTTTCGGTTCGCTAAAAGCAACAGACGCGGACCAGTTGCCAACGCACGCACGATCTCCAAACGACGCTGCTGCCCATACGGCAGACTGGACGCCTTTTCATCGCGCAGCTCCCATAGATCAACTTTCCTCAGCAGGGCTTCGACCGAAGCTTCCATCTCACGCTGCTCTTTATTATACCAGGGCAGGTGCAGAGCCGCCGACATAAAATCGGATTTCAGGTGCAGATGCTTGGCAATCATAACATTTTCATATACTGAAAGATTTTTGAACAGACGGATATTTTGAAAAGTACGTGCTACGCCCATTTTGGCGATTTCACTGGGTCTTTTACCGGTTATTTTCTGTTCTTCACCCTGCGCGTCTGTATAGATCACGTCGCCGCTGGTTGGAGTATAGACCCCGGTAATCATATTGAAAGCCGTCGTTTTACCTGCACCGTTAGGACCGATCAGTGCAACAATCTCGTGTTCATTGATCTCAATATTAAGCAGATTTACAGCTGTCACACCGCCAAACTGCATTGTAATATTATCAGTTTTTAAAATCATCTTTCTGCTCCCTTCCGCCCAAAGAAGCTGAATGGATTTTTACAGAAGGCACGGATATTTTTCCAGGTCAGCTCGCTGGTCCCCATGATCCCGTGCCGCCAGAAAAGCACGCAGGCCATCAGCAGCGCCGAGAAAATCACCATCCTGAAACCAGGACGGAAAAGCGGAATATCCATACCAAAAAGCATCAGGGGTTCGTCAAATACACGCAGGAACTCCAGCCCGGCCGTAACGATGACAGCACCCAGCATACTGCCGGTAATACTTCCCATACCGCCTAAAACGATAATCAGCAAAAAATTATAGGTCAATGTAAAAAGGAAATTCTTCGGATCAACAGTTCCCAGCAGCGCACCATACAAGCCGCCGCCCACGCCGGCAAAAAAAGCACTGATCATAAATGCCAGATTTTTGTGCCAGAACAGGCTTACTCCCATCGCTTCAGCCGCGATCTCATCTTCGCGGATCGCTTTAAACGCACGGCCATAAGAAGAATTAATCAGAAGTGCTATAAAAATAAAAGTCACTGCCGTCGCCAGAAAAATATAACGCACATCATTAAGAGGCGGTATATCTTTGATACCCAAAGCCCCGTTAGTGATGCTCTGCGCATTAGTTATCCAGATACGGATAATTTCGGAAAAGCCCAGCGTCGCCACAGCAAGATAATCCCCGCGCAGACGCAATACCGGCGTACCGATCAGAAAAGCCACTAAAGCGGCTAAAAGTCCACCGGCAATCAGGGCCAGCCACAAGGGCATTTGAATATCAGCGATCAGCGGGTTCATCGGTGCCGCATAAAAAACATTAGGCCGCAGCTCTACAGGCACGGTAAAAATGCCTACAACATAAGCGCCTATAGCCATAAAACCAGCCTGCCCCAGCGAAAACTGACCAACAAACCCATTCGTCAGATTCATGGATAAGCCGATAATTGCATAAACCAGACACAGATTGACGATCCTGCGGATATAAGAATCCATCTCGGTCTGGACGAAGCAGGCAACGCCAAAGAGTGCGGCAATAGCGATCAAAGTAAGGAAAACATCTTTCTTTTTCATCTTCGTCACACCTTCTCAGTCGTTTTTTCGCCCAAAAGGCCGGTAGGTTTATAAAACAGAATCACAATAAGCACGATAAAAGCAAAGGCATCTCGGTAACCGGAAAGCTGCGGGAAAAAAGCAACTATCAGGATCTCTCCCAGGCCGAGTATAAAGCCGCCCAGCACTGCACCCTTGATATTGCCGATGCCGCCGATAACCGCCGCAATAAAGCATTTCAAACCCGGCATAACCCCCATCATCGGGGTAATGCCAGGATAGCGGATACCCCACATAATAGCGCCAATAGCGGCCAAAGAGGACCCGATAATAAATGTGATCGAAATTATTTTATCAATATCGACGCCCATAACGCGCGCGATCTCATAGTCTTTGGAAACTGCACGCATAGCCATACCTGTTTTAGTATGATTTACAATGTGCAGCAGCACAACAAGGCTGATTATTGTAATAACGGGAATGACCAGACAGATCGCCTGGATCTGAATCCCACCGATAGAAATATTCTGCGATAAAAGTTCAATATTAGGAAAACGCATCGGACGGCCGCTGAATAAGTAATTAGCCAGGTTTTCCAATAAAAATGAAGCGCCGATAGCAGAAATAAGAACAGAATTTTTCGGTGCGTCACGCAACGGACGATAAGCCGTCCGTTCAATCACTACACCTAAAATTGCCGTAGCAATAATGACTCCGACAAAAGTAATATACCAGGGAATGTGAAAAACGGTAATACCGAAAAAGGCAAAATAACATGCCATCATAACGATATCGCCGTGTGCAAAGTTTATCATCAATAAAATGCCATAGACCATCGTATAACCGATGGCGATCAGCGCATACTGGCCGCCTACGGAAATGCCGTTAATAAAATATGGGATCAATTCACGCATAGGAAATCCTCCTGTGGTTTTCTGTGGATGGTTCCGGGACGTCTCGAAAAAGCGGAGGGAGACCCGCCCTTTCGAGGCGTCCCCAAATGCGGCGAAA
>ENA-OROO01000802-OROO01000802.1-human-gut-metagenome-genome-assembly--contig:-NODE-802-length-18829-cov-4.602109_pt1 | contig 18829 bp, 13 predicted proteins | sample MGYA00242130_ERZ509052 | MGnify/ENA primary metagenome ERZ509052 (study PRJEB26280, sample SAMEA2338730) | human gut metagenome | biome: human gut; feature: human-associated habitat; material: faeces... | reverse complement strand
AAAAAGACCGCGAGCCGCGAATCGAGGTCTCGACGGGAGAGATTCACCTCCCGGGCGACGCTTCGTCCGGAACGACGTTCACCGTGTCGGCCGAAGAACCGTGGACGCTGTCGTATACCGGCGAGGGATTCGCCGTGACGCCGGACGGCGGCGCCCGCGGGGAGACGACGGTCACGGTGACCGCTTCCGAACCCAACTCCGCCAAGGCGCGCCGGAAGCTGGGCACGATAACCGTCCGCCACCCCGCCAACAAGGACGGCTATCCGGTCGAGGTCTACCAGCGGCCCGCCGTGGCGACGCAGACCCTTCTGCTGTACATGCCCGGACGAAGCCTGATCGACTATTACGAGCGCAACATCGAGGGCGTCAGTGCGGCCGTGACGAACCAAATCCCGGGCGACGGGCGCATTCTGGTCTGCTACCAGCCCGAGAAGCATTCGTCGGCCGTCCTGCAGGAGATCCGTTACGACCCGGCGACGGAACGGTGCGAACGAACGACGCTCAAAACCTACGACGGCTTCAACGCCGGAAACCCCGAAAAGGTACGGCAGCTGTTCGCCGATGCCGCGGAGCTGGCTCCGGCCCAAAACTACGGGCTGATCATCGGCTGCCACGGCAAGGCGTGGATTCCGGTCGCCAGCGGCTCGCTCTCCTACTCGATGCGGCGTTCCGCCGAGGACGACCTATGGGCCGCGCCCCCGGGAGCCAAGCAGACCCGTTCGTTCGGCGACAAGGGCTACGAACTGAACATCACGGAGCTGAAGGAGGCGCTCGAAGCGCAGCAGTTCCGTTTCGACTACCTGATCTTCGACGACTGCTTCATGGCCAACATCGAAACGCTCTACGACCTGCGTTCGGTCATCGGCTACATCGTGGCGTCGCCCTGCGAGGTCATGGGCGACGGATTCCCCTACGACCGGATCGTCCCCCACCTGTTCGAAACGGGACCGGTCGCGGACCGGCTCGCGGAAACCTGCCGGGAGTTCTGGAACCTCTACGAAAACGAATACCAGAGCACGACCTGGAAAGAGCAGTCGGGCTGCATCTCACTGGCCGTCACGTCGCAGCTGGACGCGCTGGCGGAGGTGATGCGCCGCATCAACGAAAAAGGCAAACAGCCGTTCGAACTCTCGCAGCTCCAGTACTACGAGGGACTGATGACACACCTTTTCTACGACTTGGGGCATTACGTCGAATTGAGCTGCGGCGACCCGGCGCTCGTCGAGGAATTCACGACACAACTCGACCGGGCATTTCCCCCCGAAAGCCGTCTGTACACGAAGCAGTTCTATTCCCAATACAACAACGGGTCGAACCCCGTGCATTTCTATACGGGCGTCTCCGTGAGCGAGCCTTCGACGAAGTACGTCGCCGAAAACCGGATGACGAACTGGTATCGGGACACGCATTAAATGAAATGAAAAGAGCGATTCGTGAGAATCGCTCTTTTCATTTATGCATACAGCCCGGACTTCCTATTCATACTGCCCGGACTTCAGCCGCTCCACCTCCTCGCGGGTCAGGAACCGCCACGCTCCGCGCTTGAGGTTCTTCTTCGTGAGACCCGCATAGTAAACGCGGTCGAGTTTGGTCACGGTGTACCCCAGGAACTCGAAAATACGGCGCACGATGCGGTTGCGGCCCGAGTGGATCTCGATGCCCACCTCCTGCTTGTTCTCCTTGACGTAGGAAATCTCGTCGGCGAAGATCTCGCCGTCTTCGAGCGTGACGCCCTCGGCGATGCGGTCCATATCGGCGCGCGTCAGAGGTTTGTCGAGCGTCACCTGGTAGATTTTCTTCTTCTTGTAGGAAGGGTGCGTCAACTGCTTCGTAAGGTCGCCGTCGTTGGTGAACAACAGCAGCCCGAGGCTGTTCTTGTCGAGGCGTCCCACCGGGTAGATGCGCTCCGTGCAGGCGCCCGAGACCAGCTCCATGACCGTCTTTCCGGCATGGGGATCGTCGAGCGAAGTGACGTAGCCCTTGGGCTTGTTCAGCACCAGGTAGACCTTCTTCTCGCCCTGCACCGGCTCGTCGTTGAACCGCACTTCGTCGGTCGGCAGCACCTTGGTCCCCAGTTCGGTGACGATCTTGCCGTTGACCGAAACGACGCCCGCCGTGATGAAATCGTCGGCCTCGCGGCGCGAGCAGATGCCCGACTGGGCGATGAAGCGGTTCAGGCGCATCTCGCCCGTCTGTTTCTCGGGATTGAATTTCGGATACGACACCGGTTTGTCGTCGTGTTTCTTATAGGCAGGTTTGAACGGTTTGTCGACGAACTTCCGGTCGCCGAATTTCTTATCCCCGAATTTTTTCTCGCCGAATTTCTTCTCGCCGTAGGGCTTGTCGCCGAACTTCTTGGGTCCGAATTTCTTCTCGCCGTAGGCCGGCTTGTCACCGTAACTGCGGCGCGGACGCTCCTCGTCGCTGCGGTGACGGTCACCGTCGTAGCGGGGTTTGTCGCCGAAGGAACGCCGCGGACGGTCGTCGTCCTGACGCTGACGGTCGCCATACGAACGCGGCTTATCGTCATACTGACGCGGACGGTCGCCATAGGGACGCGGGCGGTCGTCATACGAACGGCGCGGGCGGTCGCCCTCCCCGCGGGATTTGTCGCCGTAGTGCGGCTTCTCGAAGACCGGACGGTTGTCGGCCGTGAAATGGGGGTTATACGAAGCCCGGCGTTCGGGCCTGTTTTCAAAGGAGGGTTGCTCCGAATCGGCGGCATCACGCTGCAAACGCGGGCGACGCTCGACACGCTCCGCCGTAGCCACTACGGTGCGCTTGCGTTTGTCGCGTCCGAAGCGTTCGAGCACCGGGGTCGAGTCGTTTTTAGGATCTTTCATTTTCTATTCGTCTAATAAATTATCGGGGGCAGGGACCGGAACGTGCCGACCGGGTTCACGCGCGTGATACCGGACGCAGCCCGTCCGAGCCGGTTTCCACCCGGCAAAGGTAATCCATTTTTCCGGATTATAACACATAACGTGCCCGATTTCAACCGTTTTGGGAATAATTGCGCCGGAAGGCGACAAAACGCCTGCTTTTGCCGTATCTTTGCCGAAAAATAACTCCCCGACGACCGGCGGCATTCCGGCAGAAGCCCCGCGCCGCCCGGCATCGGCTGCGACACCCGATCCTGCGTTATGAACATGAACCGCGAAATACTGCGCATTGCGCTCCCCAATATCGTCTCGAACATCACCGTGCCGCTCATGGGCATCGTATCGACCGCCATCGCCGGACACTGGGGAGCCGACTCCGCCGCCACGATCGGCGCGCTGGCCATCGGCGTCTCGATCTTCAACTTCATCTACTGGAACTGCTCGTTCGTGCGCATGGGAACCAGCGGGCTGACGGCCCAGGCGTTCGGCGCGGGCGACTTCCGCGAGTGCACCAACATGCTGGCCCGCGCGCTGTCGGTGTCGGCGGTGATGGGTGTGCTGATGATCCTGCTCCAATACCCCGTGGGAGAACTGGCCCTCTGGGCCATGAACGGCAGCGAAATGACCCGCGACTACTTCTACGCCCGCATCTGGGCCGTGCCGGCGGGCATCGTGCTCTTCGGGTTCAACGGCTGGTTCACGGGGATGCAGAACGCCATATTCCCCATGCTGACGGCCGTCACGGTCAACATCGTGCACATCCTTTGCAGCCTCTGGTTCGCCTTCGGGATGGATATGGGCATCGTGGGCATCGCCTACGCCTCGGTGATCGCCCAATGGACCGGCGTGGCGCTCTCGGCGCTGCTGCTCGCCGCCAAATACCGTCCGATCCTCACCGGGATCGACTGGTCGGAGGTGCTGGACCTCAAACCGCTGAAGACGTTCTTCATCATCAACCGCGACATCATCCTGCGCACGTTCTGCATCGTCGCGGTCTACACCTTCTTCACCGGGGCGTCGGCACGCATGGACGACCCCGCGCTGCTGGCCGTGAACACCCTGCTGCTGCAACTCTTCACGCTCTTTTCCTACATGAACGACGGCTTCGCCTACGCCGCCGAGGCGCTCACGGGACGCTTCATCGGGGCGCGCGACAGCGTGTCGCTGCGCGACTGCCTGCGGAGGTGCATCGCCTGGGGAACGCTCGTATCGGTGGTCTTCGTGGGGATTTATCTCGTCTGGTGGCGCGACCTGGTGGGCGTGTTCGTAGACCACTCGGCGCCCAACGCCGGGGTGATCGAGGAGCTGGCGGGACGCTACATCGTCTGGATCATCCTCATCCCGATCGCCTCGGCCATGCCCTTCATCATGGACGGCATCATGGTCGGAGCCACCGAAACGCGCGTCATGCGCGACTCGATGTTCTGGGCCACGGCGGCCTATTTCGCCATTTACTACGCCTGCTACCCGCTGATCGGCAACAATGCCCTGTGGCTGGCCTTCACGCTCTACATGTTCCTGCGCGGAGTGATCCAGTTCTTTATGACCCGCCGGCTGAAAACCATCTACGACAAGATCGCATAGGACCCGGACAACCGCCAGTCGCGCCACCCCTCGGGACGGATCGCCGCGGGAAATTCGCACTCCAGCCACACGGTGCGGGCCGTCGATTTCCACGGACGCCCGAGGTAAACCCGCGTCACCCCTTCGGCCGCCGTCACACGGCAGCAGGAGAAGACGAATCCGTATTCGTTGCGCTCGGTGGTCGAAGCGGCCGTGATGAAACTGTCGGCCTTGCAATGGATCGTCGAACACTCGAACAGCACGATCGAAGGGCCGAAAATGAAGTCGGTGGTTCCCTCGATATAACAATTCTCGACATGTACGCGCGAAACGTAGCTGCGAGCAAAGAAGGTGTCCTGATCGCCGATGAGCGCACAATGATACAGATGGATGCGGTCGCCGCGGGTTTCGAGCGCCACGGCCTGCCCTACCCTTCCGGCATCGTTCTCGACGGTCAGGCAATCCAGATAGACATCGTCGGCCTGAACGGACATCGTATAGCTGTCGTAGGTGGTCAGCTCGCGGCCGTCGACGACTTTGCCGGCATAGTCGCCCCAGACGATGCGGGTTTCAGCCATTTCATCGCCCAGAATCCGGACCTTGTCCTTATAGACGTCGAGCGTCACCTTCTCGCGATAGACGCCGGGCATAATCCGCACCGTGCGCCACTCCGCAGGCTTCGACGGCAGGGCGTCGAAACACGCCTGAATGGTCCGGAAATCCCCGCCGCCGTTGCAGTCGACGGTATAGACCGTCTCTGCCGAGGCGACGAACGAGGAAAGGAGAAGGATCGTTATGATTACAGCGGATTTCATCATAGGTTCGGTGAACGCAATTACACGCTACAACGTCACCCCCGTCTTGAAGATGGCGATCTCCTTGAAACCCGTCTCCTCGTGCTTGAGACGCTCGCCGCCGGCCGTGGCCAGCACCTTGCCGATGAAACGCTCCAGCACGGCCTGCGGCTCCTCGTCCTCGACCAGCGTGCCGGCGTTGAAGTCGATCCAGTTGGCCTTGAACTCCGCGAGCTGCGTGTTGGTCGAAATCTTCATCGTGGGCACGAACGACCCGAAAGGCGTGCCGCGTCCCGTGGTGAAGAGCACCAGCTGGCAGCCCGAGAGAGCCAGCGCCGAAGCGGCCACCAGGTCGTTGCCCGGAGCCTGCAAGAGGTTCAATCCCGGCTTCGTGACGGGCTGTGCGTAGGTCAGCACGTCGACGACGGGCTGCGCCCCGCCCTTCTGCACGCAGCCGAGCGATTTCTCCTCAAGGGTCGTGATGCCGCCCTTCTTGTTGCCCGGCGAGGGATTTTCATAAATCGGCTGGTCGAACCGGCGGAAATAGCGTTTGAAATCGTTGATCAGCGAGACCGTTCCGTCGAAAACCCGGCGGTCTGCGGCGCGGTCCATCAGGATCGTCTCGGCGCCGAACATCTCGGGAACCTCCGTCAGCACCGTCGTGCCGCCCTGCGCGATCAGCCAGTCGGAAAACAGCCCTACCAGCGGATTGGCCGTGATGCCCGAGAAACCGTCCGAGCCGCCGCACTTCAAGCCCACCTTGAGGTAAGCGAGCGGAAGCAGCTGACGCTTATCGGCTTTGGTCTTTTCCACCAGCCCGCGGCAGATTTCGAATCCCGCCTCGATCTCGTCCTCGACCTCCTGGGCGACGAGGAACTTCACCCGCTCGTCGTCCCATTGGCCGATCACCTCTTTCAGGGCCGACACCTGGTTGTTCTCGCACCCGAGGCCCAGCACCAGCACGGCGCCCGCATTGGGGTGACGCACCAGCGCGGCCAGCGCCCGCTGCGTATTGGCGTGGTCGTCGCCCAGCTGCGAACAACCGTAATTGTGGGTGTAGACCCGCACGTCGTCGAGGTGCGAGCAGTCGCACTCGCGCTTCACACGCTCCGCGATGGCCTGCGCCTGCCCGTTGACGCACCCCACCGAGGGCACGATCCACAACTCGTTGCGAATGCCCATCGTATCGTTCCCGCGCAGGTAACCCATCACCCGCACGTCGCGCTTCGGGCACCCGACATCGTAAACCTTGGGGACATAGGTGTATTCGAGGTCGTCGCGGAGGTTGGTTTTCAGGTTGTGCGTGTGAATCCACCCGCCCTGCGGCACGTCCTGCGTGGCGTGACCGATGGGATAGCCGTACTTCACGACGTTCTCGCCCGCGGCGATGTCGCGCAGGGCGAACTTATGGCCGCGCGCAACGTCCTCGCGGAGCGTCACGGCGACGCCCTCGACATCGAGCGTCTCGCCCTCGTGCAGGTCGTCGGCCAGTGCGACGGCGACATTGTCCGCAGCGTTGATTTTCAGAAACCGTTTCATATCAATAAAATAAGCCGCATGTCCGGGTCCCGCAAAGCCCCCGCCGAGGCGGGGGTTCGGGGTGGGTCGGACTTGTGAACACGACTGGAGGCCGTGCCACGAACCGTCCGAAACGCCGCACCGGAACAGCTGACTGGTTACGCTCCTAAAAACTTCTTCAAGGCATCTTTCATGCCCAGCGTCTCGATGTCGCGGACATAGCCCGCAACGGTCCCGATGAAGCCCGGAACCTCCGAGAAATCGACGGTGAAGATGCCGCTCTCCTTCACGATCTTCGCGATCGTAGCCTCCATGTCGGCCGAATCCCAGTTGGCGCGGATGTAGTCCACGAACTCCCTCGTGTCGTCGGGTTCGAAACCGCTGTTCGGCCCGTAGAGGGTCATCAGCGCGGCGAACGTGAATGCTTCGCGTTCGGCCAGCCGCTGCGCCTTGAACCAGTTGTCGCGCACGGTCGGATAGTTGCGCGCCTCCCATTTCGAAAGCGAGTTGAGCGAAATGGACCGGAGCATGTGCTTGATGAAGGGGTTGTAGAAACGCTCCAGAATCCCGGCGGCGAACTTCTTCAGCTCGTCCCGGTCCTCGTCGATCATCGGGATCACCTCCTCGGCAACCATGTCGTTGACGAACCGCTCGATGTCGGGCGTATTGAAAGCGTCCATCACCGTCTCGCAGCCCATTTGCAGGGCGATGGGCACCATGCCCGTATGCGACCCGTTCAGGATGCGGACCTTCTTGTCGCGGAACTGCTTGATCGACGGCATGAAGATCACATGCAGCCCCGCCTTGTCCAGCGGCAGCTCCTTCATCACCTCCTTGTAGCCCGGACCGCCGATAGCCCACAAGTGGTACAATTCGGCCTTCACCACAAGGTTGTCGTCATAGCCGATCTCCTCCCTGATCTCGCCGATCTGCTCGCGCGGGAATCCCGGCACGATGCGGTCCACGAGCGTGTCGCAGAAATGACAGTTCTTTTCGACCCAGTCGATGAAATCCTGCCCGAGTTTGTGGTATTCGGCGTGTCTGATGACGTATTCGTGGAGCGTCGAGCCGTTGTTCTCGATCAGCTCGCAGCAGATGATGCAAAGGCCCTTGGTCGGGTCGCCGTTGAAATGTTTGAACCGCTTGTACAGCAGCGCCGTCATCTTGGCGGGATACGACTTCGGCGGACAGGCCGTCAGATCATCGCCCTCCTCGTAGCGGATGCCCGCCTCGGTGGTGTTCGAAATGGTGATCTTCAGCTCCGGCGAGAGGAAATACGCCTCGTATTTCGCATAGTCCACATAGGGATTGAACGAATCCATGATGCTCTTCACCAGCCGCACGTCCTTCTTGGGCCGTTTGTTCTCGATGCCCTCCAGATAGACGTGGTACATGTTGTCCTGCCGGTGCATCAGGTCGATCATCCCCAGCACCTTGCGCTCGGGGTCGATGATCGGCTGGCAAACGGCCACGCCTGCATCCATGACGCCCTTCTCGTTGGCGATGTCGATCTGCCAGTCCACGAAGGCTCTCAAGAAGTTGCCTTCGCCGAATTGCAGGATGCGAACGGGACGGCCGACCGTTTCGACGGTCGACTTGTTCAGTTGCTTGATCATTGTATGTCCGGTTTTTAAGTTAATCCAATACAATCGGTTTGTATTTCGGAACCAGCGTCTTCATCACGATCCAGCCGATGAGGTAAGCCACGGCGCAGATGCAGAAGACGACGAAATATCCGGCGGGCTTACCCTCGAAACCCATGAACTGCATCGCCGTTTCGTCGGCATATACGAACAGCCAGCCGGCGAACCATTGCAGGATCATCGAGCCTACGCCGCCGGCCATGCCGCCGATGCCCGTCACGGTGGCGATCGCCGACTTGGGGAACATGTCGCCGATGGTCGAGAAGATATTGGCCGACCACGACTGGTGCGCCGCGCCGCCCAGACCGATCAGGATGATCGGGAACCACGGCGAGATCGTGCCCATGGGCTGCGCCAGCAGCACCAGCAGCGGAATGAACGCGAAGATCAGCATGGCGCGCATGCGTGCCGCATAGGGGTTCAGCCCCGTCTTGTTGATGATGATCGTCGGAAGCTTGCCGCCGTAGATCGACAGCATCGTGATGGCATAAAGCGTGAAGATCAGCGCCACGCCCAGCCCTTCGGACATCTTGATCCCGAACTGCGAATTGAGGTACGAGGGGGTCCAGAAGAGGAAGAACCACCACACGCCGTCGGTCATAAACTTGCCGAAGGCGAAGGCCCACGTCTGTTTGAACGAGAGCGTTCTCCAGAACGAGATCTTCTCGCCCTCCTGCTCCTTGCCGACCGTCTCGCCGTCGACCACTTCGTGCTGATCCTGCTCGATATACTCCAGCTCGGCGGCATTCACCTTCGGATGGTCCGAGGGTTTCTTGTACATGAAGACCCAGAAGCCCATCCAGACGAAGCCCAGGGCGCCGATCACGATGAAGGCCATCTCCCAGCCCCAGGCCTTCGCCAGCAGCGGAATGGTCAGCGGGGCGAACAGCGCGCCGATCGAAGCGCCGGCATTGAAGATCGAGGTGGCGTAGGCGCGGTCCTTCTTGGGGAAGTACTCGGCGGTCACCTTGATGGCTGCCGGGAAGTTGCCCGCCTCGCCCAGGGCGAGGATGCAGCGCGCGGCGATGAAGAAATACATGCTGACCATGGCGATGGTCGCGGCCAGGGCCGACCCGGCCTCGACGGCGCGCAGCGCGGCGGCGTCGGGAAGCCCCACCCATGCCTCGGTGGCGATGCCGCAAAGGGCGTGCATGCAGGCTCCCATCGACCAGACGCCGATGGCCCACAGATAACCTTTCTTGGTGCCCATCCAGTCGATGAAACGGCCCGCGAAGAGCATGCAGACGGCATAGACGATCGAGAAGATCGAAGTGATCAGCCCGTAGTGGTACTCGTTCCAGTGGAATTCGGGCTTGATGAACTCGTCCCACGTCAGCGAGAGCACCTGACGGTCGAGGTAGTTAACAGTCGTTGCGAAGAAGAGCATCGCACAGATGACCCAGCGATACTGCGTCATCTTCCCAGCGAGAGTCGATTTGTTGTTTGTCATTATGGGGTTTAATTAAGTAGTGTTCAGGAATTGGTGAGCCGCAGAAACGGCGTCCGGCGGCAGAGCGGGGCCGCCGCCGAACTACCGAACTTACGGAATCGGTTTTAACGCACCCGGGCGATCACGTCCAGAGCGAAACGGCATTTTTCGGTGATCGCCGCCCAATCCTTCGCGGCGACGACCTCTTTCGGGAAGAGCTGCGAGCCCATGCCCACGCAATAAACGCCGGCCTTGAACCACGCCGTGAGGTTCTCCTCGGTGGGTTCCACCGCTCCGGTGGCCATGATGTTCGACCACGGCAGCGGGGCCTTGACGTTCTTGACGAACGACGGACCGCCCACGTTGCCCGCGGGGAAAACCTTCGTCAGGTCGCAGCCCAGTTCCTGCGCCGTGCCGATCTCCGTCACCGAACCGCAGCCAGGGGTGTAGGGACCAGATGGCGGTTGCAGACCTTGGCGACCTCGGCGTTCAGGTAGGGACCCACGACGAAGTTGGCGCCGTACTGCATGTACATCGCGGCCGTCGGGGCGTCGACCACCGAACCGATGCCCAGGATCATCTCCGGGCACTCCGCGGCGGCGAATTTCACCAGACGGATGAACACCTCCGAAGCGAAATCGCCGCGGTTGGTGAACTCGAAAGCGCGCACGCCGCCTTCGTAGCAGGCTTTCACGACCTGCTCGGCCACGTCGGCGTCGGCATGATAGAATACGGGAACCATGCCGGTCTTACCGATGGCCTCCAGAACTTGCATTTTATTGAAGCGAGCCATAATTTTTAATTCTTAATTTTTCATTTTTAATTATCTCTGCACCCGTCCGCTGGCATTGCCTCCGGCCAACGACTCGACCTCCTCGGCCGATACGAGGTTGAAGTCGCCGTTGATCGTGTGCTTCAGGGCCGATGCCGCCACGGCGAACTCCAGGGCCTCGCCCTGCGTCGGCTTGGTCAGCAGGCCGTGAATCACGCCGCCCGAGAACGAGTCGCCGCCGCCCACGCGGTCGATGATCGGGTCGATGTCGTAACGCTTCGACTCGTAGAACTCCTCTCCGTTGTAGATCATGGCTTTCCAGCCGTTGTGCGTCGCCGAGAACGACTCGCGCAGGGTCGAGATCACATACTTGAACCCGAACGTCGCGGCCATCTGGCGGAAGATGCCCTTGTAGCCCTCGGCGTTGGTCTCGCCGCCCTCAACATCGGCGTCGGGCTTGAACCCGAGGCACAGCTCGGCGTCCTCCTCGTTGCCGATGCAGACATCGACGTACTGCATCAGGGGCTTCATAATCGACTGCGCCTTCTCCTTGGTCCAGAGCTTCTTGCGGAAGTTCAGGTCCACCGACACCGTCACGCCGTGACGCCTGGCGGCCTCGCAGGCCAGACGGGTCAGTTCGGCGGCCTTGTCCGAAATCGCGGGCGTGATGCCCGACCAGTGGAACCAGTCGGCGCCCTCCATGATGGCATCGAAGTCGAAATCCTGCGGATCGGCCTCGGCGATCGACGAATGCGCACGGTCGTAGATCACCTTCGAGGGACGCATCGAAGCCCCGGTTTCGAGGTAGTAGATACCCACGCGGTCGCCGCCGCGGGCGATGAAATCGGTCCTCACGCCGTATTTGCGCAGCGCATTGACCGCCGACTGGCCGATCTCGTGCTTCGGGAGCTTCGAGACGAAGTAAGCCTCGTGGCCGTAGTTGGCGCACGAAACGGCCACGTTGGCCTCGCCGCCGCCATAGACGACGTCAAACGAATCGGACTGAACGAAGCGCGTGTTTCCGGGCGTCGAAAGACGCAGCATGATTTCACCTAATGTTACGATTTTCATGGTATTATGACAGCTTAAAATTTGAAATAGTCCTTGGCGTTGCGGTAGCAGATGCCCTCGATGATCTCCCGGCCGATGAAGTCGATCTCCGAGGCGGGCAGCAGGCCCTGCTCGATGTCGTTGCCGACGAGGTTGCACAGCGTGCGGCGGAAATACTCGTGGCGCGGGTACGAAAGGAACGACCGCGAGTCGGTCAGCATGCCCACGAAGCGGCTCAACAGACCCAGCGTCGAGAGGGCGTTCATCTGTTTCTCCATGCCGTCCTTCTGGTCGAGGAACCACCACCCCGATCCGAACTGGATCTTCCCGGCGCCGTAGCGGCCGTCCTGGAAATTGCCGATCATCGTGGCCACCAGCTCGTTGTCGCGCGGATTGAGGTTGTAGATGATGGTCTTCGCAAGGCGGTCGTTGCGGTCGAGCATGTCGAAGAATTTCGACATCTGCCTGCCGACCGCGAAGTCGCCGATCGAGTCGAAGCCCGTATCGGGACCCAGCCGGCCGAACATGCGGCTGTTGTTGTTGCGGATGGCGCCGTAGTGGAACTGCTGGGTCCAGCCGGCCTCATGGTCCATCGTGGCGAACTCGACCAGCATGGCGGTCTTGAACTTGCGGATCTCCTCGGGCGTCAGCGTCTGCCCGCCGTATACCTTATTAAAAATAGCGTCGATCTCGGCCTGCGTATAATCCTCGGCGTAGAACTCCTCGATGCCGTGGTCCGAAAGACGGCAGCCGACCGACCCGAAGAACTCGTGACGCACGCGCAGCGCGTCGATCACATCGGCGAATTTCGTGATCGCGACGCCCGAAACCTCCGAAAGCTTCTCCATATAAGCGCGGAAATCGGCCGGAACCTCCACGGCCATCGCCTTGTCGGGACGCCACGTGGGGAGCATCCTGGTCGCAAAACCGTCCTCGCGGACCTTGATATGGTGTTCGAGCGAATCCACGGGATCGTCCGTCGTGCAGACCGCCTCGACGTTGTAGCGGCGCATCAGGCCGCGGGCGTGGTATTCGGGACGCTGCAACAGCGCCGTGCAATGGTCGTAAATTTCGCGGGCCGAAGCGGGGTTGAGCAGTTTCGTCACCCCGAAGGCGGTCTTCAATTCGAGATGGGTCCAGTGGTAGAGCGGATTGCGCATCGTATAGGGAACCGTCTCGGCCCACTTCTCGAACTTCTCCCAATCGGTCGTATCCTTGCCCGTGCAATACTTCTCATCGACCCCGTTGGTGCGCATGGCGCGCCATTTGTAGTGGTCGCCTTCGAGCCAGATCTTCGACAGGTTGTCGAAACGGTGATCCGAAGCCACGTACTCGGGAATCAGGTGGCAATGGTAGTCGATGATCGGCATCTTGGCCGCATGGTCGTGGTAAAGACGCTGCGCAGTCTCGGTCTGCAACAGGAAGTTGTCGTCGTTGAACTGTTTCATAAAAAATAAAAGCTATCGCGGTTAAATTTCTATACGTATCAGGCTCTTTTTCATAACGTAAAATTAGTAACTTTCCGCCACTCGGAATATGAAAAATTACCGAATTAAATAGAATATTTGCCGTTTTGGTTGACCAATATACGGAAAAATTGTAAATTTGCCTACAAACAACGGAAAAACTTCAATTCTAATTTTATGAAAAAACCGATTATGTGGGTTGCAGCCCTCCTGACGGCCTCCTGCGCACCCGCTTTGAAGGTCGAAGTCGCCAACACGACCCCGACCGAACGCGATGACGAAACCGTCGAAATCGCCTGGTCCGAAGTCGCCGCGCTCAAAGGCGTGACACCGGACAACATCGTCGTCCTGAACGACGACAACGAGCAGATCCCCTCGCAGGTCCTCTTCCGCGGCGGAACGGAGCCGCAGGCGCTGATCTTCCAGACCGACGCCGACCCGATGGAAAGCAAGCGGTTCAAACTGGTCACAGGCCAGCGCGAGAACTACCCCGCCGAGGCGTTCGGCCGCACGGTTCCCGAACGTTACGACGACTACGCCTGGGAGAACAACAAGGTGGCCTACCGCCTCTACGGCCCGGCGCTCGAAACCTCTCCCGAGAAACTCGTCACTCCGGGCATCGACGTATGGGTAAAGTGCACCGACAAACTGGTGATCGACGAGTGGTACGCCCGGGGCAACTACCACCACAACTACGGCGACGGCATGGACTGCTACAAGGTGGGCGTGACGCTCGGTTCGGGCGCATCGCTGCCCTTCGCCGGCGGTAAATTCTGGATGATGGGCCACAACTACGCCACGGCCCGCACACTCGACAACGGACCGATCCGCACTTCGGTCGAATTGACCTACGCCCCGTTCGATGTCGACGGCACGCCCGTAACGCTCACCAAGATCATCTCGCTCGACGCCAACCAGCGCTTCAACCGCATGGACAACATCTACGAAGGAGCATTCACCGAGATGCCGATCGCCGCGGGCTTCGTGCGCCACGACGTGAAACAGATACTCACGGGCGAAGGCTGGATGGCTCTATGCGAGGCTGTTTCGGACTCGAAGGATCCCGCACGCGACGGCGACATCTACCTGGGCGTGATCCTGCCGGGAGCCGAGATGCTTACGGACACGCTGGGCCACGCCGTAGCCGTCAAGGCCGTGAAACCCGGCCGGACGCTGACCTACTACGCCGGTTCGGGCTGGAGCCAGGGCGGCGTGGAGGACATGAAGGAGTGGATCGAAGAGATCGGGCAGGCGCAGGCCGCCGCCGTGACGCCGCTCAAAGTGACGGTCCTCAACTAAAAATCCATCCCAAAAAGGGCAGGCATATCATCCTGCTTTTTCCGAAAGGCCCGGTCCGACGACCGGGCCTTTCTCTGTCGGAACCCTTTCCCGAAGCGGGCGCAATCCGGCTTGCGATTGTCCGGCTTTTTATGTATATTTGTAACTCCTATTTCACAAAAATCATGGACAGACAAAAGATCGTTACCTTCGGGGAGATCATGCTGCGTCTCACGCCGCCCGACTACCTGCGTTTCAACCAGACGAACCTCTTCCGCGCCAGCTACGGCGGAAGCGAGGCCAACGTCGCCGTATCGCTGGCCAACTACGGCCTGCAAAGCGAATTCGTCACCCGCCTGCCGGACAACCGGGTGGCCGACGCCTGCATCGACGACCTGCGCCGCTACGGCGTACGGACGGACGCCATCCTACGCGGCGGCAAGCGGCTCGGGATTTACTACATGGAGGAGGCCGCCGCGATGCGCTCGTCGCACGTCGTATACGACCGCGCCGACTCGGCCTTCGACACCCTGCAACCGGGGATGATCGACTGGGACGGAATCTTCCGCGGCGCCTCGTGGTTCCACTGGTCGGGGATTTCGGCCGCGGTGAGCGCCGGCACGGCGGCCGTGTGCGCCGAGGCGATTGCGGCGGCGCACGCGGCGGGACTGACCGTCTCGTGCGACATCAACTACCGCAAGAACCTCTGGAAATACGGCAAGGAGCCGCAGGAGGTGCTCCCGCCGCTGATGGAGCAGTGCGACGCCTTCTTCGGCACGGACGACGAATACGAAAAGGTGCTCGGCATGCAGCTGCCGCAGTTTGCGGCCCGCGACGCCGCCTATCGTCCCGATACGGCGGGTTACGAACGGGCCTCGGCGGAGGTTGCGGCGCGCTTTCCCCGCTGCCGGAGCATCGTCTTCGGACTGCGCAGCGTATTGAGCGCCAACCACCACCTGATCTCGGGAACGCTCTACACGGGCGGACGTCTGCACTCCACGCGGGTTTACGACATCGACCCCGTGGTCGACTGCGTCGGCGTGGGCGACGCCTTCGTGGGCGGATTGCTCTACGGAATGGCCGCGCATCCCCACGACGCCCAGTTTGCGCTGGACTTCGGAACCGCGGCCTGCGCGTTGAAAAACACCGTGCCGGGCGACTACAACCAATTCACGGCCGCAGAGGTCGAACAGCGGGCCCGCGGCTCCGTCTCGGGCCGCATCGCCCGCTAACCGGCGTAAGACGCCGGATTCAGGGTGCGGCCGGTTTACCGGAATGCTGCTCCCCGGTTCCGCGCCCGCACGGCCAAAAGGCGGGATTCAGGGTGCGGGGCGTTTTCGTAATGCCATTTACCCCCTCCATATGCAAAAAACCCGGCTGGAAAGCCGGGCTTTTTTCATAACGCCTGCCGAACGGGCGGCAGCGCAACTCCGTTCAAAGAGCGGGACCGGCGAACCATCGCCGCTGAATCCCCGCCCGTCAAGCGGCTATTCGATGCCTTTCACCTGCTTGTAAAGGGCATTGTAGGTGTTGTACTTCTCCATGATGCCGGCCTCGTCGCGCAGACGGAAGCAGATGGATTTGAGGAACTCCAGCGTATCGACATCGTCGGGTTTGATCTGGTGCGCCTTCTCGAACCAGGGCACAGCATCCTTGTAGACATCGTTGACGACTTTCAGATCGGCGTCGTAAACCGCCTGGCTGCTGTACTGCTTCTCGTTCATCTCCTTGTTGAGCGCGTCGCCCTTGATCGTATAGAACACACCCAGGTAGTAGTTGCCCTCGAACAGGTCGGGCTTCAGCTCCACGACCTTCTTGAACGATTCGATGCTCTGATCGTAGTCCTTCAGCGCGTAGAAGATACGGCCGCGGCCGAACCAGAGGTCCACGTTCGACGGGTTGTCCTCGATGGCCTTGTCGATCAGCGCGATCAGGTCGGCGGGGTCGCCCACGCCCTGCTCTGCGGTGTAAAGCTGCATCAGGCCGTCGAGAATGCGCTCGTTCTTCGGGAACTTCCCGATACCCGTCAGCAGCACGTCCTTCGCTTTCATAATATTTCCCTTGTCGAGGTCCTTCTGTCCGTAGAGGCAGTGGAAGAGGTAGTAATAGATATTACCCTCCTCGTCGGCATAGCCCAGGTCGATGGCCTTGGTCAGGTACTCGCCGCCCTTGGCGAACGACTTGGGGTTGTTCGAGCCGTCGACGGTCAGCAGGTAGCCCGCATAGTAGAGCAGCGCGGGGTCGGCCTTCTCGTAAGCCGGGCTGGACTGCGCCTCGAAAGCCGTCACGTAAGCGTCTGCGGCCTCGACGTAGTTGCCCGAGTCGATGCCGACGTTGCCCACCTGCGAGCAGAAGTCGCTGACCTGCTTCAGACCCTCCTTGACCTTCTCGGCCGTCTTGGGATCGAGTTCATAAGCCTTGTTGTAAGCCTCGATGGCCTTCTTGGGAGCGTCTTTCAGCACCCATTTGCTCTGCTTCCACGTCACGACCTTGTTGTCCTTGACGTAAGCCGTGAAATAGGGATACACCCATGCGTCGTACTCCGTGCCGTTGAGCGTCTCCTTCGTCGTCGACTTGGGTTCGCCGACAGCCAGTTTCAGCATCGTCGGTTCCATGTTGGCGAAGATGCTCTTCGTAGGCTCCACGGCCACCTCGTAGAAAGCCTTGCCGCGGGCGAGCCACGTCGCGGCCTTCGCCGCCTTCTTCTCGTTGGCGATGTCGGCGTCGCTCTTTTCGATCTTGGCGAGAAGGGCTTCCTTGTTCACTTTCTGGGCTTTCACGGCGGGAACTGCCACGAGCAGCGCCGCAAGAGCCGTCAAAATCGTTTTCTTCATGGTAAACTGAAATTTTAAAGTTTTTGTTGTTTCTTTTTCTTATTCCTCCGCGGGGGCGGCTCCGGGGGTTTCGCCTCCGGTCTCAACGCCTTCCGCGGGCTGCACTTCCTCCTCTTCCCCGGCAGCCGGCACGGCCATCACCGAAGCAATGGCGTCGCCCTCGCGGAGGTTGATGATACGCACGCCCTGCGTAGCGCGGCCCGCGAGGCGGATCTGGCTGACAGCGGTGCGTATGGTGAGTCCCGAACGGTTAATGATCATCAGGTCGTTGTCGTCGGTAACGGCCTGTATCGAAATTAGTTTGCCTGTCTTTTCCGTAATGTTGATGGTCTTCACGCCCTTTCCGCCGCGGTTGGTGATGCGGTATTCCTCGACCGGCGTCTTCTTGCCGAAGCCGTTCTCGGTGATGGAAAGGACCTGCTTGCCCGCCTGTGCGCGGGCGGCGCCGACGACATAATCGCCCTCGCGCAGACGGATGCCGCGCACACCGACGGCGGTGCGGCCCATGGCGCGGACGTCGGTCTCGTCAAAGACGCAGGCCATGCCGTCGTGCGTGGCGATGAGGATCTTCTGCTCGCCGTCCGTCTCGCGCACGCTCACCAGCTCGTCGCCCTCGTCGAGGTTCAGCGCGCGGATGCCGTTGTTGCGCAGGTTCTTGAGCGTTTCAACGGGCAGACGCTTGACCGTGCCGTTGCGCGTGACCATGGTGAGGTAGAGCTTTTCGTCGCCCTTTTCGCGGAAGTGGAGCATGGCCTGCACGCGCTCTCCGGTCTCGACCTGGATGATGTTGACGATGTTCGTGCCCTTGGCGGCCTTGCCGCTCTCGGGGATCTGATAGCCCTTCTTGCGGTAGACCTTGCCGGTGTCGGTGAAGAAGAGGATATAGTCGTGCGTGGAGGCTGTGAACACGTCCACGACGGTGTCCTCCTCGCGGGTGGTGATGCCCTTCTTGCCCATGCCGCCCTTGCCCTGCGCGGCATACTCGCTCACGCCCGTGCGCTTGATGTAGCCGTTCTGCGTGAGGGTGAAGACGCACTGCTCTTCCTCGATGAGATCCTCAATGTCGATCTCGTCCTCGACGTCCTGAATCTCGGTCTTACGCTCGTCGCCGTACTTGTCGCGAATTTCGATCAGCTCGTCCTTGAGGACGCCCTTGAGCATCGTTTCGTTGGAAAGAAGCTCAACGAAGTAGGCGATCTTCTTTTCCAGCTCGTCATACTCGTTCTGGAGCTTTTCGCGGTCGAGACCTTGCAGGGCCTTGAGGCGCATTTCAAGGATGGCCTGCGCCTGAATGTCGGACAGGTCGAAGCGCGCCATGAGCTTTTCCTTGGCGTCGTCGTAGCTGGTGCGGATGATGTGGATGACCTCGTCGATATTGTCCTGCGCGATGAGGAGGCCCTGAAGCAGGTGCTCGCGCTCGCGCGCCTTCTTGAGGTCGTACTGCGTGCGGCGGGTGATGACCTGCTCCTGATAGGCGATATACTGGTCCAGAATGTGCCGCAGGGACAGGATGCGGGGCTGGAGCTTGCCGTCCACCTCCACCAGGGCCAGCATATTGATGGAGAAGGTGGTCTGCAGCTGCGTCTGGGCAAAGAGGCGG
>ENA-OROO01000796-OROO01000796.1-human-gut-metagenome-genome-assembly--contig:-NODE-796-length-18887-cov-5.383815_pt1 | contig 18887 bp, 13 predicted proteins | sample MGYA00242130_ERZ509052 | MGnify/ENA primary metagenome ERZ509052 (study PRJEB26280, sample SAMEA2338730) | human gut metagenome | biome: human gut; feature: human-associated habitat; material: faeces... | reverse complement strand
TCAAACGGATGGTCAAGGAAAAGACTGGTCGTGCCATGCAGGAAAAGGAGCGTGAACGCAAAGGGAAAAACGGCAAGATTATCAAAGTGGCGGGATGTTCTCCCATCCGTGAGGGAGTATTGCTTATTAGACCGGACACCACTTTGGCAGATGTGCGTAGGTTTGGCGAAGAGTGCCAAAAACGATGGGGCATTACACCGCTCCAAATCTTCCTCCACAAGGACGAGGGGCATTGGCTGAACGGTCAGCCCGCACCGGAGGACATGGAGAGTTTCCAAGTAGGCGAAAGGTGGTTCAAACCGAATTACCATGCCCATATCGTATTTGACTGGATGAACCACGATACAGGCAAGAGCCGCAAACTCAATGACGAGGATATGACCGAAATGCAGAGTTTGGCATCCGACATCCTTCTGATGGAGCGTGGACAGTCAAAGGCCGTAACAGGCAAAGAACATCTGGAGAGGAACGATTTCATCATTGAGAAGCAGAAAGCCGAATTGCAACGCATGGATGCTGCAAAGCGGCACAAAGAAGAACAGATAAATCTTGCCGAACAGGAACTCCGTCAGGTGAAATCGGAGATACGCACGGACAAGCTCAAAGGCGCAGCCACCGATGCCGCTACGGTCATAGTAAGCGGAGTGGGTTCTCTTTTCGGTAGTGGAAAAATGAAGAAACTGGAACAATCCAATGCAGAACTGCATCAGGAAATTGCCAAACGGGACAAGGGAATTGATGACTTGAAAGCCCAAATGCGGTACATGCAGGAACAGCACGGCAGGCATATACGTAATCTGCAAGGAATACACAAGCAGGAGCTTGAAGCCAAAGACAAGGAAATATCACGGCTGAATGCTATTCTTGAAAAGGCGTTCAAATGGTTCCCAATGCTTAGGGAGATGCTGAGAATGGAAAAACTGTGCGTTGCCATCGGCTTCACCAAAGAAATGATAGAGAGCCTTATGACGAAGAAAGAGGCTATCAGATGCAACGGCAGGATTTATTCTGAAGAACACAGGCGGAAGTTTGACATCAGGAACGATGTTTTCAAGGTGAAGAAGAATCCGACTGATAACAATAAACTGGTACTGACTATAAACAGGCAACCGATTGGAGACTGGTTCAAGGAACAATGGGAGAAATTTCGGCAAGATTTGCGGCAGCCAGCGGAAGTGCCAAGAAGAAGTAGAGGATTTAGGATGTAATTCAATAGTATTTGATTGGATTTCGATAAAATTCTGTATTTTTGCATATGGATAGAGAAAACTCTTTCCGAGACATAAGAAAAAGAAGAAGAAGCGTTATGCTTATCTTGTACTTGAAAACGTAGGAAATTTTCAAATTGGATACAAGGATAGCATAGTGGTTCTCACGCTATAGCGTGGGCCGCTATTGTTACATCTGCATCTATGGTTTCTTACGACCTTCAAGTAAGAGTGTGGCATATAGTTCACGCTTCGTGTTGATTTATTAAATTAAAATATTGTATGAGGAAGAAGTTTTATTATTACACTATATTTATTATAGTGTCAATGTTTGTAACAACGACAAAATTATACGCGCAAATATCTCCACGAAGCGTGGAAGAATTAATGTCTTACTTTGCGAATAATATACAGGACCTTGACCCAATAGAGGGAGTATATGATGTAAATATTGAGCAATGGGGAGAAAATGCATTCAGAAAATTTCCTTCAGAAACGACAAATATAACAATGATAATATATAAAGATAGAACTGGTATTTTTAGAGTCTTTAAAAATGAGCAAGTTACAATTAAAAAGATTGGAAACACTTCTATATACAATTATAATATATTTTGGTCAGGCAGTAATATAACAGATTCCAAACGTTTTGTTTTACACGAAAGTACATTGTTTGATGTAAATTATTCCATTCCTGATAGACAACTACGCTATGATTTGAAAAAAAATTATCAAGCTGGATTTAAAGTAAATTATAAATGTTCTTTTATTAAAACTTATCCAACACCTGAAATGTATGCAAATAGTCAAAAACAAGATAAGTCACGAGAATCGTTTAATCAATGGTCTGGAACTGGATTTGCCCTTAAAAATGGTTATATTGTGACCAATTATCATGTAATAGAAAATGCAAAGTCAATATCCATTCAAGGAATAAGAGGTGACTTTACATCCAAATACAATGCGACAGTTATTGCTACAGACAGATATAATGATCTTGCATTATTGCAGATTTCTGACAAAAACTTTAATGGTTTTGGTGCTATACCTTATAATATTAAAACATCTATTTCCGAAGTGGGGGAAGAAGTATTTGTTTTAGGCTACCCTTTGACCAGCACTATGGGGGATGAGATAAAATTAACAACCGGAGTAATAAGTTCAAAAACAGGATTTCAAGGCGATGTGTCTTTATACCAAATTTCGGCACCTATACAACCGGGTAATAGTGGTGGTCCTTTGTTTGACAACAAGGGGAATCTTATAGGTATTGTATCAGCCAAACATAAAGGTGCAGAAAATGTTGGTTATGCTATTAAAACATCTTATTTGAAAAATCTGATTGAAAGTTCAATATCAACTTCTATATTACCTAACAATAACCAAGTAGTAGGACAACCATTAACTGAAAAGGTTAAAAAATTAAAGAATTATGTTTTTATGATTGCATGTTCTAATGTAGAAAATAACAGTATGAATTCGCATAACAGGAACGGCAATATAATAAATAGAGGGCAGAACTCCTATAATAATTCCGATATTGTTATTCATAATCCAACGGTATCAAGCAATACCCTTGAAGATGATAAGAATTACACATTTACAAGAATTTCACGAATAATAATCAATAATGAACATACTATTATCGAACTATCTTTGAAAAATTATGTCTGGTGTCAAATTGACCCTCAAAGTTATATAATAGCAAATGGTAAAAAGTATACCTTGATTAATGCAGAAGGCATTGCTCTTGCTCCTCAGAAAACATATCCACTACATAGAGGTGATGATATTAATTGCAAACTATATTTTCCACCAATACCTAAGAATATAAATTCTATCGATTTTATTGAGAGTCCACATAGCAGATGGAAATTTTATGGAATTAAAATCAGATAAACATGAAACACTGGGATATTGATCTAGGCGATGAGCAAATCAAAGAAACTCCATTAGCTGGTAGAAAATCTATTTCCATTCTTTTGGGTGCAGGGTTTTCTGCTCCCAAAGGCTATCCTATAGGAAATGACATGAATAATGGATTACTAAATTTTGATGATAAGAATGTTGATTTTTTACCATCTGGTGAATTGGCAATTTCTACAGATGGGCACAAACCACAATTTCAGATCGAAGGAGTGAATAATGTTCATCAGAAATATTTTATCTTCTGCAAGCGTCTTATAAAAGAGTACACAAAAGCTCATAATGACAACTTTGATTATGAATTGTTTTATGATTTTATAAAGTCTAACGAAGCGAAGGAAAAACGCTATCGGGCTTTATGTGATGACTTATTGGGTGAATTTGATAGCTTTGAAAACTTCTTATTCAATGTGCCACATATTTATAATCAGATGGCAGAGCATTTGCTTAAGGATAGAGAAGGAAAGAATCGTTATGATGATGAACCTTTTAAAATTAATAACGTTGAAGGCTATAATGGGTTTCTCAATTATTTATCTCTATTAAGCCGTGAGTACATAGTAAATGTGCATACATTAAACCATGATATGTTATTCGAATCATTTAATAATACTAATTATATAAATGGATGTATCTCAGATGGTTTTGATGAATATGGCTCTGAGTATTATGGAAAGTTAATACATGATAATCGTTCATATCATTGTCGGTTGGAGAGATATACGGGCAGATATAATACCTCCATACGTTTATTTAAACTTCATGGAAGCCTTGATTACGTTCCTTTTTATAAAGAAGTTGAAAATGGATTTATGATACCAGATAAATATGTTAAGATAAGATGGGGAATAGGAGCTGGAGATATAATGAAAAGCCGAAAATCAAAAAACGGATATGATATTTCTCCTTTTGAATATCATGCTGATTTCTTAACAGGTACTACCTCCAAAATACGACGTTATAACGAACCTTTACTATTTAGGAAGCTATTCAAGAGATTTAAGAAAAACCTAAGGCAATCAGAGAAATTGATTATTATTGGATATGGATGTAAAGATGAGGGTATAAATGAGATCATAAAGGAATACTTTGATTATCAACATAAACTATCGTTTATAGTAGATAAATATGCAGGAGATACGGTTGTAAAATTTGGAAAAGAGATTAATGCCGTTCTGCACAAAACAGATATTGATTTAATCAATTTAAGTCTATTTACATAATGTGGGTGTACAATTATTGTATTTTGGCTACAAAATGCGCAAGCATTGCATACATTGGCAATATAAATGGGTGCTTGATGCGCAAATCAAAGTAGTAAATAGTACAAATTCAAAATAGTTACCTTAAAAATCGGCAACTATTCAGCAAATCTGTGATATTAAGCACAGATAATTACCGCGCGTTAGAGTTCATCAAATAAGTGGTTTCACTCCTTTCCAATAGAGGTATTACGTTCAACCTGTTGAATTTTAGATTCATTTTTCGCTGAATAGTTACGTTCAGTAAGAGGTGGATTGAATTAATACAAAACACCCGACTTTACATTCTTGGGTGTAAAATCGGGTGTCTATTTTGTAAAACATTGATTTTCAATGTTTATTGCGGTGCGTACGGGACTCGAACCCGTGACCCCATGCGTGACAGGCATGTATTCTAACCAACTGAACTAACGCACCAGTATTTTTTGTTTTGTTGCTTTCTCTCTCGATTGCGGATGCAAAGATACAACAAATTCTTTATTCTGCAATACTTCTTGCTCTTTTTTCTAAAAAAAAATGCATCGACTCTCCGGATATCCGGAAGCGCGATCCAAACAAACAGCCTGCAAAAAGGCCTGTACCATCAACTTTTTGTCATTATTCTTAGGAGATAAACAATAATTAGTTATTTTTGCGGAAAAGTGTCTATCAAACACCAAATTTCAGATTCATGAAAACAGCTATTATCAAATACAACGCCGGAAACATCTTTTCCGTCAGCCATGCCCTCAAAAGGCTTGGGGTGGAAGCTATCCTTACAGACAACCCCGAGGAACTGCTGAGTGCCGATAAAATTATCTTCCCCGGTGTGGGAGAAGCCGGAACAACCATGAAGCACTTGCAGGAACACGGGCTGGACCGCCTCATCAGGGATCTGAAACAGCCTGTACTGGGAATCTGCCTGGGCATGCAACTGATGTGCCGGCATTCCGAGGAAGGGGATGTGGACTGCCTCGGCATCTTTGACACCGACGTGAAACGTTTTCTTCCCCAACGGCAGGAAGACAAAGTGCCCCACACCGGATGGGATACCATCTCCAGCCTGCAGGATCCGCTTTTCAAAGGGCTTTCGCCGGAGGAATACGTTTATTTCGTACATAGTTTCTATGTACCGGTCAATCCATTTACTGCTGCCGTGACCGACTATATCCTGCCTTTCAGCGCAGCTTTGCATAAGGACAATTATTATGCAACCCAGTTTCATCCGGAAAAAAGCGGAAGAATCGGGGAACGGATCCTGACCAACTTCCTGGAACTATAAGACCCGGACTGTTATTTATCCTAATATCAACGAATACAGATTTTCATACCATGATAGAAATCATACCTGCCATTGACATTATCGGCGGAAAATGTGTCCGCCTGTCCCAAGGTGATTATGCATCCAAACAAGAATATAACCAGGATCCCGTAGAAATGGCATTGCAGCTGGAAGCTTACGGAATCCAGCGGTTGCACGTTGTCGACCTGGACGGAGCAGCCTCACAGCACGTAGTCAATTACCGCGTTCTCGAACGCATTGCCGGACGAACTTCCCTGAAAATCGATTTCGGCGGAGGCATCAAGACTGACGAAGACCTCGTCATAGCCTTTGACAACGGCGCACAGATGGTAACACTGGGAAGCGTTGCGGTCAAACACCCGGAACGTTTCGACAAATGGCTTGCCCAGTACGGCCCCGAGAAGATTATTCTGGGAGCCGATGTCAAAAACGGAAAGATAGCCGTCAACGGATGGAAAGAAGAGAGCAATGACCAGCTGGAACCTTTCATTGATGCATATATAAAGAAAGGTGTAACCCAGGTTCTCTGCACAGACATCAGCCGTGACGGAATGATGCAGGGCCCCGCAACGGACTTGTATCACGACATCATCAGCCAGCACCCCACCCTTCACCTCATCGCGAGCGGAGGTGTGAGTTGTATAGATGACATCCGTCGTCTGGAAGAAAAGCAGATTCCTGCCGTCGTTTTCGGCAAAGCCCTTTACGAAGGACGGATCACCCTGAAGCAACTGGCAGATTTTCTCTAACCTCTAAAAAAACGGAAAACTATGCTTGCCAAACGAATCATACCTTGTCTGGACATCAAGGACGGACAAACCGTAAAAGGAACCAACTTCGTCAACCTGAGACAGGCCGGTGACCCGGTGGAGCTGGGCAAGGCTTACAGCGAACAGGGAGCAGACGAACTGGTTTACCTCGACATCACAGCGAGCCATGAAGGACGGAAAACCTTCACCGAACTGGTGAAACGGATTGCTGCGGAAATCAATATTCCCTTCACCGTGGGTGGCGGCATCCACGAACTGGCAGATGTAGACCGCCTGCTCAATGCCGGCGCGGATAAGATCTCCATCAACTCGGCTGCTCTGAAGAATCCTGCACTGATTGACGATATCGCCAGACACTTCGGCTCTCAGGTATGCGTCGTGGCCATCGATGCCCGGCAGACGCCCGCCGGATGGAAATGTTACCTGAACGGGGGACGGCTCGAAACCGACCGCTATCTCTATGAATGGGCCCAGGAAGCCAACCAGCGCGGAGCCGGCGAGATCCTGTTCACAAGCATGGATCATGACGGAGTGAAAACAGGCTATGCCAATGAAGCGCTTGCCCATCTGGCACAGACGCTTTCCATTCCGGTAATCGCTTCCGGAGGAGCTGGAGCCAAAGAACATTTCCGCGATGCATTCCTGCAGGGAAAAGCAGACGCAGCCCTGGCTGCAAGTGTATTCCATTTCGGTGAAATTCCGATCCCTTCCCTCAAGGAATATCTCCGGGAGGAAGGCATCAATGTCAGATTATAATATTTTAAAGAAACTATATACCACGCATTATGGAACTGAATTTTGACAAAATGAACGGGCTGATTCCTGCCATCATCCAGGACAACAGCACCCGTACCGTACTCATGCTGGGATTCATGAATCAGGAAGCCTATCAGAAAACAATAGAAACAGGGAAAGTCACTTTCTTCAGCCGGACACGCAACCAGCTGTGGACCAAGGGAGAAACCAGCGGACACTATCTGGATGTAGTCAGCATCAGTGCCGACTGTGATCAGGATACGCTGCTCATCAAGGTCAATCCTCACGGCCCTGTCTGCCACACAGGAGCTGATACCTGCTGGAACGAAAAGAATGAAGCGGAAGACATCATGTTCCTCAAGGAACTGCAGGACTTCATCGACAAACGGTACGAAGAAATGCCCGAGAAATCATATACCACCAGCCTTTTCCGCTCCGGCGTAAACAAAATGGCCCAGAAGGTGGGAGAAGAAGCCGTGGAAACCGTCATCGAAGCATGCAACGGCACTGACGAACGACTGATTTATGAAGGAGCAGACCTGATTTATCACCTGATTGTACTCCTTACTTCCAAAGGGTACCGCATCGAAGATCTGGCACGCGAACTCCGTGAACGCCATAGTGAAAACTGGAAAAAACACTAAGCAGATGGAGGAACAGCCACTCATCGTCTACCGCAACGTAGACATCAACCAGCAGGAACTCGGCATTCTGAACGATGTCAATTTTGAACTTCGCCGCGGAGAGTTCGTCTACATCATCGGAAAAGTAGGAAGTGGGAAATCTACTTTCCTGAAAACCATTTATGGAGAATTGCCCGCCTGTAACGGAGAACCTCAGGTACTGGAATACAACATGCGTGAGATCCGGCCAGGTCAGATCCCTGCCCTCCGCCGCCGGCTGGGGATTGTGTTCCAGGACTTCCAGCTTCTGACCGACCGCACCGTGGAAGAAAACCTGAAGTTCGTTCTTCGGGCAACCGGCTGGAAAGACCGGACCGCCATCCAGAACCGCATCCATGAAGTTCTGACACAAGTGGGAATGGAGAACAAAGGATATAAGATGCCCAATGAATTATCCGGAGGCGAACAGCAGCGTATCGTCATTGCAAGAGCCATTCTGAACAAGCCGGAAATCATTCTTGCAGACGAACCGACAGGCAACCTTGACGTAGAAACCGGACGCCACATCGTGGAACTTCTGCGCGACATCTGCCGGCAGGGTTCAGCCATCATCATGACGACTCATAATCTGAATCTGCTGACTGAATACCCCGGAACAGTCTACTGTTGCAAGGATCATCGCCTGCAAAAAGACACGAATTTATAAAAAAGACCTAACGGGCAATCACTTTTTCCCGATAAACTCAAAAAGTCTGTTTTTTTATTACTACATTTGCACGAGAAATAATAAAAAGAACGATTAACCAACAAAATTAAAATTCGGAAGGTAAAATGAAGGTTTTAAAGTTTGGAGGAACATCCGTAGGCTCTGCACAGAGAATGAAGGATGTAGCCAAATTGATTACTGACGGCGAACAAAAGATCGTAGTATTGTCAGCTATGTCAGGAACAACCAATACACTGGTTGAGATTTCGGATTATCTGTACAAGAAAAATCCTGAAGGTGCTAACGAAGTCATCAATAAGCTGGAGGCTAAATATAAACAGCATATTGAGGAGCTTTATTCCACTGAAGAGTATAAACAGAAAACTCTGGAATTCGTCAAATCCGTATTCGACTACATCCGCTCATACACCAAAGACATCTTCACCTTGTTTGAAGAAAAGGTCATCCTGGCACAGGGAGAAATTATCTCTACCAATATGGTGACTAATTATCTGTGTGAACAGGGCGTGAAAGCAACCTTAATTCCGGCTCTGGAATTTATGCGTACGGACAAGAACAGTGAACCTGACCTCACATATATCCGTGAGAAACTGGCCATCCAACTGGAAGCAAATCCGGACTATGAAATCTATATCACTCAAGGATTCATTTGCCGTAATGCATACGGAGAAATCGACAACCTCCAGCGTGGTGGCAGTGACTACACTGCATCTCTTATCGGAGCTGCTGTCAACGCCAGCGAAATCCAGATCTGGACAGACATCGACGGTATGCATGACAATGATCCGCGTATCGTGGACAAAACTTCTCCGGTGCGCCAGCTTCACTTTGAAGAAGCTGCCGAATTGGCTTACTTCGGTGCAAAGATCCTGCACCCGACTTGCGTACAGCCTGCCAAATATGCCAACATCCCCGTACGTCTGCTCAACACAATGGAACCGACTGCTCCGGGTACCCTGATTTCAAACGAAACAGAAAAGGGTAAGATCAAGGCTGTTGCTGCCAAAGATAACATCACTGCTATCAAGATCAAGTCAAGCCGTATGTTGCTGGCTCACGGTTTCCTGCGCAAAGTGTTTGAAATCTTCGAAAGCTACCAGACTGCCATTGACATGGTTTGTACTTCAGAAGTAGGTGTATCTATGTCTATCGACAACACCAAGCATCTGAATGAAATCGTAGACGACCTGAAAAAATATGGTACTGTTACTGTTGACCATGACATGTGTATCGTATGTGTTGTAGGTGACCTGGAATGGGAAAATGTCGGTTTCGAAGCCAAAGCTCTTGATGCGATGCGCGACATCCCGGTACGCATGATCTCCTTCGGAGGCAGCAACTACAACATTTCGTTCCTGATCCGCGAAGCTGACAAGAAGAAAGCATTGCAGTCATTGAGCGACGCCTTGTTCAACAACAAGTAAAAAAAGCCCTGTCAGCAACAGGGACAAGATATCAATGAAACTCTAGAAGAGCGGATGTTCACGGTTCTTAAACACCGCGTCGTCCGCTCTTGCTACATTATCTATTCAATAAAAATAAAAAACTGAACTAAGCATGAAAGGAACATTCCCTATTCATAAATTCCGCGAACTGGAAACTCCCTTCTATTATTACGATACGAATCTGCTGCGCCATACGCTGGATACGATTCGCAAAGAAGCCGGAAAATACAACAAGTTCTGTGTACATTACGCTGTTAAGGCCAATGCAAATCCTAAGGTTTTAAGCATCATCCGGGAAAGCGGACTGGGAGCCGACTGTGTAAGCGGAGGTGAAATCAAGGCTGCAATTAAGGCAGGATTCCCGGCAAACAAGATTGTTTATGCCGGAGTCGGCAAAACAGATGCAGAAATCAACCTCGGACTGGATTATGACATTTTCTGCTTTAACGTGGAATCTGTTCCGGAACTTGAAGTCATTAATGAACTGGCTGCAGCCAAAGGTAAAATCGCCAGAGTGGCCTTCCGCATCAATCCGGATGTGGGCGCACATACGCATGCCAACATTACAACCGGCCTGGCCGAAAACAAATTCGGCATCAGCATGAAGGATATGGATCATGTAATCGATCGGGCACTGGAAATGAACAACATTAACTTTGTCGGTCTCCACTTCCATATCGGTTCACAGATTCTCGACATGGGTGACTTCACTGCTCTCTGCAACCGCATCAATGAATTGCAGGAAAAGCTTTATGCCCGTCAGATCATTGTAGAGCACATTAATGTGGGAGGCGGACTCGGTATCGATTATGCCCACCCGAACCGCCAGCCTGTACCTGACTTTGCTTCCTACTTCGAAACTTATCACAAGCATCTGAAGCTCCGCCCGCAACAGACACTCCACTTCGAACTGGGACGTTCTGTTGTAGGACAATGCGGAAGCCTCATCACAAAGGTGATCTATGTAAAGCAGGGAACCAACAAGCAGTTTGCTATTGTAGACGGAGGTATGACAGACCTTATCCGGCCAGCTCTTTATCAGGCATACCACAAAATCGAGAATATCACTTCTGACGAAGCAACCGAAACTTACGATGTGGTAGGTCCGATCTGTGAATCATCTGATGTATTCGGAAAAGCTATCGACTTAAACAAAGTGAAACGTGGTGATCTCATTGCCCTCCGTTCAGCAGGAGCCTACGGGGAAATCATGGCATCCGGCTATAACTGTCGTCAGCTTCCTCAGGGATTTACTTCAGACGAACTGGTATAACAAAACAGCACATCACTATGATGTGACTTTAAACGCCCAAGCACGCAGACCGCAAATCCGCAAATTCTGGAAGAGCAGTCTGTGTGCTTCTCCGTTTCACGCACATTCTTTAGATAACACATCTCGGCGTAATACAATCAAAAACGGAACAATATGACAGTAGTACCTCTTTCACCAGTCTTATTGACACTAATCATTGCCTGCTGTACGCTGTTTCTCATACAGCTGGCATTTGTGCTTGGTATTTACAACCGCATACATCAGGCCTACAAGAAACTTTCCGGCTCTCCGGCAGACAGCAATACTCCCCTTCCCCCTCTTTCGGTCATTATCGTAACGAAAGATACCGGAAAAGTTCTGGAAGAAAACTTGTCGGCCATACTGGAACAGGATTATCCTCAGTTTGAAGTTATCGTCGTCAATGACCAGTCTGCCGGCGAAGACGAAAACATACTGAAGCGGATGGAGGGAAAATATCATCACCTCTACCGCACTTTCATACCTCAGACAGCACGTTATATCAGCCGGAAAAAGTTAGGCATCGCCATGGGTATCAAAGCCAGTCGCTACGAATGGATTGTAGTAACAGAACCCTATTGCCGGCCTGTCAGCCCCAACTGGCTACGCAGTCTGGCTTCTCATTTCACCCCCGAAACGGACATTGTGCTGGGCTACAGCAACTACTTCCCCGCCAGAGGATGTTTTGCACGGCGTCTGATCGCAGACACTTTATTCCACTCCATGCGGTATCTGGGGATGGCTCTGGCAGGAAAGCCCTACATGGGTATCGGACGCAATCTGGCTTATCGGAAACGGATTTATGAAAACCACAAAGGATTCTCAGACCAGCTTGTCTTACAGCGGGGTGAGGATGACCTGTTCATCAATTCCGTAGCCAACTCCTATAATACACAAGTAGCTGTTCATCCGGACAGCATCGTGCGCATGCCTATACCTCCTTACAAACGGATCTGGTTTGAAGAAAAGATCGGAGAACATGTAACCGGACATCTTTACCACGGATGGGCAAGATTCAGCAACGCTTTCGAAACCTGGACTTGTGCCTTGTTTCATCTGATCACACTGGCAGGCCTGATCTTATCCATCATCTCTTTTCAATGGATAGCAACTGGTGTATTCTTCCTTTTAGGTCTTGTCCGATTCATCATTCAGATGATTGTTTTCAGGAATACGGCCAAGGATATGCAAGAAAAACTGTGCTGCGTATTCCCCGTATTCGATCTTTTCCGCCCGCTCTTAAGTTTACAACTCAAGCTGCTTTACTTCATGCGGGCCAAGAGTGATTTCCTGCGCAAATAACTTTCATCGGATATTTTCCAGTCAAACAAAGCCCTTTTCCAGAAATGGGCTCCACCGGAAAAGGGCTTTGTTTGTCGGGTAAAAAGACTGGCTACCCCTACTTATTAAATAATTCGAAAGTAAACTTACAGCCCACAGACGTAAATTTTCCTTTTTCACTGCCAATGAAGATTCCTGCATCAAAAATATGGGTTGCAAAGCCATAACCCAATTCAATATAAGGATTCAAGTGTGGCATAAACAATATACCTCCGTAAATACGCTCCTTCTGGATAAACGACAGCAAACGACTTACCGGATAAAGGAGAATGAACGGAGCTTCATAAGTCATATTACCTCTTACATAATGACTTGAAGCATTATACCAGCGGCCGTCCAGTGACTGGAAAGTTCCACCTATATCATCGTTCCATCCCTGTGGAAGATTCCGGTTGGCGAAATCTACATAATCCACAAAATACAAATCCTTCTGATTCGTAAAGCATCCCATCCCTATATGATAGGCAATTGAACGTACTCCCTGTAAGCGGATCATTTGTTCGGCTGAAGCTTCGATTCGCTCATATTCACCAAAATTATTCATTATGCGGATGCCCCGCTCATAATCCACCATAAACGTAGGATAACGGGAACCGACATTTACCTTACGGGGACCATTCATGTAATAATACATGCCCGGAGTCCACTCAATCCGGATGCGAGGAGCAAAACTGTTATAATGTGAGCGTACCCGCTGTTCAACTTCCGGAGAGCTTTTAGTATAACGACGGTGCATGGACACACCCGTCCAGAGCCGCAAACCATTTACTATTTCAATATTATGAGATACGTTCAAATAGATATCCTTAAAATAATCAAGCTCCAGCCCATCAAAACTAAACGTACTGTCCGGCAACTGCTTCAACTGATCAAGAACGACACTACTGTAAATTCTGTTACCGTTACCCGCATGGACTTCAAAACCGGCATGCTTCCGAGGATTGTACAAATACTCCATATCCACTTTGGCATAAAGTTCTTTCTTCGTAAAGTTATATCCGACCTGAGGAGCAATACGGAGCAAACGGCCATCATGAAACAGTTTGTTATATTTAAATACCTGCCGATAAGAAATACCATTGCGATGACTATAACTGATCAATAAAGGATTTATCAATGGAGAACAATTGATACTGCCCACTTTTGACATATCGATATCATAGCTGCTGATCAGCGCATCTCCAATCTGCCCCAGATACACCAGATTCTTCTGTAACTTTGTAGGTTCTTTCTTTACCGTATCAGCTGCAATACGGCGCTGATTCCGTTCCTCCATTGCCTGATAAAGTGAATCCTCAACAGGCAGAAGAGGTATGGGACGAATCAAATCAAAAGAATCACGGTCTGTCACCAGGCGGCTGGTATCACACGACAAAGTGTACGAATTGGACAGGTTATAATTCTTACGCACCAATCGCTTCAGGGAAGGTTCTTCCGGTCCGCAAAACGTTACTTCATTATATTGCATCCATCCGGTATACTTCATCTCCAAATGATTACCGAGAAATTTAAAATTCAAGTCCAGTTCTATTTCTTGCGGCAAATAACGAGTTGCCTCCGTATTTCCCATACTTAGTGACATATTATACTGGATCAGATCATAATGTCCTTTTACATCGATATGCCGTATAGTCCACTCACCTGCCAGGATCTCCAGTCTACCTTCCAGCAATTGCGTGCTTCGATAACGCGGTATTATCTGAATGACATACAGATCTCCTTCCGAAGTATGTGAGATAGAATCCAATATATAACGGTAATGTACTTTTGCTTTTTTATTCAAAGGAGAAAGAACCTTATTCCCCATTAATGATGATGAGTATATATTAAACTTCATATAATCAAGAACGTCAAATACCTGCCCTCTGGAACTGGGAAAGGTTGTTGAAATAGCACGTACCTTACGATCATATAAAGCCGGAGCCGTATAATGTAATTCACTAACCGACTCGTGTAAGTAAGAATTTATTCCCTTCTCAAAACGGAACATAGAAGGAAGATAGCGGATTATACGGTTTTGCTTATGAACCTGAAGCCTTCCTTTCAGATACAGGTCTGCCTTGTACTCTTTCACTTCATTGGAGTGCAGAGAAGCAGAATTAAAAATACATTCCAATATAGAATCAGCAACAGCACTCTTGCGGGGAAGATTGGGAAATAAATTCTGGGCTTCTCCTGCCAACGAGCACAAAAATAATGCAAATCCTATTAGTACCTTATATATATAATATGACCTGTACACTTTTTCCATATTTCAAGACAAATATATAATAAAACACTATTTAATCTGATTTTTTTACTCATTAAAAAGTCGAATTTCATTTTTTATTCCTATTTTTGTGCTTAATAACACGATTTTGCAACACTTATGGTAAAAAAGGAATTATCAGAAGCCGAAATTGCCAAAAGTATACCTGACTTGTGGCAACCTTTAACAGAAGAGCAACGCATACTCCTTGCTCAAAATTTTACTATACAAAAATACAAGAAGAATGAGACCATCTATTGTGAAGGGGAAACTCCTACACACTTGATGTGCTTGCTCACCGGTAAAGTAAAAATCTATAAGGACGGAGTAGGTGGCCGAAGCCAGATCATACGAGTAATCAAAAGCCATGAATACTTCGCATACCGGGCTTACTTTGCTGAAGAAGATTATGTCACGGCAGCGGCTGCCTTTGAACCATGTACAATCTGCCTGATTCCTATGCCGACAATCATCAGCCTGATTCAGGAAAATGCCGAACTGGCAATGTTCTTCATCCGCCAGCTATCCATCGACCTGGGTATTTCTGATGAAAGAACAGTAAGCCTTACACAGAAGCACATTCGAGGAAGACTGGCAGAATCCCTTCTGTTCCTGAAAGATACATACGGAGTTGAAGAAGATCAGTGTACACTAAGCATCTATCTCTCACGTGAGGATCTGGCAAATCTTTCCAATATGACAACCTCGAATGCTATCCGTACATTATCAAATTTTGCTGCTGAGAAACTGATTATCATCGACGGTCGGAAAATCAAACTCATAGAAGAAGACAAACTCAAGAAAATAAGCAAAATCGGATAAAACCTTTTTTCCATAAATATTCTATCAAAAAGAGAAACGGCATGAGAAAATATTTCGATCTTTCCTCATGCCGTTTCTCTTTTTAATCTTTATTATTCAAATCTTATTGATTTAGCCGGATGAATACGACTGATCAGACAAGAAGGACCAACCAGCATTAACAGCGAAACAAGCAACGTACACACATTCAGCAACAAATAAATGCCCAGGTTCAACTCTATCGGTACCGCACTAATATAATAGTCGGCAGGATCCAGCTTAAACGGCTGTAAGAAATATTGAACAAGACAAACAGAGACTCCTATCACATTCCCCCACAACATCCCTCTTCCGATAAGAAAGACGGAAAAAGAAAGGAAAATTTCTCTGATGGACACATTACTTGCTCCCATGGCCTTCAATACTCCAATCATGTTTGTACGTTCCAATATGATAATGAGCAATCCCGATATCATGGTAAAACCAGCTACTCCGGTCATTAAAATCAGAATCACCCAGACATTCGTGTCCAGCAATCCCAGCCAATCAAAAATCTGAGGATAAGCTTCTTCCACCGTACGGGAAAAATATCCCTGCCCATAACGATCCTTATGATTTCCCAACAAAGCAAGAACGGACTCATTCACTTCATTCAAGCGGCTATAGTCAGAGACTTCAATTTCCACTCCTCCCACTTGTTCCGGCTCCCAGTTATTCAAACGGTTTACCGTATACAAATCTGTGATGAGAAAAAAATCATCATAAGCAGACAAGTTGGTACAATAAATACCAGCCACTTCCAACCGGCGTGCCCGGACATTCCCTTCAACATAGTAAGTAAACAATTTATCCCCCACTTTAAGGGACAATTTATCTGCTATGGTACGTGAAACAAGCGCCTGATTGCTGGCAACCGAGTCTGAGAATGAAGGTATCTCCCCTTCCTGCAAATGTTCCTGCAGGAAAGAAACATCATATTCTCCGGCAATCCCTTTCAATACCATTCCCTGAAAATTATCGGAAGTCATGATCATTCCCGGTTTGGTGGAATAACGTTGCACATGACTTACCAGCGGAACGTCCTTCAGAACATGCATCAAGCTGTCATCACATACCACTGGAGACATCTGATAAAGCTGGGTTCCTTCAATACCCGACAAAATAATATCTGAGCCCAGACCCACAACTTTATCACGTACCTGATGCTTGAAGCCCAAAACAACAGAAACAGAAACAATCATTACAGCCAGCCCCACGGCAATGCCACTTATGGCAATACGCATAGCAGGCTTAGACACTTCTTTCTTCCCGTCATTACTCCGATAAATTCGCCGGGCTATGAATAATTTCCAGTTTGCCATTATTCATCCACTCTTCCAGGATAGGCTTCAAGTGCTTTCCGCAAAATAAACAAGGCTCGAATCAAATCCTCTTTCTTTAAGACATACGCTACACGAACTTCATTTCTGCCTCCTCCCGGAGTTGTATAAAATCCACTGGCAGGAGCCATCATCACCGTTTCACCTTCATAATTAAAGTCCGTCAGACACCATGCACAGAATTTCTCACAATCATCAACCGGCAGCTTGGCTACTGTATAGAAAGCTCCCATCGGTATAGGAGAATAGACTCCCGGTATCCGATTAAGTCCATCAATCAGACACTTACGGCGTTCCACATATTCATCGTATGTTTCCCGGGCGTATTCTTCAGGTTCATCCAAAGAAGCCTCAGCAGCAATCTGACCAATTAAAGGAGGACTCAGACGGGCCTGGCAAAACTTCATGACAGCCTTGCGGACTTCCGGATTCTTTGTGATCAGCGCACCGATACGAATACCACATTCTGAATATCGCTTGGATACAGAATCAATCAGTACGACATTCTGCTCGATACCTTCCAAATGACAAGCTGAGATATAAGGTGAACCTGTATAAATAAATTCACGATAAACTTCATCCGAGAAGAGGAACAGATCATACTTCTTCACCAAATCCCGAATCTGATTCATTTCACGGCGTGTATACAAATAACCTGTCGGATTATTGGGATTACAGATCAATATACCCTTGGTCCGTTCATTAATCAGTTCTTCAAACTTTTCCACTTTGGGCAATGAGAAACCCTCTTCAATCGTGGTAGTCACCGTACGTATCACGGCTCCGGCAGAAATGGCAAAGGCCATATAGTTGGCATAAGCAGGTTCCGGAACAATGATTTCATCTCCTGGATTCAGACAGCTCATAAACGCAAACAAGACAGCTTCAGAGCCTCCTGTCGTAATAATAATATCATCTGCTGTCAGATTAATATCATATTTCCGGTAATATCCGACCAATTTTTCTCTATAACTCCGGTATCCCTGACTGGGACTATATTCCAAAACAGTCCGATCTATATTGCGAATCGCATCGAGGGCTGTCCGGGGAGTTGGCAGGTCCGGCTGACCTATATTCAAATGATAAACATGAATCCCTCTCTCTTTGGCTGCCTCAGCTAAAGGCGCCAATTTTCGAATCGGCGACTCAGGCATTTCATTACCTCTGATGGATATTTGTGGCATAATTTATAATTTTAAAATAAGTTAGAGATGCAAATATAAACAATTGTTTTGAATCAAGACCTATTTTTAACCTTGAATTCATTTAGGCACATAGTTAGCTATCAAGAGTCTTACCATTTGTCAATGTTTGTTATCAAGAATTCATTTTCTAGGCTTATTCAAAAAAAAGAATTAAGTTTGTTCTGGATTAATAAAAACAAGAACCATGAACTTATACCTCATTGTATTTTCGTCCGAAATCAACAAAAAAGAACAAGTCTATGAAAATCATAAAGAACTTTTTGTCGAACTTGAAAAATACTTTACGCTTTATTTAGTCAACTATCAGGATGCTGACAGTATCCCCAGCCATGAATACAAAATGGCTTTCATCTCCAGCGGAGGTGTCGAAGCCAAAGTGGTAAGCAACTTCAGCATTTTCCCATATCCCATTACATTACTGGCCGACGGATTAAACAACTCACTCGCCGCAGCCCTTGAGATAGCAGCCTGGGTACAGTCCAAAGACATGAAAGTAAGGATTATTCACGGGCCGGTTCCTGAAATGGTCAAGCAGGTGCTGCTGCACCATCAGGCCTTTGCAGCCAGACGGTCCTTGAAAGGAAAACGTATCGGCGTCATCGGTACTCCTTCTTCCTGGCTGG
>ENA-OROO01000791-OROO01000791.1-human-gut-metagenome-genome-assembly--contig:-NODE-791-length-18940-cov-10.584644_pt1 | contig 18940 bp, 21 predicted proteins | sample MGYA00242130_ERZ509052 | MGnify/ENA primary metagenome ERZ509052 (study PRJEB26280, sample SAMEA2338730) | human gut metagenome | biome: human gut; feature: human-associated habitat; material: faeces... | reverse complement strand
CAACGTGGTGCGCGAGAACCCCTACCGTCTGGCCATGGACATCCGGGGCATCGGCTTCGTGACGGCCGACGCCGCGGCCCGCAAGCTGGGCTTTGCCGAGGATCATCCCCTGCGCATCCAGGCCGGGCTGCTCTATGTGCTGCAAAAGGCCACGGACGACGGCAACGTCTTCCTGCCCGAGGAGGAACTGCTGGACCAGGCCTGCCGGCAGCTGGACGTGGACCGCGACCTGGCCCGGCAGGCCGTGCTGGCCCTGGAACAGGAAGAGCGCGTGGTGCGCGAGAGCCTGGACGAACTGCTGGCGGAGTTTGGCGTCACCGACCTCTTCTCGATGATCGTGGCTGCCGACGACGTGACCCATGCCAAACCCGACCCCGAGCCGGTCAACAAGATCCTGGAGACGCTCCAATTCCAGCCGCAAGAGGCCCTGGTCGTGGGCGACGCGCCCTACGACATCCTCATGGGACGCAACGCCGGGGCAAGGACCTGCGCCGTCACCTACGGCAATGGGAAGCGCCAGGAGCTCCAGGCTGCCGGGGCGGACTATCTGATCGACCGCTTTGCCGACTTGCTGACCATCGAGTGGGACTGAGCGGGCCGGCACACCATACCAACAACCAAATCAACCATTAAATCCTATCAGTATGAAGAAAAGAGTCACCCCAGAGTGGATCCACGATCTCGCCCCCAACGAGGTCTTCGTCTTCGGCAGCAACCTCGGCGGAATGCACGGAGGCGGTGCGGCCCGGATTGCCTACCGCTGTTTCGGAGCCAAGATGGGAGTGGGCGTAGGCCTGCAGGGACAGAGCTACGCCATCCCGACGATGCAGGGAGGCCCGGAGACCATCCGTCCCTACGTCGATGAGTTTATAGACTTTGCGCGCCAGCATCCCGAGACGACCTTCCTCGTCACCCCCATCGGCTGCGGCATAGCCGGCTTCACCCCCGCCGACATCGCCCCGCTCTTCCAGGACGCGGTGGAGGTGGAGAACGTCTGGCTGCCCGAGAGTTTCTGGCATTTGCTGAGGACACAAGCATGAGACTCAACCTACAGTTCAATCTCTCGCTCAGCAAACTGTTTCTCATGATCAGAAGCGGGAGCCGCCGCATCATCCTGCGATACGACTTAGCAGCACGCCTGTCGCGGATCGTGCGGTGCGGCCTCCTGCGCCAACTGTTGAATAAATGGAAAACCAAGTGCTGCAAAAACAAAACATCATGAAAACGAATCGAGTACTGCTCACTTTTCTGCTGGTGGTAATGGCCTTGTGTGCCCACGCCGGCGACAACAATTCCGCGCTTCGCAAGTCGATAGCGATGGCCAACGCCATGTGCCCCGTCTCCCTGGGAGCGATGGGCGAGATGACCTCCATGGTCTATGAAAAGGGCGACCTGATCATTTCCTACGCCCTCAACGAGGACGTGATCAGCGTCGAGACCCTCAAAAACAACAAGGAGATGGTGCGCCAGAATGCCACCACCATGGTCCGCAACGCGACGGGCGACCTCAAGACCACGTTCGACCTGCTGGCCAGCGAGGGCGCGGGACTGGTCATGAAGTATATCGGCAAGCAGTCGAAGGCGAAGTTTACGATACGCTTCACGGCGGAGGAGATACTGCGCGCCTCGATTGCTCCCGAGGAGGCGAGAGACCCCATGGCCGCGCTGAAGAGCCAGATAGAGGTGGGCAACGCCATGCTGCCGACCAAGATCGCCGACGGCATGGAGATGACCCGCGCCTATCTGGAGGACGACTACCTGTTCTATGAGGTAACGGTGGACGAGGATCTCCTCTCGATCGCCAATATCAAGAGCAATCGACCCACCCTGAAAAAGAACATCTTGGCGGTCTTGAACAGTGACGACGTCTCCACGAAAGCCCTCAAAGACTTATGCAAAAGCGTGAACGTGGGCATCGCCTACAAATACGTCGGCAAGGACTCCCGCCAAACGGCGACCGTCAGGATCACGCCCGCGGAACTGTAAGCCTCCGCGTCGCTTTATCTATTAAAGAAACTTAAAATATCATTCCGATATTTGTTTCTTTCAAAAGAAAGCACTAATTTTGCAGCCCGTAAGCGAACATGGCTTCAACGCACATCGCAGCTTCTACAAAGGAAAGGTGCTCGAGTGGCTGAAGAGGCACGCCTGGAAAGCGTGTAACCGTCTAAAGCGGTTCGGGGGTTCGAATCCCCCTCTTTCCGCTGAATTAGGAAGGGTTTTCACCCTTCCTTTTTGCGTTTTTATGGGCTTAAATGGTTGATTTTTAAGTGTTTGCAATTTCTTTTCTTTTTTTTGGTTGGGTTCGATTTCTGTATAAGGGGATAGTGTTTTGTCTTCGATATATTGCTATATATTGCGATATTATGCGATGTATGGCGGTTAGCGGAGTACATTTGTTGTACACATAAAAAGGAAATGTTGTACACAGGGAAACGGGAAAGTTTGCACAGATAGAAATCAAGAAATCGAGAAAGAAATCGAGAAAGAAAGAAGAAAGAAAGAAAAAAGAAATCAATCAAGAAAGAAAGGATAAGGATATGGATAAATTACCGAGTTTTAGCTGGTGCTTTGACCGGCGAGGGACGCTGGCGACGACGGGTGTGGCCAGTGTGGAGATGCGTGTGTCGTATATGCGCAGGTGCAAGGTGATGGCTACAGGGGTGAGGCTGGGCCGTGGCGAGTGGCGTGACGGTCGCGTGGTGAAGCGGGGGGACGCCGTGGCGCTGAACAGGGTGCTGGAGCGGATGCGCGGGGACGTGCTGCGCGTGCTGGATGAGATGATGGAGGAGGGGATGGTGGATATCATGGCCATCCCGGATAGGATGGCGAGGATGAAGGGGGAGGGTCGGACGTTCCTGGAGTGGTGCCGGGAGCGGGCCGAGGTGAGGAAGTACGGACGGGCTGCGGACAGTCAGGAGCGGTATGACCGGTTTCTGAGGTGGTTCTCGGCGTGGGGCGGTATTCGCTATTTCTCGGACGTGACGGACCACGGCGTGCTGGCGATGGATGCGGCGCTGAAGGAGAAGGGGATGACGGACTACTCGAAATGGAATAACTACCACCGCTTCCTGAACTCGTTCATACTGGATGCGATGGCGGCTGGGCTGCTTCGACGAAATCCCTATAAGTGGGTGAACATTAGGAAGGACAAGGAGAGCCACGGCTTGCATAAGTACCTGACACTGGAGGAGCTCCGACGGGTGGAGACGGCGCGGATGGGGACTGAGAGCCTGGAGCGGGTGCGGGACCTCTTCGTGTTCCAGTGCTACACCTGTCTGGCTTATCATGATTTGGCCGACTTCGACGCGGGCAGGCTGGTAGATGTGGGCGGCGGCAGGTGGTCGTATAGTGGGGAACGTGGGAAGACTGGGAAGGAATACTCTTTCTTACTGCTACGGCCCGCTGTGGCCGTGCTGGAGAAGTATGGGTGGCGGCTTCCTGTGCTCTCTAACGTGAAGTATAACGAGTATTTGAAGGTGGTGGCGCAGACTGCGGGGGTCGATAAGCCTATCACGAGTCATTGGGCGCGCCATACGGGGGCGACGGTGCTGCTGAACGCTGGCGTGGACATGGAGACGGTGGCGCGGGTGCTGGGGCATAGCTCGACGAAGGTGACGCGCTCGACGTATGCGCGGCTGCTGGATGATACGGTGGTGAGGAAGATGCTGGAGGCCGAGCGGGCAATCGAGCGTTAAAAAATATAAAACATAATACTTTCTTTATGCTTTTCTTGTGTATAACAAATATTTTATGTACCTTTGCATTGTGATAAATAAATGATGGTTTAACATTAAAAAATTCAAGTATGAATGAAGAATTAGAAAAGGCAATCAGTCGCAAAAAGAAAGAGATTTCCGACTATGTGAGAATCGCAAAGAGCCTTCACATTGAGGAGGCGGAGATTCAGAAAAGAGTCGATTTGCTGCTCGGAGACCTCTCAAGGCTGCTAAGAATGCGAAAGTAGAACCCACCTCCCCTTCGGGGGAGGCTTAAAACGAATCAAAAATGAATAAAAAAGCTACAGAACTATTGAACGAATACGCGGCTCTTGCTGGTAAAGAGGACGCGGCAAGTGTTGCCAGGAAAGAGGAGATTGTCGGCTGGCTTCATGACCATGCTGACGCGGCAACAAAAGAAGAAGCTGGAAGGTTTGTTAAACAAAAACTCGGGGAGATAGAAATCTCTGTTGATAATCTTCGCGCACAGATTGACGGTGAAGCGTATCGCCTGCTGCCTCTGTCGTATATTGCTGAGCGTTATTTCGGGAAGAGTGCGGCATGGCTTTCTCAGCGTCTCAACGGCACGCTCGTCCGTGGCCGTTCCTATACGCTCAACGAAGAGCAAAAGAAGATTTTCAACGATGCAATGCAGGATATCAGTCTTCGCATTGGTTCGATACATTTGACTTGAAGGTTTTAGTGTAAAGCCTCTTTATTTATCACGTTTCCCCCAGGCTATAATAGTTTGGGGGTCTTTTTTTTGCTTTATGGAGATTTTTTTGTATATTTGCAGAAATAAAAAGTAAAGAAAAGCCGAGATGAGTGACACCCCTTCTACTTTCCAGACTGAGAGACCTGCGAGCGACGGAGATGCGCGGCAGACTGATGGTGCGAGCGTAGTACGGCGCAGGGAGTATCGGACGCACCGAGTTAGTTTCCGGATATCGGATAGCGATTTTCAGATTTTTTGCCAGTTGAGCGAGCGAGGCGGATTCGCTTCGCTGAGCTCGTTCCTGAGGTATCTGGCGTACTGCGCCGTGAGGGCCGCTGGTGACGACATGACGGGCGAGATACCCGAGGGCGTGCTTCGGGTATTCAAACGGACGTATGACTACGACACCGAGACACTTGCCGCCGCCGTAAAGCTGGTGGAGGAAGGGCGGGTGGCCGTGCCTGAGGAGAAGCCGACGGTGGAGGATGAGATAGGCGGGATGTTTCGCGAGCTCTCCGATGAGGGAGCGGAGCGGATGTTTCCGGGCGACGTGAACTGGCGAAAATAGCTGGCGGGTGCCTATTCTCGGCGGCTGGGCCTATCTATATGAACAGGAAAGGAGATACAGAGAAGGCGGGCCGTCGAGGCGGTGGTGGACACTGGCGGGGCGGCAAGCGAAGAAAGGAGTATAAGCGCATTATTCACTCCAAGCGGTGGCACGCGCTTCGGTCGGCGTATATCGACGCCCATCCGTTCTGCGAGGAGTGCATGGCCCGCGGCATCATGGACCAGCCTGCCGAGGAGGTGCACCACGTGCGGCCTATCGGTACGGGCAGGAGCTGGGAGGAGATGTGCGCGCTGGCTTTCGATGCTCATAATCTGCGAAGCCTCTGCCACGACTGCCATGTGGCGGGGCCCACCGACGGCAAAGGAAGGAGGGGAAGGAGCCGAGCGAAGACGTGAAGGCGTGGTTAGAGAGGTTTCTGCACGTCTGACGGGGCGTACTGAAGGGCCTCTTGTGTGGACTGGAAACGGCCAAAAGCGTGCCGATAATGGCGGTTTTTGTTCCGATAACGACTATAAACGGCTATAATCGGCTATAATCGGCTATAAGTGGTCGGAAATGGCCGATCAATGGGCGATGGGCGGACGGGGACGGACGTGGGGAACATCATTAACATTTATACGAGAACGATATGGGAATGATCGAAGAGAAACGGCACTATGTGCTGGAGATCCGGGAGCGCATGGAGGCCCGCGGGCTCTATGATGAGAGTCTGGAGCCCGCCATCGGCGTGCTGGCTGGTCTGCTATGCCGTCTCGACACCATCCGGGAGAGTATAGCCGAGGAGGGCACGATGCTGACCGTGGTGAGCCGTGAGGGCAATCCGAGGACGATTCTGAATCCTGCCGTGTCGGCTGAGATACAGTGTACGGAGGAGATACGGAAGTATTTCCGAGACCTCGGTCTGTCTGTGGCGAAGCCTGCGGGATTCGTGAACCAGGAGAAGGACGCACGGCCACGGACTGGGGACCGTCTCGTGAGCCTCATGGAGGGGCTCGGAGGGCAGAAGCCGACGCTCTATCGGAAGAAGGAGAAGAACTAAGTGCTGGTAAGTGCTGGTAAGTGCTGGCACGGATAGACAGAGACAGAGAAGAACAGATAAGGACAGGCAAGGACATGACCGAGGACGAGAAGCAGCGGGAGCGGGAGGCGAAGGCCGCGTGTGCTGGCTGGTTGCAGGACTGCGACCTGCCGGGCTATCACCTGGGGCGCATCGACCGCCGTCTGCTGGACTATGCGAAGAGCCTGGCGGGGCATCCCGAGCGGCATAATCTCTACGAGCTGCTGGGGCTTCGTCGGTTTTTGCTGATGCTGGAAAAATACGACTTTCGGATAGACAAATACAAGCAATTCGCGGCTTTTTATGAGCAGCTGAAATTCAGCGGCGTGAGGGGTAGGCAGAGCTACCGGCTGACGCCCGTGCAGGTGTTTCAGTTTGCCAACATCATGGGCTTCTATACGGACGAGACGCACCGACTGTTTCACGACGTGCTGCTCTTCGTGCCTCGTAAATTCTCGAAGACGACGGAGGTGGCCAGTCTGGCCGTCTATGACCTATTGTTTGGCGACCGGAACTCGCAGTGCTACACGACGGCCAACACCTACCAGCAGGCGAAAATCTGCTTTGATGAGATCAGGGGCGTGCTGAGAGGCATGGACCCCGGGCTGGGCCATTTCAAGCTCAACCGAGAGTTAGTGAGCTGGAAGGACAGCGGACTGCGCGAGAGTTTTATCCGATGTCTGGCGAGCAACGCCGACAAGCTGGACGGTCTGAACGCCTCGACCGTCATCAATGATGAGTACAGTCAGGCAGACAGCGCGGACCTCTATAACGTGCTCACGACCTCGATGGGTATGAGGGAGAATCCGCTGGTGGTGACTATCACGACGGCCAGCGACAAGGTGGAGAGCCCCTTCGTGTCGATGCTGGAACATTGTAAGAAGGTACTGCGGGGCGAGACGGACGACGATAGAACGTTTGCCCACTTGTTCATGCCCGACGTGGATGACGAGGAGGGCGACGTGCAGACGTGGCGGAAGGTGCAGCCACATCTCGGCATCACCGTGAAGGAGGGCTTTTACGACGACATGTGGCGGAAGGCGCAGAGCAGCGCGGACGACATGAGGGCCTTCCGGACAAAGCTGCTGAACGTCTTCGAGACGGGCACGATGGAGACGTGGATCAAGGGCGAGGTGGTACGGAGCCACTACAGACGCGTGGAACTGGGGGCGCTTGGGTATCGGCCCGAGTGTCAGGTGGCGGTGGATCTGAGCGTGCGTGACGACTTCTCCGCCGTCTCGTACTTCCTGCACTTGAAGGACGCCGAGGGCGGCCACATGATCACCGACTACTATATCCCGCGGCAGACGCTGGAGAGCCATGTGAACCGTGTGATCTATGCGAAATGGGTAGCGGAGGGGTATATGAACGTATGTGGGGAGGAGACGATCGACTACGAGCAGATAGCCCGCGACATCTTCCAGCGAGGCAGCCAGCTGCGCATCCTTCGCATCGGCTTCGACCCCAACCGGGCGCAGACGTTCCAGAACACGCTGCGGGCGACGGGCGGCGGGCCGTACATGCAGGCCTATAAGCAGACCAACTACTATTTTACGCGGGCCGTGGAGGGTACTGAGGAACTTTTGTACAACGACAAACTGACCTTTGACCCGAATCCGATCAACGCCTATTGCTACGACAACGCCGTGCTGGACGTCGATAAAATGGGGAACAAGAAGCCGATGAAGAAGCAGCAGAAGGCGAAGATAGACGGGTGCATCACGGGCACCATGGCGATCGGGCTGAGTATCGAGCAGGTGAGGGGCGCCATGGAATAGCAAAAGCCCCCATTAACGGGGGGCTTTTGCTCTCTCGGCCATTTGGCAAATGGCCGTTACTTGTCGAGATCTTCCAACCATTTCTTGCCCGACTTCGTGTGGAGCCATGCGTAGAAACATATCCCGAAAAGTGACCCCAATCCAAATATTATTGTAAGACCGTTCATAATGTTTCTTATTTCTTGCAAAGATAAGCGTTTCGTGTTGTCTTCGCAAATGTTGTGGCGTACTTTTTGGATTGTTTTACAAAATAGGGATAAAATGAAGAAAAAAAATGGGCGAGAAGAGGGGGAGAAGGTGGTGGTGGTGCCTATTTAGTGGTATTTTCCGAAATGGAAAAACCCAGTAATAAGGATGGGAAAAATAAAAAACACCATGTGGGGAATGTTCCGAGAGGCCGCCGTGTCCGTTCTGAGAGACGTGACGGGCGGTGGTGGCGGCACGATAGAGCGTGCCCCCGGGCTTCTGCCTGTCGGTACTATCCTCGGACTTGATGATATGGTCGATGCCTATACGGCGAGCAGCGTGGCGTGTGTGAAGCGCTGCGTGGAGATCAAGGCGGGCAGCGTGGCCAGTCTTGGGCTTCATGCTATGCGCCGACGCATGGAAGACGGGCGGACGTGGTATGAGGATGCTGAGGGCACGGTGGCCGACCGCTTGCTCTCGGAGCGTCCGAACCCGCGGCAGACGGGCTTCGACCTGCTTTGGCAGGTGGTCTATCAGCGGGAGATGTACGGCAACGCCTATATCGTGCCCGTGTATCGTGGGGGCGTGCTGAGCGCTCTGTACTGTGTGCCATCGGACTGCTCGGTGAGCTACGACCGCCTGCGTAGCGTCTATACCGTGAACGACATCTACGACGGCATCGAGGGTGAGTATATGCCCGACGAGATTATCCATGTCCGGAGCTATTGCCGGGACGGCTTCATGGGCACGCCCGTGACTGAGCTCGCCTCGCTGGTGCTGAGCAACGCTCGGAAAGCCTACAAGCAAGAGGGGGAGATGTTTACCCCAGGCAGTACGCTCCGCGGCTTCATCACGGGCGAGGACACCGTGCAGGTGGGCTACGGCGGCGCTACTGACAAGCAGCTGAAAGGCGTGACGCAGCGCATCCGTGAAGCCATCGGGAGCGGCCAGAACCTGAACTTTCTGCCGGGTACGATGAAGTTTGTGCAGACGGGCATGACGCCCAGCGACCTCCAGTTGCTCGACAGCATGAAGTTTATCAACATGGAGATTTGCCGATTCTTCGGCGTGCCTCCGATGCAGGTTTTCCAGGACACGAACGCCAACTACAGTAGCACGGAGAGCAGTCAGACCATCTTCATGACCAGCACGCTGGCGCCGCTGATGCGTCAGATCGAGAGCGAGGTGACGGAGAAGCTCTTCGGCGGCGACGGCCACATGCGGGCCCGCTTCCGCATCGACGACTACTATCAGACCGACCCGTCTGCCCAGGCGACGGCCCTCTCCCAACTCATACAGACGGGCGTGATCACGCCCAACGAGGCGCGCGCCCGCATGGGCTACCGTCCGCTGGAAGGCGGCGACGACCTCGTGGCCAATAGCAGTCTGGCGAAGCTCGGAGCGGGTCAGGGCGAGAAGTAGGCGGCCGGGGTGGTGCCTATTTCTGAATCATATACCAATAAGAAAAAGAAGACAATGGAGCAATATAGATACTACGCACAGACGGAACTGCGTGCCCAGGCCGACAGTCGGCAGATCGAGGGCCGCGTGTTTCTCTACGGCACCCGCTCGGTGCTTTTGTACGACTGGGACTATGGCCGCGTATTTGAGGAGGTCACTCCCGGCGCCCTGTCGGAGGACGTGATGCGGAGCAGCGACATCGTGGCTTGCCTGAATCATGATCCCAACCAGATGCTGGCCCGCAGCATGGAGGGGAAGGGCAGTCTGCGGCTGGAGCTCGACGACAAGGGCCTCCTGATGCGCTTCGACGCTGCCAGCACGCTGTGGGGCGACTACGCCCTGGAGAGCGTGAGGCGTGGCGACTTCGCCGGAATGAGCTTCGGCTTTTACGCCGACAAAAACACGTTTTCCTACTCGAAGGAGAAGGACAAGGACGGGAAGGAGTACTACGTCCGGCATCTGGACAAGATTAACAGGATGTTTGACGTGAGCATCGTGACCCATCCCGCCTATCCCGCCACGAGCGTGAAGCAGCGCAGCGCTGGCGTGAAGGACGGCCTGCTGGCCGCTGGCCTGATCGAGGCTGAGGAGCCCGCCCTGGTGCGTGGCGACTATGACACTATCGGCGCATGGCTTCGCCGTACTACATAAATTCACCAAAACAAAAACAAAGACAGAAATGACAAGAGAAGAGTACATGGCGGCCATCCGCCGCCGCAGTGAGATCCGCCAGGAGATGGAGACGCTCCAGCAGACCCTGGCCCGCGAGAACCGCGACATGACCGACGCCGAGCGCCAGCAGTTTGCTGCACTCAGAGCCGAGGACGACGCGCTGATGGTCGGCTGCGTGCAGTATGAGAGCGAGCGCAGCAGCGAGCGCAGCCGCCAGTTTGAGGAGCAGCGCGCGCAGGACAGTCAGGAGGCCAACTTCGGCCGCCTGCTTCGCAGCATCGCCAGCGGCCGCGGCATCCCTGAGGACTTGGCCGCCTGCCGTGACGAGGAGGGCAACTTCCGCTTTGCCTACAACCGTGCCGACGAGCAGCTGCGCGCCGACACCATCCAGCAGGCCGCGAGCACGAAGAACATCACGCCCGTCTATATCCAGGACTACATCCGCGAGCTGACGCCTCAGACCATCATAGGTCAGGTGGGCGCCCGCATTCAGAGCGGCATCACGGGTCAGTGGAACTTCCCGACGGTGAAGGGCCTGAAGGCAACGTGGTATGGCGAGAACGACGCCGTGACGCCTCAGACGATGGAGTTTGGCGTGAAGACCATCACGCCGCACCGTCTGCCGATCCGCGTCGATATCTCCAACCGTGCCATCAACCAGACGGCAGGCGCTATCAGCAGCCTCGTGGTCGAGACGATGCGCCTGAAGCACACGCTCGCCCTGAACGAGGCCTTTATCGCCGAGACCGCCGCAGCCAACGCCCCGACCAGCCCGCTGGCCAGCATCCCCGAGGGCAACACCATCGCCGCTACGGGTGGCAGCTCGACGCTGACGCGCCAGCTCTTCCTCGACCTTCGCTCGAAGGTGAACGAGGCCAACGTGCCGGTGAACGCTCCCTGCTTCCTCATGGACTGGAAGGCCTACGCCGAGTTGGCCAACACGCCCATCGACAAGGGTAGCGGCCGCTTCCTGCTCGACCTCTCGACGAACACGATCGACGGTGTGCCCGTGATTCCGACGAGCCTCTGCAAGAAGGGCACGATCTACTACGGTAATTTCGGCTACGCCCTGGTGGGTCAGTTTGGCCCGATGACCATGGGCATCGACACCACGTCCGTGAGCGTGCTCTCGACGAACACGGTGGCCATCGTCATCAACTCCGAGTGGGACTTCTTCGCCCCGTACCCTGAGGCATTCGGAAAGATCACCTATACTGCAGCATAGACCAGGCAGGGCCCGCGGAAGGCGGAGCGCATAGGCCGCGGGCCCGCTGGTTTTTCATAAAAATATTAACGATAAAGGAAATAGAACATGGCAGCAGTAACGCAAGACTATATGAACGGCAGCAACGTGCTGTTTACCGTCGGCGGCAAGGGCCTGGGGCATAGCACCACGCACTCCGTCACCTACAACACAGAGACGAAGGAGCGCGGCGTGAAGCCTCCCGTGAAAGAGAAGACCAAGAACGCTCTATTCAGCGGCAAGGGCGTGACGAAGATGAGCATCAGCGTCCATGGCGAGGGATTCCGCTACAAGGGCGAGGAGGAGCTCAGCCTCGACGACATCCGCAAGTTGTGGGGCGCAGGACAGAGCGTGGAGCTCTCCTGCTTCGAGCGCGAGGGCGACGCTACGCCCTACCTGAAGGGCAAGTTTGTCATCACGAAGGTGGAGGAGACGAGCCCCGCGCAGGACGATGCCACCTTTAACGTGGATTTCGAGAACGACGGCGAGCCCGAGGTGTATCCCGGACAGGACGCTGCGACCGATCCCGGCCACGGCGGATAGTGAATAGGGAAACGATTCCATAACATAGCATTCGCTTTACTTTTTTGATTTGATTGTTTGGGCGGGAGCGGGTTTCCTGCTTCCGCCCTTTCTCATTAACGAACCAAGGACGAAGACCATGCCCAGATATATCGACGTGGATAGTGCTATCCACTTTAGCCGGCTTCGCTACGCCAGCGACCTCGACAAGGAAGAGGTGGCCCAGTTTATCGACGCTGCCGAGCAGACGCTGGCCGCCGACTTGCAGGTGAGCGACCTGAAAGAGCTGGAGACCGCTCCCGGTGCGCTGCCCGCTGACCTGAAGCAGGCGCTGCTGATTCTGACCGGTGACAACTACCGAGAGAGGGAGAGCGTGAGCGCGGCCCAGCTCTATAGGAGCCCGCACTACTGGCACCTGATCTACGCCCATGTGAACTACGAAGCCCATGATTAGAGCAGGACTACTGGACGAGGTGTGCGACGTGGTGCGCTACGAGAAGAGCACGGACAAGTTTGGCGCCGACACCGGAAGGTGGACGGTGGTGGCTGAGGGCGTGCCCTGCCAGGTGACGCACAAGAATAGCGGGTTCGGCGAGCTGAACGGCGAGGTGGTCTATCAGCATGTGACGACCTTCATCTTCCGCTATACTGACGCCCTGCGGGAGTATGACCGACTGCGCTGGGACGGCAAGACGTACCAGATAGAGGGTATCGACCGCAGCCGGCGTCGGCTGGGCGAAATGCCCGTGACGTGCAGCCTGATCGGGATGACCGACGAGCTGCCGTGATTTTTCAATTATAAATATTAGAAAAAAATAGATCAAGATGAGTGAAACTATAGTAAACATCCCGCGCAGCTCTCTGAGCGCCGGGTCTGCTATCTACTCCGTATTGAAGGACCTGCTCGGCGAGGGCCATGTGCGCCCCGTGGTGAGCGAGAACGAAGTGACGCTGCCGCTGGTGACGTTTCGCCGCATCGATGTGCGCTCGCTCGACGACAAGGGCCGCAGCGGCTACGACGAGGTGTGCTACGAGGTGGTGGTCTTTGCGAAGACCTACGGCGAGGGCGTGGAGACGATGGAGCGCGTGAGGAAGCAGCTCGTGGGCCGTATCGTCGCCAGCGAGGAGGAAGACGGCTTCGCCATGACCATGGACTGCGTGAAGGTGGTCGGCGGCGAGGAGAGCTGGAAGGATGGCGCCTTCGTGCAGACCATCCGCCTGTCGTATCATGTGGCGCTGGGGGTGGTGAAGCAGAAAATGGTCTATGAGTACACCTTGAGCGAAGCGAAGTGGGGCACGATCATTATCCCATTCAGTTGCGCGAAGCCCGACGGGCTGAAACTGTACGAGGCGCTCTCGGTTAACGAGAACGGGAAACTCGTCGCGAATGAAGTCGATCGCTTCGAGGCCAATACTCCATACATCGTAGGCGGAACCCCTGGGCAGTATAGACTGGAGGGGTATGCCGGTAAGCACGGCGAGAAATATACCAAGGGAATTTTGACGGGTGTGTATGTAGAGCAAGAGCCGCCTGTCGGTTCTTATGTTCTGCAGAACCAAGACGGGGCCGTACAGTTCTACCAACACATGGTCCAGGGCAATGGTGTGACGGTTGGCCCCAACCGCTGCTACATCGAGCCCCAGGAGGGCGCAGGAGGCTCTGCCAGTATGCCGGGCGGCGGTAGTTCGCAGCCGACTCCAGCGAAGCCGAAGCGCACGCTGACGGTCCGCTCGGCCAACGAGAGCCAGGGTAGCGTCTCGGGCGGCGGCACCTTCGACGAGGGCAGCACGCAGACCGTCCAGGCCACGCCGAAGACCGGCTTCGCCTTCGACAAGTGGAGCGACGGCAGCACGCAGAACCCGCGCACGGTGAAGCTGACCTCCGACCTCACGCTCACGGCCTCCTTCAAGACGGCCACCACGGGCGGCGAAGACCAGGGCGGCGGCGGAGAGCTGGGCGATTAGTGTGTGACATTTTAGAAAACTATGATTATGGAAAAGGGAAAGAATAAACAAGAGAAAGGCCTGGCAGAGCATTCCAAGGAAGGAGCCGCCGTGGGCCGTATCGAGGTCGAGGTCGGTGGTAGCGTTTACCCCGCTTACATGACCAACGGCGCGATGCTTCGTTTCAAGCAGCAGACGGGCCGTGATCTGACCGATAGCGATGGTGGATTCTGCGACACGTTCACGCTGCTGTGGTGTTGTGTGGCGAGCGCCTGCAAGCGCGAGGGCGTGGCCTTCGGGATGAGCCTGGAGGAGTTTGCCGACGCCACCGACCCTGCCGACATCGAAGGCTGGAGCGCCTCGATGTTTGGCGATGGCGGCGACGACGCGGATGCCGACGCTGGTAAAAAAAAATAAGCGTCGAGGATATGCTTGGCTACGGTATGGGGGTGTGCGGCTTGAGTTTTGAAGACTTCGGGCTGCTCACCCCCTCTGAGTTTCGGGCTATCAGCGAGGCCCGCCATCGCCACGACGACGACCGGGAGCGGGAGGCGTGGGAGCGTGCGCGTATCGTGGGCGTGATGAGCGTGAGCCCATGGAGCGGGAAGAGCGTGGATCCGAAGCGGGTGCTGCCGTTGCCATGGGACCAGCGGCAGGATGCGCGGCCCGAGCCGAGCGAGCAGAAGCCCGCGACGAAGGAGGAAGCGCAGCGCGCCTTCGAGGCCCTGATGAGACGTCGGAGAGAGGCCGAGGAAAGGAGGAAGAAGCATGGATGAGAAACAGAAAATCGGGCAGGCGTGGAACGACCTGCTCAAAACGTTTGACCAGCGCGAGATGAAGCGGACGCTGAAAGACGCTTATCGGCGGACGGGCAAGATGATCGCCGCCGTGGCGAAGCGCAGTGTGGAGGGCAGCGGCATCAATGACGCAGGAAAGCTGGCCAAGGGCGTGCGCGTGCGCGTCTATCCTCGTGGCGGCGGTTTCATGATCACCGTGAAGCCTCACGGCAAGAGCGGGTATATCAAGAACCGCCACGGGCTGGAGAAACCTGTGCTCATGTGGGCCGCGGAAGGTACAAAGCAACGCTATCCACGCGGATGGGCGAAGCGTTTTCTCGTGAACACGGGGGACGGCTTTCGCTGGGTTGGCAGGAACAGGGGCAAAATGCCCGCCTATCACTTCCTCGACGAAGCCGAGGCGCAAGGCCCGAAGATCGTGGAGGAGGAGATCGGGATGGCTATCGAGAACGCCACGATGAAGCGTGCGGCGAAGCTGGGGTGGCTATGAATATACTTTATTTATTATAATAGAATATGGCAAAGACTATTCCTTTTAATATCAAGATCCGCATCGACGGCAAGGACGTAGTGGTGAGCAGTCGGCGGGATGTGGAGAGATTAGGCGAGGCCCTGAACGCTTCGACGCAGCGGGCGAACCGTTTCAGAGATTCGATGATCAAATGGTCGGCTATCAGCTCGACCGTCGGTAACGTCTATAGCTCCCTGCAGAACCTGACCAACATCATGGGCGGGTATATCGCGAAGGCGAACGCTGCAACAGAGGCCCAGACGAAGCTGACGACGGTGATGCGGCAGCGCATGAGTGCGACGGCTGAGGACGTGGCATCGGTGAACGCGGCGGTGGCAGCTCAGACGAAGCTCGGCGTAGTGGGTGGTACGGTGCAGCGCAGCGGCCTCCAGCAGTTGGCCACCTTTGCCAGTCATAAGCGGACGCTGACGGCCCTGCTTCCCGCCATGAACAATCTGCTGACCCAGCAGAAGGGTCTGAACGCTACGAGCGAGGACGCCGTCGGCATCGCTAACCTATTGGGCAAGGCGCTGCAGGGTCAGACGGGCGCCCTGAGGCGTGTGGGCATCACCTTTAGCGAGACCCAGGAGAAGGCCCTGAAGGCCGGCAACGAGGGCGAGCGGGCCGCCATGCTCGCCGAGATCATCACGCAGAACGTCGGCAACATGAACGCCGAGCTGGCGAAGACGGACGCGGGAAAGGCGAAGCAGCTGGCGAATAGCTTTGGCGGGGTGATGGTGAATATCGGCAAGGCCCTCATGCCGTACCAGAGCATGATCGCCCAGTTTGGCCAACTGGGCATGGCCGTGACGGGCGTTGTGCAGTTTGGCACGGCGCTGGCTGGCTGTGGGCGCGCCGCCGCTGGCGCCGTCACGAAGCTGCTGAAATGGGGGCCCGTCTCTCAGGTGGTGCGCCAGGCCTCGGTGGGCATGGGCGCCGTGCTGGAGGTGCTCATCGGCAAGCTGCGCTGCGTGGAGGTGGGCGCTACGACGACGGCCACGGCCATTAGGACGCTGAAGGTGGCCTCGGTGGTGGGTCTGGCCCTCGCTGCCCTCTCGGCCATCATCTACGGCGTGTCGAAGACGCTGGAGCAGTCGAAGCAGGCGCTGAGCGCCGAGGCCGTGGCGAAGCAGACCAACAAGCAGCTGACCGAGCAGCTGACGGAGCGGCTGAAGGATTCGAAGGCCGCCGTGGCCGACAACATGGCGCAGCTCTATAAGGACATCGCCGTGACGAAGGACTGGAACGGGACGAAGGCTCAGGAGAAGAAGAAGGTGGAGGAGCTGAACAGTCGGTACGGCGAGACGATGGGCTACTTTAGCAGCGTCAGCGAATGGTACAAGGCGCTGACGGAGAACAGTCAGGCGTACTGCGACCAGCTGACGATCGAGGCCACCATGCGCGCCCTCGCTAATCAGGCGGCCACCAATAACATGAAACTGGACGACCTGGAGGAGAAGCGTAAGAAGGCCTCGACGGTCCGGCAGACGCTCGCCCAGCAGCATCCGTTCCTCTATGGTATGATGGTGGCCGAGGGCGCTAATCTCGACACGATGCACAAGGGAATCAGGGGCACGAGCGAGAGGGAGCGGATAGACGCTCAGATAAAGGCCGTGAAGGCTGACAATCTAAGGTTAAAGCAGCAGATGGCGGCGTATGCGAAGAAGGGCCAGGCGATCACGTTCAAGGTGAAGGGCAGCCCGGAGCCGCCTACTACTACGACGACTACTACGCACACGACGCCCACTACACCCACGACGCCCGCTCCGGCCGCGAACGACGTGGTGGACGAGCCCGAGATCACGGACGGCATCCTCTCCATCCGTCAGCTGGACGAGCTGGTGGAGAAACTCTACGCCGACCTGCTGGCGCTGCCTGATACGAAGGTGAAGGAGGCGCTGGACATCCAGGACGACATCGACACGCTGGAGGACTATCGGAAGAAGCTGGAGGCGCTCCAGCGGATGCGGTATGAGCGCAGCGGCGGCCTAAAGGCAGACATGGGGGCGAGCGGTACGATCGGCGGTAACGTGGCGGGGAACACGGCGCAGGTGGATCTGGCCGCGCTGGTGCGCCCCGTGCTTCCATCGGCGGAAGAGCTGGAGGCGAAGAAGAAGGAGCTGAAAGGCGTGAGCGGTTTCGACATCATCGCTAAAATCGACCTCAGAAACAACGAGGCCGAGGAGCTGCGGAGGCAGATGGAGACGGTGGCCGCGGCGGTGGATGCTGGCGAGATAGGCCGGGAGATGGGCGAGATGCTGGCCGACGGTATCAACAAGCAGCTGGCGGGGATCGGGAAGGTGCCGCTTCGATTCGGGAAAATCCTGAGGAACACGGACAGCGTGAAGGAGCGCATGGACAAGGCTGCGGACGCCATCAATCAGGTGGGGTCGGCGCTGCAGGGCATGGGTAGCGCCTTCGAGCTGCCTGAGCTCAACATCGCCGGCACCATCGCGCAGGCCATCGCCACTACGGCCATGGGCTTTGCGCAGGCGAGCGCGAACGAGGGCAAGAACGGCAACCTGTGGGAATGGGTGGCCGCCACGGCGGTCGGTATGGCGCAGCTGATGGCCATCATCAGCGCCGTGAAGGGCTCGACGGGGTACGCTACGGGCGGTATCGTCGGCGGCAACTCCTATACGGGCGACCGCATCCCCGTGAGGGTGAACTCGGGCGAGATGATTCTGAACCGCTGGCAGCAGAAGCGTCTGTGGGACGTGGCGAACGGACTGGGCGGCGTGCCTCAGGTCGGGAGCGTGCGTCCCGCGATCGGCGCTGGCAGCATCGCGCAGGCGACGGTGCATGTGAGCGTGAGCGGGCGGCTGGTGGGCCAGGGACGGCAGCTGGTGGCCGTGATCGGCAACGAGCGGAAGGCGAGAGGCAAGGCTGGCTGGCGCCTGCCGTGGGAGTAGGTGCTTGCTACTTCGACTTTTGCAAAACGAGAAAAGCCCCCGACACGCATGGACGCGTGCCGGGGGCTTCGGATTATAGAGAATATGAAAGATGTCCGGCTTAATTCCTCAACCTGCCAATGATGTAGAGCAGGATGACGAGGACGACGATGAGGACGAAGAAGGAGTAGCCGATATAGCCGAGGATGGATCTATCGAGCGGTCGCCGTTCGGTCTCTATGTGCTTCTTCTTTACTGCGGAAATCGTGTCGGTGTGGCTGATCAGACGGCAGGAGTCGGTGTCGATGGCGGTGGAGGTGGCCGCCCGGGTCTCCTTGTGGGAGGCGGTGGAGGCGGTGGCGCCGTCGTGGTAGCGGAAGCGGCGGGCGTTGACCCATACCTCTGTAAAGGTGGTATCGGCCTGCTGCCATGTGGCCCGTCGGTAGTGGGCCGCCGTGGTGTCGGCGGTGGTGGTCTGCTGGCGGGTGGTGTCGCGGCTGACAGTATGGGCCGTGGCCGTGTCGGTGCGGACGGCGGCGTGGGCCTGTGTGGCTATGGCGTCGGCCGTGGTGGTGGCTGTGGACCGCAACTCGTCGGAGGCGGTGCGTCTGGAGGCGCAGGCCATGACGGCGATGATGAGCGCCAGGATGGCTATGATGTGGAGCGGCTTATATGTCTGCATATTCTTTGATGGCGTTGAAACATGGGCAAACTTTTTGCCACTTTTCGGGCGAGTATTCTCCCCAGATGGAGCGGTGGCCGAGGATGAAGGCCTTGGGGTAGCGACTATGGATGTCGGCGAGGAGGGCGCGCAGCGCGCGCTTCTGCGCAGGCGTGCGGGTGTCCTCGATATGGGCGCTCCCTACGTCACGGGGA
>ENA-OROO01000785-OROO01000785.1-human-gut-metagenome-genome-assembly--contig:-NODE-785-length-18993-cov-3.588552_pt1 | contig 18993 bp, 19 predicted proteins | sample MGYA00242130_ERZ509052 | MGnify/ENA primary metagenome ERZ509052 (study PRJEB26280, sample SAMEA2338730) | human gut metagenome | biome: human gut; feature: human-associated habitat; material: faeces... | reverse complement strand
TGTTTATTAACCCCCTCGCCCTATGGGCACTCCCCCTATATCGTTTCACGACACAGGGGGAGAGTGTGATACCCTCGGTTTGTTGCTGTCGCAGTTTTTCTATCCCCTCTGTTTATTAACCCCTCCGTCCTATGGGCACTCCCCCTATATTTTGTGTTGCGCCACCCCGCAATGTTGCGGGGCACGGCAGGGTGAGGAGTGAGACATCTTTGTTCTATTGTTGTTTCGGCTTCTCCGTTACTACGTACCGTCTCTCCTATATTTTGCTTCGTGCCACGGGTGAGGAAGGGGTGAATGCCCTGTAATGCCACAGGACATGGGGGTGGTTGAGATGTATTCCGCTTTTGCCCCTTACACTGATTTTATAAGCGACACAGAGGAAGAGGGGTAAAAGAGGTATTTTTATTCGGCAGTCCGCCGAATTTGTTTTTGTATTCAATTTGTATTATTTTCGCCATATGTCATTACCTGTGTATTTTGCTCCATTGCAAGGTTATACCGATGTGGTTTATCGTAAGGCACATGCCGCTTTATTCGGTGGCATCGCCGCTTATTATACCCCTTTTGTGAGAATCGAGAAGGGAGATTTCCGACGGAAGGATTTACGAGATATAGACTTTGAAAACAACCGGGGTGTGCCGGTCGTTCCGCAGGCGATAGCCTCGGAGTCCGATGAACTGAGACGTATTGTGGATTGTATGGCTTCTCTTGGCTATACTCGGGTCGATATAAATTTAGGGTGTCCTTTCCCGATATTGGCTTATCGTCATAAGGGGTCGGGTATATTGCCGTTCCCTGACGAGGTAGAGCGATTGTTGCGGCCTTTGGAATCGTATGACTCTTTGGAATTTTCGGTGAAGATGAGATTGGGGTGGGAGGAGCCTTCGGAGGCATTGAGGCTATTACCTCTGCTTGAAAGTTTGCCTTTGCGGCAAATCACGCTTCATGCCCGACTGGGGAAACAGCAGTACAAGGGTTGTGTGGATATGGAATCTTTCGGTCGGTTTTACGATGCTTGTCCTATTCCGTTGGTTTATAACGGGGACTTGACCACGGTAGAGGAGATGGTTGCCGTGGAGCGGGAGTTTCCCCGGCTGTCGGGGCTTATGGTCGGCAGAGGATTATTGGCGAAACCGTGGCTGGCAGAGGAATATGGAAATGAAAATTTTTCGAGTGAGAACTTTTATCGCAGGGTGGCTTCGTTGCACGAGCGTGTTTTTACCGATTATAAAACTCTATTGCAAGGAGAACATCAGTTGTTGACTCGTATGATGTCGTTTTGGGAGTATCTTTTACCAGATATGGAGAAGCGATTGAGAAAGCGTTTATCAAAGTCCCGGAATGTAAAAGATTATACAGAGGCCGTAAACTTGCTCTTTTCTTCGTTGGAGGGAAAAAATTAAAACTGCCTTCGACCTATTTTACAGAAAAATTGTTATCTTTGAAACAAGTCCAAGATGGGATGCGGTTCGGCATAGCCAGATCGGAAATGAAATTTCCGTTTGTCTCTGCGCTCACCTTTCGCTATCTTTGACAAAAGTCACTAAAAATTGGAGCCCTATGGAAAAAGAGATCGTATTATATCGTACATTCGATTCTCCGGTCGAAGCGAATATCGTAAAAGATGTATTGGAGACAAACGGAGTTCCATGTTTTTTGTCCAACGAGATATTTTCGAGTGTCTTGCCTTTGACAAATTCGGAAGTGGGAGCCATCAGGCTGAATGTCTTTGCCGAAGACGTGGAGAAGGCCGATACTATTTTAAGTACGACACAACTTCCTGAATCGGAAAAGTAGCAGGGTCTGAGTAACCTGTTTCGTTTTTTCAATATCCATAAAAATCGAAACAGCTTTTATGCCGCTTGTTTTATCGGTTCCGAATTATTTCCGGATAGTTCGGACGAAAAGGTTTGTTTAATTTTGAATCCGGTAAAGGCGATGATCATAGACATTAACGGGCTTAGCAGATTGAAAAAGCAATAAGGCAGATAAGTGAGAGTGCTTACTCCGAGAACGGTCGCTTGTGTCATTCCGCAAGAGTTCCACGGAATCAATACCGATGTTACAGTGACCGAATCTTCCACGGTACGGCTGAGGAGCCGGCTTTCCAATCCTCTATTCTTATATAGTTCTTTGAAGAGGTTTCCGGTCAGTATGATGGACAGGTATTGGTCGGCCGTACAAGTGTTGAAAAAAAGTCCGGAGGCGACGGTGGAGCATACGGCACTTTTTGGTTTACGGACGAAACGGACGAAAACGTCGGTAATGCTACGGATCATACCGCTTGCCGACATGACACCTCCGAAACACATGGCGCATATAATGAGCCAAATGGTATCCATCATGCCTCGCATTCCCCGGGTGGCGACGAGCGCATCGATTTCGGGTTGTCCGGTCGATAAAGAGGTGCTACCGAATACGGAAGTCATCAAGGCTTTGAATCCGGTAGTGAAGTCTAGGGTTTCACCTTGTGCGATTTGCAGGAGAATATGAGGTTGGAAGATGAGTATGCATATTCCTGCAATGACCGAGGATATAAACAGTGTGATAATGGTGGGAAGTTTTATGAGTATAAGGATTCCTGTAATGACAGGAACGAGGAGAAGCCAGGGCGATAAATTGAATTTTTGCGCTAATGTATCGGCAAACAGGGCTGTTTGTTCGTGAGCGACATTTCCCTTTAAGAATCCGGCAATCGTAAAAATTATCAGCGTAATGATTATCGAGGGTACTGTCGTGACGAGCATATAGCGTATGTGAGTGAAAAGTTTCGTTCCGGTGGTGGACGAAGCGAGCACCGTCGTATCGGAGAGCGGAGAGATTTTATCACCGAAATAAGCCCCCGAAATGATAGCGCCGGCAATCCACCCAGCTTCGAATCCTTGTGCCTTTCCTATCCCGAGCAAGGCGACGCCGATGGTGGCGATGGTTGTCCAAGAGCTCCCGGTAATGACGGAAACGATGGCGCAGATGAGACAGCAAGATGCCAAGAATATCTGGGGTGTGAGCGTGTGTAACCCGTAATATATGAGCGTGGGAACTATGCCACTGAGCATCCATGTGCCGGAAATGGCTCCGATGAGTAGTAAGATGATGATGGCCGGTGTCACTTTCTTTATGTTTTTAGCCATGCCTTCTTCGAGGGAACTCCATTTATAATTGTATTTTATCATGGCTATGCCTACACATACGGACGAAGCGATCAGAAGCGATACTTGGCTTCCTCCTAAAAGTGCATCTCCACCGAAGATAGGGATAACCATAGCCAACAGTGCGACAAGAACGAACAATGGAATCAGTGAAATAACGGGAGTGGGTATTTTGCTTTTTTCGTCCATATTATTTTTCTTTTTATTCGAGCTTGCAAAGGTAATCATAATGCATATATATTACCTTTATTTTCTTCTATTTTTGAATAAATAAACAGTAATTATTGTATATATAAATATTTATTCATTTTAAAATAAAAACTGAATAGAGGATTCATGCTCTATCCGGTTTTTATGTATATGGAAAGGGAAGTGCTTTTCAGAAGTGTAACATGACTCCTGCCGAGAAACTGCGCATTTCAGGAGCATGGCTTTGTTGCATGATGTTGAAAGGGGAGAGTTTTACATAGAATCCAAAGGTTCCGTATCCACCCTGAGCCATGATGTCGAGATTGATGGGATTGACTTTTATGTTTTTATTGAAATGCTGTACTTTTTCGTTTCCTACAGTATATTTGGTTTTCATGCTGCTGTATGTCTTTATACCGATAACCGGGCCAAGCGAAAAGAAAAGCGGACCATGCAAAAAGGTTCTTGTTTGCCATTCGATCAATAGGGGAATTGTCAAATCCACAGTTTTCAGTCGAGAGAAATCGAGGTGGGCGTCTTCTGGGCAAGGAACTATTTTTATTTGCCCATTTTGCTTGGTGAAGTAGCGGTTATCGTTCATGACGTAGTTTCTCCAATCGAGACCGATACCGGTAATAAATCCCCAATTATCCCTATGTATGGGGGTAAAAATGGTAACGAAATTCCAAAATATTTCGAAAGAACCGGAGAAATCGAGAGAAATACCCGTGGGGGAGTCTAAAAATTTCATGCCTCTACCCATGGCATTACAGAATCCGAAACCTATGCCCGACCAATGCGGATCGAAACGCTTACGTTTATCTTTCTTTTTCCCGGAAATTAGATCTGAAAAGGGAAACGATACGGATTCGGAAAGTTCCCAAGAGGTTTGTTTTTTCCCGTCAATATGGCGTGATTCATAATATTTGTTGTATTTGTTCCCGTTTTCGTAGACGGTTACCGAAACGATTTCGGAGGAATCTTTGATGAGGATTTCCTTTTGGTTGAATATTACAGTTGTGTCACGTTCTGTCGAGAATGACGGCATGATTGAAAAGATGGCGAGTAGGAGTAAGATAGGATTTTTCATATTCATGTTTTTTTATTGTTTCTTGTTGATAAATAGATTTATGAGTTTGTCGAGCTGAGTTTGTCCCTCTAAGTAGATAAGTGTCGCATCGTGCGGTGACGTTTTACGGAACAGAATAAATCGGTTTTCTCCATCGGGGACGGCAGGTGGTAACTGGTAATATCCGGCAATGGTATTATTCCCCGATTTTACGGTTTCGCTGTTTTCGGCTTTCCGGCTGTCGGTAGAAACCGCAGCTTCGAATAACGTTACATCGTCAGGACGGTCCGTGATGGAAATACTATGGAATAGCGATAGGCCGTAAGGGTGTAACGTTTTCCCTTTCAAGAGAACGACTATGGCTTGTTCGTCTTTGTCGTATTTCCCTGAAAATAGGGGAGCGATAGCTAGTCCTTTTTGGGCGTGACAAATATTGCCGATCCAAAGGAAAATACAGGATATGAATATTTTATAAAACATTTTCATAGCAGATGAGTTTATTGTAAATTTTCGAGAGGCCTGAATATGGAACTCAGTTCTTTCTCCACGGTAATGTCGGTTGGGTCGAACTGGGATACGGTGTGTTTCATTTGTTCGATAACGGTTTCTGTATCGGTGTATTTTTTCCCGTATATATAGGTGACACAAATGTCTCTTGGAGAGTGAAAATAGAGGATATTTATACTCAGAATAATGGCTATACAAGCAGCGATACGAGCAATCATTTTTAGCGCCACCCGTTGCCTGCTTTGTATTTTCCCCTTTATGCTGTTGCCTATTAGCGAGTATGAAAGTACGGCTCGTATTTCGTCGTAACGTTTATTTTGAGACTCTGAGAATACAAATCGAGATAGTTCTTTCTCTTCATCGATAGTAGTGTTTCCACTGTAATAGCGTTCGATGAGCCTATCCCAATAGTCGGAATTTCGTTTGCCGTGTTTTATGTTTTTATCGGTCATAGGCGTTTAGTTTTTTATATTGTTCTCTAATAGTTTTTCTCGCTCTTGATAAATTCATTCGGATTGTTGCCGGTTGCATATTCAATCGGTTGGCAATGTCTTCTATTTCGAGACCTTGATAGTCTCGTAATTCGAGAATTTTTCTTTGATTCTCGGTTAGTCTTTTTTCGATGAGTAGTTTTACCGTTTGGAATCTTTCCAATAGATTTTCTTTTTCACTGTTATCTTCATCGCATTCGTTATTGGTTTCGATGTCCAACTCGGGGAATCGAGCTTTCTTTCTAATTTGGTCTATACAAATGTTACGAGTTGTAGTGACTGTCAGAGCCGCTGCTTCTTTTTCGCTTTTAATTTTATTTCGTATAGGCCATAGCCTGCAAAAAGCTTCCTGTATAGCGTCGGAGGCATCGTCTTCATTTTGAAGAATATGACGAGACATCGATAACAGGTTGTCGCGCAGACGTGTGAATGCCGATAACAACGGTTCTTGATTCATTATTTAAATAATGTATTTTCTTTTTTGATTCTGTAAAAATAACGAACCAAGTGCCGTTTTGTAACAAGGAAAAAGAAAAATATTTAATGATAAAAAGGAAAAATTTATTCTTGTGGGGTTTGTGGGGATAGCTGGTGGAGTTTATAGAATTCAGAAATTGAATCGAAGTCCGGCTTGCAGATTGATGTTAAAGGGTTTTTCTTTACGAATGGTCGAAATGTCCGATCCATCGTCGAAGTAATAGACAATACCAGGCTCGGCATAGAGGCTTATATGCGATGCCAGTTTGAAAGATATTCCGGCTGATGCCAATACGGACCACTGCAATTGGTTTATGTGCAGAGTCTCGTCGTTGGAAAATGGCGGACGATTGTTCATTTCGTATTGTGCGGAGAGTTCTCCGTGAACACATTTTTCCAACATTCCGCCTCCCGATAGGTAGAGATTGAAATAGCGCTTTTTTAAGAAATTCCAGTTTAGTTTTAACGGTATTCCCAAATAGTGTAGTTGCTGGTTTTGTGTATAGTATGCAGCTCCTCCGGCAGTCAAGTCGGACGAAAGATAGGTATATACAAGTCCCGTTTCTAATGCCAGTCGATTGTTCAGTTCTTTCTGGACTGTAATTCCAACCGATACGGGAAAGTGGTGTTTAATGTCTGTTTTGGGTTGGCTATTGATATTTTGCAGCATGATATGTTGGTAGGGTGTTGTTACCGGCCCTTCGGAGTTCGAAAGATTTTTTTCGGAAGGGAGACTTGCCATTTCGGCAGAGGCATAAGGGGCTAAATTGCTGAATCCATTTCGATTGTCGGCTGACGCGATTAGGTTATTCCCCAGAGATACGCCCAAAGACCAAGTGCTTTTGGTTTTGGGTTGTGTATGCGTATGTATGGTTGTCGTGCTGGTATTCTCATTTCTCGATGGAAACAAGCTAGTCTGTGCGTTATTTCGTTTTTTCCCCGGAGTTGATTTTTCCGGTTCGGAAGATTCCCGTTGTTCGATGTGTCGCGATTCGTTTATTTGAGATGGCGTATGGTTTTCCACATCGGTACAGTCTGGTGTTTGCGGTGCTCGTATCGGTTTATAAGATTGGGCTATTATATCGAGTGGTTCCTGTTTTATCGAGGGTACAGTATTTTGCATTCGAGATACTTCCATTTGCTCCGAGCCGGATATTTTTGTTTGAAGCGGGAGATTGTTTAAGTCGGTAGTCGGACGGAGGAATTGTAACCCGATAAAAGTACATAACAAAAGTGTAATACAAGCGGCTGCCCACCAAATGGTTCTTTTCCGAAAGGGGATACGACGTGGAGCGAGCTCTTTGGAAAGTTCTTCCCAAACTTCTGGCGGAGGAGTAACCGAATATTCATCGAGCTGCTCTTTCCAGCTGTCTGTCCAATTTTTAGTTTTATCCGTTTTCATATTGTGCCCAATATTGTTTAACTCGATTCATCAATATCGTTCGTGCCCGATGTAATTGTGATGAGGAGCTTTTTTCGTTTATATGAAGCAGGTTTGCGATTTCTTTATGTGATTTGTTCTCGAATGTGAACAGATTGAATACCGTGCGGTATCCGTCCGGTAATTCCGAAATGAATCGAAGAAGCGTTTCCTGAGGAATGTTTTTTACGACTTTGTCGTCGTCTTCATATTCCGGGTCGGCTATTTCGGGAGCGGTTTCGATGTCGAGCTCGATATGTTGTGTTTGCTTGCGAATCGCTTCTAATGCTGTATTTACCATAATACGGCTCAACCATGCTTTTAATGAGCCTTCGCCTCGGTAGAAAAATTTATCCAAAGAGGTAAAGGCTTTAAGGAACCCGTCATGTAAAAGATCTTTGGCGAAATCTCTGTTCCCGGAGTAACGGATACAAAGTGCGAACATTTCACCGGCATAGCGTTGATACAGCTCGTTCTGTGCCGTCATATCTTTCCGCTTGCAACACTCTACCAGCTCTGCTTCGTTCATTTTTTGATGATTCCTGTTATTTATTAAATGCAACGATGTAAAAATACTGCATGACAGGTGATGGAAAAATTGTTTTTAACTCTTTAACAAAATTCGGTGCAGTATTTTTGAATGGTTTACGTTTACCTCATAAAAGTGGATAAATTAAAAAACAGACGAATATGAAAATGAAAAAGTTTTTATTGGTAGGATTATTAGGTGTTGTGACATTGTGCGGGCTGTCGTCTTGTGACGATGATGACGATGGCGGATACGTTCCGTTTTCCTATGCGGTGGGCGATATGGTCGTAAAAGACGGGAGTGAGCCATATATCCAGTTGGATAGTAAGCAAACACTTTTCCCGTCGAATGGCAGTCGTTTGCCTAATTATTTGTTGAAAGACGGAAAACGGGTAATCGTGAACTTCTCTTTTCTCGAAGGACAGCGGGAGGGATATGATTATTATATTCTTATCAATGATATAGATTCTGTGTTGGTTAAGAATGTTATTCCCATCACTCCTGAAACGACCGATAGTATCGGTAACGATCCTGTGAATGTGTTGGATATGTGGACGAGCGATAAGTATCTGACGGTTCAGTTTGAAATGCGAGGTCTTGGTCGCGAGAAACACATGATTAATTTGGTTAGGAATTATTCTTTATCTCCTAATCCCGATGGAGACGGTTATTTACAATTGGAGTTGCGTCATAATCGTTTGAATGATCCTGAGATAGACCATATTTTATGGGGGGTGGCTTCGTTTAGATTGGAGGATTTGAAACTGGAAAATCCCGATTTGAAAGGGTTGAAAATAAAAGTGCGTAGTCCTTATGGAACGGAAGTTCGTACTTGTGATTTCGAGAAGGAGGATTCAGGAGAGGATGCAATTTCTGGAACTCAGGAGAAGAGTGTTTCTACTTATGTCCGATAGAAATTGATAGTTAAGTAAATAGGTGTTGATTGCCGGGAGCAGAATGGATATTTTGCTTCCGGTTTTTTTATTGTGAAATAAAGGCTTATAAGTTTTTTGGATAGGTACAAAAAAAATTGATTGTCTCACGACAACCAATCTTTGTTAACCTTAAATCTAATACCATGAAAAACACATTGCAAATATAGGGGTAAATATGTTCTCAAACATAATATTTAGACAATAATTTTCTTGGATTTAATTTGTTTTAACTAATGTAAATCGATTTAGTCGTAAATGTATACGGTCTTTAACATTTTTGGCGAGACTGTAAACAAATATTCGCTGTTCCCGGATATTTCCTTATATTAGAATGAGATAGGAATAATTCAAAAAGGGGAAAAGGATTCGTTTGTTTTATCCTTTTCACATCTTTCGTTTGTGGTGTCAGACGAGTTTGTTAAAGATGGACTGTATTCGGTATATCCAAATAAATTTGTTTCTGCACTTGGTTTACATTATCTTTGTCATAACGAAGATAGGATGTGGTTCGATATAGCTAATTCGGAAATGAGATTCCCGTTTGCCTCTGCGCTCACCTTTCATTATCTTTGTCTATTGTTGTACGAGTGGTAAGAATTAAAATAGGTATTAGATTTAGTACCCGATTAAATGAAAAATAAATGAAGGTTGCCGATTTGATAAAGAATAGCGGGAGTACAGGATTTTCATTTGAAATATTGCCTCCATTAAAGGGTAGCAGTATCGAGAAATCTTTTAAAGCGATAGACACGCTACGGGAATTTGCGCCGTTATATATTAATATAACCACACATCGCAGTGAATTGGTTTATAAGGATACCCCCGATGGGTTGTTTCGCCGGGTCTCGGAACGTAGTCGTCCCGGTACAGTAGCGGTAGCGGCAGCTATAAAAAATAAATATCAGATACCCACTGTTCCTCATCTCATATGCAGTGGCTTTACAGCTCTCGAAACAGAATATGCATTAATAGATTTGAATTTTTTGGGGATATGCGATTTGCTTATTTTGAGAGGTGATAAGGCTAAGCATGAGAATCGATTTATCGCTGCTTCCGGTGGATATGAACATGCTATTGAATTGGAGCAGCAGGTGAATCGTTTTAATGAGGGTTATTTCATAGATGGCACTCGAATGGATTTGGTCAGTACAAGGCAATTTTCATACGGAGTGGCGGGTTATCCCGAGAAACATGACGAATCTCCTAATCCCGACGAGGATATGAAATGGTTGAAGGCAAAGGTGGATGCAGGAGCCGACTATATAGTTACCCAGATGTTTTTCGATAACGAAAAGTTTTTCTCGTTTGTAGACCGTTGTCGGGCAGCAGGGATTACCGTACCCATTGTCCCGGGATTGAAACCTATCTCGAAGGCTTCGCAATTGACATTGTTACCTCGTGTATTTCACGTAGATATACCCGATATGCTGGTTCGGGAGATTGTTAAGTGTAAAGACGATTCGCAGGTTAAGCAGGTAGGGATAGATTGGTGTACAGCTCAATCGCTCGAATTGAAAGCGAAGGGAGTACCTAGTATTCACTATTATTCGCTTATGGCGGTCGATAGTGTTTATCAAGTGGCGAAGTTGGTTTATTAACGGAGGGATCGTGCGATGTTTTTTAAAGACGTTATCGGACAGGAGGAGGTAAAGCGAAGACTTTTACGTTCGGTTGACAATGATCATGTGGCTCATGCCCAGTTGCTTTGTGGACCGGAGGGTGTCGGTAAATTTGCTATGGCTATGGCTTATGCCCGGTATATACATTGCACGAATCGTCAGAATGGGGATGCTTGCGGTGTATGTCCGTCTTGCCGGCAACATACGGCTTTGACTCACCCGGATTTGCATTTTGTATTCCCGATGGTCAAAGTGGATAAGAAGAAACGGATATGTGACGATTATTTGCCCGAATGGACCGAGTTTTTGAAGGAGAATACCTATTTCGGGATCGATTCATGGTTGAGGTATATTAATGCCGATAACAAGCAGGCCGTAATTTATGGAGAAGAGAGTGAAAGTATTTTGCGGAAGATGTCTTTAAAGAGTTATGAATCTCCGTATAAAATAATGATTATATGGCTGCCGGAACGCATGAACGACACTTGCTCCAATAAATTGCTGAAATTGCTGGAAGAGCCTTATCCCGGTAGTGTGTTTTTGTTAGTCAGCAATAATCCCGATAGAGTGCTGGGGACTATACGTTCGCGTTCGCAGCTTATCGAGATTCGCTCTTTGTCCACGTCGGTTATAGCCGAGGCGTTGCAACGCCGGTATGGGATAACGGAGCAGGATGCTATTTCGGTGGCCCATGTCGCAGAGGGTAATTATTTGAAGGCTTGTGAGGCTCTTCAATTGAATGAGGAGAATAAGTTGTTTTTCGATTATTTTGTACAGGTCATGCGTTTGGCCTATGCTCGGAAAATAAAGGACTTGAAGATATGGAGCGAAGAAGTGGCCGATTTGGGGCGCGAGCGTTTGCGCCGATTTCTTTCCTATGCCCAACGAATGATACGTGAGAATTACATCTATAATTTGCATGTTCCTGCATTAACCTATATGAATCGGGAAGAGGCTCAATTTTCTTCGCGTTTCGCTCCGTTTATTCATGAACGTAATGTACAGGCTATCATGAAACATTTGAGCGATGCCGAAAATGATGTCGGGCAGAATGCTAATGCCAAGATTGTTCTTTTCGATCTATCTATAAAACTTATTATGCTGTTGAAAAGCTGATGAGGAGTCGTGATGTGAAATGAATGTAGAAGAATTTAGGGAATATTGTCTTTCGTTGAAGGGTGTGGAAGAGAAGATGCCTTTCGTGAATGTTGCCGACCGATATAGCCGTGATGTTTTGTGTTTCTATGTGGGCGATAAATGGTTTTGTTTTGTGAATGTCGAGGTGTTCGATTTTTGTTGTATTAAATGCGACCCGGTGGAATCGGGCGAATTACAGGCTCGTTATATGGGAGTAAAGCCGGGGTGGCATATGAATAAAAGACATTGGATTAGCGTTTACTTTAATCGAGATGTTTCGGACGAGATGGTCAGGACGTTGGTGAAGAAATCTTATGATATGGTTGTCAAGCGTTTGAATCGTAAGGAGCGGGAAAGACTATTATAGAGAGATATGTCTATTTTTTTGAAAAAACAGGTCTTTTTCTATTGAAAAAATATTATCTTTGCCGTCCCGGATAGAAAACCCCGGGAAACTACCACTGGGGCTGACCGGTTTTGACAGCGGGTAGAAGTGGTGGGTAAGCATGCAGAGCGTTGTTGCCCCGCTCTATAATATCAGACAACAAAAATTTAACTGGCGAAAATAACTACGCTCTTGCTGCTTAATCGAAGTATAGTAGATTAGCTTAATCTCCGTAACAGTTGTGGAGACAAGACATCACCCGGTTGCTGTTGTTCCGAAGCGTTCCGAAACGGTGGTGCAATAATATCGGAAATAGTCAGAGGCAAGTTTCGAGCTGATGATGAAAATTTAGAAACTAAGGTGCAGATTGGTGGCTTCGGTCTTGTCTGTACCCGACAATCAAAGCGAAGATAAGCATGTAGAAAGCTCATTAGTTCCTCGTTTGGACGAGGGTTCGAATCCCTCCAGCTCCACGATAAGCATTAAGAGACAGTGAATGCTGACGGATAGTACTGAATTGAAAAGGTTCTGTCCGTTTGTTGTATCTGTTGAGTGTCTTTAAAGTCTTTCTTTCATATCGTTGTTGAGAAGTCTATTTTTAATATTGTGAAAAATAAAAGAGCGATGGCTGGTAAAAAGGCAAACAAAAAACAGGTGCATCCACATCTTTCGGGAGTACAAAAAGCCGTAGTGTCTTTTGCCAATATGTTTGAGAAAAACCGTCGTATAAATCGAGAGGCGCAACGAGTCATTAAAAGAAAAACACCTCAAAAAGTCAGGACTATACTTTATGGAAAAAGAGGTAGGAGGATTGAAGAGCGTTTCTTCTGTGTTGTCTGTGGAAATTCTTATGGAGAGGGGTGGAGATATAAATTGGAGGAGGATACCTATTTGTATTTGTGTTCTCGGTGTAAAGAGGTCGTTCGGCCACAGTTGACGGTAAAAGCCATATATTCATCGAATTTCGAAGTTCAAAGAAAAAAGCATTGAGGTTAGTTATTGTAGTGGATAGCCGATAAGTTTACTATAAAAAAAGAATCCATATATGTATATGGATTCTTTTTTACATTATCCCAATTCTTATTTCACTCGTTCATAATAGGGGAGACGATCGAGGGGGACATCTATCTCTATTTTTTTCGGCCCCTTGAATGTTTTTCCTTGATCGTCGCGCCATGTGCCTTTGGGAAGATTAACGGTACGATGAGTGCCTTCGGTAATCATGGGGGCTATCATATATTTGTCACCGAGCATGAACTGATCTTTGCATTCGGTGAATCCGCTATGTGGAAAACTGTATTCCATGTGGCGCAAGATAGGCTCTCCGGTCTCGGCAGCATGACGGGCACATTCATAAATGTAGTCGCCCATCGTGTGATGTAGCTGTGCGTATCGTGCACAGATTTCCATATTCTCACGATTGAGGATTCGCCACGGGGCAACTGAAAATTGCATCATGGGCATGAGGGCATGGACTTGGCATGATCGTACAATGAGTTCTTGGTTAAATTCGTCTTCTTTAATATCGAGAAAAGAGGAAAATTGCCCACCTCCGATCATATCGGGACAGGCATAGGGATAACCGAGCATACCGCAAATTGCCATGTTGGGTATAAGCATGGATACGGCATACCACGAATAGTCTTTGTCTCCTATGCGTTGCACTAATGGTAGGCCTCCGGTTTTCCAAGCGGCTCGAAATTCATTGAAAGGGTAGGAAAGTCCCAGTTCGGCCCATCGTTGGGAGAAAATGTTTTGGTCGGCATTCTTGTCGTAGTAGTCGTACTCTCCGTTAGCCAAGATGGCTATATCACCTGCGTCGAATTTGAACCCGTCGATCCCGTATTTTCCCATACATTCGTTTAGGGTTTGTTTTAGTGATTCGACAGCTGCCGGATTGGTCATGTCGTAGCATGCACTATATCCGTTCCACCAATTTACAACGGCAGGTGTGCCATTTTTGTTTTTCAGGAGAAATCCTTTGTCTGCCAAATCTCTGAACTCGGGAGAATCGGCCGATACAAAGGGTGAAATCCAAAGCATGACTTTGAATCCGAGCCGGTGCAATTCGTCTGTCATGGCACGGGCATCGGGGAATTTTTCTGCTTTAAATTCGAAGTTCCCATAATAGCGTTGCCAGTTGTCATCGATCATCAAGATTCCTTTGGGGAATCCGTTTTCGATGATGTTATGAGCGTAGTTCAGAATGTCTTCTTGATTTTGATTATACATGAGTTCTATCCATGTATTGTATTGTGGTTCTTTAAAAAAGAGTGCTGGCGGAGTTTTTCCGTTTGCCGGGAAATGTGTTTTTGAGGCATGAAGATAGGCATCGCGAAGGTTTTTCCCAGCGGTTGTCACTTGTGGGGATTCATAATCTGATTCGATAACGAGTGTGTCGTTTACCAAGCGGAAACGGAAAGGTTCGTCACTCCATACATAACGTCCTTGCGAAGATAGGAGCAGGGGAGAGGTTTCGTTATTAAAATTGACTTTTGCCAAATCATAGAGGGGGGTATTCGATGCAAAGGGCATTTCGTTACCTATTCCTACGAAGCAGCCCCACCATTTTTCATTATTGATGGGTGCAATGTGTTTGGTGTATGGTTGGGCTTGTAGAAGAAAAAATGAACCCAGAAGGAAAGTGAGTAATGATATTTTTTTCATGATAAAATATATTAATGTGTGCACGAATCTACAAAATTTTCATGAATCGGCAAAAGACTTTATTTCTACTCTTTATGTTTGAGGTAGGGGAGATATGGGTAGGAATAATGTCGTGGTATAAAGCGAAGTCGTGAAATATTCTTTTTAGTTTTGTTTTGTTCATTTCTTTGGTTAAAAAACAAGAGAGGTAATGCATGATTTGCAGCATCACCTCTCTTTATGTGGTTTATTTCTCTTATAGATTTTTATTTCTTGATAAATTTCATGGCTTTGTCTGTATTACCCATCGTTATTTTAACGATATAACAACCTTTCGCCAAATCGGCTATATTTACAGGGGCTTCTTCTGTAACTTTAACCAATTTGCCAGTCAAATCATATATGGCAATGGTAGCATTTTCGTCGATACCGCTTACATAAAGTATTCCGGTTTGGTAGTAGAGTGATATAGACTTTATGCTTTCTTTGTCTATGCCTACAATCGTTCCGAATGTTATGTTATAAGTATGGTTGCTGTCTATGGCTCCTATTTCGTAAATATTGTTACTAATTTGGTCTAACAGCGATTCTCCATTGGAAGAAGTGAAAGTTTCTATCTTATAATTTTCTTCGGGGATAAAAGTTAGTTTGACAAATGTGTTGTTTAGAATTTCGGAACCACTGGCATATACATTACTTTCGTCGTCGGAGATGGTGACAGAACCATTTCCGGTAATATTGCAAGTAACTCTCCATGTCGGTATTTTCGAGAACACAGCACATATTGTCATATTATCGGAAATTGCGTTTACTGTATATATGTTTTCTGCAAGTTCGTCTATCTTTTCTTCTTCGTTCACGAGGAATGACGTTAATTCATATCCTTCGTTTACGGTTACTTTGAAAGTTAGCTTTGATCCTCGTATAATTTCGGAACCGAATGCGGTCGCTTCTTCGGCATCATTAACGAACATTTCGACGTTACCACCGGTTGCGGTTGTATTGGTTACGATTACTTTATTGGAGAATACCACTGTTACTTCTGTGTCGTCTTCGATGACAAAAGTCGTTCCGCTATTTACTTCGCCATTTACCAATACTTGCGATAATACATATCCTTCTTCCGGTTCGGCTATGACTGTCAATGCGCTGAACTGGTCTACCTCTCCACTTGTTACTTCTTCATTTTTAGCATTAACTACTTTGAATGTTCCCCCTTCGGTGGGTTGAGTGATGGTGAGATTATTGGTCGGGAATGTATGACCGGCTACGATTTGTACTTGAATAAAGTCGCAAGTATAAACTTCTGCGCCCCAGTGGGGAGCACCAGTATGTACCTCGGTTGTACCTTCTACTACACCGGCGGGACAGCTACCGAATGTTCCTTTGTTTTCCAATTCGGCTTCCGAATCATTTTCGATTTTGTAATAGGCCACTAATTCTTCGGGCATATTCTCCTGGTCGTAACCGCCGCGAATGGATTCTTTTACTTCTTTTTCGGTCAATGTTTTGGACCATACCTGAACTTCGTCTACATAGCAGGAGAATCCACCGTTCCCCACGAAGAATACACACTCGTCTTGTAATAGACCTATACCATGCCCTTCTCGTTCTCCACCTTCTACAATTGTTCCTAAATCGCCGGTTCCTAATAATTTTCCGTTTTTGTATAGTTTGATTTCTTTATTGGAATCATCGACTGTCACGGTAATAAATGCCCATTCATCAGCGGTCAAGGTTGCTTCGGTCGTTACATCGGCTATTCCCGGACAGTTACCTTTGTCTTCCCATGCACGGGCTTTCAATTTTAGGACTCCGTTTTCGAGTACAACACCAAATGTTCCTACGGCTCCATAGTAAGGTGCTTGTCCGTGTCCCATTACTTGCCCATTTGTGCTGACTGTTTTCACCCAAGCGGACATTGTGAAATTACGGGCACGATGGTCTGAACCTGTTATATTACCGTTATTCCATGAATTATTCTCTCCGTTTATGTGTTCGCCTAATACTTTATCATCAAAACGGAATTGGTATTTATTATTACCACTTATTGCAGGGACTAGTACGGCTTTGGGGCCTTCGATTTGGAATGAGACTGTGACAGTCGTATTTTCGTTCACCGTGTAATTATCTCCGTTGGTGAAATCGGATCCGTTTACTTGGAGGGAGAGAATTTCATAACCGGGATCGGCAGTAGCCGTAATTGTCAATACCGTGCCTTCTTTTATACCAGTATTCTCTCCTGTGGTAAGAGGCTCGGAACCGTTCATTACGCTTAGTTGTCCATTTTCTACCAGAGTCGGTAGCGTAACCGTGTAATAAGTAATATCGGTCAAGTTGACAATGATAGTCGTGTTTTCTGTTACCGTGAAAATGTATGATCCGTTTTCTTCTGCTTCGGCTGGTTGCTCGTTAATCAGTACGGATTCTATCTTCTTGTTTTCTGGCAATGAATTGAATGTTATGGTTAATTCTGTGCCAGAGGCTATCGATTCTAAGTTCTCGATAACTTCTTCTCCTGCTGTAATTTGATAATCTACTCCTTCGTCGACGGTAATTGTTACTTTATGCATAACGATTTCGACAAATGAAACAGTAATAGTTGCATCTTCCGTTACAGTATATGTCCCACCGTTTTCAATCGGTTGTCCGTTGATATTCAAGGATTCCAAACGATAATTATCGGCCGGTGTCGCCGTTATGGTTAAAGTAGTCCCCGATGTTACGGTATTTTCTCCTGCCGAAAGAGGGCTTTCGCCGTTCATTACGCTTAAAGTGCCATTAGTTATTTCAGTGGGTAGTGTTACTGTGTAGTTACTAGGAGTTGGTCTTCCTTTGGTAAGAGAGGGAACGGCTTCTGTATAGTTGGTGATACTGATATATCCACCATCACTGTTTGTTTGTCCTCCGGTGAGATTATAGAATGTAGCCTTTGTATTTACTTGGTCAGATTCGGTTACTTTGTTGGTAAAAGAACTGCCTTCTTCAATTGTATTGAAGTCATACCAAACCGTCAGTCCCGATATATTTTGGGGGTTGCTGTAAGCTTGCTTGACATCATTTGAGTTTAATGCTCGGTCGAAAAATTGGAATTCGTCACAGAATCCGGAAAATCCAGCGCCCCCTACAAAGAAAATACAAGGGTCGTCTCCGAAAAGTTCTAACTGTTGAGTATTGTTTTTCGTGGCTACGAGAGTACCATCTTTATATACACTTACCGAAAAGTCGCTGTTGTCATAGACAAGTGTAAGATAAGTCCATGTATCCAGATCTACCGAGGTTTCTAAAACCGAAGTTACTTTGTTGCTTGCACCTGATATGATTTTAAGAACACCTGTTTCGGTAGTAGCTAAAACTAAACTACCGTTGTAATTCATATGTACTCTAGGACCGTGTCCCATGATTACATTTCCTTTACTGCCCGAATTGTTTGTATATTGGTCCATATTTATCCATGCAGATATAGTAAAGGATTTTCCGGACCGGTCTGTTTCACCTCCATTTCTGTCTCCTAAGATTGTTTCGGGGATTTCCAAACGGTAACCCGATGTAGGAGAACTAAAAGAGAGCTGAGGAATAGTGATCGCTTTGTTCTCTTCGGCATAGCTATTAAGAAAAGGCAGAAGAGTAAACAATAAAGTGAATAACATGTAGTGTTTTTTCATGATAAACAAATATTTAATTAAACAAAAAGTAATTCTGAAAATTGAATGATATGTTTTTATTTTTTCATGATATGTATATACATATTTTTGAGCATTTTTTATGCGCTATATAATATTAACCTTAAATCGAGGGTTATCCCTAGTGAAAAAGTGAATTTTTTTATTTTTTTTGAGAAAGTAGAAAATGAATACGATAAGAATCGTGCAGGTGAGATGTTCTTAGGAGCTTTTTTATCGTGTTAAGAGAACTATTATAGACCGATTGGCGATTGTTTGGCCATGTTACTCCCCCTCTCCCCCCTGTGTTTTGCTGCGCAAAATATAGGGGCGGTTTCCTCTGGACGGAGGGGTAGAAAATACAGGGGGAGGTGATAAGAGCTTGGTCATCTCTCCCTGTGCTCATCGCAGATGAGATAGGGAGAGTGCCCGATAGTGTTATGGGGCACGACAAGGGAGGAGTTCTAAAATATCTCCGATAATGAAAACTGAAATATCCCGTAGTATTACGGAGAACAGTGTTCGCAATAGGGGAGAGAATATACATGAACGATCCCCGTTAATTAACGACTGAGCCGTTAAAATACTTTTGGGAAGAAGAAAAATAAAAACGGAGTATCCAGTGAGGGATACTCCGTTTCAATATGCTGTCTAAAATATTTATTCAGCACTTTCGGATGCAGGAGCTTCTGCAACGGCATTAGCTTCTTCTTCGGCTTTCTGAGACTTTCGTCCCACTTCCTTCAGCATAAGCTTATATCCTTTACCGAGAGTAACC
>ENA-OROO01000779-OROO01000779.1-human-gut-metagenome-genome-assembly--contig:-NODE-779-length-19070-cov-2.104917_pt1 | contig 19070 bp, 12 predicted proteins | sample MGYA00242130_ERZ509052 | MGnify/ENA primary metagenome ERZ509052 (study PRJEB26280, sample SAMEA2338730) | human gut metagenome | biome: human gut; feature: human-associated habitat; material: faeces... | reverse complement strand
GATATTATGTAGAGAGGATTCCGTTTGTTGGCTTTTCGCATATATCTATTGATGAAGAATTATTAATCATACAAGTGATACACTATGAATAAAAATGTAAAAAGATGTGCGCTGGTTGCTGGTGCATTTGCCATGGCTTCTATGGGAAATGTGTATCAGGTGCAGGCTTCTGAACTTCACGCATCGGAAGTGGTGCAGCAAGCGAAAAGGCAGATCAAAGGAAAAGTAGTTGATGCTGCCGGTGAAACTGTGATTGGAGCGAATGTTCTGGAAAAAGGAACAACTAATGGGGTAATTACGGATATTGATGGTAATTTTGTGCTAAGCGTTTCATCTGGGGCTACACTGGAGATTTCTTATATAGGTTATGTCACGCAAACTATAAAAGTCACGAACCAGACTTCTTTGCATATTGTATTGAAGGAAGATTCCGAGACTTTGGATGAAGTGGTGGTAGTGGGTTATGGAACCATGAAGAAAAGTGACTTGTCTGGTGCTTCTGTATCAGTGGGAGAAGATGCGATAAAAGGTTCTGTAATTACCAACCTGGACCAGTCTTTGCAAGGACGTGCGGCGGGTGTTTCTGCCGTAAGTACTTCTGGAGCTCCGGGTTCTTCGTCTTCTATCCGTGTGCGTGGACAGGCTACCATTAATTCCAATGCGGAACCTCTATATGTGATTGATGGAGTGATTGTGCAAGGAGGAGGTGCTTCGGGTGCAGATTTCGGTCTGGGAGATGCGTTGGGTAATGGTTCCGTATCTACCATTTCTCCGCTTTCTACCATTAACCCTGCCGATATTGTCTCAATGGAAATTTTGAAGGATGCTTCGGCAACCGCGATTTATGGAGCGCAAGGAGCAAATGGAGTGATATTGATTACGACTAAACGAGGTAAGGCTGGTGAAGCCAAATTTACGTATGATGGCATGCTGGCTGTACAAAGACAGACCAAACGGCTGGATATGATGAACTTGCGTGAATTTGCTAATTATTACAATGAATTTGTGCAAGTGGGTGAATTGGATGTGAACGGATATTATGCTGATCCCTCTATCTTGGGTAAAGGAACGAACTGGCAGGATGCGGTTTTCCAGACTGCATTGCAACACCAGCATCAGGTTTCTGCTGAAGGAGGTACGGAAAAGATTAAATATTATGTTTCTGCTTCTTATATGGACCAGGATGGTACGTTGATAGGGTCAAACTTTAACCGTTATTCTTTTCGTGTCAATCTGGACTCTCAGTTGAAAAGCTGGTTGAAGCTGGGATTGAGCGCTACCTATTCATCTACGGACGAAGATTTGAAACTGGCAGATGGTGAACAGGGTATTATTAATTATTCATTGAAAACTGTCCCTGATATTCCTATTTATGATATTGACGGAAATTATGCGACCATTGTACGTGAAGGTTATACGAATCCGAACCCGATTGCAATGGCTATGATGGACCAGGTGCTGCTGAACCGCCAGAAGTTGACAGGTAACATCTTCTTTGAGGTAACACCGATAAAGAACCTGGTATGGCATGCGGAACTGGGATATGATATTAGTGCTTCCAGAGGTGAACGTTATAAACCTATGGTGGACTTTGGTAGTTGGACGCGTGACAGTAACTATAGTAGTATTCAGAAGAACAGCAGTACATTTTGGCAGCTCAAGAATTATGTTACGTATAGCGGCATGATAGACAAGCATAATTTTACGGCCATGCTGGGACAGGAATGTTGGGCGTCTAATTATGATAATATCAGCGTGACCAATACCAGTTTGCCTTCTGATGCCGTGCATAATCCGGCTTTAGGTACCGCTACTCCGGTAATTGGATCTGGGTTTGGCAGTTCAGCCATGGCATCGTTCTTCACTCGTCTGACTTATAATTACGATAACCGTTATTACGGAACTTACACTTACCGTTATGATGGCTCTTCAAACTTTGGCCCGGATAACCGTTGGGCAGGTTTCCATGCACTTGCTGGTTCGTGGCGTTTTTCAAATGAAGAATTCTTTAAGCCTTTGTCTGGTGTAATTAGTAATGGTAAATTACGTTTAGGCTGGGGACAGACCGGTAATGCAAATATTGGAGGATATTTGTGGGGAACTTCTATCGTGAAAATGAGTTCAAGTCTCGGAACGGGATATCGTCCGAAAAATATTCCGAATACCAGCATCAAGTGGGAATCTCAGGAACAGTGGAATGTAGGATTGGATTTGGGATTTATTCAGGACCGTATTAATTTGGTTGTAGACTGGTATAAAAAGGTTTCAAATGACATGTTGATGGCTTTGCAGTTACCTTCTTATATGGGAACTCAGGGGAATACCAGCAGCCGTTTGGATCCTCCTTATGGTAACTATGGTAGTATTGAGAATGCCGGTGTGGAAATTTCACTCAACACGCATCCGTTAATTGGAAAGTTCCAGTGGGATTCTGATTTCCAGATTTCATTCAATAAGAATAAATTAAAGGCATTGAGTGGAACGGCCAATGCACAAATTGTTGGCTATGGACAATGGAATGATGTAGTTAGTGTGTCCAATGTAGGTGAGTCATTGTATAATTTCTATGGTTATGTATGTGATGGAGTTTATCAGGATTATGAAGACCTGCAGAAATCTCCGAAACCAGAGCAGTATCCGTCAAACGGAGTGTTTAACCGAAAGAATACAGTTTGGGTAGGTGACATCAAATATAAGGATATTAGTGGTCCGGATGGAAAACCTGATGGGGTAATTAATGAATATGATAAGACGAACTTGGGCTCTCCGATGCCGAAATTTACTTTTGGATGGACCAATACATTCCGTTACAAGGATTTTGACTTGTCGATTTTTATTAATGGTTCTTATGGAAATAAGGTAATGAATTATTTGGGCATGCAGCTTACTCACATGAATTCTGCATGGGAAAATCAGTTGAACTCGGTAACGGGTCGTGCCAGACTGGAACCGATTGATCCGGACAAAGTTTATCCTTCCGGCCAGTATTGGTATGACGATGTGACTAATGTGCGTGTCTCTAATCCGGAAGCTGTTATTCCTCGTGCTTCTATTCAGGACCCGAACGACAATGACCGTATCAGCGACCGTTATGTGGAAGATGGTTCTTATATTCGTTTGAAGAATATCACACTGGGTTATACTTTCCCGAGTAAATTAATTAAGAAGTTCGGCATTAATAACTTACGGCTTTATGCGAATATTCAGAACTGACAATTACAGGATATGATGGTTACGATCCTGAAATCGGAGCCAGTACGCAAAGTACTAATGTGTACGGATTGGATTACGGACGTTATCCGTCGCCTACGGTGTATTCATTTGGATTGAATATTTCTTTTTAACCTGTTAAATTTGACTGTATATGAAAATCAAGAATATTAAATATGTGGCTTTGGCTGCGGTCTTTGGTATGGGGGCAACTTCTTGTGATGATTTCCTGGATCGACCGACTGAAGACAATTATAATCAATCTAATTTTTACCAGAATGATACCCAGTGTGTGCAGGGAGTAAATTTCTTGTATAACTCTCCATGGTATGATTTCCAGCGTGGTTTCTTTAAAGTGGGTGAAGTGATGTCTGGTAATTATTATTGGGGGAAAAGTCCTTATCTGGATTTCACAGTGAATGGAACGGACCAGGATCTGGTCAATATGTCTTATTCTTTGTGGTCTGTCATAGCCTATTGTAATACGGTCTACAAAACCCTGCAAACAGCTAACTGTTCTGAGAATGTCAGAAGACAGTGTATGGCTGAGTGTCTGTCTTGGAAGGCTATGGCTTACTTCTATCTGGCACGTACTTTCGGGGCTGTACCTATTGTACACGATAATTCCAAAGAACTGGCAGATGGAACTTACAATGACAAGAAGAAGGTCATGCTGGCTGATGTCTATGAATATATTGTCATGACATTGGAGAAAGCAATGGAATTGTTTAAAGATGAGGATGGAAATATCATGGAAGGTGAGGCCGGACGCATCGATTATTATGGAGCTGAAGGATTGCTGGCAAAGGTTTATTTGACAAAGTCGGGCGTAGGACAAAACGGTATGCGTGATGAGGCTGCCTTGAATAAAGCCAAAGAACTGGCAGAAGATGTGATTGATAACTCTGGCCGCAAACTGATGGCAAACTATGCGGATATATTCCGTTTGCAGAATAATAACTGTGAAGAAAGTCTGATTGGCTGGCGTTGGGATGCGGCAAGTGGTCAGTACACAGCGCAAAATACATTACAGTCAGACCTGGCCATGGTGGGATTTGATGAATTTGGAGATAACTGGGGTGGTTATAATGGCCCTTCCATTGATTTGCAGCTGGCCTTTGGAGTTACTCCGGACCAGAATCCGAAAGACCGCGACAAATCGGTTATTGATACTCGTCGTAAAGCAACCATGATGATGGCGGGCGATAAATATGAATATTTCTGGCAGGATAAGGGAGGCTTCGATTATATCAACTTCATCTATGATAAGGATGGTTATGGTAAAGGTGGTCCCGGAGAATTGCAGAGTCCGACAGGAGCCAATGAGGTGAAGCATTTGTATGGCAATGCAAATGACCACATGAAAGGTTTGGGTGTGTCGGCTGCAAGTATGTCCAGTAGCTTGAGTACTCATTTATTGCGTTTGGCTGATGTATATCTGATTTATGTAGAAGCTGTAATTGGAAATCAGGGTTCAACCACGGATGAAAAGGCAAGGGATGTATTCTGGCAAGTACGTCATCGTGCGGTAAGTGAATACAAATTGCCTGCTTCTGTTTCCTGGGAAGATGTATGGAAGGAACGTCGTCTGGAACTGGCTTGTGAAGGAGACCGTTGGTATGACTTTGTACGTTTGTCTTATTATGATTCATCAAGAGCGATTAATGAACTTGTAAACCAGAAGCGTGATGTGTACGACAACTTGAATACGTTGTATAAATCCTATTATGAATCCGGACAGACGACTTGGAATGCTACTTCAGACCAGCATTATACCAATAATCCAAAGGTACCTAATGTGACAAAGGAAAGTTTTACATTGCCGTTTCCTTCTGAAGATGTGGTATTTAATCCTAATTTGATGGAAGACCCCGTACATGTGGATGTGCGTACGGAGTATAGTTATTAATCTTTTAAATGATGCATAATATGAAAACAAGATATATCAATTGGTTCTTTGTGGCAGCATTGGCTGTGATGGGTTGCTTTATGACTGCCTGTGAGGATCAGCCGGATAAATATGAAATTGCAGATGGGGTTCCTACTTTGAAATATGTGCGCTCTCCATTGCCGGAAGAAGCTGATTCATTACTTGTGGGAGCTTATCTGGGAAATACGGTTTGCCTGGTAGGTGATAACTTGCGCAGTATCTATGAACTTTATTTTAATGATCAGAAAGCTACCTTGAATACAAGTTATATGACCGACCATACCATTTTGGTGGACATTCCTAAGAACATACCGGAAGAAGTGACCAATAAAATCTATATGGTTACTAAGTCTGGAGCAAAAGTGGATTTTGATTTTAGTGTGATGGTTCCTGCACCGGTGGTTAGTTCTATGAGTTGTGAATATGCTCCGGCCGGAAGTGAAGCCGTATTGTATGGTGATTATTTTGTAGACGATCCCAATGTGCCTTTGACAATTTCCATGCCTGGAGATATTACTGTGGAAGGGGAGCAGATTACAAGTATCACGAAAACGGCTATCAAATTTATAGTACCCGAGGGAGCGGTGCAAGGAAATATTCGTGTGAAGTCAATTTACGGAACCGGACAATCTGTTTTCCAGTATAAAGACACACGCAATATTCTGTTTGACTGGGATGGAAAATATGAAGGTGCCCTGGCCGCAGGAAATTCCTGGAATGGAGACAATGAAAAGAAAGGACAGATTCTTGCTTCTGTTCCTTCTGTGGATGGAAAGTATATGGTGATGGGACCTGCCACCCTTTCTGGTGGACAATGGCAAACTCCAGGAGAGTATCTGATGATGTATTGGCCTGATCCGAATGCAACAGAAGGTTGTGTACCTCTTTATAATTTACCCCAGTTTAAGAAAATGCTGGAAGATTATAAGATTGAGGAATTGGCATTGAAATTTGAAGTATATGTTCCGACTTCTAATCCATGGATGGCTGAAGGCATGCAAATTCGATTTACCTCATTGGATGAAGTTTCTATGAGTAACCAGACACAGGATTACATCTGGAATGATGATGAAAGTCATGAAGAAGGAAAGGCTCCTCGTGGCGTTTGGGTTCCTTGGGAAGAAACTGGCTCATACGATACAAACAATCAGTGGGTTACAGTTACACTTAAAATGTCAGAATTTAATAAGTTAGTTTCTGGACTAGCCAGTGATACCGAGTTTACTCAGGATAGATTTGCTGGTTTAAGCATCTTCCTGCGTGGAGGTGGAGTTGACGGTAAAGAATGTGAACCGATTATTTGCATGGACAATATTCGGGTGGTTCCAGTTGAATAACATTTAAAGACTTAGACGTATGAATAAAATATATAAGTTTTCAGCATGGTGTATGGCTTGTCTCGTCCTGTTGAGCTCTTTGACATTCACCGCTTGTGAGACAAATGATGTGGATACCAATCAGTATAAGGGAGGTATCAGTCTGAACGTATTTGGACCGAGCCCTGTGTTACGTGGTGGTGAGTTGCGGTTCCTTGGTTGCGGACTGGATCAGGTTGCATCAGTATTGATTCCCGGTTGCGATGCCATTACGGATATACAGCTTATCAGTGCGGAAGAAATCCGGGTGATTGTGCCTCAAACGGCTTTGCCCGGGTATGTGACTTTGATGCTCCGTAATGGAGAAAGTATTGTTACCAAGACTCAGTTGACTTATTCCGAGCCTGTTTCGATAGAAAGTTTCTCTCCGGAAAGTGTAAGGCCTGGTGATGTGTTGACTATCAAAGGAGACTATCTTAATTTGAGTCAGGTTATTTTTGCAGAGGATGTGATTGTGTCTGATGAAATGGTTGTGGAAGGAGAAGAAGGAACAACTGAGAGTGTGAACAGATTCTTAAAACATACACGAAATGAGATTCAAGTGCGTGTACCTGAAGAAGCCCAAAGTGGGAAAATTATTCTTTCTGACGGGGCAGAAATACCTAACAGACTTTATTCGGAAGTAGAACTGCAGGTGGTGTTGCCTTCTGTTGCGGAAGTGGCAGACCATAACAATATTAAGCCAGGAGCAACACTGACCGTGACAGGTGAAAACTTTGATTTGGTAAAAGAAGTCAGGATGGAGAACGGAGAAAAGGTGGAATTTGAATTTTCTGCTGAGAATAAAACCTTGCGATTTACTCTTCCTGCTAATGCAGTAAGTGGTTTTATCTATGCGGTTCCAGCTTCTGGTGTACAAGTACCTGTAGCAAATATAGAAATGGCCAAGCCGGGTAATTTCTCGTGTGCAGTCACTGAAATTAATGCGGGAGAGCAGATTACGATTCTAGGTGAGAATCTGGATTTGGTATCGGCAGTCATATTTACCGGTGAGGTGGAAGGTGAAATCATTTCACCTGAACAATTGGTTGTGTCTGTTCCTGCATCGGCCCAAAGTGGCAGCGTTACTTTTAAGATGGCAAATGGCGAGCAGATATCAGGTTTGAATCTTACAATTAATCAACCGTGTCATATTGTAAGTTCTTTAGAGGAAGATTTTGAAGCAGGGAAAGAGATGATTGTAGAGGTAGCGAATGGTGAACTTTTGACAGGGGTTAAAATTAATGGAGTGGAAGTAACACATACTCTTGATGGTATTCAGTTGAAGATTCAAGTGCCGGAAACGGCCGGGGCAAACTCTATCTTGGAGTTGGTATCTTCGGATGTGAGTGCAAAGTATACCGTCTCATTCGCTAAAGTTATTTGGACAGGTTCTTTTGTAACTACTTCAGCTTGGGAAGGTAATCAGGATCTTGGTTGGGGAAATTATGATTGGAGTTCTGTACAGCCTGGAACTATAATTACTATCTACTATACACTGAATCAGGCGGTAACCGATTGGCAACTTAAATTGGGATGTGCTAACGGTTGGGCTGAATTACCCACAATTCCTATAAAAGGACTTGAAGCAGGTTCAACACGTTTTTCTGCTACATTGACGGCTGATGATCTTCGTGTTCTTTCTCAAAATAATGATGGCTTGTTAGTGTCCGGTTGTAACTTTACAATGACCAAAGTAACTTTAAAATAAAAATTTCTAAATGAATATACGTATGAAAACAAATATAATGAAATGGATGTGGGCATTGGCAGCTCCTGTGGCTTTGATTGCCTGCAATACCGATGTGGAGCACGATGTGCCTGCTGTAGATGCTCCGGTACTGGTTTATGCCTCCTTGGCAGAAGGAGCCTCCGTGAAAGCCGGCGATTTTACATTGAAAATAGCTTATGATAAGAATGTATTCTTTTCTACAGCCGATACGACGCAAATCACAGTGACCAACGACGGACATATTCGTAATGGGATTGTCTATGGTAAAAATGATACATTGACGTTAACAGTGAGTGCACCCTCAAGAGCTACAGACTATACGATAACTATTCCGGAAGGGCTGGTGACAGGTCCTAACCAAATGCCTGCTCCTGCATTTTCCTTGAATTTCAGTACGCTGGATTTACATTCTAATTTAGTCATGGCCACATCACCGGAAGCAGAAAAATTGTATAAGTTCCTGATAGAAAACTATGGGAAGAAAACCATTTCCGGTATGATGGCAGATGTAGCATGGAATACGGATGAGGCTGAGCAGGTAAATGCATGGACGGGACATTACCCGGCTTTGAATACGTTTGATTATATGCATATCCGGTATTCAGGAGAAAACTGGATTGATTATTCTGATATTTCTCCGGTAACAAATTGGGCAAACGCAGGAGGTATCGTGTCTTGTATGTGGCACTGGAATGTGCCTAAAAACACAGATAGTAGTATTGATGACTATACGGCCACCTTGTCGGAAACGGTGTTTGATGCCCAAAAAGCTACAGAGGAAGGTACATGGGAGAATGGTATTGTAAAAGCGGATTTGGAAACGATTGCCAACATGCTGAAACAGCTGAAGGAGGCAAAGATTCCTGTGCTGTGGCGTCCGTTACACGAAGCGGCCGGTCAGTTCTTCTGGTGGGGAAAAGATGCGGAGAGTTTTAAAGCACTTTGGAAAATGATGTTCACCTATTTTAAAGAACAAGGTTTGGACAATTTGATTTGGGTATGGACTTCTGAAAATAAGGATGATGCAAACTGGTATCCTGGTGACGAATATGTGGATATTATCGGTCGCGACTTGTATGGAAAGACCGCGGAAGAATGTGCGGAAGAATTTAAGGCATTGTCCGCATTGTATGGTGACCGGATGATTGCCTTGACGGAGTGTGGATATTATGCAGATTCTAATGATGCAAGTAAAAATGCACCCATTGGAAATATAGAAGCACAGTGGAACAATGGAGCTGCATGGTCGTGGTTTATGCCATGGTATGGTAGTGCAGGTGAAGGAACTGAGGCAAAACCTCATGCTGATAAAGCTTGGTGGAAAGCTGCATTCCAGTCAGAGAATGTATTGGATCGTGAGGCTGTGAAGGAAGCGATGAGTAAATTATGAGGTAATGAAGGGTAAAACTTTGTATGAGAAAGGTTTTACTTTTCACATACAGAGTTTTCCAATTTTTTTGAATATGTAATTTTACTATCTGCTTTTGCTAAAATTGTATCAGAAAGGATGGAACGGAAAACCTACCTTTGTGCTATGTAATTTTAAAGCTGATTCTTATGAAAAATTCTTCAAAACTAATTTTAGGAATAACGATGTGTTTGTCTGTTGCTTGTGCGAACGGTAATAAAACGGTTGTTGAAACCGATAGCCCGGAAGCTCAGATAATGTTAGATAAATTGAAAGCTATACCGCAGCAAAAACAATTCATGTTCGGGCATCACGATGATCCGGTGTACGGCATTGGTTGGGATGGTGACTCTGCGCGAAGCGATGTGAAAAGTGTGTGTGGTGATTATCCAGCTATGATGTCTTTTGATTTGGGACGTATTGAAATTTATGGGGATAAGAACTTGGATAATGTGTCGCTGGACCGTATCCGGCAAGAAGTTGTGGCGCAGTATGAACGCGGAGGAATGTCGTCTTTCAGCTGGCATGTGGATAATCCGGTAACGGGAAAAGATTCATGGGATGTAAGTGATTCGACAGTCGTGAAGTCCGTACTGCCTGGAGGAGTGAATCATGATAAGTTTATGGGTTGGCTGGATAAGGTGGCCGACTATCTGAACTCAATACAAACGCCGGAAGGAGTAAAGGTACCAGTCCTTTTCCGCCCGTGGCATGAGCATACGGGAAGCTGGTTCTGGTGGGGACAGAATCTTTGTTCTACGGAAGACTATAAAGCACTTTGGCGGATGACGTACGAACGTTTGCAAGAAAAGGGAGCTACCCAGCTGTTGTATGCGTATTCTCCGGGCACGGAACCTAAAGATTCTGTGGAGTATCTGGAACGTTATCCGGGTGATGATATTGTCGACTTGATTGGAGTAGATGCATATCAATTTGACAAAGAGGCGTATGTGAAGAGTTTGAATAATGCACTTACCATCATGACACAGGTGGGAAAGGCACATCAAAAACCTATCGCTGTGACAGAAACGGGGTATGAAACAATTCCTGATTCGGTATGGTGGACGCAAACCTTGATGCCGGTAATAGAGAAGTATCCGATAAGTTATGTGCTGGTATGGAGAAATGCACGTGAAAGAGATAATCATTATTATGCGCCTTATCCGGGACATCCATCGGCAGATGATTTTCTGAACTTCTATAATGATTCACGCACATTGTTTGCGGGAGATATGAAAAATGTAAAATGAAATGAAAATATAAATTGATATGAGTATTTTTGAAGACAAGGTAAAAAAATTGTTCGCTCAGCATGAAGAGTTGATTACTCGGAAAAATGAGCCTGTTGAAACCACCAACGGTGTGTACACTCGTTATAAATATCCGGTAGTAACCGCTGCTCATACGCCGATTTTCTGGCGTTATGACTTGGATGAGAAAACCAATCCCTATTTGATGGAGCGTATCGGAATGAATGCAACCATGAATTCTGGAGCTATTAAGTGGAATGGAAAGTATTTGTTGGTAGTACGTGTGGAAGGGGCCGATCGTAAATCGTTTTTTGCGGTGGCTGAAAGTCCGAATGGAGTAGATAATTTCCGTTTTTGGGATTATCCTGTCACCATGCCCGACGATGTGATTCCGGCTACAAATATTTATGATATGCGTCTGACAGCACATGAAGACGGCTGGATTTATGGTATCTTCTGTGCAGAACGTCATGACGATAATGCACCTGCCGGTGATTTGTCTTCTGCTACAGCTACGGCAGCTATTGCCCGTACAAAAGATTTGAAAACCTGGGAACGTTTGCCGGACTTGAAGTCGAAAAGCCAGCAGCGTAACGTAGTGCTGCATCCGGAGTTTGTGAATGGCAAATATGCTTTTTATACTCGTCCGCAAGATGGATTCATTGATGCCGGAAGCGGTGGAGGTATCGGCTGGGCTTTGGTAGACGATATTACGCATGCGGAAGTGACAGAAGAAAAGATTATCGACTGCCGCTATTATCATACGATTAAAGAAGTGAAGAACGGTGAAGGCCCTCACCCTATCAAGACCCCCAAAGGATGGCTGCACTTGGCACACGGTGTGCGTGGTTGTGCAGCTGGCTTGCGCTATGTGCTTTACATGTATATGACTTCATTGGAAGACCCCAGTAAGTTGATTGCAGCTCCGGGTGGTTATTTCATGGCTCCGGAAGGGGAAGAACGTATTGGTGATGTATCGAATGTGCTGTTTACCAATGGCTGGATTGCAGATGAAGATGGAAAGGTGTTCATTTATTATGCCTCTTCCGATACACGTATGCATGTGGCCGTTTCTACAATTGATAAGTTGGTGGATTATTGTATGAATACGCCACAGGATGGCTTGACTACTACAGCTTCGGTAGAAACACTGAAAAGATTAATAGATAAAAATAAGTCTTTGTTGTAAGGGGAGGGGGATTATATCTGCTTTTATTTTTTAGTAATATACAGGCGTTGTGAATTGTGTATAAATTTAGGACTATAAATATTTTATTATGAAAAAGACGTTATTATTTGGTTTTGCATTAGGCATGATTTTGTCGGGATGCAATAAAGATGAGGACTTGAATAATGCTGGCACAAACGGAGTTAGTTTTACATCGTATATGATAGGGAGTCGTGCCACAGATACAGCTTGGGAACCCAATGATGAAATCGGGGTGTATATGCAGAATGCAGGTACGGAAGGATACGCAAATGTCAATGTGAAATATGCTAATTCTGAAGCTGATTGTAATAAATTTATTTCTACCTCTCCCATTACTTATCCGGAAGGAGGAACAGGAACTGTGAATTTTATGGCTGTCTATCCTTACAATGGGGACATCGCTGATGGAAATTATACGTTTACTTTGGCTGATGGCGATTTATCAAAAAATGATATTATGTATGCTTCTGCTCCTTCCATTGATTCTGGTGTGACCAATGTAGATTTGACATTTCAGCACAAACTATCAAAGATTATATTGCAGCTTAAAGATGAACAGAATAATGCAGTGACGGGTGCAACGGTTAGTATCGATAACCAGTGTGTAAGCGGTGTGCTGAATGTGGCAGATGGTACTGTAAGTGTTGCAAGTGATGCTACATATACCTCTGTGCTTGCATTTGCTGAGGGTGAGAATGGCCAATATGAGGTGATTGTTATACCGGATGAAGGACGTGAAGGAAGAAGTATTGTGATAACCACAACGGAGGGAAAAACATATAGATGTCCGGTAGGTAGCATTGCATTTGGTAATTCGCAAAAATACACCTTCCCTGTATCTCTGCAAGCTCCTGCTTCGTCTGGAGGGGAAACTATTATTAATTTAGAAATGGGTTCTTTGAATATTGATGATTGGGATGAAGGTAAGACGGTAGGTTGGATTGTCTCTCCGGATACGGATCTTACTACCACAAAGACAGAAAAAGAGCTTGTTACCGCACAACAGTTGACGGCGAATGAGGCGGTAGATATACAACCTGTCAGTGGAATGACTTTAGCGGCTACAGATGTGTATTGTATTGAATATTCAAGAACTGATGCTTCTGCAGCAGCGACTCTTACTGTGGCACCGCTGACGCAACGAAGTACTGATACAAAGGAATTCTCGTTACCTGCGGGTGTGCCTGAAGGAAAGATAGTCTTTGCCGTCGGAGCATTCACCGGAGGTGTCACTCTTTCTTCAGATGTGAATTTGACATTGGATGTATCTGTTTATTCTAAAAATGAATCAGAAGGCGGTGATACAGAAACTCCGTCAGTACCGGGTGAGATTGAGGTTTGGAATGGAACACATGATTTAGGAAATTGGAATGGAACATCTGTACAATATCCATCTAATATATTGGCACAAACTACTGTTGGCAGTATATTACGTTTCTATTATTTAGAGAAACAGGAAGGAGCACAAATACAATTTGCTGGTAGTGAAACGATAAATGTAACCGATAATTTAGGGTATGTAGATATGCCAGTTACAGAGACAATGATAAATAATCTTATGGGAAATGAATGGCCATTTTTGAATGGTCAGAATATAACAATCACAAAGATTGTATTGATTCAGCCAGCTGGCATGTAATTTTATTTAGTGAATTATCTATGGGCCGATTTGGATTTCGGGCATGAAGTCTGAATCTGGCCCATGAAACAATGATAGATACCATGATAAAACTCACGGAAAAGATTGGCTACGGATTTGGGGATATGGCTTCCTCCATGTTCTGGAAATTGTTTGGAGCCTATTTGATGATATTCTATACGGATGTTTTCGGTTTGCCGGCTGCGGTGGTGGGAACTATGTTCCTGATAACGAGAATATGGGATTCGGCTTTCGACCCGATTGTGGGGGTAATTGCCGACCGTACTTCCAGTCGATGGGGGAAGTTTCGTCCGTATCTGCTATATCTTGCAGTTCCGTTTGGCTTGATAGGAGTACTTACTTTTTATACCCCTCCTTTCGGTGATGCAGGGAAACTGGTGTATGCGTATATCACTTATTCGTTGATGATGATGGTATATTCTGGCATTAATGTACCTTATGCTTCATTATTGGGAGTGATGAGCCCTAACCCGTCAGAGCGTAATACCTTATCTACTTACCGTATGATGTTTGCTTACTTGGGTAGTTTTATTGCTCTGTTGTTGTTCATGCCGATGGTGAACTGGTTTAGCGGGCATAGCAAGGAGTTGAGTGATCAGCAGTTTGGCTGGTTCATGGCCGTGGTGGCAATTGGAGTGATGTGTGCCCTGCTGTTTTTAGGTTGCTTTGCCTGGACAAGAGAACGAGTAAAGCCGATTAATGAGAAGAAAACTTCTTTGAAGGAGGATATTAGGGATTTGTTTCATAATAAGCCTTGGTGGATTTTGTTTGGAGCTGGAGTAGCGACATTGGTATTTAATTCTATTCGTGACGGAGCAGCGGTGTATTACTTCAAGTATTTTATTGTAGAAGATGAATATCGTACTGTTTCACTGATGGGGGTGTCTTTTGTGTTGAGCGGTTTGTATCTTTCTGTGGGGCAGATTGCGAATATTGTAGGTGTAGTTTTGGCAGCTCCTATGAGTAATAAGATTGGAAAGAAAAAGACTTTTGTACTTTCCATGCTGATTGCTTCGGTATTGAGTGTGATATTTTTCTGGTTTGACAAGGAGGATTTGACATTGATTTTTGTATTTCAATGCTTGATAAGTGTATGTGCCGGTAGTATTTTCCCGTTGCTCTGGTCAATGTATGCCGATTGTGCCGATTTCTCGGAATTGAAAACGGGAAACCGTGCTACGGGATTGATATTTAGTGCTTCATCCATGAGCCAGAAGTTTGGATGGGCCATTGGTACTGCGGTGACCGGATGGCTGTTGTCTTTCTTTGGCTTTCAGGCTAATGCCGTACAGAGCGAAGAAACCATCCATGGTATCAAAATGTTCTTAAGCTTACTTCCGGCAGCAGCTGCATTTATTTCGATAGTCTTTATTGTCTTCTATCCGTTAGGAGAACAGAAGATGAAAGGTATAATGGAACAGTTAAACTTAAAGAGAGAATCAAAAGATGAAGAATGAGAAGATAAATCAGCTCTGCGTGGAGGTGAAGGCAGAACTGGAACAGAATATACTTCCGTTTTGGATGAAAAGGATGACCGATTGTGAACATGGTGGATTCTATGGGCGTATTACAGGAAAGGATGTATTGGAGGTATCTGCATCGAAGGGAGCCATCCTGAATGCACGTATCTTGTGGACTTTCTCGGCTGCGTACCGTCTGCTTCACAAAGAGGAGTATCTGGAAACGGCTACACGTGCCAAACATTATTTGATTGATCATTTCTATGACACAGAGTTTGGGGGTATTTATTGGGAACTGGATTGTGAAGGGAATCCACTTGATACCAAGAAGCAGATTTATGCCATTGGCTTTGCCATTTACGGGTTGAGTGAGTACGCGCGTGCGACGGGAGATGCGGAAGCCTTGGATTATGCTTGCCGGTTGTTTGAGGTAATTGAAAAATATAGTTTTGATGCAGAAAAGAACGGCTATCTGGAAGCTTTGACGCGCGACTGGCGTCCGATAGAAGATATGCGTTTGAGCGATAAGGACGAGAATGAGAAGAAGACGATGAATACACATTTGCATATTTTGGAGCCTTATACAAATCTTTATCGTGTATGGAAAGATGAACGCCTGAAGAAGCAGATTGTCAATCTGGTCAATTTGTTTTTAGAGAAGATATTGGATGCCAAAACGTATCACCTGAATCTGTTCTTTGAAGATGACTGGACTAATAAGTATCAGATAGTATCTTACGGACATGATATTGAAGCTTCGTGGCTGATACATGAGGCGGCACTAGTGGTTGGTGATCAGAATCTGTTGAAAAAGGTGGAACCGGCTATTGTGAAAATTGCTGAGGCGGCAGATGAGGGGCTGAATCCGGATGGCAGTATGATTTACGAGAACTTTGTCAGCAAAGGAAAAATTGACCGTGAGTTGCACTGGTGGGTTCAAGCTGAAAATGTGGTAGGGCATGTGAATCTTTTTCAGCATTTTGGCGATGAAGAAGCATTGCATATTGCGTTGCGATGCTGGAATTTCATTCAAACGAAATTAGTGGATAAGGTGCATGGTGAATGGTATTGGAGTTTGTATGCGGATGGTACCGTCAATATGAAGGATGATAAGGCTGGTTTCTGGAAATGCCCTTATCATACCGGCCGTATGTGCATGGAGATTCTGGAACGTTTCTCCTGAACCGGAAAAATAAAATCTCCTTTAATAAAGAAAACTTATGGGTAATAAGAAGGATAACAAAAAACGCCTTGATGTAGAAATGCATCAAGGCGTGAATGTAAAAACGTGATACGTTTTTATTATTTGATAAGCCTATGTAAGCGAGTCAGGAATTCATCTGCTTCGTTCATGCTCAGGCAGAGCGGCGGAAGTAAACGGATGACGTTGGTGCCGCTGACTCCGGTAAATACTTTTTCCTCGAAAAGTAATTTCTGGCGGAGTTCCTTGATGGGTTCTTCAAATTCCATTCCAATCATCAAGCCGCGACCGCGTACTTCTTTAATTCCTTTGAAGTTTTTCAATTCTTCCAATAAGTGAGCACCTACTTTTGCGGCATTTTCAACCAGATTTTCTTCTTTCATCACGTCAAGTACAGCGATAGCTGCTGCACATGCCAGATGATTTCCACCGAAAGTAGTTCCTAACTGACCATATACCGGAGTGAACTTCGGACTAATCAGTACACCGGCCATCGGGAATCCGTTGCCAATGCCTTTAGCTACGGTAATCATGTCAGGGCGTACGTCATTGTACTGGTGAGCAAAGAATTTACCGCTTCTTCCGTAACCCGACTGGATTTCATCCAGAATCATGACAGTATTGGTTTCGTCACACGCCTGGCGAATGGCTTTCATGAACTCTGTAGTAGGGAGCTGAATTCCTCCTACGCCTTGTATACCTTCAATGATGACTGCACATACATCGCCTTTGCCCAGTTCGGTTTTCAGCGCTTCTGTGTCATTCAGTGGCAGGTATGTCACGTGTCCGTTGTCATTGATCGGAGCAATGATTTTCGGATTGTTGGTTACTTCTACTGCCAGTGAAGTACGTCCGTGGAAAGCTTTTGCGAAGGAAATCACACGTGTACGTCCGTTATAGAAAGATGCCAGTTTTAATGCATTTTCGTTGGCTTCTGCCCCAGAGTTGATTAAGAAAAGCTGATAGTCATCATAACCGCTGATGGCTCCCAGGCGGTCGGCTACTTCCTGCTGTAACTTGTTGATTACAGAGTTGGAATAGAATCCCAATGTAGCTACTTGTTTGCTGATGGTTTCCACATAGTGAGGATGTGCGTGACCGATGGAGATAACGGCATGTCCTCCATAGAGGTCAAGGTATTCCTGACCTTTGTCGTCCCATACGTGGCAGCCTTTTCCTTTTACGATGTTTACATCGAACAAAGGATATACGTCGAATAACTTCATATAATTAAGAATTAAGAATGAAGAATTAAGAATGAAGAATTGGAGCTGAAGTCTTTTCGCTTCTTATTCTTCACTTTTCTTCATTAATTTGTTTTTTACAGTCCTGATGGAAGATACAAGTAGGGCTATAAGTTCACCGCAATCGTTCTCCATACTGATAAAGGACACTTCATTTAAATAGTGCGAGTCGTGAAGCAAATTGAGCCAGTAATCTGTTTCGTTTGCTTCCTTTAATGCCACACTTAATTTATTGACAAAGTCGGCTTGGCTTTGTGCAAATTCCGATTCGCGTATTAATGCTCCGATAGCCGTTCCAGAACGAAGAATTTGTTTGCTTAACACGAATTCTCCTTTTTGCTCTCTGAGATATTTGTTCATGCCTACGATACGTAATGCAAAATCATAGCTTTTAGTATGTAACAATGAATCTTCTCTTTGGCGTGAATTCTTCATTCTTCGTTCTTCATTTTTCATTAATTAGAATGCGCTCGGTTTCAGTTTCAGTCCTACTGTTTCTTCCAGATTGAACATCAGGTTCATATTGTGTACAGCCTGACCGCTGGCTCCTTTCAGCAGGTTGTCAATGCAAGAAATGATAAGCAGCTTGTCGCCATGCTTTTCCAGGTGAATCAAACATTTGTTGGTGTTGACTACCTGCTTCAGGTCGATATTCTTGTCCACGATGTGGGTGAAAGAATCTTCTGCATAGTACTCTTCGTACATTTTCACAATCTCTTCCAGCTCTACTTTGGTCTTTACTACGATAGTGGCAAAAATACCACGGGCAAAGTCACCTCGGTAAGGAATGAAATCGATTTCTGAATGGAAACTGTTCTGCAGCTGTTTCAGTGACTGTTTGATTTCTGGCACATGCTGGTGTGAGAACGGTTTGTAGATGCTGAGGTTGTTGTTACGCCAGCTGAAATGACTCGTAGCACCTGGTTTTACACCTGCTCCGGTACTTCCGGTAATGGCGTTTACCATTACGTCGTCGTTCAACAGCAAATGCTTGGCCAATGGCAGAAGTCCGAGCTGTATACATGTAGCAAAGCATCCCGGGTTAGCCACGTGCTTGCTTTGGCAGATAGTACGGCGATTCAGTTCTGGCAGACCGTATACAAAGTCATGGTCGTCCGATTTGATGCGGTAGTCCATGGACAGGTCGATGATTTTCAAATCTTCCGGTACATTATGACTTTCCATGAATTTCTTTGTATCGCCGTGAGCTGTACAGAAGAACAATACATCGATGGTATCGAGTGGAAGCTCATCTGTAAACACTAAATCGGTTTCTCCATACAGGCCTTCGTGTACATCAGTAATCTTGTTGCCCGCATTGCTGGAGCTGTTGATAAATGCAATCTCTACATCCGGATGATTAAGCAGCAGGCGAATCAGTTCGCCTGCCGTATATCCTGCGCCTCCTAT
>ENA-OROO01000778-OROO01000778.1-human-gut-metagenome-genome-assembly--contig:-NODE-778-length-19112-cov-2.696594_pt1 | contig 19112 bp, 14 predicted proteins | sample MGYA00242130_ERZ509052 | MGnify/ENA primary metagenome ERZ509052 (study PRJEB26280, sample SAMEA2338730) | human gut metagenome | biome: human gut; feature: human-associated habitat; material: faeces... | reverse complement strand
ATTTCATTGCATGTACCTTTAAATGAATCAACAAAAGGTTTGATCGGTAAAGATGAAATCGCATTGATGAAACCAGATGCAGTTTTGATCAACACGGCAAGAGGTCCGGTTGTTGATAGTGAAGCATTAGCTGAAGCACTCAATAACGGTAAGATTGCAGGAGCAGCCGTTGATGTCTTTGAGAATGAACCGCCGGTATCAAAAGATCATCCACTCTTACATGCAAAGAATCTGATCGCGACACCACACGTTGCATTTGCAACAAAAGAAGCATTGGTAAAACGTGCGATCATTGATTTTGATAATGTGAAATGTTGGATGGAAGGAAAACCAGTCAATGTAATGAATTAAATTTTATAAATAGTCGAATATACATTAAGAGAAACAAGATAAATGGGGAGAAATAAAGTGAAAAAAGTGATGAAAAAGCTGTGCGTATGTACGCTTTCAGCTGTTATAGGAATGTTATCGATTCAGATCATGCCCGTATCAGCAGCAAGTAAGACTGGCATGGGAAAGATAACGAATAAGATAAACAAAGCAGGATATAATTTATGGGGCGGATACGATTCACCAGAAGAAGCAGCAACATATGATATTGATTTCTATGATTCTGGCATCAATGCAGGTGTTGCTGTTGGCGGAAATATTTCTGCGAATGTTTGATAATAAACGAAATCAAGATGGCAGATACCGGAAGAATCACAAGTGAAATCAATGTCATAATTCCGGAAATTGAAATCATCATCACAAGTGTTCCGACCAGTGTTGCCACACTCGTAATGATCTGCGTCACACTCTGATTTAAACTCTGTCCAAGTGTATCCACATCATTTGTGATGCGGGATAGCACCTCTCCGTACGTGCGGCTCTCGAAATATTTCATTGGCATGCGGTTGATTTTCTCTGAAATTTCCTTACGCATGCGGTAACAGGTTTTCTGCGTGATTCCTGTCATGATCATTCCCTGTATAAAACTGAATACTGCAGAACAGATATACAGGCCAAGTGTAAACAATAACACTTTGGCAATATAGGTAAAATCAATAGATCCGGTTCCCGCGATCTTTTTTCCGAGACCTTCCACCAATGCATTCGTTGCACGTGCCATAACCTTTGGTCCGGCAACGGAAAAGACGGTAGACACCGCTGCAAAAATCATAACGGCAACAATCGCATACCAGTATCTTCCGAGATAACGAACCAGTTTTCCGATAGAGTTTTTGAAATCTTTCGGCTTTTCTCCCGGCATCATTCCTCTGCCCGGACCTCCCATCGGACCGCGAGGTCTTTTTGTACGTTGTTCTGCCATCTTATTTCACCTCCTCAGAAAGTCCCAGTTCTTTGGCAGACAGCTGACTTCTGGCAATCTGCTCGTAAACTTCGCAATTGTGCAGTAATTCCTCATGCGTGCCTTTTCCGACAATCTTTCCATCGTCGAGTACCAGTATCTGGTCCGCATGCAGAATTGTACTGATTCGCTGTGCGACAATGATCACGGTCGTATGTTCCGTCTTTGTCTCAAGTGCTCTGCGGAGTGCCGCATCGGTCTTCATATCCAGAGCGGAAAAACTGTCATCAAACACATAAATCTTTGGATTTTTTGCAATTGCTCTGGCAATGGCAAGCCGCTGCTTCTGTCCGCCGGAAACATTGCTTCCGCCCTGTGCAATCGCACTCTCATACCCATCCTGTTTGCTGTCAATAAACTCTGTTGCCTGCGCAATCTCCGCTGCTTCCCGGATCTGCTCATCTGACGCATCCTCTGCCCCGAAGCGCAGATTGCTTGCAATTGTACCAGAGAAAAGAACTCCCTTCTGTGGTACAAATCCGATATGTTCCCGCAGATCCTGCAATGTATACTTGCGGATATCCGTTCCGTCAAGCGTGATCTCTCCACCTGTCACATCATAAAAACGCGGAAGCAGGTTGACCAGCGTAGATTTACCACATCCGGTACTTCCGATAATTGCAGTGGTCTTTCCCGGCTCTGCAACAAAATCAATATCCGAAAGCACATCTTCCGTGGCTCCCGGATACCGGAAATTTACATGATGAAAGGCAATCACACCCTCACACTGTTCCATGGCAACCGGCTCTTTCGGATCTGTAATCGTACTTTTTGTGCCTACAACCTCATCTATACGCTCTGCAGCTACACCGGCTCTCGGCATCATGATAGACATCATGGTCAGCATCAGAAATGCCATAACGATCATCATTGTATAAGTAATAAATGCCGTCATGGAACCTACCTGCATATATCCGCCATCGATCCGTTTTGCGGCAACCCACACGATCAGAAGCGTGATGCAGTACATGATCATCATCATTCCCGGCATCATAAATGTCATAACACGGTTGGTAAACAACTGCGTCTTTGTCAGATTGCGGTTGGCCTCATCAAACCGCTCTTCTTCCCGTTTTTCCCGTCCAAATGCACGAATGACATTTAATCCTGTCAGAATCTCTCTCGAAACCAGATTCAGCCGGTCCACGAGATTCTGCATAATCTTAAACTTTGGCATGGCAAGGGAGGTAAGAAGCATTACAAACCCAAGAATAACAAGCACCGCAAGCGCGATCGCCCATTCCATTCCTGCATGGGTCTGTGCAACCTTAATCACACCACCGATTCCAATGATCGGAGCATAAAGAATCATTCGCAGAAATACTGCAGTCACCATCTGAATCTGCTGTACATCATTGGTACTTCTCGTAATCAGGGATGCCGTTGAAAAATGATCCATCTCTGCATTGGAGTACTGTACAACATTGCGGAATGTCTTATCACGCAGATCCCGTCCGATGGATGCTCCCACACGGGAAGCACAATATCCGACAACCACTGCCGCCATAACCATCAGCAGCGCAAAACCAAGCATCTTGGCTCCGGTGGTCCATAAGTAATGTTTCTGAATGGCATCTACATCCACACCTGCATTTTTATCACAGGAGATCGCATAGGTCACACCCATGGATTTCAATGTAGAAGATCCGATCGCATCAATCTGTCCAGACACCTGCTTTCGCATCTCAAGAATCTGCTGATCCGGTACCTGGCCGGCTGCCAGTGCCTGCATCAGCTGCTTCATATCTACCTGCGTCCCATCCGTTCCCATTTTCCCCGTGAGAGCCTTCTCGTCAATATCGGACTCCTTCATCTGGGACATCTGATATACCATGACGATCGGCTCCAACAGAGACTCATCCATATCGTCAAGCGTATCCTCTTCACAATTTCTCACATAGTTTCCATCTTTTTTCGGCTCCTTATAACAGGCGGCAAATGTTTTCTTTTCCCTGCTGGTCATAAAAAGCTGTGCTGACACAAAATCTTCCTGTGTCATTTCTTCCGGAAGAATATGCTCCACTCCGCTGCTCATGATTCCGACATCGATAATATCTGATGTATACTGTGGCAGGGACAGATCACAAAATGCCTGCATCACAAGAAAAGCCACAATAACCAGAATCCATTTCCAGTATGGGAGCATGTTTTTAAATATTTTTCCCATGATTTAACTCCTTTTCATATGCATAGCTTTTATACTATCACGAACTGATTTCCAGAACAATTCCTATTATATAAAACTTTTCTTAAATTAAAATGAAATGTGTGGTGCAACCACGGGCACCACACATTTTATGTTCTGATTTTATACCGCAGGGGTTACATAACCTGCCAGCTTCATTTCTTTTGTAAAATCATCGACAGACATTCCCGCTTTTTCCGCACCTATTTCCACGGGGATGATCCCATCTTGCACCAGGGATGCATATGCACGAATCTGTCCTTCTCGCTGACCTTCTCGCCGGCCTTCGATTCTGCCCTCTCGCTGACCTTCGATTCTTCCTTCGCGCTGACCTTCAACTCTTCCTTCGCGCTGACCTTCCATACGCTCCTCATTCAATTCATCTGCCATCAAAACGCGTAATGCCTCACACATGATCCTTTCACTTCCTTTCCATTCCCGTACTTTCTCCATGTTACTGTTTACAATGACCTGCAGCACGATATCTGCAAGATTCTTCTCCCTCTCTGCAAATGCACTGACTTCTAACAGATACTGTCTCATCACTGTTTCGTTCAGTTGATTCGTCAATGCTTTTAGCTGTACATGCATATCCGTGTCCAGTTCCGATGATGCAATGATCTGCACCGGAAACATCACACCATAGACATAGTAAATCCCGGCTGTTTCTTTTTTGCATTCATATCCGGATTTTTCCAGTTCCTGCATCAGCTTCACCGGCTTGCGGTCTCGAATCAGTGTAATAGTAATCTCCTCTGCCGGAATTTCATCCACATGATTTGGTAATACTTTATACAGGCACGCATACGCAACCGCCTTGTAAAAAGTATCAATGTTCAGCTCATCCTTCGGGGATTTATATTCAAAAATGTTGTGTTTCCGGAAGATCTTCCCGATTTCATTTTTTATTTTGCAGTCCCTCTTTACTTTTACAACCGTACAGTCAATCTGCAAAGGTTTTTCCGTAAGCTGGAACTCATCGGTAAATTCCAGATTTTCTGCATCCTCCAGCAGTTCCAGGCGCAAGGCTGAACAGAATGCCGGATGCCACTGCAGCTTTTGGGACTTTTTCTGATTCTTCTCCTGTTGATTTTTCGTCTGTTCTTTTTTCAACTGTTCTCCTTTTATTATATGTAACTTTCACGCTTTTTTCAACGCACAAAAATTGCAGACTGTTAAATATACGTAAAATTCACATAGTTCATTTATACAACGAAACAAATGGGATTTTCGGCAGAAACTGCCTCTGAAAAAAGATATGTTTACTATATCATATGTGTATGCTCGTTGCAAGAAAAACAGTCCCGAGCGACTAAAAGCCATGCAATAGAAAATTCATACTGCATGGCTTTACGAAATTGATTTTATACCGCAGAGATTACATATCCAATCTGCTTCATTTCTTTCACGAAATCATCGACAGACATTCCTGCTTTTTCTGCACCAATTTCCACTGTAATGATTCCATCCTTTATCAGGGATGCATATGCCTGAATCTGACCTTCACGTTTGCCTTCAATTCGACCTTCCACGCGTTCCTCATTCAATTCATCTGCCATCAAAACACGTAATGCCTCACACATGATCCTTTCACTTCCTTTCCATTTTTGCACTTTCTCCATGTTACTGTTTACAATAACCTGCAACACAACATCCGCAAGATCCTTTTCCCTCTCTGCAAATGCACCGACCTCTAACAAATATTGCCTCATCAGAAAAACAGTTCAGAGCAAATAAAATAAAATTTCCTGTTTGCATACTCTCCAAAAAGAGGTATTATATAGAAAAACACAGGAGGTATTCAAATGAAAGCACATAAATATTGGTCCCTTGGTGCATTGGCAACCATGATCGGAACTATCTATACCGGCTATAAAAATATGAAATCAGCTCACAAATATTTTGCCTGCAGTTCTCTTCTCTGCATGATTATGGCTATCTACTCTGGTCATAAAATGCTTTCTGCAAAATCCAGGAAAAAGAAAGACTCTGTTTCTCAAGAATCCGCAGAATAATTGAAATTATAGATGTTTTTACCCATACATACTACATGGCTTTACAAAATGATTTTATACCGCAGGGATTACATAACCAGCCTGTTTCATTTCTCTTGTAAAATCATCGACAGACATTCCTGCTTTTTCTGCACCAACTTCCACTGTAATGATTCCATCCTTTACCAAAGTTGCATATGCACGAATCTGGCCTTCACGCTGACCTTCCACGCGTTCTTCATTCAATTCATCTGCCATTAAAACACGTAATGCCTCACACATTGTCTGTTCACTTCCTTTCCATTTTTGCACTTTCTCCATGTTACTGTTTACAATAACCTGAAGCACAACATCCGCAAGATTCTTTTCCCTCTCTGTAAAAACGCTAACTTCCTGCAGATACTTCCACATCAGCGGTTCATCCAAATTGTCAGTCAGTGCCTTGAGCTGTACATGCAAATCCATATCCAGTTCCGATGATGCAATGATCTGCACCGGGAACATCACACCACTGACATAATAGATTCCGGCTGTTTCTTTCCTGCATTCATACCCATCACTACTTAATTTCTGAAGAAGCTTCACCGGCTTGCGGTCCCGAATCAGTGTAATGGTAATCTCCTCTGCCGGAATCTCATCCACATGATTTGGTAATACTTTATACAGGCACGCATACGCAACCGCCTTGTAAAAAGTATCAATGTTCAGCTCATCCTTCGGGGATTTATATTCAAAAATGTTGTGTTTCCGGAAGATCTTCCCGATTTCATTTTTTATTTTGCAGTCCCTCTTTACTTTTACAACCGTACAGTCAATCTGCAAAGGTTTTTCCGTAAGCTGGAACTCATCGGTAAATTCCAGATTTTCTGCATCCTCCAGCAGTTCCAGGCGCAAGGCTGAACAGAATGCCGGATGCCACTGCAGCTTTTGGGACTTTTTCTGATTCTTCTCCTGTTGATTTTTCGTTTGTTCTTTTTCCAAATGTTCTCCTTATATTATATGTGGTTTTTGCTTTTATTTCAACGCACAAAAATTGCAGACTGTTAAACCCTGGCCGTCAAACTCAGACCGTCAAAACCTGACCGTCAAAACCTGACCGTCAAAGGCACATCAAGGTTCACATCTTTCACTTATGCAACAAAACAAATGGGATTTTCTGGCAGAAACTGCCACTGAAAAAAGATATGTTTACCATAGCATATCCCCCACCTTCCTGGCAAGGAAAACTTTACGTATACTGCATATATGTAATTGCAAAATGTATTCTACCTATGACCATCATAAAAAAGACACACAATGCGATACTCTCTCACATTGTGTGTCTTTTCTTAAATCCCCATACTAATCAAGCAAAAACAAATTCTGGGATTCCATTTTCACAGTAGTTTTTCCCACCCTTGGTGTTCCATCCGGATTTTTGGACTTATTGTTATAAATTTCAAAAACAATATCCCCTTCCTTCTTTTTGTTTTCCCCTGTTGTATCATAAATAAAGTAATACTCACCCATATTTTTTAGGTTTTCAAACACATATTTTTTAGGATTCTCCTTCGTTGCTTTTCCCTCAATCAACGTTCCGTCTTTTTTGTAAATTTTATCTACGTAAGTTCCATCTTTGTATTGGATCGAACAGGTCAGCTTCGTTCTGACGGTATTCAGTTCGACCGGGCTGAAGCGAATTTTTTCCTTAGTGCCGTCAAGGTTATTTCCATATTCTTTCATCCAGTTCATCTTATACACCAGATTCGGATCACTTCCATTTCCGGACTCCTCTTTTAAAAGCTCCGCCTCTTCATTCAGGATCTCGACCATTGGTGGCTCATATGTGGTACGGTATGCGGCAATCATCGTATTAATGAAAAGTTTTGCCTCCATATCTCCATCTACCGTAGAATGACCTACTCCGGAATAAAAAACATTTCCCTTACTGTAAATATAGTAATTATTGGCGGCATCATTCGGGGAAGCCCCATAGGTGGCACCGGTTCCATCTCCGTTTGAAGCCGTACCCGCCCATGCACATGGATCTCCGTTCTCATTATCCGAAAGACAGTACCAGACCGTAACTTCCGGATCTTCCATGTCCAGCTGATACCACTGCCCATGCGTTGATGCAATTTTAAGTGTTTCGTCAATTTTAAACGGATATTCCGTAATCTGTCCCGTATTTGTCTTCGTTGCACGCGTTGTCAGGTCATTATTATTGTTAAATCCTGTCAATTTCACGTTATTGTTATTCACGCCACAGATATATTCATCATTTTTATAACTTCTGATCATATACCGGTATGGGATTATTTGATCCGTATTTTTCTTTTCCCATCCCAGACGTTTCATGGCATAGTAAGTAAATCCCTGGGTATTACCAAGTGCCGTTGTAGAAAGTGTACCGTCGCTGCCAACTGTTGTCTGGGTCATTGTATCATACTTATGTTTCGCCTGATAAGCCAGCAGTTCCTTTCGTTCGCTCTCGGTCAGTTTCCCACTCACAGCTTTATACCGGTTCATTCCCATGACATCACGCAGATATGTATTGGCAGAATATCCGAAATCCCCACTGTGCACATTATGCATAGAAGTAAAATCATGCGTAAACAAAACACTTTTTCCAGAGGCGATAAAATATTTCAGGAAATCAATCGCACCGTTTTTATTCGACATATTTACCTTATGGAACGTATCGCCAAATCCCAGAATAAACATATTGTACGTATTATACAGTTCCTTTTGTTTTTTTGACATTTTAGCTGGATTTTCGTTTCCCTTTTGGGCTGAAATATCCCTGGAATAATCATACACAAATTTCTCCCCGAAATAATTCTCCTGAAACTTAGAAACCGTAGTCGTTACCACGGTAATATTATAATCATTCAATGCATTATAATATTTCGTAAACAGCGTATTTTCGTGCAAATTCAGATACCCCTTATTATTAGTATCCGTATCCGGCATAATCTGAAGCACCTTAATCTCCCGTTTCTGTCCGGTCTGGTTTTTTGCAACCGAGCAGCCGGTACGTGTAAAATGAATGTCCGGATTATCCTTGCGGTATACAACAATCTTCCACTGGATCAGCCCGAAGTACAGTTTGGAAAGTTTTACCGGTGTAATGTTCTGTTCCCCGTCTCCTGCCGTAAAAACATCTCCCTCATAATAAACTTCCCCTGTATCATCCGAATCATCCGCATCCCCGGAGCCATCCACATCTGCCAGCCCCTCTTCAAATTTACCATCCTGATTCTGGTCAATATAAACTTTACACTGATACTGTGCGGATGGCACATCCGTCACCTGAAAACCAAAATCAAGTTTTGATCTGCCAAAACCGTCCACATCCAGATAATTTGCCTGACTGTCATCTACGGAAACAGACGTATCATTTTTCCCCCCAGACGAAGTCGTTCCCTGATATTCATTTGGCAGTTTTGTAAACGTAATTTTCGGACAGACCTCTTTTACCTTTGCAATCAGCCCATTGCTATCTGACGTCTGGTAAATGGTTTTCTTTTCCCTCTTACTCTCCCTTACCAGATCTGCAAGGTTTGAACCGGCATCTATTTTATCGGACAGGCAATAGAGATCATCAACCGCAACAACCGGATAACCGGCATGTAAAAAGTTCTCCAGTTCCGCTTTCTTAATCTTTGTAATGTCATTTCCCGGGAAACGGAGTGTCGTATCCTCTATAACATTATTTCCGCTTCCAGCCCACAGAAACTTGACCGAACGGCTTATGCCGTCTGACCTGCTATACTCTGCACTGGTCATTTTATCTCCGGTATGGAAATATATTTTTCCATTCATGGAAGTATCATTCCACACCGTCTGATTCTCTTTGATCCATTTCACGTTGCCATCTGCATCTTTATAGGTTACATCCTTTTCTACCAGATTGTAAGCGCCCTGATCCAGCCCAAGATAAATCATGTTGTACTTGCTGTTTAGATCCTCCGTGGAACCAATAAACTCTGCCGTAGTCATATGGGTAATCTTAATATCCCCGATAAAATTCGGAATCATAAGCTGGATATAACTCTTTTTCAGAGAGTATCCGTTCTTTCGGTCATAGCATGGCTCAATATCCAATATCCGCAGTTCTCCATCCACATGATCCTTTGATGTTTTATATCCGAGAATATAACGGACTGCATCTGCCGGTGTCGCTTTGGGATCATTTCCCGTAAATTCCTTAAAATCCGTAAACTTAGAATTCGGATCCGATGCTGGAACCGTCCCCGTGCCAAATGCCTGTGTGGAAGTTGTATCCCCTTTAAACACAAACAGTCTGCCATTTAAATATCCCTGATTTTCATCGGTAGAAATATTTCCGGCAGTCATATACTTCTCCCATTTATCCTGCTTCGTCCAGTAATGGTACCAGTTCTCGCCGATCACACGTCCATCCACATCGGACGGAAGAAATGTAAACATAGACCAGTATGTCTGCGCATCGCCCGTCTGTGCAGTAAACACACCAGTCTCAACTCCATTAATTTCTTTCTTTTGAATCAAGGCATCTTCTCCATCCAGATACAACCGCTGAAACAGTTCAGAATCCATGGAAAACAGCATGACTGCCAGTTTATACATATTATTGTTATAGCCCGTATCGGTATAAGTATAAATGGTTGGATTCATATTCCAGTCCAGAATATGAAACGTAACCGATTTTCCCCCACTTAAAGATCCCTGTGTAGCTATATACACCCCGGAATCCATAAAAATCGGGGCATAGTTCTCCTCCTGATTGATCTTCTTATACATTTTCTTGACAACATCCCAGCTGATATCTTTCGATCCATTAAATCCATCCGTATACGAAGAAACAGACGAATGCTTTCCGTACCTGTTGTGTTTTCTCCAGATCTCTCTGATATTATCACCCCCGGAATGTACCTTTGGGGAAACCACATACAGATCCGCATAATCTGCCCATTTCGGCTGTGCATTCAGCTCTTCCGGTGTAATCGTTTTAATAATCACCGAATAATTGTCTGCTTCCTCCTGTGTTTTACAGCCGATACTGTCCTTTAAAAAATAATCATTGTTTTTATATAGATAGTAATTCTCTGTTACATTGATATTATCCTTTGATTTATCACCGGTACTTTTTCTTTTTGTATAAATCCGGTCGCCCTCATTGGTAAGTTCACGATCCGTCCTTTCATCAAATGTCTGATCTTTATAATCCGATTTTTCGAAATCATTTACTGTATGCCAGATAATATTTCCATGATCCTGTCTGACAAACGATAAGCTTTCATTTCCGTCTTCCCCTTTTACAATTTTTTGGACAAACGTTCCTTCCCCATCTTTGACGCGCTCATAGTATCCGGTATATTCTGCATCTTTCATGCCATCATCACAGACACGCATATTTCCAGAATATTTTGAAATGTCCCCTTCCGGCTCATCCGGGAAAAAATAAGCCTTTTTCTGTTCGTATTTTGCACCGGTTATGGATGTAACCGTTGTAAGATCCCCATCCCCATAACGCATCTCTTCGACATTTACCGGTTCACATCCACTGATCTGGTATCCAAACTCTGCGTATTCTTCATAAGGCACAATTTCAAGAATCAGAAACGGATTTTCCCTGGTTCCAAGCTTTGCCGCTGCGGCATTCGCATCGTAAATGTTGCGCTTCGACTCCGGAATCTGCTCTATCTGGTCAACGACCCCTCTTGTCATCACCGGAAGTTTCTCATCCGCCTTTAATTTATTCCGGTACCCGACAACCCCAAGACAGACAACAAGCACCCCCAGCATACAGACTGCGGATGCAATTCTCTTTTTCCTGTTTCCGTTATTTTTTTTCTGCCGATGCCATCTTACCATCTTCAATACGAACGCCCCTTCCTTACCTGAGTACATTTCTCAGCTTGAATTCATTTTGTATCGTATACTTCTGTTCCAGATATTGCATATCAAAAGAAACCGAAACGGATGCCTTTTCCGCGGAAGCATTTACTGTGCCGGTAAATGCCGTAACATATTCGCCGATCAGATTTTCCTGCACCTCATCCGTAGCTGCAGAAATCACCGTTGTATCGGTTTTTGGATCTGCCACAGCCATTTTCTTTGTATATAATTTCTTTCCACCTGCAGAGATCCAGATCACCCGCTTGCTTGCAGCCTCCGGGGCTGCGGCACCTGCCGGATTTGTTATCGAAGGTGTCCCCGGAATCTTATATATGACGATTCCTTCTACACCGGATACCGAAGGATCAAGCTTTTCCACCCGGTTTCCCTCCATCACCCACATACCAATCTGTTCCATCAGAATCTGTGACTCCGACTGTAAATCAATCTGTGCGGATGCATGGTTATAATTTTTGTGCGCCATCCCCAGAAAAAGAATTGCAGCGCCAAAAATAATCGTTGAAATTGCAATCGCAATAATCAGCTCCACAAACGTAATTCCACTATGATCTTTTCGCACACTGCCACTCCTTTCCAAAGTTATTTCTCAATAAAATGTTTTCCGGTATCACTTACCAGCTTTACCGTATATGCCGGTACTCCATCAATATAGATGGCACTTACATTCGTATTTGCCGTATCAAAGCACGCCGTTTTCGTGTAGGCAATCTTGATATAATTTCCACCGGCACCTTTTTCCGTCACCTCATTGCCCGTGCTGCTGTCCATCCGGATTTTGATGGTATTGTTACACAACCGCGTACCGTCATCCGTCAGCTTCGTATCATCAAAACTGCTTAAATTATCCGGAAGAATCCGCATATAATAGCCATTGTCCAGTTTATAAACATACATATAGTAATCACCGGTTTTGCTCATCGTTTTCACCTGAAGCGCACTGAGCGAAGAATCAAGGGTCTTTACCACCTTCTGCGTGTTGGCATAATGCAGATGCCCGATCATCATCACCGATGTACTCGCCAGAATTCCCATAATTGCAATGACAATAATGATTTCTACCAATGTAATTCCGTTTTGTCCCAGATGTTTTCGTTTTTTCATTGGCACACCTCTTAATTCTTTTTCCAGTTATCGTAATTCAGATACGAATCCAGATCCAGATTTCCGGAAATATTCGATACCGCCGTTGAAGAACAGTCACGGAAAAACTGCGAAAACAAAGGCGTATCCCGTTTCTGGTCTTCCGCGAACAATTGCGATACCAGAAGTTTATTTCCCTTTATATGACCGGTTCCCGCAGCGCCTGCATTCGAATCAAACGAAATCACCCCGCCAGAAATAATCAGTCCCTCAAAATCACCGGACACTTTGACATCCCCGGTTGCAACCACAAGTCCCCGCGTAACCGTATTTGAAAGCGCATAGGTCCCGGTATTTTTCACCAGATACACATCTGTGGTTGGTGAATAAACGGTCACACTTTCGGTAGTCGATGTTTTATGTTTTTCCAGTTCCTGTTCGAATGCTTTCCGGTCAATCAGTTTGTCAAACAGCGGATTGACCGTTTTATCAATCACTTCATGACCACTGGCATCTGTACTTGTCAGACGCACCTGATCCGGCGTCACACCCTGCCCGGAATCGGTAAGTCCCAGTTCTAAAGACTTATAGCGGACCGCCAACTTAGAACAATAATCCCAAAACAGACCGTTAACGTCTTTCCAGTTATCCGGCTGAATCGTCACCTTCTTGACATTCAGGGCATCCGAAGCAGAAGCACGCGAAAGAATATCTCCCTTCAACGTCATAATGGTTTTCTTGTCAATAATCAAAGCATTTTCATCCAGATAGAGATTGGCATACTGTGCTACCTTTCCCTGATTGTTATTGTAATAATTTGCAAAGAAATCATTTGCATCCTGTTCCGTCTTAAAATTCAGGTAATAATACATTCCCTCCGGGAAATAGTATGCCACAAGCGGCTGACTGCTGTTTAGATACCCTTGTAACGTATCGTCAGAAATACCAATATGCGCAGCATACCCACTTCTGTCAAACGTTCCATTTTTGACATACTCTGCCGGCACATAATAAGCCAGCTGATTGGTTCTCGCAGAGATGGATTCTCCCATCAGAACATCCTGATTTTTTGCTGCATCTGTCTTGCGGGAAATAAATGTACGTCCCGCCAGCATCAGATAATTTAAATCTTTGAGATTCAAATTACACGTTCTGCCATTTACCATCATAGCACTGCTGAAATCCGCATCCGAAGATACCGTATCGGAAGTTCCGTAATTTTTCTGGAAATTATAACCATAATAATTTCCTTTCAAAGTCACCTTACTTCCAACTCCACGTAACTCAAGATCATCTGCCACATACGTATTTCCGTTGATCTCCATCGTGGAAGATCCGCTTCCCGAGGTCTTTATATTTTCCGCCCAGATCGAAGAATTTCCGTTTCCGACCGTAAGCGTAGAGCCACTGTCCGTCACGATATCGCCGCGTGTGAGAATCGACTTTCCCTTTAAAGTTCCGCTTCCGCTGCTGTCGGCCAAAATACCATCCGCTCCGGCGTACACACTTCCATCCACCTGCACATTCGATGCATTTACATGAATCTGCCGGTCCGCAATCAGAGCATATTTCATAAACTCCTGGATCTGTCCCTGCCCGGAAAAATTCATCTGCGGAGTAGAAAAAATAAGATCCGTTGTGATCTTTGTCTCATAATCCTGCGCATCCTTATATTTCACCTGCACCCCTTTTAATGTAAAGGTACCCGCACCGTAATCCAGTTCATACTTCGGATCCGCTGCAACAACATAACATCCCTGTTCGGCAGTTTCTTTGATACATCCTTTGACTGTATCGGTGTTATAATCCGAAACCGTATACACGACATTGCCGGATGCATCTGTCGTATTTGTCTTTCCCGCAGATGCCTTTGCAAACTGTCCCTCCAGATCTTCCATATATTTTCGGGAAAAAACATCCTGTGCATTTGCTCCCGATGCGGTATACGTCAGATAATTTTCAAGGACATCCGTATATGCTTTCTCGAGCGATTTTTCTGCAAGTTCTCTTGCACCGGTACGCAGATCATCCATAACTGCATCTGCACTGTAGAAATTTTTCTTCGTACCGCGCTCCACTTCTTTCATCTGGATATTGACAATCGTGATTTTTGTAATCACAACCGCGATCGCACTCACAACCACCATCAGAATCAAAACGGCAAGCAGAGAGGCTCCGCGATTATCCCGTTTCAAAGAAATCTTTTTCATCGCTACTCTCCTTTCGCCGAATTCACCGTAATATACCGATACGTTTCCTTATCGGAGCTGTTGCCTTTTCCCTTTTTGTATACACTAACCTGCAGATTCACCTTCCGGACACCTTCTTTGCTCTCCACCAAAGGTGCGACACTCAGCAAATAGCTATCCTGATAGATGTTTCCCGCATTGGTTGTTGCCGCCGGGTCATCCGGGTACGATTTGTTGCCAAGATTGGACGCAACCGCCGGCATCTTACAGCCGTCTTTCGGTGACACCACCAGCTGATAAGAGAGATGCTTTGCGTTGACCTCACTGATATTCTGACAGACAACGATCAGTTTCGGAACCGCCACTCCAGCCGCACAACGGATTTCAAGTGCATCCCTGTCCTGCTTGACATTGTACATCAGATAAATGTGTTCGATATTCTGCATATCCTCCTCTGCAAAATCATTACAGGTATAGACTTCTGCCGGGTCCACTCCATCGATATTTTCACAGGCGTAACTGCATGCGACAAGCACATGCGTAGGTTCCACCGTAATGGAAATCGTCCGCTTTAAATTTTTTTCTATTTCACTTTCACTCTGTGCCGGGACATTGTTTGCACCTGCATACTGTGCATTTTCTGCGGAAAAATAAGTAAGTGCTTCCTGTAACTGTCCACCTTCTGCCGCCACAACATCTTTTGTGTCATCAATTCCATCCATTTGAGGCATCAGCGCTGTATTTTCCGGCACATCCGTGCTGACTTTTACTTCAACATCATATTTTTGACCAATCGCATCTGCCGCACCGTAATAAGATACTTCTCCGGCGGTCGTACTTCCTCCCGCAGCTGCAGGGGTATATCCCGTCTGCACATAACCGGTCAGATACGGCACGGTAAATCCCCCGGCTGACACAGGCTCCACCAGTTGCGGCTGTTTTTTTAAGTCCTCCATCACTTCCTGCGCCAGATTGGTCGCATGCTGTTTATCTGCCGTCATTGCATTGTATTTCATCGACTGCGTAAAATACGACAACAGCGGAATGGAAAGAATCGCCAGAATCGCCATGGCAAGAATCACTTCCAGCAAAGAAAATCCTCCATTATTCTGTTGTTTTTTCATCCGGAAGCCTCCTTCCCCATGTCAGCTTTTTCTATTGCTCTGCGGTTCCAGAAGAAGAACCGCCAAAAATATTGTTTACCCCTTTTGGCATATTCTCAAATACCGGAGGAACATAATCTTTTCCGGTGTTTTCAAGATAATACATATTGAGTGTCATATCGCCCGTTAATTTTCCCGTAGAATTGTCGAAGCTGGCGGAAAACTGGGCAATCGTTGTACGATCCCTAAACTTGTTGACATAGGCAATCATATCCTTTAATCCTTCATAACTTGCCTCATAGCGTATGCCAATCGATGCATAATACCCTTCCACATTTCCGGTCGGACCTGTCGTGTTTTCCGGTGTGCTTTCAGTACTCTCTGTGCTCTGTGTATCCGCAGACTCCGTGGTCTGTGTTTCCTGTGTTGTCGTTGTATCTTCCGTAGTATCCGTAGATGCAGCAGCACTTCCGTCTGCAGCGGCTGTACTGTTATCTGCCCCAATCGGCATATTCATGGCAAATGTCACATCTGTAATATGAAAATTGCTGCTCTTATCCTCGAACTCCTGCAAAGTTTCAATTACTTTTTCGGTTTTCATATCTGCCGGATAAGCCGCAATAATATCCTTTTGCTTTTTCTGCATCGTCTGGATATTTTCTTTTACTTTTGGAAGTCCGGCCTCCATCTGTTCCATCTGCTGCACTTTCGCTCGGTCGGTCGTATTCTGCTCTTCGATCTTCGCCGCCTTGCTCATTCCCTTATTAAAAATAAAGAAATAGGAACATGCTACAATCACAATTGCAAAGAAAATGAGCAACAGCCGCTTATCTGAATCTGAAATTTTTAATTTATTCATTTGTCTGCTCCTCTCCCTCTGCGTTATTGGTATCCGTGTCTGTGTCCTCCGATGTCGGAACCGCCTCCTCGATCAGATGTCCGTCCTCACCGATATCTGCCTGGGTGTAATAGCCATTTAACGTGTATGTCCATGTGCTCACACCGCTTTCGTCGTCTTTTTCCTCCGACATGGATGGAATGGAAAGATCCTGAAGCAGGGTCACATCCGCAAAATTCAAAAGCATCTGTCCAACGGCAATTTCTTTATCTGTTTTCAGATTGATACTGACTAAGTCTGCATCTGTCTGAATACTCTCTACCTTGACATCGTTTGGCAGCGCATTTTCCAGCTGCTCAATCAGCGGATACAACTGCTCATTTTTCGTAACGGTGGCAAGATCCAGCTTCTCATATACCTGTTCCTCTGCCTGTACCCGCGCATAATCATCATAGGTTTCCTGCACATACGAAAGATCATTGATCCGTTTCGTCAAATTGCGATGCTGCGTATATGCCACCAGCTGACGCACACTCGATCCAAGAATCAACAATACACTGACTAATACCGCTCCCACAAAAATGACATAAGCCGTGTGAAGGTCATTCTTTTTGGAATCTGCCACAAGCATGTCCTTCGGTTTGGCATCAATCGGATGCACCGCCGCACCGATGACGGACAAAAAGCCAACAGCCGTTGCAGCCTTCGGTCTGCGTCCGGAGGACGCTGTCGTTATCCCCTCTTCTTCAACCGCTTTATTTTTTTCACTCTTTAAATCAATCACCTTAGTGAAATCAATTTCCTGCAATGGAAGCGGAAGCTCCTGGGCAAACAGTTTATGCATACCCGCAAACCGGGAACCGTCCCCTACCAGGTAGACATTTCCCACGAATTCCTGTTTGATCTGATTCTGGTAATATTCAACCGCCGTATTGGCAATTCGCAGATGATACCGCAGCGATTCCGCCAGATCTTCATATGCCTCATTTGCCAGCTCCTGCTGACGCTTCATCTCCTCCTGATTTCCCATCTCCGGAACGGTCGGGCGATTGTATATGACATTGTGGTCTAAAAGAAAATCAAGTGCTTTCTCCTCATCATCAATCCCAAGCACCGGATGGTCAATCACCGCCGTAATCGTAGCGCCATAGCCGTACGGTGTCACACGCTGAAAGACCAGTTTTTTATTTTCCAGAATACTGATTACCGTTGCCTGCTCTTCCAGCTGCACAACCACAGCATTTTCCAGAAAACTGTCACACAGAAGCTGTACCGTTCCGTTTCCGATATAATCAAACGTTTCTACCTTCAGTCCTGCCAGTTCTGAAAACGTCACATAGTTATTCAGAAGATTATCGGGAATTGCCACTAAAAGCAGCTTGAGCATTTTCTTCCCATCTTCTTCCTCCACATCCATCTTGCTGTAGCTGATGGTGTAATTGCTCACATCCATCGGGAAATAATCACGGATCTGGGATTCAATGATTCCCATGATCTTATTGTCTTTGACAAATGGGATCATGACTTCACGGGTCACGACTTTTGAGGAAGAAAGGGTAAATACGACTTCTTTCTCATGGATATCGCGCTTGCTGAGTTCGACTTTCAGTGCAGACGCAAAAGCTTCCTTGTCACGGATATAGCCATCTTCCACCGCATGTTCCGGGGTGCGGAACGCAAACGCTTTATGTACCGGCGGATTTTTCTTGCGGTAATCGGCCAGTGCGACTTTTGTCCACCATACACCGGCCTCAATACTTACTACTCTTTTAACCATTTTCATTTTCTCCTTTATATTTTCTAGCAGTTGTGCTGGAAAATGTATGAAAGACAATTATCCCTCGCTCATGTTCTCTTCGGGAAGCGGCTGTAAGAATTTTGGCGAAAGATTTTGCGTGTGCTAATTGGCTTTCATACATTTTCCATCGTTATGTTGTGATGTAAAATTTAGATGGCGAATAGGAAGGATGTTCAAAATTCGCCACAGGAATAAGAAAAACTTTACTTTTTTTAATTATGCCATACGCAGCAGTTCATGCCACGTTTTAATAAATGCCCATCATGCCGAGATACCAGGTCCAGAAACGGCTGCCCCCGAGTGCGGCGATGAATATGCCTGCCGAAAGGTACGGACCGAGTGCAAGCAGGTTGTTTCGCTTGCTTACTTTCATGCGGATGGTATGGATGACGGATCCAAGAATGCATGCAAGAATAAATGCAAAAATAATGTTTTTTGCGCCTAAAAGCAGGCCTGCATATGCCATGAGTTTGATGTCTCCCCCACCGATTGCTTTGCCGGAGGAGAAATAATACAGGCCATACAAAAACAGGCTGACAATGACTGCCCCGATGATATGGGACAGGATATGCCGGAAATCATACACGGTCATGATGATACCGAGCAGTCCCAGAAACAGGTTCTGGGAAACCGGTATCTGATAGGTTCTCTCATCGATGACCGCAATGACAATCAGGGCAGATGTCATGAG
>ENA-OROO01000764-OROO01000764.1-human-gut-metagenome-genome-assembly--contig:-NODE-764-length-19307-cov-4.451174_pt1 | contig 19307 bp, 16 predicted proteins | sample MGYA00242130_ERZ509052 | MGnify/ENA primary metagenome ERZ509052 (study PRJEB26280, sample SAMEA2338730) | human gut metagenome | biome: human gut; feature: human-associated habitat; material: faeces... | reverse complement strand
TAAAATCCGAGCCACTAATTTTTTCTTTGCTCCTATATGGGTGTAATGTGGTGAAAATCAGTTTTCACTTTTTTTGTTCCAAAACAGTTGTTTTTTTGTGTTCGGTTTACATTGGTTTTTTGTCCGAATTCGTGATTCCCGCAGTTGCCGCATCAGTTCGCGGATTATTGTAAAAGTAGCTTGAATGCGTTATAATGCCCCGGCGCTAATAAAATATGTGTGATTCGTAATTGCTTGTTTTTATCTTAAAGCAGATGTTAGGCCGGAATACTGCCTAACATATTGGAATCACATGTGAAAGTATGGTGAACTTGGTAGTGTAGTAAAAGGAATCTTGATGTTATTATGCAACAAAGCCGCAACAGTTTAACTGTTGCGGCCTTGTAGGTTGAGTTATGATTTGCCGGTTTTTTAGTCCGGATTCCTTCTTTTGTTAAGCCTGTGCTTCTTCTACTTCAGCAGCGGGTTCGGCAGCTTCTTTGGTTTCGGCTTTTGCGTTTTCGTCAACAACATTGAACGGAACGTTTACCGAAACTTCCTTGTGCAGATGTACTACTGCGTGATAGCTTCCAATTTCCTTTACATCCTTGACGTCGATTTTCTTGCGGTCGATGTCGAAGCCTTTTTCTTTAAGAAGATCGGATATTTGCAGTGAGTTCACAGAACCGTAAATCACACCGGTGGGGCTTACCTTTGTAGCAACCACCAATGCTTCGAGTTTAGAAAGCTGCTCAGCAAGTGCGAGTGCGTCGTTTTTGATTTTTTCGAGTTTGTGAGCACGCTGTTTCAGTTTTTCTTCCAAAACTTTCTTAGCCGACTTGCTGGCTATTACGGCTTTCTTGTAGGGTATGAGGTAATTGCGGCCGTAGCCGTTTTTTACTTTTACAATATCGTCCTTGTATCCTAATCCTTGTACGTCTTCTAACAGTATAATTTCCATTGTGTGTCCTCCTTCTTTTTATTTCATCAAATCAGTTACGAATGGAAGAAGAGCGAGATGACGTGCACGCTTAACTGCCTGGGCAATACGACGCTGGTATTTCAGTGAAGTTCCGGTTATGCGGCGGGGAAGTATTTTTCCTTGCTCGTTCAGGAATTTCTTCAAGAATTCAGGGTCTTTGTAGTCAATGTATTTGATTCCGCTCTTTTTGAAACGGCAGTATTTCTTTTTCTTAAGCTCTATTGTGGGCGGAGTTAAATATCTTATTTCTGATTGTTCCTGTGCCATTGTTTATTCCTCCTCTTTCTTTTCTTTTTTGTTGCGGCGTTTTTCAGCGTATTGCGCTGCGTATTTCTCCATCTTGACTGTAATGAAGCGGATTACTCTTTCGTCACGGCGGTATTCGGTTTCCAGCTGTTGGATAAGAGTAGGCTCTGCCTTGAATTCAAACAGGATGTAGAAGCCTGTTGATTTTTTCTCAATGGGGTAAGCCAATTTTTTCAGTCCCCAATTCTCCTCGTTCAAGAGTTCTGCGTTGTTTTTAGTCAGAATCCCTTTGAATTTTTCAACCGTTTCCTTCATCTGCTCTGCAGACAAAACGGGAGTAAGTATGAAAACGGTTTCGTACTGGTTCATCATTTACTATAAAGTTTTTGTTTGTGAAATCGGGTGCAAATTTACGGTTTTATTTTTTATTGGCAAAACGTTGTAAGTTCTATTTTAAGACGTTGCCGGTATTACTTATTAAAATATTACTTTTGTATAAAAGCTTATTGTGCGAATGGAACCTCTTGTTGATATTGACGTGCGATTGATATTTGCCATTTTGAACGGCAAGGTGTCGGCGGCCATAAGCCGCAAGTTGTTGCATAATTTTCATGCAGCGGGGCTTGACCTTACGCCGGAGCAGTGGAATGTGCTGCAGCATTTGAAGCAGCGCGACGGTGTGTCGCAGCAGGAGTTGTGCGACGCAATGTATAAGGACAAGCCCGGAATGGTAAGGCTGATAAACTCGATGGTGTTCCTCAACCTCGTTACGCGTACACCCAACCGTTTTGACCGGCGCAAAAACATAATCCGCCTTACGCAAAAGGGTATTGACATGCAGGAGTCGGCCATACGCGTGGCGTTGCTTACATTGAAGGAAGCGTTGCGGGGATTGAGCTTGAACGAGATTCGCACGTCGCAGGATGTGTTGCGCAGGGTTTTTGAGAATACGGCGGGCGAACATAGGCAATAGGTCACTTTGCAGCAGGTCTAAGGGATATGGATACTTTCAGGGATTTTTGAAACCCTGCAATAAGATACGATTCTCCTCTCTCTGGAGGTAGAAAAAAATATGTCTGACATATTTTAAATTATGTCAGACATATTTTGAATTATCTCAGAGATGTTTTTTCCCTTGCCTAAGGGCGTTGATTTTTTAGTTGGGTATAATCAGCTTGTAGCCCTTTCCGTGTATGTTTATAATCTCTACGTTTGAATCCGGGCGCAGGTGCTTGCGCAGCTTTGTAATGTAAACGTCCATGCTGCGGGCGTTGAAGTAGTTGTCGTCAACCCAGATTGTTTTCAGTGCGAAGTCGCGTTGCAGTATTTCGTTTGCGTGTTCGCAAAGAAGTTTGAGCAAGTCGCATTCCTTGGTTGTGAGTTTTGTAACGTCCTCGCCGCGGGTAAGCGTTTGTTTCTGCGTGTCGAATACGAAACTTCCTATCTGGTATGTGGTGGCTTCGTTGTTCTTCTTTCCGTTCACGCGGCGCAGTATTGCCTCAATGCGGAATACGAGTTCTTCCATCGAGAAAGGTTTCGTGATATAGTCGTCTGCTCCGATTTTGAAGCCGTTCAGTATGTCTCCCTTCAGTGTTTTTGCCGTTAGGAAGATGATAGGTATCTCGGCGTTCAGCTGTCGGATTTCACGAGCCAGTGTAAAGCCGTCCTTTTTAGGCATCATAACGTCAAGCACGCAGATGTCGTATTTGTTTTTCATGAAAGCGCGGAAGCCTAACTCACCGTCCTGGCACAGCTCGGTGTCGAAGCCTTTGGCTTGAAGGTATTCGCGTAACAGGGTGCCTAAGTTTTCGTCGTCCTCGCAGAGGAGAATTCTCATTTGTTCTTCCATATTAGTTTTGTTTTTTGATTATTGGTAATGATATTATGAATTTTGTTCCTTGACCGAATTCGCTTTCGGCGTGTATGTTTCCTTCGTGCACGTCGACAATGGATTTTACGTATGCCAGTCCGAGGCCGAATCCTTTCACGTCGTGCCTGTCGCCGGTGTGTACGCGGTAGAAGCGCCCGAATATTTTGTGCAGGTCCTCGCGCCGTATTCCTATGCCGTTGTCGGCAATGCACATTATTATATGCGAGCCCTCGTTGCGGGTTGAAATGTTCAGCTGCAGCTCCACATTTTCGCGCCGGTATTTAAGCGCGTTGTCCAGCAGGTTGAACACTACGTTTGTCATGTGCATTTCGTCGGCAAACACGGTGGCGTTCTTTGCGGACAGGTCTGTGGTTAGCGTTCCTCCCACGTTTTTTACTTTTATGGTATATGTGTGTGCAACGTCGGCTATGAGGTTGTTCAAATTAATCTCACGTTTGTTGTATCTTGCTTTGTTGCGTTCGAACAATGATATTTGCAATACTTTTTCAACCTGGAAGCGCAGCCGCTTGGTCTCGTCGTTGATTACTCCCGAAAGTTGCTCGAACATCTTTCCGCTCTTTGCCACCGCCGGGTCTGCCAGCATTTGTGCAGCAAGCGATATTGTGGATATTGGTGTTTTGAACTCGTGTGTCATGTTGTTGATGAAATCGTTTTTCATCTCGGTGTATTTTCTTTGGCGGAACACGAGTATCATTGTGAATATGTATGTTGCCAGCAATATTATCGACAATATGAGTGCCGGTATGATGAACCGCACGCTGCTGAATATGTATTTTCCCATGTCGGGGAAGTGCAGCTTGATGACAGTCATGTTTTCGGGCGGGTCGTTGGGGAAGAGTATCCTTGTAAAGGAGTGTTCGGACCCTTTGGCGTCGTAATCGGAGCAACGGTAGAGCTCGCGGCCTTCGCGCGTGAGGATTTGGAAGTGGTATGGCAGTTTTACGCCGTTGCTTTCGAGTTCGTATTTAAGTCTGCCGTCGAGAACGCGGAAGTCCACGCGCTCGTTTATTGGTTTTTTGCCCGATTCGGAAAGCAGGAAGAATATCACGTCGTCGAGTTTCCTTTGCTGGTATACATAACGCTTCTTTATTATGTCCTGCATTTCCTTGGTCGTACCTATCGTGGTTATGGGGCCTTGATGGGTTATGTCCTTTGAAAATTTGGGTATCTTCATGCCGGGCATCATGCGCAGTTGCGGCCCTGACAATGTGCTGTCGTTTATGATTGGAGGATACAGGTGCGACTTGAACTGTTTGTCCGAGGCCTTTTTCGATACAGCAGTATCTTCGGGTGTGGTTTTTTCCTCGGTTTTCAGGTATTTTTTTGCGTCGTTCAGCAGTCCGCGCTGTGTTTCGTCCAATTCTATTGTATAGATTACCCTGTTGATACTGCGGTTCACGGATTCGGTGAACTGCTCCCTGCGCATCTCAAGTATTTCTTCAAGGTAACTCAGTTGCAAATACAATAATATGGTGAAGCAAATGCCCACCACTATTACAATTATACGCATTGTTGATTTCTTCATACGGCAAATATAAAAAACGTAGTTAATGTCTGTTCCGGTTTAGATATTTTAAAAATACGGATTTTAACATTATTAACCCTATTCGTTCTCTGAAATTGCTTTATCGTTAATTATAAATATCGATTCAAGTGTGATATGTCTGATTTTTTTACATAATTATTGCTGGTTCTTGTTACGCCATATTAATAAAGTGCCTTTTCGCGTATGCAAGGTGCTCTTTATTGTAAAGGCTTTTTTAGCGGATACCGGCTGATGTTGGTGCAGCATGTTCCCGGAAGCGGGCAAAACAGACAAAGCATGCGTCTAAAACGGGGATAAAAAACAGCAGATTTTTTGGCGGGAGAATGAAAACTGTTTTTCAATTCTTTATACCCTGTTGGGAGCAAAGAAAAAATATGTCCGACATATTTTGAATTATGTCAGACATATTTTAAAATATCTCAGAGATAATTTCAGGCTGGTCGTAAACTTGCTTTTTGAAAACGGACAAAAGCAACACTATATTCAGGGTGTTTTTACGGGTGCGGTATTTTGGTTATGTTGAAAGTCATATGGAATGCGCAAAAAACTGTCTGCATTTTTTTGCAGCTAAGGCGAGGTGTGCAGAAAAACAACTGCGGCGGATGTTTTGATTATCCGCCGCAGTATAGTCGTATGTTCTTTAAGGATTGTTATTCTTCCGCATTCTCCTGTTCGAATGCCTTGATAAGTTTTTCCTGAACATCGCCCGGAACAAGCTCGTAGTTCGAGAATTTCATCGAGAATGAGCCGCGTCCTCCTGTTATGGAACTCAACGACGTTGAATAGTCGGACATTTCGGCAAGCGGTACGCGGGCCGAGAGTTTCTGGTATCCGTTCTCCGAGTCCATGCCAAGGATTATGGCACGGCGGCTTTGCAGGTCGCTCATTATGTCGCCCATGTAGTCGGACGGGATATATACTTCAACGGTATATATGGGTTCAAGGATTTTGGGGCCTGCTTCTTTGAACGCTGCGCTGAATGCGTTGCGTCCTGCGAGGGTGAAGGAGATTTCGTTTGAGTCGACGGGGTGCATTTTGCCGTCGTATACGATAACCCTCACATCGCGTGCGTATGAGCCGGTGAGCGGTCCGCGTTCCATGCGGCTCATTACGCCTTTCAGTATGGCCGGCATAAAGCGTGTGTCGATTGCGCCGCCAACTACCGAATTGATGAATTCGAGTTTGCCGCCCCATTCCAGTTCTATTGTCTCCTGGCTTCTCGGGGTAATGCGGTATTCCTGCCCGCCGAACTTGTAGACTGAAGGTGCGGGCGTGTTTTCGCCAAGCGGTTCTATTATTAAGTGGACTTCGCCGAATTGCCCCGCACCGCCGCTTTGTTTCTTGTGGCGGTAGTCGGCGCGTGCGGCTTTTGTTATGGTCTCGCGGTATGGTATGCGCGGCTCTCCGAACTCAACCTGGATTTTTTCATTGTTCTCAAGACGCCATTTCAGCGTGCGCAGGTGGAATTCTCCCTGACCGTGCACTAATGTCTGCCGCAACTCCTTGCTTTGTTCTACAACCCATGTCGGGTCTTCTTCGTGCATGCGGTTTAGTATCGACATCATCTTTTCTGTTTCCGATTCGTTCACCGCCTTGATGGCACGGGTATATTTGTTGTCGGGATACTTTATGAAATTGAACCTGTATTCGCAGTCTTTTCCGTTTAGCGTGTTGCCGCGTTTTACATCTTTCAGCTTTACGGTGCAGCCTATGTCGCCGGCCTGCAGCTCTGAAACTTTTTCGCGTATTGAGCCTGACGGGCAGAACAGTTGTGCAATGCGCTCCTTTGACCCCTTGTCGGCATTTGTAAGGTCGTCGCCTTCACGAACCGTGCCGCTCATGACTTTGAAATACTGCACCTCGCCGATATGCGGCTCAATGCCCGTCTTGAAGAAGTAAATGGATGTCGGGCCTTCGGAGTCGGGTTTCACTTCGTTGCCGGCAATGTCGGTTACTTTAGGCATTTCGTCAACGAAAGGAACTACGTTGCCGAGGAACTCCATCATGCGGCGTACACCCATGTCTTTGCTTGCGCATACGCAGAACACCGGGAAGATGTTTCTCTCAATTAGTCCTTTGCGTATGCCTTCGCGCATTTCGTCTTCGGTAAGGTTTTCTGTGTCGAAGAACTTTTCCATTAGTGTCTCGTCGTTTTCCGCTGCTGCTTCAACGAGTTTAGCGTGCCATTCGGCTGCTTTTTCCGCCTGGTCGGCAGGAATTGCTTCTATTGTGGGAGCTCCGCCTTCGGGTTTCCAGGAATATTTCTTCATTAGCAGCACGTCTATCATCGTGTTGAAGTCAGGGCCTGTCTTTACGGGGTATTGTACGGGAACAACCTTGCTTCCGTAAATAGAACGGAGCTGCTCGATGATATTGTCGTAGTCACATTTCTCGTCATCAAGCCGGTTGATGAGGAATATAACTGGTTTGTTAAGTTTTTCGGTATAGCGAAAATGATTATGTGTGGCAACTTCGGGACCGTTTTGCCCGTTTATCATTATTACGGCGGTGTCGGTAACGCTAAGGGCCGTAATTGTAGCGCCGATAAAGTCGTCAGAACCCGGGCAGTCGATGAAATTCAACTTTTTCCCGTTCCATTCCGTGTGGAAAGGTGTTGCAAATACGGAATAGCCGTATTCCTGTTCTACTGGAAAATAGTCGCTGACGGTATTTTTTGCGGTAATGCGTCCGCGTCGTTGAATCTGACCACTTTCATAAAGCAAAGCTTCGGTGAGAGTGGTCTTTCCCGCCCCGTCGCTGCCGAGAAGAGAGATGTTCTTAATCTCTTTTGTCTTATAGACTTTCATGTGAATTAAATTTATAAGGTTTGTATTTTCTATTCTGTCGTGATTTTCACGAAACCGGTTTGCAAGTTGCGATTTTTTCATGAATTAGGCAATAGATAGCTTGTTTTTTTTCTGAAAAAGCACGATTCGTTAATTTTGCAATGCGGCGTTTGGCCGTTTTGTACATAAATAACGACATCATGGCCGGAATATATGTTCATGTTCCTTTCTGCAAGACGAGGTGCAGCTATTGTGATTTCTATTCCACTACATTCGGGGCGGAGGTAATGGAGAAATACACCGCACGAGTGTGCGTTGAACTTTCAGCACGCAAGAAATACCCCGGTTCAGGGAAGATTTCGAGCTTATATTTTGGAGGAGGAACTCCTTCACGCCTGGAAATCCGGCAGCTGAAGCGTTTGTTTGATTGCATTTGCGATAATTTCGAAATTGCTGACGGGGCGGAAATAACCGTAGAGGCCAATCCCGATGATTTGTGCGACGAATATGTGCAGGCACTCCGTACCTTGCCTTTCAATCGTGTGAGTATGGGCGTGCAGAGCTTCAATGATAATTTGCTTGCGGTCATAAACCGGCGTCATACGGCGCAACAGGCTGTGGACGCATTCAACAGGCTGCGCGGAGCCGGTTTCGGGAACATCAGCATTGACTTGATTTACGGGCTTCCGGGCGAAACATTGGCTATGTGGGAAAATGATGTTGTTAAAGCGGTAACAATGAAGCCGGAGCATGTCTCTGCGTATGCGTTGACTTACGAGCCGGGAACACTGCTCTACCGTCGCAGGCGGGCAGGTGAGATAGCTGAAGCCGACGAGGATTTATATGTCTCCATGTACGGATTGCTTATGGACAGGTTGAATGAGGCCGGATACGAACACTATGAGATTTCAAACTTTGCACTTCCCGGCCGTCGTGCCGTGCACAATTCGTCATATTGGACGGGTGAGCCTTACTTGGGCGTAGGACCGGGAGCGCATTCGTACGACGGTGTGAGCCGTCGGTGCAATACGCCTGATGCTTTGTCATACATATCGAGCGACGGCGATGTTCCGCACGAGTCCGAACTGCTTGATATGGATACAAGGTATGATGAAATGGTGATGACCCGCCTGCGTACTCGTGAGGGGATAGACTTGGGCTTGGTGCGGGATGAGTTCGGTGGCCAAAGGCTTGATTATTTGATGGAAAATGCCGCGCGGTCCATAGCTGCCGGGCAGCTTGAAGAGTATGAATGCAAAGGAAGGCGAATGCTGCGCCTTACACGCAAGGGCATATTTGTTTCGGACGAGATAATGTCAGACATGATGGCAGGATGATAGTCCACAATGTGGCCGCGTGCCGAAGCAAAAGGCGGTAAGACGCTGAAGGGTGGGGGCGGCCGGCTTATTGTTGCGGAAAGGGGAGGATATTCGTTATGTATGGCAGGAGATGTAAAAAACAAGTCTGACATAACTTTATATGTCAGACTTGTATGTCATTATAGCGGCAACGTACAGCCGCGGGCGGTTTACGCCTGTTTAATCGTTTTATCTGTAGCCGCGCTGAAATGTTATTTCGTAGAAACATGCGTACACGTTTCCGCTTGCGTCTTGCTGGCCTTCGGTGCTCGGTACGATGAGACGTACCTTTGCTATTTCTTCATCGGGCGATGACTGGCGGCCTATGTTTACATAGCTGAAAGGTATAAGCCATCCCGATGGCACGGAGCCGCCGTAGTACGAGTACATCGAACCCGATACGAACGAGGCCGTAAATGTGCCAAGCGTATTTGTAACGGTCATTACGTCGGGTATGGCAACGCTGTACAGGTTGTCGTTCGACGTTTGTATCGAGTCGCCCCGCAGGTTCACCTCGGTGTATCTTGCCAGTACCGTGGCGGTTTCGCCGTTCTTCAGTTTTTCGCCGGTTCCCTTGCGAACTATCTGCATGTACACGCCCGATGATTTGAAAAGCACGTATTCGTTTTCTTGCAGGTTGGTAGTAGAATCCTGGGCTTCGAACTGTGCTTCGGATATGGTTTTGATAGGTGCGACGTATATAAGAGTGTCGTCCGAGTCGAGAGCCTTGATTAAAGTTCCTTTATTGATGAAGGAACGTATTACTTTGCGCTCGCGTTCCCGGCGTTCGCCGTAGCTGTCTTCATCTTCGCACGACTGTAAGGTGAACCCTGCCATTACAAGCGCGATTGCCGCAAGAATGAATAGTTTGCTTTTATGCATCGTTTAAGGTTTTGCATTGTTATTTGGTGGCAAAAGTAAGAAGAAAATATCACATTTTGCCGTTATGTAAGGTTTTTTAGCTTGCAGCGTGCGGCGGGCGAGACATGCCGCATTCACACGGTGCTGCAAAAGGGCGTTTCTATATTGCTTTTCAAGGTTCGGAAATGGGGTAAAAAAGATAACATAAAACGCTCCGGAAATAATAGTTTTTTTGTGCGGAAAATTGAAAACTGGTTTTCAGAGCGTTTACCCCGCATGGGAGCAAAGAAAAAATTAGTGGCTCGGATTTTGAAATCCGAGCCACTAATTTTAAAAAGCAAGCCACTAATTTTCCACCTTGTGAAAACCCGCCCGGCTGGTGCCGGAGACCAATGGCCCTTCGGGCACAAAACCGTTTGCCTGCTCGCTCCGAAAATGCGGACAAAAAAGCCGCGCAGCGTGGCGCGGCCGTATGTGGAATGTGAAACGGGGAATCAGAGCAGCCGTTTGCTTAGGTAGCGCACGGGATACCAGGTGGACAGGTGTCCGGCCACGAGCACGGTTACGAATATCACGGCTATGTCCCACGCATGTACGCTCACGGGGTAGGCGTCGACTATGAAGCTTCCGGCTTCGTCGCCCATCTTGAGCAGGCCGAAGTGTTGTTGCGCCAGGCAGAGCAACAGGCCGAGCACCGTGCCTGCCACCACGCCTATGAACGAGATGAGCCGCCCCTCGAACGAGAATATGCGCACGATAGTGCGGTCGTCTGCGCCGAGGTTGCGGAGCGTGGCCATGTCGTCGCGCTTGTCGATAATGAGCATCGACAGCGAGCCTATTATGTTGAAGCAGGCTATTACGAGTATGAACGTCAGGAAGATGTAGGCCACGAGCTTCTCTACGCGCATAATGCGGAACACGTCTTCCTGCTGCTCGTAGCGGTTCAGCACTTTCAGTTTCGTTCCTGCCAGTTTGCCCAACTCCTTCTGCACTGAAGCAATGTCGGCCCCGTCTTTCAGTTTCAGTTCGAGCGAGGAGATACAGCCCTGCTGCTCGAAAATGCGGCGGGTGAAATCTATCGAAGCAAGGATGTATTCGCCGTCGTATTTTTTCTGGTTCACCGAGAACACCACTCCGGGCGAGTGCAGCTCGTCGCGGTTGAAGCTTTCCATGGGGTTGACCATGCTGATACGCTCGCCGCGCCGCGGGGCGTAAACTTCGAGCGGGTATTCGTAGCGCACGCCTAATCCCAGTTGCGCCGCCAGTTGCAGCCCCGGCGTGCCGTAGTAAAGCACGTCGGCCTTGAGGGCGAAGTCGCCGTCGCCGTAAAGTATCTTCGACAGGTCGCTCGTGCGGCTGTAGTTGTCGTCCACGCCTTTTATCCTTACCACGCTCTGGCGGTTGCCGTACCTTACGAGGGCCTGCCCCTCGAGGCATTCCGTTGCGGCGGCCACGTCCTTGTAGCTGCGTATTGCGGTTACTGCCGGGTCGTCGGCTGCAATCACCTTGCCTTGCGCGGGAACTACCTTCAGCTCCGGGTCGAACGACGTGAAGAGCGAGGCAACGAGTTCCTGGAAACCGTTGAACACGGAAAGGGTGCACACAAGCGCCATGGTGGTTACGGCAACGCCCACTACGGCTATGCGCGAGATGATGTTTATGGCGTGGTGCCTTTTGTAGGAAAAAAGGTATCGGCGGGCGATGAAAAAGGGTAAGTTCACGGCTTACGCAGGTTTATTTCTTGAGCAGTTCGTCGATGTGCGCTATGTAGTCGAGCGAATCGTCGATGAAGAATTTGAGTTCGGGTATAATGCGCAGCTGGTACCTCACGTTCTTTCCCAGCTCGAAGCGGATAGCCTTGACGTTGGCGTTGATGTTGGCGAGCAGCTCTTCGGCTTTCTCCGAGGGGAATATGCTGAGATACGCCTTGCAAATGCTCAGGTCGGGACTTATGCGGCATTTGCTTACCGACACAATCACGCCGCGCGTTGCGCGCGTTTGTTTTTCGAATATGGTGCTCAGCTCCTTTTGCAGCAGCCGGGCTATCTTGTTTTGTCGTGTGGTTTCCATAGGGATGTTTCTTTGTTGCGGGCAAAATTACGCAAAAAACGCGACTTCGCCGTTATTTGTCTTTCAGATGAATGAGCGTTATGCCGTCGCGCATGGGTATGATTACCTTTTCGCATTCCGTGTCGGCGGCCACGAGGTCGTTGAAGGCGCGTATGCCGAGCGTTTGTGCGTCGCGGTCGTAGGCATGGTCGATGACGTGGCCGTCCCAGAGCGTGTTGTCGGCCAGGATATAGCCGCCGGGGCTGAGGTAACGCTTGCACAGCCTGTAGTATTCGGGATACTGCCGCTTGTCGCCGTCGATGAACGCCAGGTCGAAGCGCAGGCCCGTGCCGTCGGCCACGGGCGGAAGAACTTCGAGCACATTGCCTATGGTGTAGGTTATCCTGTGGCCTTCGCGCGAGTTTTCTATCCACCCGCGTGCGAAATCCTCGAGCTCGTCGTTCACGTCGTAGGTGTATATGTGCCCGTCGCCGTCCAGGCCGTAGGACATGGCTATTGCCGAGTAGCCCGTAAAGGTGCCTATCTCGAGTATGTTGCGCGGGCGGAGCATTCTTACGAGCATTCTGAGCAGTACGCCTTCCACGTGTCCCGACACCATGTGCGGGCGCACGAGGTGTATGTTCGTAGCGCGGTAAAGCCGGTACAGGTATTCGTCCTCCGGGTCGATGTGTCGGCTTATGTAGGTTTCCAGGTCCATGTATCCGTTCATGTTGCGGATGTGGCGGGGTTTATTTCTGTTTTGCTGCGTGTGCCCCGGTTATTGCCTCGAGCGCAAGGCGGTACGAGTCGAGCCCGAAGCCGCATATCACGCCCGTGCAGGCGGGTGAAATCATCGACTTGCGGCGGAATTCCTCGCGTTTGTGCACATTGGATATGTGTACTTCCACAACCGGCGCGGGAACTGCGCGTATCGCGTCGTGCAGTGCTATGCTGGTGTGCGTGTATGCCCCGGCGTTGAGTATTATGCCGTCGGCTGTGAAGCCGGTGGAGTGTATGCGGTCGATGAGTTTGCCTTCCTCGTTGCTCTGGTAGTAGTTTATCGTTACGTCGGGGTATTTTTGGCGCAGTGCGGCGAGGTATGTGTCGAAGCCTTCGCTGCCGTAAATGCCGGGTTCGCGCACGCCGAGCAGGTTTAGGTTCGGGCCGTTGATGATTTCTATTTCCATAGTCTGATATTATTTCGTAATTTAGCCTTGCACACAAAAGTAGTTATTTTTGATGAACTCTGACGAAAAACACGGCGCCGAACTTATGGCGGGTTACCTCAGGTTCCTGCGCTTAGAGAAGAATTTCACGGCCAACACCGTCGACGCTTACCGCAAGGACGTGGAAAAGCTGCTTGTTTACTTTGGCAGCGAGGGCATAGTGCCCGAGAGGGCCACGCTGGAGCAGCTGGAGACGTTTGCCGCCGGGCTGCACGACATCGGCGTGGGCGCGAGGTCGCAGGCCAGGATACTGTCGGGCGTGAGGTCGTTCTACAACTATCTGCTGCTCGACGGGGCGATAGACACGTCGCCTGCCGAACTGCTGCCTTCGCCGAAACTCGGGGTCTACCTGCCCGAAGTGCTCACCGTGGGCGAGATTGACAGTATAATATCCTCGGTTGACCTGTCGCAGCAGGAGGGGCAGCGCGACCGCACCATAATCGAGGTGCTTTACTCGTGCGGTTTGCGGGTGAGCGAGCTTTGCAACCTGTGCATGTCGGACGTGTTTAAGGAAGAGGGCTTCATACGTGTGTTCGGCAAGGGACGCAAGGAACGCCTCGTGCCAATTTCGGGACGGGCGCTACACGAACTGGACTTGTGGTACGCCTGCCGCTGCCACATCGAGCCAAAGCCCGGCAACGAGGACTATGTGTTCCTTAGTTTCAGGCGGCGGAGCAGGCTGTCGCGCATTACGGTGTTCCACATCGTTAAGGTGCTGGCCGGGCAGGCAGGCATTGAGAAGGAGATAAGCCCGCACACGTTCCGCCACTCGTTTGCCACGCACCTGCTCGAGGGCGGGGCGAACCTGAGGGCCATACAGGAAATGCTCGGCCACGAGAGTATTTCGACCACCGAGATTTACACTCACATCGACAGCCAGCGCCTGCGCGAGGAGATACTCCTGCACCACCCGCGCAACATTATCCGCACATCCGATGACGGACAGTAATACTCCTGCCGCGCTTGCGACAGACGCAGCGGCGGGAGCGTTTTCATCGCAGTTGCAGGGGTGCGGTTAACCGCGCCCCTGTTTTTTCTTCGCCTTTGACATTGCCGTTTCCGTTGTTTGTGTCGTTGCCGTCGTTACGGATGTTCCGGGGTTGTGGTTGGAACACGATTTATCACGCCCAAATCGTTGGAAAACCCGTCCGCAAAAACGGGCGTTTTCGGTGCGGAAAATTGAAAACTGGTTTTCAGTGTGTTTACCCCACATGGGAGTAAAGAAAAAATACAAGGCACATATTTCAAAATATGTCTGACCTATTTTAAAATATCTCAGACATATTTTTTGCCCCCTGAAAACTACATTGAAACATGCCCCGAAAATGCGGACAAAACGCAGACACGGCCGCGGGTGACGGCCTGCGCGGGGATGAATAGGTGTTTGGGCGAATGCAAATTAAAAATCCCGCAACCCTTTGCGGGGCTGCGGGATTCATGTGTTATCTGTAGGGGATGTCCTTACTTGACGAGGACTTTCTGTTTGCCTACGATGTATATGCCTTTCGCGAGGCCGTTGGTAGCGTTGGCGCGTGCAACGTTGCGGCGGATGAGCACGCCGTCGGTTGTGTAGACATCAACGGGGGCGTTGCCGTTTTCTATCACTTCAACGTTTGCTATGTTGTTTATTACGCCGTTAATGCTGATTGTCTTGTCAATCGTGCCGCCGAGGTCCTGCACTTTCGTTACGTCGATATAGCCTCCGCGGCCGGCAATGAATACGCCTTTGTCGGTGCATACGTTGAGCACGGAGTTCTCGAAATACAGGCTGGCCTGGCCTTTGATGTCTACGCCTTCGAGTGTACCGACCAAACCGTTGCGTACTACGGACGATGTGTCGGTTATTGCACCGGCCTCAGCGGGCGGGAGGTAGAACGTGAGCGGCTGCTGGCCGTCTTCATTGGGTTCGCCTGTTGTGACGATTACGAACGGCTCGCCGGCTTCGAACTCATCCTTTGCGGTAAGCGTTAGAGTGTACGACGGTTCATCGCTTTCGGCGCCTTCGCTCTTTATCACGCTGTTTACCGCGTAAGTCTCTATGCCGTCGTTAAGGTTGTAGAGCACGTTTTCGCCAGTCAAATCCCACGGCAGGGTTATAATGCTCGTCGTATTTGCGGGGAACCAGTTGATATTTACAAGATAGGATTGGTCTTCCACTTTCTCGAATTTCCACGCCTGCTGGTGGCCGCTGTTTGCCGGGTAGTTCAGCACAATCTGGTTTGAGGCGTCGGCCTTGAGACAGTCCATAGGATCTTCAACGCCGTCCTGCTGTAACTTGAAACATCCCATGCCGTAGTAGAACAGCCTGTAAGGCGTCTGCTCGTTGCTCATGAGCGGGCAATTGCTTGCTCCCTGTCCGCGATACGGGCCCCAATACTGGCCTGTGCCGAGGCTTTGTACAGCAAATGTACGTTTCCAAGGCTTGACTTCTTCGCCTTCCGCCACCGGTTCGTTGCTTTCAACCGGCACGAGGCGCCATATTGCGTAAACATCGCTGAACTCGCTGCCACTGCCGTCGACAGGATAACGTCCCAACCATAGCTGCGCGCCCGTGGACACGTCGCCCAGGAATATAGGCTGGTCGATGGCAAATGAGAAGTTCTCGTCGGTCACGCCGCTTCGGATGACATACCATTCATACGGTTCAGGCAGTATTACGTAGCTCATGAATTCGTCGTAGCTGTTGTTCATCTTTTCGGTAGCGGCATTTATCTGCTCCCTGGTTGGGCTCTTTGCGTCAATAGAACGGCGTGCCTCGTCGATTGCGGCCTCGAAGGCCGTGATTGCGTCGTAGCTTTGAACGTCGCCCACGGCGTCGCCTTCGGTTGTGCGGCCGGCAATTTCCTTATAATTATTGTAGAGCTCGACCACGTCGGTTGTGTCTACGTAAGCCTCCTGCAGCTTTTTGAGTGCTGCGGTGAGCTCCGCAACCGGAGCTTTGGAGTTGATGTCGCTCTCGGTGTAGGAACCGTATTTGTCGAAGAGCACCCGGATTTCGTCGACAGCCTCTTTTACCTCGGGAATGTAGTTATACTGTATGCTTTCGGGAGCAAGGCCGCTGTACATCTGGAACTCGGAGCAGTTCCACGTAACGCCGGTAACGTCAGGATTCAGGAAGTCGCGGGTGTGCCCGATTGTGGTGTTGCCCGTGGGGTTGTTGGCGGTGCAGGTGTTTTTTACGACGAAACGGATGTATTTGTATTCGCCGTCCAGCTCGATGTTGGGAGAGGTGTAGGGCACTTCTACGGCCGCGTCGGTGGGAAGCCCCTCGGTTATCTCGGTAATCAGAGTCCAGTTGGAAGTGCTCGAAGCGCGCACTTCGGCAAACAGCTCGGGGTCGTTGGTGGCATAGATTTCGAGGTCCGACGGATTATCGTGCCAGTTGGCGTTGTTGCGGCTGTAGAACTCGAAGTTGAACGACGATACCGGTTCTGCCAGAGCAACGTTTAGGTTGTGGTATCCCGTTCCGGTAGACAGCGGGAAGTGTTCTATTATTGTGTCGTTCCACATTGTCTCGGTTATGTCGGGATTGGCCATTCCGGTGTTCCATACTGAGTGGAAATATGTGCCGGTGTTTCCGTCAATAAGGTTGGACAACTGGCTCGAAGTGCCGTTGTCGCTGTTAGTATTTAGTTGTGACACGTTTTTAATAAGAGCAACACGTGAGCCTGTGGCAAGGTCTGTGAGGTTTTTGCCCGATTCGAGCAACGATGTTAGTTGCCCGAATATCGTCGGGCGGTCAACGTACAGTGTATCTACCAGGCGGTAAGCCGTTTGAAGCGTTGTGATGTCGGCTTCCGTGAGTGTGCCGGCGGCAAGTTTCTCCTGCGCCGCGGTTATTGCTGCGTCAAGGGCGTCGCATGCCTCTTTCATGCCCGGAACGGTGAAGTACTGCGATTTTTCAGTGGGAACGGGGTCGTACATCTGGAATTCGCTGAGGTTGAAAGTCACGCCCGTGGCCTGGGGAGACATGAAAGCGTTCTCCCGGCTGTTGCCCGGTTCCATTGTCGTGGTGTGTTTAACGACGAAACGGAGATATTTGTACGAGTTGCCGTTGAAATCGATGGCAGGTGAGTGGTAAACCGCGCCGCTCGAGTTTTTCGGGAAACTGTATTTGTCGTTCGTCATGTCTTCTATCATGGTCCACTGCGCGGAATCGGCGGCAGTGGTGCTTGCTCCGAGGGCGTCGTCGTTTGTTCCGTATATGGTGATGTGGTTAGGTATATCGGTCCAGCCGCTGGTGTTTACGCGGCCCGTGAAATCGAAACGTATTGCCGATACTGGCTCGTCAAGCGTGAATTGCAGGTTGTGCCAGCCGTAACTTGTGCCGAGTTGCGTGGCCGAAGCGAAGTTGCTTTCCCATACAGAGTGGAAAATCGTAGAGGTATTGCCGTCTATAAGGTTGGCATAGGCCGAGCCGTTGCCGGGGCTTTGTGCGTTCGAGGCAATCTGGTCTACGCGGTTAATAAGTTTTTTGTATTCGTTGGCTTTGTTGCGTGAGTTGTTGGCGCTGTCGAGGGCGAGGCTCATGGCTTGGGCAAGGATGGCCTGCGGCCCCTGGTTTACCAGTTTGTCGATGAGTTCCTGGTCGGTAACGTGGTGAACGTACCACATTGAAGCCTCGCTGCCTATGTTGTTCCAGGTAGCGATACGCCCGCTTAAGCCGGCGCCGTTTTCGTGGTCTTTGGCGTGATAAAGCTCAGTTTGGCCTATAATCTGCACATTGGAGATGTTGAACTGCCCGGGGTTGCTGCTTATGCGGCGGAACACTTGGTCGACCATGTGGTTTGGGAACATCGGCACGTTCTGCAGGTTGCCCTCGACGGTACCTATGTATTCGCCCGAAGCCACGTTCTTGATAGAGAAATTTCCGTTGTCGAGTTTTTCTATGTACCACAACTGTGTTGCGCTGAGCGAGTCAGTGTTTGTCCAGGCCAGTTGTTTTTCGGCGTTAACGCACATGGATTTTGTTACGCCCTGCAGGCTGTAGAAGTCGGGGTGAGCGTTTATTATGTTGTAGTATCCGGTTTCGACCTTGTACGTTCCGTTTTCCATGAAGTCGGTTATCGCGGCACGCAGGCGTGTTATGTAGTCATTGTACTGTTCGCTGCTCAGGTTGTCGAATGTGGCGGCGTCGGCTTCTTCCCACAGGCTGTAGGTTGAGGCATACTTTTCTGCATTCACGTAGCCCGGGTCGGTACCCGTTTCGAATGTGTTGGTGTTCCAGATGTTGCGCACGCTGTCGACGAGGTTGGAAAGGATTTCCTTGGGGTCGGTAACCTCGCGCGGGGCGTATAACTGGAACTCGCCCATGTTGAAGGTTACGCCCGTAATCTCGGGTACGGCAAACGTGCGTGTATCGCCCACGGTAGGGTTGCCCGAGGGATTGTTGGCGATAGAGGTGTTCTTGACCACGAAGCGGATGTATTGGAACGGCTCGCGCATTTCGATAACCGGCGATTGCCATGGTTCGTCTATAACCACTTCGTCGCCGGGGAAGTCGGTGTTCTCCGGTGTCAGTTCGGTGATGTGCGTCCACTGGTCCTGGTCGGCGTTCGAGGTGCTTTCGCCGAGCGTCGGGTCGTTGGTTGCGTAGATGTCGATGTGGTTGGGGTTGTCGTGCCAAGCCGAGTTGCGGCTCTTGTATTCGAAGCGGAATGTGCTTATCGGCTCGAACAGTTCTACCTGCAGGTTGTGGTAGCCGGGGTCGCTGTTCACACCGTCGAATATTTCTCCCAGCCTTTCCACCCAGCTTTCAACGGTAGTGGAAGCGGAGGCCATCTCGGTGTCCCACACGGAGTGGAAAACCGTGTTGGGGTCGCCGTCTATGAGATTGGCAAAGCTGGAGCCGTTAGTTGTAGAGAAGCTGTTGGACGAGAATTGCGTGGCGTCCACGAGCTGCGGCTCCCAGACAACGTATGCGTCCCTCGTTTGCTTCTTGGTGTGCCCTGCTGCGGCATGAAGCTGGCAGAGCCACGTTCCTGTTGCAATAAGGCAAAGGAACAGAGCGAGTTTCTTTCTTAGCATAATTTTTTTTATCGGGTTGTTATTAAAGTAGTCATGCACGGCAAAAAATCCATACGTATGATATGGAATAATGGTTTTGTGAGAACTTGCCTCTTTTTTGCTATGTGCAGGAGAATCGTTTTTTCTAACGCAAAATTATCGGGGGATTTTTAAGAAGTTGTTTACGCATTATTAAATTTATGATAAGTCCCGCACGGACAATCCATGGCTGTGCGTTGTTTTGCAGCGTATAAAAAAGTAGAAAACTTTGTGACCGAAAAGGCCGGTTCAGGTGCGGAAAATTGAAAACTGGTTTTCAGTGCGTTTACCCCACATGGGAGCAAAGAAAAAATTAGTGGCTCGGATTTCAAAATCCG
>ENA-OROO01000763-OROO01000763.1-human-gut-metagenome-genome-assembly--contig:-NODE-763-length-19332-cov-3.268247_pt1 | contig 19332 bp, 21 predicted proteins | sample MGYA00242130_ERZ509052 | MGnify/ENA primary metagenome ERZ509052 (study PRJEB26280, sample SAMEA2338730) | human gut metagenome | biome: human gut; feature: human-associated habitat; material: faeces... | reverse complement strand
TTATCTATTATTTTTTCTACTCTTTTTATATGATTTAAATCATGATATGCCCATCCACCAGTTTTATCTTCAAACCTTCTTATATTTTCATACCTATCTATTATTTTTTTATCATTAATTATTTTTTCATATATTTCTTTAAACATTATTATCACCTTGTAATTAATAATATTCATTCATATTATAATAATTACTTTAGATAAAAAAAAGCAAACATGATTGTTTACTTTAATTAATTAAAATATCAACATTTCCAGTAAAATTATTTGTATCAATAACAAAATAATTACTACCACTTTTTACATTAAAATCAAATTCATATAAACCACTATCTTTAGTTAGTACTTTTTCTTCTTCCTTTAAATTCATTTTTATAGTTATTTCACCTGATACTTTTTCAAGATATATTTTTATATGAATATTATCTTCATCTCTATTTAAAGTAGTACCACCAAAAATAGTTTCATTTTTAGTAGAATTTTCGTAATTTGACACATAAGTTCCAGTATAATGATCTATGCCAAAACTTCTTTTACCTATTAAATCATTATCCTTAGTAAGAATTTCATCGCCAAACTTTTTACTTGCATCATCAAAAGTTTTTATTACTCTATCTTTTGAACACCCCGTTAAAAATATAATGCAAATTGTAACAAATATAACTATTACAAATTTTCTCATTTTATTTTTCTCTTATAATATTTTTACTAGCAAAATATGTTAATAAGAAATATCCACCATAAATCAATACTAAAAATATAAATGTCATGGTAATTGATGAAGTAAGACCACTAATACCCATAGTTCCAAGTATTTTGTTTGCAAATTTTATACCAAATATTGAATGAACTATAGCAAGTGATAAAGGAATCATAAAGAATATAAATATTTGATTAAATAATGCTTTATTGATCATTTTTTCATCTGCGCCTAATTTTCTAATCATTTTATATCTCTCTTTATTATCCGTTGATTCAGATAATTCTTTTAAAGCAAGTATTGCAGCACTTGATACTAAGAATATTATTCCTAAATATAAACCAATAAATGTAACAAGCGCTCCAAGTCCTATTGATGATTCTAACATATCAATTTTTGTATTATATGAAACTAAATTAGTTTTATTATATGTATTCTCTAAATTATTTATTAATGAATTAATTTTCTGTTTTTCAACTTTAGTATTTGCATTATAATTAGCAAGTAAAATTTCCTTTTTAGGCATATTTTCATTAACAACATTATCAGGTACTACAATAATTCCACTATTTAAATGCTGCACACCAACATCTACAAATCCATATTTGCATTCACTATATTTTGGATTAAGAACATTATCATTTACTGTAATTATTGAGTTTTTATTTAATGCCTTATTTCTAATATCTATCATTGAATTGTAATCAGCAATAACAATATATTCATTTTCTTTTAATGTATATGTTTTATTACCATATAATTTAGCAACTTTATTATAATCACTAATACTCATTATATTTTCTTTAACAAAAAAATTCATAAGAGGAAATTTTTCTTTTACTTCTTCATATGCATCACCTAATGTATCTTGAAGAGTTAAATTAGTCTTATAATAATAAACTATAAGCATATCTTTAAAATTATTTTTATCAATATTATTATTTTTTAATGTTTCTAAAATATCAATCTTTGTATCCGCAATAATTTCATCATTTAATTCATAATCCTTTATAAAATCATCTGTTACATTTCTATCTTTTATAATTTCTACATCAACTTTAGATAATTCATCAATATTACCAGTAAGTGAATTTTTAATTGATAAACAGCTTGATAAAAAACATATTGTTATAAAAAGCATTAAACATATTATTGTACTTGAAAATACAGTGGTATTAATCTTGCTACTAACTTGTCTTAATGTAAAACTATTTAATCCTTTATAATATAAACCTTTCATATTCATTACTATTTTTAATATAAGACCTGATAATGACCAAAATATTAAAAATGTAGATAAAGCTCCTAAAACAATTGGAATATATAGACTAGTTATATCACCACTTAATTTACTATCACTTGTAACAAAGTAATATGAATAAATAAGCATAGCACATGCGATTATAAATATAATCACGCAAAGAATAGGATTCTTTAATTTTATTTTTTCAGTCTTTTTACTTGAATTAATTAAATCAATAAGTTTACATTTATTAACACTTATAGTATTAAATATCATAACAATTAAATACATAATTCCAAAATATATTAAACATTTAAGTGCAGCACTTGATGAAAATATAAATCTAAAATTAGTCATATCTGCTTCAAATAAATTTGCGACTAATAAACTCATTAATTCTGATAAGAAAAATCCAATTAAAAGTCCAACACCTAAAGATAAAATACCTATTATAAGTGTTTCAAAAAATAGTATTAAAGATATTTTTCTTTTACTCATTCCAAGTGTTAAATATATACCAAATTCTTTATTTCTTCTTTTTATTAAAAATCTAGATGCATAAATAATTAAAAAGCCTAATATAAAGGATATAAACACACTAACTGATGAAAGTAATTGATTCATAAGATTTATTATTTCTAAAGTATTACTAGATACTTTCATCATTACTGTTTGACTTTCTATTGAATTAAATACATAAAATATAGCAACACCTAAAACTAAAGTTAGAAAATAGATGGCATAGTCTTTAATACTTTTTTGTATATTTTTTATTGAAAGTTTAAAGAGCATCGTTTAAGTCACCACCTAAAAGAGTTACTACATCAATTATTTCATCAAAGAATTCTTTTCTTGTTTCATCACCCTTATTAATTTCATTAAATATTTTGCCATCCTTTATAAATATTACTCTATCTGCATAACTTGCAGTAAATGCATCATGTGTAACCATTAATATAGTTGCAGAAAGTTCTTTGTTTAAAAAATTAAATTTTTCAAGTAACATTTTTGATGATTTAGAATCAAGTGCGCCAGTTGGTTCATCTGCCAAAATTAATTTTGGATTTGTTACTATTGCTCTTGCACTCGCTACCCTTTGTTTTTGTCCACCACTTAACTCATATGGATATTTATTTAATATTTTTTCTATATCAAGTTCTCTTGCTACTTTTTTAACTCTATCATCTATTTCTTTAGAATTAACATTTTGAATAGATAAAGAAAGTGCTATATTTTCATATGATGTTAATGTATCTAATAAATTAAAGTCTTGGAATATAAATCCTAGTTCTTCTCTTCTAAATTTATTTAAATCATTTCCTTTTAGTTTTGTTATGTCAGTTCCTCCTACAAAAATATGTCCGGCGGTTACTTTATCAATTGTGGATATGCAGTTTAGTAATGTTGTTTTACCTGAACCTGAAGAACCCATGATAGCGACAAACTCTCCTTTTTCTACTTCAAATGATATGTTATCTATGGCTTTGGTTAAACTTGATTTACTTCCATAGTATTTTTCAATATTTTCTATTTTTAGTATATTTTCCATATTATTTTCCTTCCTTTCGTAATTAATAATACTAGATAATAGGATATTTGTCGTAAGTTTAATATTACAGTATATTACTTTTTTGTAAGGTTAGTCTTCTGGGTGATAAAGTTTATTTTTACCAAAGGTTATTTTGACAATGGTATATTCTTTTTCTTCAGATTCTATCTCTATTTTATGTCCTAATTTGGTACATAATTTTTTGGCTATGTATAGACCCATACCTGTTGATTTGATTTTATCTCTGCCATTAGTACCGGTAAAGGATTTTTTGAAAACATTAGGGATATCACTTTTTGGTATGCCAATACCGTTATCTTTGATAAATAAGGTTATTTGATTATTATCTTCTATAGCATTTATTTGGATATAGGAGTTTGGAATATCTTTTTTGTATTTGATACTGTTATTGATAATTTGATTTAAAATGAATTCTAACCATTTGGTATCGGTATAGACTTCGATATTTTTTATATCGACGATTAGGTCAATTTTATTTTCTAAGAGGTCATCTTTATTTTTAAGGGCTACTGATGAGATTATTTTTTCTAGTTTTACTTTTTTGAAGATAAAGTCTTCACTGGTATAGTTACTTCTTACATAATAGAGGATTTGGTCGATGTAGTTATCTAGTCTTTTTATTTCTTCAATGTATTCTTTTGGTACTTGGTTTTTATGATTATGGGTCATAAGGATTAGACTTGATATTGGTATTTTTACTTCATGTATCCACATCTCAATATAATCTTTGAAGTCTTTGGTGCTATTTATGTAACTACTGACATTTTCAATCATTGATTTGTTGATGTCGCACATGATGTTATATATTAGTTCTTCTTCATAAGTATTTGGTTTTGGTATGGTTTCTAGGACTAGGTATTTTTTATCTAGATTTTTGGTATTGGTTATGAGGGTGTTATAGAAGGTTCTTTTTTGAAAATATGATATTAAGATGGATATGATTAGTGTTAATAGTAGTAATACTATGGTTACTATTATTAGTCCCTCTGGTACTTTGAAGGCTATGTCTAATAGGGTTATTAGAATTATTGATATGATAGTGATAATGATTATGCTTATTTTATCTTTTAGATAGTTTGTTAATTTCATAATAGTATATATCCTTGTCCTTTTCTTGTTTCTATGGCATTTGGATAACCAAAGTCCTCTAGTTTACTTCTTAGTCTACTTATATTTACGGTTAGAGCATTATCATTTATGTATTCTTCATTATTCCAAAGAATGGTCATTAGTTCATCTCGTGATACAATTCTATTTTGGTTATTTAATAGGTGCTGAAAGATTAGCATTTCATTTTTGGTTAGTTCTAATTCTTTATTATTACCTGATAAGGTACCACGTGATATTGAGACTTCTAAATCTTTATATTTTAGTACTTCAGTACTATTATCTAATCTTTTAAAGATATTTTGTATTCTTAGTAATAGAATGGTTGGGCTATAGGGCTTAGTTATGTAATCATCTGCGCCATAAGAGATTGATAATATTTCATCGGTTTCATTTGCTCTTGAGGTTACCATTATTACGGGAATATTTGATTCTTTCCTTATTTCTTTAAGTAACTGCTCACCATTCTGATATGGTATATTTATATCTAAGAGAATTAGGTCTATATTACTTTTTAATATTTCTTCTTTAGCATTTGAAAAGTCTTTTAGTATTAATGCTTCATAGCCAGCATTTACTAGTAGTTCATATAATTCTTTAGATATTATAGTATCATCTTCAATTATCATTATCTTTTTCATATATTATATTTCCTTCTTTCTATAGTTATATTATATCATTATATTGATGGATTTTATATTACAAGTTTGTAAGGTATGAAAAAAAGACTTAGTACATCATTGTGATGTTGGTAAGTCTTTTTGATATTTCGTAAATAGCTGCTCTCTTCAGGGAGGCATAGCGTAATGGATAAATCATACCTATCTGATTTTTTTACTATTCTGTCCTTTCAAAATTAGCCTTTTAGAACATATAGTTAAAAAAGTATAATTTTATATAATAAAATTCAACGCAATTTTGCACACAAACTGTACAAATAGTATAAAACAATACTTTGTCTACATAAATATATTTTTTTAATCAAGATCCTTTGGCATTTCGGATAATTCAGAATTTAATATTTCATAAAATCTTTCTCCAAGTGGTGTTATGTTATCTTTTTTTACTATTTTAATATTATTTTTATTATTAACAAGAATTCTAGTATATAATCTTTTTTCATCTTCTGATAACTTTGAATATTCTAATTCAGTAATTTCCTGTTTTCTAGTTTGTATCGCAAAATATGTTTGCCCAAGTGCTACTGATTTCTTCCTTGGATTTGCATTTTGAACTATTAAATAACAAGCGTATCATGATAAATGATAATCAATAACATTTTGAACATTTCCTTTACCACCAACTATCGGTTTCCTGAACTCAGGAAAGTGATCATTAATATTATTGTTACTAGTTTCACAAGCAATTTTTGCTCTTTTAATTACTTTATGAAAGTTTTCCCATTTACTATATTCAAGTAATGACATTAATTCTCTGGCTTCCCAATATTCATTACCAAATTCATCAAGATGTTTTATACTTTCAAAAGTTTTTTCTGTATATTCTTCTATATTACTCATCTTTTAACCTCCCAGATTTATAATAAATTATTTTAATTTTACTTCATCAAAATTGATTAATTCACTTTCTACATTTTCATTTTTTATCTTTGTCTGTTTACCTTTGTAAATTATTAACTCATTATTTTTAATTTCACAATCCAATGTCAAATAATAATCATTAGTTGTATATACTATTACTTTATCATTATTAATTATTCTATATTCCTTATTCATTTTAATTTCTGTCCCATAGCTTAATAGATAAATAAATAGTAATAAAAATAAATAAAATGGGACTATTTTTAAAGCATTTACAAAATCGTTTGGATTATTTTTTTTATTCTTTTCTTTATTTTGTTTTTTAATAAACACTACTGCCATAATAATTTCAATAATAATCAACAAAATAACATTTATAATAAACTGTGGCAATGAATATTTAGTATTAGTTGATGCAATAATAATTATACTAGATATTAAAATTAAAAATACATTAAGTAAAACAGTTCCTAGTTCTATTTTCTTTTTTTTAAAATTAAACAATTGTATATAGCAAAACATTAAAGAGCCAAAACATAATAACGTTAAAATAGAAAAAGTAAAATTATATAAAATATTTAATTCATCTCCATTAAATAGTCCATATGAAAGACCATAATAACTAAAATAGAAAGCTGAATACATATATTTTATAAATCTTAATATAAATGATATTCCTATTGTAAATCCAGTTATTCCTGCCACAATCCAACCATAATTCTTTTGTAAAAACTCAAATAATTTTTCCATATTTTTCATATTACCACCCCCAATAATTTTTTCGTATAAGTAGTTCATCAATTTCAATGTACACCTTGTCGCAATTTGCGACAAAGTTTTAATTATTCAACATACTAAATTTATAGATAATTTCTACATTTCTATCTTTATCTATGATAATTTTATTAATTAAAGTCTGTATTAATTCTCTTGAAGGATTATCAATATCAATTAATTTTCTAATTTTTTCTTCATAATCTTTTATCTCTGACTTATTAATTTTTTTATCATTCTCTGTGTCTTGTAGACTTTGAATTTTTTCTCTTGTTCTAACTAAAGATTTCTCTGTTTCTCTTGAAATTCTCAAATACATTTCTTCGGATACTATTCCATTAAATTTGTCTTGATATAACATATCTAATTTACTAATTAAACTCTTTTCTTGTTTTCTTAATTCGTTTATTTGATTATTAACATCATCATTGCCTTTGTTATTAATACTTTTAGTTATCTTTGATATATCTAAGTTTTTTAAATATTTTTTACAAGCATTTTTAATAACTTCAAGTAATGCTTCTTCTAGTTTGTCATACGGACTGAAATGTGGTTCGCACATCCTTCTTTTAGGATCTCTTGAATATCTATTACAATTGATAGTCCAATAGTCATACTTCTTTCTATATGAAATCGTTAAAGTATTACCACATTCTTTGCAATATAATAAATTTTCAAATAATCTTTTTTCTCTTTTAGTAATATTAGAGACATTTGTCCTTCTGACATTATTTTGAACACTTTCAAATATAAATCTATCTATTAGAGGTTCATGAGTATTTTTAACTATATCCCAATTACTTTTAGGCAATGTTTTTTCCTTTTTAGATTTATATGATACTTTAGTCTGTACACTTTGTACCATATCACCTACATACATCTGATTTTTTAAAATTTTTTTAACAGAAGAAATAGTCCACATAGGATTATATTTGGCTTTTGAATTAGGATTTTTTCTTTTTAAACTACTCGGTGTTTTAATATTATTATCATTTAAATAAGTTGTTATTTCAGGAAGTCCTATCCCATTATAAGCCATTTCAAATATCTTCTTTACTACCCACGCATGTTCTGGATCTGGTATTAAATGTCCTTTATCATCAAGATCTCTTAAATATCCATAACTTGGAGCACTTCCAATAAATTTACCATTTCTTCTTTTATCATTTAAAACATTACGAATTTTAATAGAGTTCTGTTTACTATAATAATCATTACAAGCAAATAACCATGTTGCTGAATCATTGCTTGCTTGGTTAATAGCATTATCATATCCTTCTAGCATAGAAATGAATCTAATTCCATTTTCTGGAAAGAATGTTTCAACATAATATCCTGTTAAAATATGATCTCGACCTAGTCTTGATAAATCTTTTACAATTACAAGATTAATCTTTTTGGCTTTAATATCTTCTATAAGTCTTTGAAATCCAGGTCTATCAAAAGTAGTTCCTGAATACCCATCATCTACATATTCATCTACAAAAATAAATCCTTTTTCTTTGATAAAATTCATTAATATGTTTCTTTGGTTAAGGACACTCTCACTTTCAGATTCGTAAGATTTCCCTTCATCAGCTTCTGATAATCTTATATAAATTCCTGCTTTATAATAATCTGGCATCTCTTTTAAAGTGTTATACAAACTTACTCTCCTTTCTCATTGTATAACAACTAAAGCCAATTAAATTATACCATACAAATTTAATTTGGCACATTATATCAATCACTATTTACCTTACTTTTAATAAATTTAATTACCAGTTCATTAAAATTAGGAGAATCATCTTTGAAAGTTTCAATTATCTTAAACATAAGTCACCTCATTTAAATTTATGAGTGTTTTAGTCATTTTATATCTTCCTCCTTTTCTATAAAATCTTTCAATAGAATCTCCATTTCTTCTTGTTCTTCTACACTTACTTCTTTTGATTCAATAGGAACACCATGCCAGTATTCTACACCATTTTCATCAATATAATAAATTTTATCTAATATATCTTTTTTATTTTTATTATATTTATTATCATGGTTAAAATTATTTTGAATACTAGTATTAATATTTCCTTGAATACTTATTATTTTTTTCTTTAATACCTCAGATAATCTGATTATTCTTTTTGAATTATTTGTTTTACTATTATTTATTTCAATATCAATATATCTAAACTTAGATAAACTACTTATACTTTTTGATACAGTAGGCTTAGTACAATCAAATTTCTTCATAAAGTACCTATTTGTTGGCCAACAATATCCATTTTTCTTACATAGTGATACAATGTCTATTAACAATATTCTTTCAAAATAAGTTAATCTATTATCTCCTAATACTGATTCTGGTAATACTAAACTGATAAAAGGTTCTTTTCCCATACTTTCTCCAATATAAGATTATCAAATTTAGCAGTTCCATTTTATCCTCCTTTCTTTACCAGTCTTTTTAGGAACACATAAAAAGAACTGAACACTTTAGTCCATAACAAAAACAAGGGAATTTTTTCCAATCTTGTTCGTCGGATTAAAATGTACTCAGTTCTTGACTGACAATTATTTATACATTACCTTTTAATGTATAATATTTACTATTTTTCTAATTTCTTTTTAAATTTTAATTGTAGCTTTTATTATTTTTTCTCATCTTACTATTATATTTATATCTGTTAATATGTATTAGCCACATTCCCGTATGGCTAATATAATTATAACACCAATTACTTCTATTTCAATAAGTAATCGTTCGATAATATTCGACAAATAATTCATTATTTTTCATGTTTATTCATTAATATATCAATTTTATCAAACCAATCACTTGTATGATTAACTTTATCTATAACATCTGTCGTTGATAATACCTCTTGTTTAGATAATTGAGATAGTTCTTTCCATTTATTCTTTGGAACAACATACGTTGCGTTTCCATAGTAACCATTTTCCAAAAAACAAGTATTTTTGAAAACAAATGCATAATAACCAGTAAATCCACCAGAGCCGACAAATATCTCAAATGGCTTATAAGAATTTAAAGTATCTAATCTTAATTGATTATAGTCAGGTCTTTTTTTCTTTTTACTCTCCTTTTCCCTTTTAATACTTGTTAATGCTATAGTCCTAACACCGGGTGGTAATAATTCCCAATTACATCTTTTTATTTTATTATGTATATCAATTAAATCTAAATCTTCATCAAATATTTCACAAAAGCCAAATATTTCCAAAAACATATTAATAGTCTGTTTTATTATTTCTTTATCTGTTTTTGAATCTATGTTTGCTAATATAAAAGATTCTCCCAAATTATTTTTTGTTAATAAAAATTCTATATTACTAGCAGGAATTTCAACTCTAGGATATACTTTTCTCGATATATCAAAGTAATCTCCATGCTCATTGCCACCCCAATCTTGCCAAGTCCAATAAATAGTATTTATTACCCTATCTTCCTTAGGTTTTGTTTTATCTGGAAACGAATAACCATTTGAATTTCTACTACAATTTATGCCAAATTTTGGGGATGGTTGTATCGCAGTACCTTCTACAAATTCTTTTATACCTAATTTTTCATATTCATTATTTGTAACATGAATACCTATTTTTATATTATCATTCTTATACTTATCTAAAAAGTCTAACGATATTATTCTCTTTTTACTTATAATCATATTTATTCCTCCATTAATTATTTCTGGAGCGACCACCACACTTAAATTAATTATTTTCTACTTCTTATGTGTGCCAGGTCTGCATCTATTATGAGCCTTAACATGAACTGATTTATTGCATTTTTTCTTTGACATATATTTCTCCTCCTTTTCATTTAAACTTGAACAATAGAATATTTTTATAATCAATGACTTGATTTTGTCTTTTTTTTCTGTTATGCTAATAATAGCAGGAATGACAAAAGTCATGAATATATTCAAATTCATATTCTCCTGTAATTTTCATTTTCTAACATTTTGTTTGTTAGTCTTTGATTTTCGTTTAGTATGGTGGCTGCAACCACTTATACAAAAGTAAAAGCATTTGTTTATCTCGAAACAAATGCTTTTTTTTATTACATCATCAACAAGATAAACTCAGGTACTATTACTTCTGTATAATTGCATATTATCATAAAAATGGAATTAATGCAATAGCATTCTGAACTTTATATTGCTAGAAATACAATTAGTAATTTTTTATTTATATTTAACCAATTAATTTACATATTTTATTATCAATTTTTTTTAACATTTCTAATATATTTTCTAATTTTTCATATTCATTGGCAATGATTTCTTGTTCTTCAATATTTGGCAAAAAAAATTCTGTAGAATTAATTGTTGTCTGTGAAAGGGATTTTAAATCAGATCCTTTGGCATTATTTATAAATACATCTTGTAAAGCATATTTTGCAAATCGGAGTAAAACTTTATCTTTATATTCTTTTTTTGGGAGTAAACCACATGCATTTCTTCCAATAGTCAACTTACCATTTCTTAATGTAGTTTTACCAGAATCCCCGTATAAAACCACAGATAATATTTCCCCATCATAGTCATATGTATCAATATATCCATATGCACCATCTATTTGTGCAGAATAAACCGGATACTTTCCTTGATGATTATAAATATATTCTTCTGTCATTTTTCTATTTTCACTCACAAGATTAAAAACTTGTTCAATTTTATAATAATTTCCTATATCCGTTTTAGGAATCGTTTTTAAATTGGACTCAATATCAGCAATCTTAGTTTCAATAAATGTTTTTATAGATATTAATTTATCATATTGTTTAACTAACATATCTTGTTCTTCAATACTAGGAATTTCAACTATACTTTCTTCAAAAATAGTTTTATTAAATGTTCTATTACCGGTTTTATCAGATGTTATAGCATTTTCAACTTCAGTTTTAAAACCAAACATTAAATATTTTAAATTTATTTTATCTTTATATTCATCTTTTATTTGCACAAAATAAGCATGATCATTCATTGTATATTTTCCATCATCAAGATATATCATACTGCCTGCTTTTCCATTTCTAGCAATAATAACACCCTTACCAGTAAATATCTTTATTGTTTTTCCTTTAATTTTTGCTTTTTTACTTATCTTTCTTAATAAATTTGATTCTTGTGTTGCAGAAGAATAGATAGATATTTCGTCTTCTTTAGTAAAAGGTTGATTAAGATATATAACGTCTTCAGTTAACCCACTATTTCCACCTTCAATTTTATAGAATTTCTTAATTTTACCTATCATATTAATCTACCTCTTTTAAAAACGCTTTCAATTCATTTTTTATGTCTTCGACATTTTGTTTTAATTTATTTATATCTAAATTATCAAATTCTTTTGGCCTTAGATATTTTTCAGGAAGCAAATCTAATCTATAAATTTTATTAGATTCAGTCTCATTTTCATCTTTAAAATAATAGTCATTCATTATTTCTTTAATTGATATATAGCCATATTTTTTACCTGGATATTTTTCTCCCCATTCATTATAATGCTCAGATACATCTTCTGATCTAGATTTACATATTTGTTCCATCAATGATGGATGAAAATCACCATTGTTGTCAAAATATTCTGTAACTTCATTATGCTTTGGAACGCCATTTTCATCTTTAAGAGATGTCTCATATTGCTTATCAGAATTAGCATACCCATCATTATCTAAAATATATGCATATATTTTTTCTTCATCATCAATATCATTTAAAGTCTCAACCATTTCTTCTTCATATGTAAACCTCTTTTGCAAAAACAATGCATAAGTTTTTTCTTTTGTATATGGTGCAAATGCAAACTTTGGAATACTAATTATCATATCGATTTTACATTTTACTAATAACCATTCTCTCATACGAGAAAAGCTAGGGTTTTCTAACAATCCGTCTGGTACAATGACAATAGCTTTCCCACCTTCTTTAAGTAGCTGAACAACTTTAATTAAAGAATTATATTCCAATTTTTGTGTATTATTATCTCTTTCAAAAGTTCTAATTCTATTAATTATTTTAGCTCTATCATTGTTTTCCTTTATAACTTTCACTTCAGAAATGTTATGAACAATACCATCGCTTTCTCCGGCTCCATAGGGAACATTTGTTATAATATAATCAAAGGCTTCTTCTTGATTTAAGGTTGTAAGTGAATCTCTTTGTTCTATTACTGAATAACCATCTTCGGCAAGAGTCATATTGATTTTTGTTTTACCAACATTTGCCTCAATCACATCATAACCATATATTACTTTTTTTGCTATTTCAGATGTATCTAAATTAGGATATTTTTCATTACTATAAGTTCTAATATGTTTAAAACTTTCTGTCAACATTCCTCCCGTACCACAAAATGGATCACATATTTTTTTATATTTATTTATAATACCTTCCAAGTCATTAGGTCTTAACATCATATTTACAAGAGGTCTAATAATATGTCTCTTTGTAAAATATTGTCCTAAATCTGATTTAGTTTTTTTATTTGCCAATGACTCATATACTTCCCCAAACAAATCAAATTCGTAATGATAATTTGTTTGTCTTTTAATTTTATCTAGAACTGATTTCATTTTCATTATGGAAGATTTATCTGTGGTAACATCATTTTTTGACTCAGTTCTTAATATCCTATCAATTAATTCGTTAAATGTATATTTATCTAAATCAAAAATATCTTTATATTTAATCCTAAGGTCACGACTAGCTGTATCACCTACAATGGCTTTAACCGCCAATTTAATATCGTTAACATTTCTTAAAGCATTAATTGAATTTGAATCAATTTTTTCGGTGCTATTTCTCCATACAACTTTTCTTCCGGCTTCATCAATAATATTATTTTTTAAATCTTCTTGTTTTTCTAATATTACCTTAAGTGATATAAATGCAACCGTAAAGCTTATTTTTAAAGCATCATCATTAGCAATATCAGACATTTTTCTAAATATAATAGGTAAATCACTATCTAATATTTTTTTAAACTCACTACGAGTGTATTTTTCCTCAGTCTTTACTTTGAAATTAAATTCTGTAACACCCGCATGGGAATAAATAAGTTGCAAAATTTCTTGGCCAATAAAACCATTAATAACTTTACCATTAATTTTTAAATCAGACCAAGCCCCATTCTCATCCAAAACTTTTGTAATTAATTGAGAATTATCAGATAAATTAAAACCGATTGCTACTCTACATGTATAAATGCCAGAATCATTTATATTATTACAATATTCTATTGCCTCATTTATTGGATTTCCCTTTGTTTTATCAAATTTATTTTCAATCATTATATCAATTGAATTATTTGAAAAATAGTTAAATAAAGTAATATCGCTTCTTCCTCTTTTACTCTCATGTTGTTTGGATTTTAAAAGCATATACACTGGCTCATTCTTTTTATTTTGGGCAACAATCTTATTGTCAGGATATAAATTTTCCATTAAATTAAAAACTCTAATATCAACCATTTCTTCTTGACTATCTTTCTCAATATCTTTTAAATCATCTTGAGTACAATAATCAGATATTATTGCATTTATTCTATCACTCTTCATTTCCAATGTTATTTTACTCATACTACTTACTCTCTTTCTCCATTTTTTCTTCTATAGCTTCCAAAACAAATCTATTTATACTATATCCTCGTTCTTCTTCCTTTTTTGAATTAACTATTCTTCTAATAGATTTAAATAAATCCTTAGGTATTCGTAATGGAAGTGGAACTCTTTCTTCTTTCTTTTTTTCCATATAATCCCTCTTCATTTATGATATCATTATATCTTGATATAATGATATCATATTATAAAAAAATAATCAAGGGTATTGGGAGTTTTCCCACAAAAGAATTTCGTGCGGGAGTACAAATTCAGTGCTGACTAGACAGCCAAATTACTCACACAGACAAAAAACACTACCATATTTCAGATAGTGTTTATCACTTTAATAATATCTTTTTAACCTTAATGGATTATTATTTACTATTTTTAGATTATATTTTATTCTTAATATTTCTTCTATTTTAGGTATTAATTTTTTTGTATCACAATTTATATTAAATACGTCTTTTGCAGAATTAATATGATTATAAAGTGGTGAATTACATAAACATTTTCTACTATAACTATTGGCTATATAAAAGGCTACTACATCAGGAATAATATAATTAATCATATACTTACTGAAATTATTATAAAAAGGTAGATATTTTTGATTCCATTCTTTTTCTGTTATATCACACATAGATATACTCCTTTAATATAGTTTCTTCAGCTCTATTTTTTATATTATTCATATTTTTTATCCACAGTAATTGTTGATTACATTTCATTTCTTCATTTATATTTTCTTTTTCAGCTAGTAACTTTACTAATCCATTTACTCTATGTTCTACTAATTCATCTATTTCATGTAAATATTTATTTAATTCATCATTCATAAGTAGTTTAATATATAAACTTTTCTTATTATTTTTAATATAATCTAATCTTAATAATCCATATTTTCTTATATTATATTGTTCTTTATTTTCTAATATCAAATTAGGTAATAAATAATCACCTTGTTTAGTGTAACTAATATTCATAACATTTCTCCATTTCTTTCTATATTTATTTAACTTTAATTGTTATACATTTGTTACACAATGACCATCGCCACCTGGTGATGGACAAAGTGTAATTAATTTTTATTTCCTACGATTTTGATATTTACACCTAAATGGAAACTATCCTTTATTTTCAACATTATATATCCTCTTTTTAAAAAATAGAATTTTAATTCATAAAAAAACAATATTAATCCATTGAATTAATACTACTCATCATTTAAAATTTAACATTATTATTTAATATTTATTTTTTAAACCACATATACATTCCTTCTTCTGCAACTTCTTTTTTTACTTTAAAGCCAAATTTTTCATAAAATCCAACTTTACCATTTGCTGACAAAAGTTGTATCATCATTTCTTCACCATCTTCAAGTATATCCTTTACTCTATCTAATAGATTATTAATCATCTTTTTACCAATATGTTTGCCTTGATATTCTGGTTTTACAATAACATCGGATACAAGTGCCATATAACCATTATCTGTTACTAATCTTGCCATACCTACAATATTACCATCTTGAATATATTTAACTGTCATACTATTTTTTAAACTTTTTTCTAACAATCTCTTTGACGGACATTTCCACCCTACAGAATTGATCATTTCTAAATATTCTTCATATGTTAAATTATTTTTATAGGAATTATGTCTTAAGTCTATATCTTTTAAATTTTCATAAAGTTTTGAATTAAGAGGAAAAATCATATGCATATTCTGAATAAAAAAACTATCGTATTTACTTAAATAAATAAAAGCATCATTTAAATAATCATTTAATCTTTTATAATCTTCTTTCTTCATATTTCCCCCTACTTTAGTAATTGTTTTGTTTTTATTTTATCTTTTTTCCATGTATCTAATAATTCTTTTGGTATATATCCATCATGATTTATACATATTCCCATTTGATTTTTTCTTCCTGGATTACCATGAAAATCACTACCACCAGATATCATTAAATTTCTTTTTTCTGAAAAATTTTTTATATAATCAATTTGTTCTTTAGTGAAATCATAGTAATAACATTCAATTCCATCTATATCTTTATATTCATCATATAAATTATCTAAAAACTCCTCTGTATTTTTCATTTTATAAGCATATGGATGAGCCAAAAATAATATACCTCCATTCTCATGAATAAATGTAATAACTTCATCTAAACTTGGTCTATATTTTGAAAAATTAAATGAAAATACATTATTTGGAATGCATACACATTTTCTAAAAAATTCTTTACCATTTAAAGAATATGAATCACCTAATTTTTTCATTAATTCTTCTTTATCATTAAGTAACAATATATCATCATATAATTTTGATTCAAATTTTGGTATAGTTAAATCTTCTTTATATTTATCAGGATATTTTATATTTAATTTATCAAATATTTTTAAAGTATGCGCAGCAGATTCTATTGCTACTTGATTCCAATCTACACTTTCTCTTTTATTTACGAAAAATTCATTAACCTTTTCTACATTATCAAAATCATAAGCAAGTAACTCTATTTTTTGGTCATGAAAAGATGTAGTTATTTCCATACCTACTTTTATATCACCACTAAAATTATTTCTAACATTTTCATCCATTAATTCTATGTGTGCCTTGCAGTTATCATGGTCTGTAATAGATATAATTGATAAACCTCTTTTTTCTGCCATTTTTAATAATGTACTTACATCATATACTCCATCAGAATATAATGAATGCATATGTAAATCTATTTTTTCCATATATATCCCTTCTTTAGTTCATATATTCTATCACAAAGATTAAAAAATTCAAAATAAAAAATCTACTAATAGATTTTTTATTCACTTATATTCATATTTAAATAATTAGGATTTTTAGGCATACCTGGCATTAAAAGGACATTTCCCATATATACAACGATAAATCCTGCACCATTATATACTTTTATATCTGTTACTGTCATTTTAAAATCTTTTGGATAACCTAAATTTAATTTATCATCTGTTATAGACATTGGTGTTTTACAAATACATATCATCATTTTAGTATTATTTAATTTATTTAATTTTTCTTTTGCTCCACTGGTGTATTCTACTTTGCTCGCACCAAACATTTTACACATTTTAAATATTTTTTCTTCTAAAGTATCTTCTAAATCATATACGAAATATTTCTTTTTATTTTCATTCATTGATACTATTTTTTCTGCTAAAGTAATGCATCCATCTATTCCTTTTTGGTACATTTCACATACACTAAATTCTATACCAAAATCTTTACAAAAATTATTTACAAATTCTATTTCTTCATTTAAATCATCATCAAATTTATTTAAAGCAACTATTACATTATCACAGAACTTTTGCATGTTTTTTATATGGTATTCTAAGTTTTTTATACCACATTCTAATGAATCATTACCATTATATTTAAGTGCTTTTATTGTAACATTTATTACTACTATATCTGGGTATATATCTCCTACTCTTGATTTTATATCAAAGAATTTAATTCCTCCCATATCAGATCCAAAACCTGCTTCTGTAATAGTATAATCTGATAGTTTAAGTGAAGATTTTGTTCCTATTAAACTAGAACATCCATGTGCAATATTAGCAAATGGTCCACCATGAACTATTACTGGATTATTATATAAAGTCTGTACTAAATTTGGTTTTATAGCATCTTTTAAAAGAAGTGTACATGCATTTTCTACATGTAAATCTTTTGCATATATTTCTTTGTCATCTTTTGTTATTCCAACTATAATATTACCTATTCTTTCTCTTAAATCATCAATATCTTTTGATAAACATAGTATAGCCATTATTTCTGATGCTGGAGTTATAACAAAGTTATCTCTTAAACTTCTATCATTCATATCTATGCATCTTTTAATTAATACTTTATCTATTTTAAATTCATTACCCTGAAAAATATGATTATCTACTGCAGCACAAATTAAATTATTAGCGCTTGTTATAGCGTGAAAATCACCATTAAAGTGTAAATTAATATCCATGCTTGGTTCTATAATGGCTTTACCACCACCTACTGCGCCACCTTTTCTTCCAAAAACTGGTCCAAGTGATGGTTCTCTTAAGTCCGCTACTGATAAATATCCAAGTTTATTAAGTGAATCACAAATTCCAATACTAAGGGTTGTTTTACCTTCTCCATATGGTGTTGGATTTGTACTTGTAACTAAAATTAATTTACCATTTCTATTAGTATTTATGTTTTCTATTTTTGCTTTATAATTTCCATAACAAAATAAATCTTCTTCATTTAAATTTAATTTACTTGCTACTAACTTTATATTTTCCATAGTATCACCTTTTTTCTATTTAATTATATTCTTACTTTACAGTCTTCATTAATTTTTCCATAACAATTTCTTTTGGTGTCCAATAACTAAACTGTAATATATCCTTTTGTTTACTTGTAAAGAAATATTTAGTAAGTACAAAATCATTTATACTTTGAGTTATTCCCATAGTTTTTAAAGTATGACAAGTAAATAACTTACAAGCCATACATGATTTCATAGTACAAACGCTATCAATTAGATACTTACACTTTCCTCTACCTTTACATTCGCAGCAACCATTTTTATGATTACTACCTTTTCTTCTATATTTAACACATATATCATCTTTAAATTCACAATAATTTGTTTTTATTCTTTCATCTAATTTAGCACATACAGTATCATATATATAGTTAAATTTTTCTTTTACATCTTTTAAATTAATCGCATGAACAGTTTCTATTATATCTATTAATTTTTTATCCGTTATACTAT
>ENA-OROO01000755-OROO01000755.1-human-gut-metagenome-genome-assembly--contig:-NODE-755-length-19372-cov-6.452969_pt1 | contig 19372 bp, 9 predicted proteins | sample MGYA00242130_ERZ509052 | MGnify/ENA primary metagenome ERZ509052 (study PRJEB26280, sample SAMEA2338730) | human gut metagenome | biome: human gut; feature: human-associated habitat; material: faeces... | reverse complement strand
TTAATCCCTCAGTCATCTTCGATGACAGCTCCCTTTACAAGGGAGCCTAATTTAATCCCTCAGTCTACTCACTTCGTTCGTAGCCAGCTCCTGACGGGAGAGAGTCCCCTTTGTCACTACGTGACATTTCCCCACACCGTGGGGAATCACCCTTTTCAAGGGAGCCTTTTTTGTCGCTCCGCGACATTTCCCCACACCGTGGGGAATCACCCTATTTGAGGGAGCCTAAAAGCCCTCTGTTTTTACCCGAAAATACCGTAAAAATGTTCAAAACCGTGTTCAATACTTGTCAAAAAGTTCAAAACTCGAAAACGTTAACAATTTGTTCATAATTTTACAACAACATTGCCAATTTTGTTTGCCACTTTTGCCCAAAAATAACAATTCTATTTGTTCAATACAGAAAATCATCAAATTTGTGTGAACAATTTATTGACTTTTTTCGTTTAAAATTCTATACTTTAACTAACCATAGGAATGGTGTAATAGGGCGAAGTGCCCCCTTTTTTGAGGGAGCGCTGCCGCACGGCTGATTTACCGTGCAGTTTCCATCCCGTTTTGATACACATCCTACGGTAATATGCTCGGGTGTGTATCATCAGTTTTCCACCGATTCATTTTTACGGAAGTGGAAACGGTGGAAACCGACCGAGTTAACGTGCCGAAATCGGTTTGCTTTCTTGTAAATCAAAGAGCGGTCAGAAGTACAGCGGATTTTGTGCGAGGAATTGTTGCGGGGAGTGCCGCCCGCAGAAAAAATCAGGTACGCATACATGGTTTTAATGTAAATCTTTTTAGGAGGAAAAAACACGGATGAAAAAATCTACCAAATTGTTAAGTGTCATCTTGGCAGTTGTCATGATTTTCTCAACTATGTCCGTAATGGCGTTTGCCGCAAAGACGAAGTATCAGACCTCTGATAACCTTACCGCTCTTGACGCATACAGCCCGGACGGCGCGGTAACAAGACTCTCTACCGAAGAGAGAATGTCAGTCGTATTTGACTTTCTCGATGTTACCCTTGCCGCCGCGAACATAAACATGGGCGATGTTATTAACACTGCAGGTTTGCGCCTTGTTATCGACCTTCGCTCGGTTAATGCTCTTTGCGGAACCATCGACAGCGCACAGGCTCTTCTTAACAACGGACTTGTTAAGCTTGTCAAAGGCTTGCTCGGCATAGTTAAAGACGCTAACCTTAAAAACTGGAAGTCGGGCATGACAAGAGAAAAGAACGCTCAGCTTGACATAGTCAACGGCATTGCAACTCTTCTTAACGACAACGCAGGTCTCGTTAAAAAGGTTATCAACGACGGCAAACTCGACGTCGGCATTATCGGCAACTTTGTTGATATCTCCGGCGTTAATAAGTACCTCTCGGATCTTCCGGGTATGTTAAAAGGCCTCGTTTATCCGATGTTCGCAAGAGTTGACGATGACATGACGCTCATCAACACTTATTCAACAACAACCGCAAATCCCGACACTCTTGTCAAGAAGGTCCTCATCAACGCTATGTCTAAGCCGCAGAGCTATACTTCTTATAAAGAAGACGCTTCCGGCAACTGCATAAGCAATCACATTGCTCTTACGACAAGCGCTAAAGCAGGTCTTCGCGATTATTATGTTAAGGATTCAGACTCTAAGGGTGCTTACATCGAGGTATTTGAATATGATACCGACAAGAAGATGTATGTAGCTCAGGAAGAGAAGTATTATAAGACTGAAGAAACCGATATGGAAGGCAAAGGCACAGGCGTTTATGTTTACGCTAACGCTGCCGGCGAAAACGTAAAATATTACGTTAAGGACAGCTACTTCCTTCCCTCACTTGCCACAAGCGGTAAGGTTTCCGAAATCTTCAATCTTGACAGCAATACTTTTGTTTCGGCTCTCTATCAGATAGCTCCCTATGTATTTAAGGATCTTGCTCCCGTTGTTCTCAACGGCTCGGTTAAGATGCTTCTTGCACAGTGGTTCGGCGCTGAAAAGACCGAGCTCTTCGGCGGCAAGGCTTCAGAGGCCACCGCTGTTCTCGCTAAGCTTCCGTCAGATGTAAAGGCATTCTATTCTAAGGCTGCCGGCACATACAACTGGGAGTGGTCGGACTTCACAATAGGCTCCGACGGCAACGGCTATTATCGCCTTGTCAGCAAAGACGGTCTCACAGAGACCTGGCTCAAGTTTGATATGTCCACCGCTAATTCGTTCGCTAAGCTCATTAACTGGAACTACACCATCTCCGGTGATTTCGTTGACGAGTTTATGCCCACAGCTGCAAACAACGGCTCCGTTACTGCTTCGGCAGCGGGTTATACCACCGTTCTTGCGGCACTCAACGATTTTGTCGGCAAGGCAATCGACACAATGCTTTCGGATACTGCAAAGGCTGCAATCAATTGGACAAAGGGCGATAATACAAAGCTCATTCCCAATCTTCGCAAGGCTCTTCAGTATGTAGCAGCTTATAACCCCGAGTATCTCTTCGGTACCGGCTATGAGACTGTTTATGCAGGCTACTATGACACAGTTGTAGATAAGTCCGCTTCCAATCAGGATGTTGTTACCGCTCTCGGCGCAATCGGCGTTAAGGCTCTTATGCCTCAGATAATTCTCCCGTCGGCTGCCGAGCTCAAGGGACAGAACGTAACCGCTCTTCTCGCTTGCGTAATTCGTGAGCTTGCAACTCAGTTCGTTCCGACTTACAACTATGACGCACTTATTTATGCCGATTACAACTCGAAGACCCTCGTAAAGGGTAAGGACAGCGGCTATTGGCTCGATGTTATCTTTACCATGGGCACCGACATCGGTATGAAGTATCTCTCCAAGCTTGCCGACCTCGGCTCCGATAAGGCTGGCGGCTACCAATTTGAAGCCTCCAAGACTTATAAGCTTGCGGACTTCGAAAAGAACACACGCGCTTGGGAAAAGACCATTGACTGGATAATCGACTGGGCTCTCACCTCTGACAACGAGTGGTGCTGGAAGTTCCAGAAGCTCATCAACACCGGCGACCTTGACCTCGACCTTGCTACCGCACAGGATCCGTGGGTTAAGCTCGACAAGATTATCCGCGACGTTCTTCCTGTTGAGAAGATAATCAACGAAACCGCTACTGACGGTAAGACCTTCCTTGAGACTGTTCTCAGAGAAGACATTATCGACAGCCTTCTCAACCTTGACGTAAGCAAGCTCCTCGGTACAAACAGCGTTACGGGCATATTCAATATTCCTGCTAACAGCACTCTCAGAACCGAGGCTCTGTATCCCGCAGTATTCAGAATCGTAAGAGAACTCCTTAACAAGGTTCTCGGTAAGGTATGCGGCAACACCGCTCTTATCGCCGATTCTTACAATTCACTTGACGCTATTCTTCAGAAGGGCGCTATTGCAGACCTCGCAGAGAAATTGATTGTAGGTATTGCCTATGCCGTTAAAACAGGCGGTCTTCTTGACGTAGCTCTTCCGTTCGTAAACTTCTTCCTCGGCTGGACTACTAACGCTCAGTCCTATGCTGAGCCTAAGCTTACAATAGATAAGGGTACACTTAACTATGTACAGCTTACAAACGGCCAGATGAATACTACTCTTAAGGTAACAAACGCATCTGCAGGTATGCTCTTAAAGCACGGCGATACATATGATCATCCTTATATGCTCACTCTTAAGTCTGTTACCGTTAACGGCACCGAAATGCTCACCGCCGCCGACAAGAAACCACTTTCACCGTATGAGAGCAAAGATGTTACTCTTAACGCGGCAGTTCACACAGACAGCCTTGTAAAGGTAACCGCTGTTTACAGCTTCACCTTCAAGGACGGTACTGCTTACGACGGCGACATTACTTCCACTACCTTTGAGTATGCAACCAACGATACAGCCGATACCGTCGGCTCCGCTTGGGATTCTGGTGAGAAGAAAGCTACATACTTAGCTGTTGATTACGTTAAAATGAAAGGCGCAACCACCACCGACTGCCTCGTAACAAATCCGTCGGCTCTTGCTTCTGCTATTTCAAACATTGCCGTAACTTGGACCAATACAAGAGATACTGATTGCAAGTTCACCAAGGGTTCTATTTCCGGCTTTGACGCAAATTACTTTGAGTCCTCGGGTCAGGCCGAGGCGCTTGTAAATAAGACCTTCCTTAAGTATGTGAAGGATGATGATAGTTATACCGGTAACATTGTTACCGTTAACCCGCTCAGACTTAAATCTGATGTTGACGCAGCGACGGTTCCCTCGGGTGCCACATACGATCTCGGTAATCAAGCTGTAACTGTATCCGGTTCGCATAGGAACAGAACCAGAACACTTGATATGTCTGCTCCTCTCGGCACACTCTACTATTACAACGGCACCAATGTTAAGAATGCCGTTGACAGCGAGTTCAAGGCTAACCGCGATTCTTCTAAGTATCCGGCAGAGGCTTGGAAAACTTACTGGACAGCTCTTACCGCTGCTGCTAAGCTCGCTTACGGCCCGTTCAAGAAGGCTAACATCGGCAATTACAGTGACGACAATCTCACTGCAGCCGTAACCGCTCTTGAAACCGCCGCTAAGGCTCTTGATACAGCAAGCACAACACCTGCAAGCGGTTCAGCAACCGTTACACCGGCTCCCATTGAGGATGCTCTTAAGGCTGCCGGCGACATCAACTATCAGAACTTCGACCTCTATGCTTATTGGGCTTACGAAAAGGCAATGAAAGCCGGCAACGCTATCATTGACGCTTACAAGGGCCCCGTAGCTCCCGAAAAGTACATTGACGGCAGCTCACTTTCAGAGGCTGAAATTACTGCTATTGCCAACAAGGCAAACGCTACATATAAGAGTGCTATCGTAGCTTCCATGAAGGCTCCTTCAACCGAAGCTCAGAACGCTTATATGGATGCCGTAAAGGCTTACAAGGCTCCCAGTTATTCAGAGCTTGAAGTCCTTAACAGCGCTAAGAACATTGCTTGGTATGCAAGCTTCCTGAAGAGCGCTGCGGTTAAAACCGAAAAGCAGTTCCTTGCTAAAGAAATTGCTGCGGCTAAGGCTCAGGGCTACAAAGAGGCTGATTACACAGCAGGCTCTTATGCAAGATACACCAAGGCTCTTGCAGCTGCCGAGGCATTAAATGCCAACGCTGAGGCTCTTCAGTCCGAGGTATTCGATGTTAAGTATGAGCTTGAAATCGCTCAGCGCGCTCTTATGCCGAAATCGGCTTCTGCTCTCGAGGCAGGTGCTTACACCGAGCTTGAGGCAGTTATCGCTCAGGCTAAGTCAATATTCACTGACAACAGTGCATATACATTTGACGCTTCTAAGGCTGACGGCCTTTCAAAGACCGAAGCTTATGCTAAGCTCGTTTCCGTACTCGGCTATGAGTACACCGATGAGAAGGGCAACACAGCAAACCTTTACAGCGGCTCCGCTGAAAACTATGCTGCAAATGACCGCTTCTATTCAAACGTTGTAGCAGCTCAGATTGACGCTGTTGTCACAAACCTCAAGAATGCTATGGCTCCGTTCGTATGCAAGTACGTAGCAGTTCCCACCACAGCGGGTTCAAGTGAGGGCGTTTCCGTAACAGAGAACACTTCTCTCATCACCGGCGTAACACCCGGTTCGCTTGCTACTGCCGACGACGTACTCGCAAGAGTAACGGCTAAGGATTCTTCGGCTACAACTCTTAATGTTGCCGCTAACGCTGCTGGCCTTTATGGTACAGGCGCTACCGCAACACTCAGCCTCAAGTCGAGCGGTGCTCCGGTTGCTATCTACACAGTCGTTATCTACGGCGATGTAAACGGCGACGGTGTTGTTGACGGATTCGATGCTTCCTACATGGACCTCGCAATCAACAACAGAGCTACTCTCACAGGCGCTTATAAGACTGCAGGCGGCCTTGCTACCGGTAAGGTTGACCTCGCTAACTACGGCCTTGTAGTTGACGCTGCTTACGGCGGAACTGCAATCGCTCAGAAGTAATTTCCTTTAATTACTTAAGTTAAAACCCGGTGGGGGAGTTATCTCCCCCACAAGGGCGTATGTAATGGGATATTCTTAAAAAGATTAGAGCATATACTTTAAAAGTGCGGCGGAATAGTTTTGTGAAAAAACGGTACAAAGCTTGTAAGCCCGCGAGGAAATAACTTTATTTGTGATAGCGTAAGGGATATTTTCTTTCGGTGTGCCATTTTTATTCACAAATTATTGACATTGTGCTCTCAAAAGTGTATATTTAATATTGATTAAGAATAGAAGGAGGCAAAAAATGACCAAGGCAAAAAAGGCTATTAGCCTTATTGTATCTGTAGTTATGCTCCTTGGCGTGCTTGCAGTCGGCGTTTTCGCAAATGATAATACCGGTGTCGCAGAAAACGGCACTATCGCTTTATCGTTTGACAAGGCGTCATATAGCGCAGGCGATACAGTCAGGGTTACCGTAAAATTAACCACAGATTATTATGCTGCAACGGTTTCTGTTCCTGTTCAGTATGACAGCAGTGCTGTTAAGTTTGTAAGCGGCACAACCGCTTCAACGCTGTTCGGTGCAGGCGATGCAACAAAGACGGTCGTAAATGATGCTGCTGCGGGCGGCAAGACTTATGTCTATGTCGGCGTATTACCGCAGGCTGCCGGCGGAGCTGTTGCTCAGAAGGCAAACGGCGTCGTACTTTCGACCCTCACCTTTACCGCTTCTAAGGCCATTTCCGATACTGCGGCCGCTTTCGGTGTGCTTAACGATCAGAAATCAATGACCAATCTCGGCGGTAAACTCTATGTAGGTTCCTACAAGACCTCTGATGTAACCTCAACGGTTTATACCACAGGTCAGAAACTTACTTTCCCGGTAATGAAGGCTGCTGCTGCAGCTGATCCGGAACTTATCCTTACCGAAGAAGGCAACGGTGCGGTTATCAGAACCAACCTTTGCACTGGCTCGGGCGACTATGCCGGCTGTGTATTCGGTATAGATACCATTAATGGCGCAAACATTGAGGATTATGTTACTACAAAGGCAGGTTCTATTGAAGTAGTTGCCAACGATCAGGGTAATATGACTACCGGAGCTACCATCCTTCTTAAAGATGACAGCGGCAAAGTAGTTGCAACCTATGTATTCATTTACTTCGGCGATGTAAACGGCGACGGTGCAGTTGATGGTACCGATGCGGTTGCTGTCGAATTACATGATGCTTGGATTGAAACAATAGATGAAGATACTGCAGCATATTATGCAGCAGATGTAAACGGCGACGGTGCGGTTGATGGTACTGATGCAGTTGCTATTGAAGCACACGATGCTTGGCTCGAAACTCTTCCTGACCAGAATGTGATTGCCGGTAACGTCAATACTGCTTGGTAATGTCCTTTTAATCAATCAATTTTTACAAATAGGAGATTAATTTATGCTTAAGATGAAGAAAATTTTAAGTATTGCTCTTGTTGTAGTCATGCTCTTAAGCACAGTCGCAATCAGTTCTTTCGCTATTGATACCGGAAAAACTTTCGGTCTTGTACTTGAATCAGATAAGAAAGCATCTGAAATCGTACCAGGCGCAAAAGTTACGGTTACATTAAAATTCGAAGTAGCGGATTTCGACAACTTCCTCTTCTCTGACTCACGTACATGTCTCTTGTATGACAGCAATGTTTATACTCCTGACCTTTCTTCACGTGTTTTCTTGGGAGACCTTGCAAATTATGCAAAGGATGCTACTAAACCTAACATCAATGCAAAGTTTGCCGCCACTTGTATGAGCAACTCAACAATGAGTGATGCAGACAAAGCGCTGTATAACAGCGGTGTTATGCAGCAGATTCTTGCCGACGGTCCTAACCTTGGTGCTACATCTAAAAAGGGTGTAAAGATCACAGAAGAAGCTAATGGCATTTCTGTACCTGAAATGTCAATCACATTTGACGTAACCGGTGATGCAGCTGCAATCGCGGCTGGCAACATCAATATTGCAATGTGTGACTCGAGTACTAATGCAGCTCAGTATTTGAAGCAGACCGCTGGTACTACCGCTAACCCTACAGTTATTCCTCACGATAAAGTAAGTGCGGCAAAAGGTAATATCCTTGCTAACATGCCGTCAGCTCCGTCTTATGCTGTAGCTAAGTATAAGACTCAGGTTAAGTTCACAGGCGATAAGACAACTGCTCCGGATGATCTCTTCCAGTTCAGACTTACTTCGGTTATCACAGCTGCTGACTTCGCTGCTATGAACTCAAACGGCAATACAATTAAGAGCGTTGGCTTCATTGCTGCCAACACAGGCGCTGCCGATGCAGCTGATGCTAAGGCAGCAGTTGAGAAAGGCACCGCACTTCCGTCAGCTTGGAAGGCTGCTTCTACCGACTATGTAAGTCAGGCAAACGCTTCTTCCGATGCATACTTCGGCGCAATCGTCAAGAATATCTCTCATGCTTCTCAGGCAACTGATATTGACTGCATCGCTTATGTATGCTACAATGACGGTACTGCCGATCATTATGTTTGGTATTCCGCAGCTGTAACTGCTAAAGTTGCTTCAGGATATGATGCTGCTGTTGCTGCTTGGAAAGCTCAGTAATTGAATTTTACCAAGAAACCACAGCGAAACTTTACTATCGGTTCGGCTGTTCAAAACTGAATATTCCGTTCCGACATTAAATTTTATTATTATATCTTGAAAGGAGATTAAATCTCAATGAAACAGGTTTATCAAACACCGGATTTCGATGTTTCTGCATACGAGCTTGATGATATCATCACAATCTCCATAGGCACCGGCCCCGTAGAGGGCGGCGACTCGGGTTGGGTTGAGATCTGACGCTCACGTAGCAATCGATCCGATTTATTAACAATCATAAGCAGAGCAAGGTTCGCCTTGCTCTGTTTTTTTGTGCCCTGTTTTGCATTTTGTGCACCATTCCGTTTCTGTACCCCATTCTGATATCGTGTGCCTATTCTGTTTTTGTACTTAATTTAGGTGCTGTCGCCTATTTTTTTTGTGTATCATATGAGAGATGAAGAGGAAGAGTATGACAGAAGCGTTGTATGCCTATTCTTTTCTGTGGTCATGTGAGAGATAAAGAGGAAGAGTATGACAGAAGCGTTGTATGTCAATTCTTTTTTGTGTGCCGTATAAGGAGCTTTCCACACACCCCTGCCCGCCCTTTTCACTATTCGTTTTCCACTTCCGTTTTCGTCTTTTTACTTTTCAGCCTCCCTTGCAGAGAGCAAGCCTCGCCAAAGCAGTTTGGAAGCTTTTTGCCTCCCTTGAAAAGTGAGGTGGGTTGCCGAAGGCAAGCCGGAGGGATTTCATAGGAATTTACGGAATTTAAAAAGAATGTGCGTGACCTTTTAATTCGCTTTTTGCCTCCCTTGAAAAGGGAGGTGGGTTGCCGAAGGCAACTCGGAGGGATTTTGTGGGGGTGTATGAGTTTTAAATAGGTAGTATTTTGTTTTTTAATCCCTCAGTCTGTTCACGTTGCTCACAGCCAGCTCCTGACGGGAGCCCGTCCCCTTTGTCGCTCCGCGACATTTCCCCACACCGTGGGGAATCACCCCTTACAAGGGAGCCTATTAAATCCCTCAGTCTACTCACTACGTTCGTAGCCAGCTCCCTTTACAAGGGAGCCTGAATAATCCCTCAGTCTGTTCGCGTTGCTCACAGCCAGCTCCTGACGGGAGAGAGTCCCTTTGTCACTACGAGACATTTCCCCACACCGTGGGGAATCACCCTATTTGATGGAGCCTGAAAGCGGCTGCAATGCAAATTCGGCAGTCGAAAGAGACATTTATGCAAAAAATCCGCGCTTTTTGCCGCAATTTCGAAATTTCGGCAGATTGACGAATAATTAACACATCGATTATTTATTTTGACGGAGTAATCATCAATATATTGTGTAGTTGCTCATTTACACCCCACAGATGTATTCGTCATTTTTTCAAATTCGCGGCTGTTTAGTTTAACAAATTCAAATAATAGTTAAAAAACATCTAAACGTCCGCAATTTTGAGTTCGATTTGTTTGCCGCGTCGTATTTTTGCGTTGACAAGAGTCTTTTTTGTGCTATAATTACAAGTGAACGGTAATTCACTACACGTGGTTATCTATGGTGCGCCGCTTTTGCGCAGCACCGTTTCGTTAATTTTATTAAACGGAGGTCACGATATGGACACAAGATTTGCAATTTCGGAGTACAATGACGCTGTTGCAGTCAACAAAGAGCTTGATGAGCTTATTAAAAAGCCGATTTACACCATCAAGCCGGAGGCTCTTAAAAAATACGAGGATGAGTATTACAACAAAAAGTGCCTCAAATCAAAAGCACAGATTGAGGAAGCTCGCCAGATAATTCCCGGCGGCGTTCAGCATAACCTTGCTTTCAACTATCCCTTCCCGCTTGTTTTCACAAAGGCAGAGGGTGCATATCTCTATGACGTTGACGGCAACAAGTATTTTGACTTCCTTCAGGCAGGCGGCCCGACTGTTCTCGGCTCCAACCCGAAAGCTGTTCGTGAGCAGGTCATCGACCTCCTTAATACTTGCGGTCCCTCAACCGGACTTTTCCACGAGTTTGAGTACAAGCTCGCCAAAAAGATTTCCGACAGCGTTGAAACCGTTGATATGTTCCGTATGATGGGCTCGGGCACCGAGGCTTGCATGGGTGCGGCTCGTATCGCGAGACTTGCTACAAAGCATAAGAACATCATAAAGATGGGCGGCGCTTACCACGGCTGGTCAGATCAGATGGCTTACGGTATCCGCGTAAACGGCACCAAGTTCACACAGGCTCACGGTGTTCCGCTCAACTGCTTCATGTTCATTCAGGAGACTACTCCGAACGATCTTGACGATCTTGAGAAAAAGCTCAGACTCAACCAGTTCCGCGGCGGCACAGCAGCCGTTTATATGGAGCCGGTAGGCCCCGAGAGCGGTACTACCCCCATCACCGTTGAATATGTTAAAGGCGTTGAGCGTCTTTGCCGCAAATACGGCGCACTCCTCGTATTCGATGAGGTTGTTACAGGCTTCCGTATCGGTATGGCAGGTGCTCAAGGTTACTTCGGCGTATCGCCCGACCTTACCATATTCGGTAAAGTTATTGCAGGCGGTTATCCGGGTGCAGGCGGCATCGGCGGTAAGAGAGAGTACATGAAGTATCTCGGTGCAGGCCTTGATTCGAGCGGTAAGAAGATCCACAAGGCTCTTGTCGGCGGCACAATGACCGCTAACCCGCTTTCATGCTGCGCAGGTTACTTCACTCTTGAAGAAATCGAAAGAACAAACGCTTGCCAGAAGGCAGGTCAGATGGGCGACAGAATTTGTGCGGGTCTTAAAGAGCTCGTTAAGAAGCACGGTCTTCCCTTCGTAGTTTGGAACACCGGCTCTATCTGCCACCTTGAGACAGTCGGCACAATGCACTATCAGATTAACTGGAAGAAACCGTGGGAAATCCCGGCAATTCTCGGCGAGACCGGCATAAGACAGAAGGAAATGGAGCATATGGGCGCAGCTTATATGGCAGAGGGTCTTGTAACTCTCGCAGGCAGCCGTCTTTATACTTCAGCCGCTTATACTCCTAAGATGATCGATCAGGCTCTTGCTTGCTTCGACAGAGTATTTGAAAACGTCGCTGTTAAAGCTGACTGAATTTAATCCCAAGAAAACGGGGCGGACGGGTTTTCCGTCTGTCCCGCTTTGTTATAAATAACGAAGAGGTGAATACAATGGATATAATGGAAGCAAAACAGCTCGTCATTAAAGCCGGTATAGAGGTTGTTGAATACGGCCTTATCGCGAGAACATGGGGTAATATTTCATGCAGAGTAGACGATAAGAGATTCGTTATTACTCCGAGCGGACGTCCCTATGAAACTCTTACTCCCGACGAAATAGTAGTTGTTAATATCGACGATTGCAGCTATGAGGGTGACATTAAGCCGTCCTCCGAAAAGGGCATTCATGCCGAGGCATATCGTCTTCGCCCCGAGGTTAATTTCGTAATTCACACGCATCAGATGCAGGCGTCCGTCATAAGTGCGCTCGGTATGGATATAAACGAGGTTGAACCCGCGTCGGCCGAAATAGTCGGCGATAATGTCCCGATTGCGGCATACGGACTTCCCGGAACCGGCAAGCTTCGCAAGGGCGTTGTCGAGGCTATAAAGCGTTCGGACTCCAAGGCCGTAATTATGGCTCACCACGGTGCTCTTTGCATGGGTAAGGATTACGACGAGGCGTTTAAGGTAGCGGCAGAGCTCGAAAAGATCTGCGAAACTACCGTTAAAAACAGATACCGTCTCATCACCGGTAAGGTAGCCGAGACCCTCGGCGACGTAGCCGAGTATATCGGCTCTCTCTTTGACTCGAGTGCCAAGGAGGCTCCGGTATTTGAGCCGTGCAACAGCGAACGTGACGGCAGCGTGTTTAATATAAGTGCCGTAGACGGCGACGGCTCGATAGTCAGAATAGATATTAAAACGGGTGAGCTTGTAGCAGGCAATGATTATCCGGCTTCGGCTGAAATGCACAGAGCCATCTATAAAAAGCGCAAGGACGTAAACTTCATTATGCACACCAAAACACCGGCGGAAGTCGCAATGTCTAAGTCGGGCAAAACAATGAAGCCGCTTCTTGACGATTTTGCACAGCTTGTCGGCGCAACCGTTCGCTCGGTAACATTTAATCCCAACAGCACCAAAAAGACCGCTAAGAAGGTCGTAAAGGCTCTTAAGGGAAGAAACGGAGTTCTTCTTAACAACAACGGTGCGCTTTGCGTATCGGGCAGCGAATATGATGCCACAGCGGTTGAAATGGTAATGGATAAGGGCTGCAAGACCGCAGTCGGCGCAAGACTGTTTGAGGCAGGCAAGCCCATAAGCCCCATTGAGACAAGACTTATGAGATTTATATATCTCAAGAAGTACTCGAAACAGGCTAAAAAGTGATATTTGAATATGGTGTAAAAAAGTGTCGCAGACCTCGTGTTTGCGGCACTTTTGCATTTCCCGGACTTTGTTTATTACGGTTTTGAGCGGCTCGCTTCGTTCTGCGTCGCGGCAAAACCGGAGGCTTGCCGGGCTAAAATAAAATCGCGCGTTAATTCTCAACCGAAGAGCTGCCGCATATACATATAGTGTTGTACCTGCCATAAGGGACACGGTGTTTATAAAGCGGCAGGCATAGTGTAAACAAAGCAGGTGAGAATTATGAAAAAATATTACCCCGAGGGTGCACGCCCGGACATCGAAGCCGTCGAAAAAAGACTTTCAAGCCCGGCGGAGCTCAAAAACGCCTTTTTGTCGGGAGAATCGCTTGAGGCGCGCGCGGTTCTCTGCGACCGCGGACACAATCTCGACGTGGATTTAAGGTGTATGAAGGGATTTATGCCGCGCAAGGAATGCGCTATGGGGATTGAAGATAACACGGTTCGCGACATAGCCATAATATCGCGCGTTAATAAGCCCGTTGACTTTGTGATAACGGGATTTTCCGAGAATGAAAGGGGCGAGACATTCGCTCTGCTCAGCCGCCGCAAGCTCCAAGAAGAGTGCGCGGTAAATTATACTTCAAGACTCATTCCGGGCGATATAATCGACGCGCGCGTGACGCACCTTGAGCCGTTCGGCGCGTTTTGCGACATAGGCGCAGGCATTTCGGCACTTATGCCGATAGACGGTATCTCGGTGTCGCGCATACCTCATCCGTGTGTTCGTTTTTCGGTTAATCAGGATATAAAGGCAGTTGTGAAATCGATAGACGAAAACGGCAGAATCACCTTGTCGCAAAAGGAACTGCTCGGCACTTGGGAGGAAAACGCTTCAAAATTCGCGCCCGGAGAAACCGTGCCCGGAGTAATACGCTCTGTGGAGGATTACGGTATATTCGTGGAGCTTGCGCCCAATCTTGCAGGGCTTGCCGAATGCGCCTCAGGGCCGCGCGCAGGCGACAGTGCCGCGGTTTACATAAAAAGCATAAATCCCGAAAGGATGAAAATAAAGCTTATTATCGTGGACTATTTTACCGGTGACGGCAAAAGTCCGGCGGCGGATTATTTTATAAGTGACGGTCACATAGATAAATGGACATATTCGCCCGAAACGTCAATTAAAAGGGTTGAGACGGATTTTATGAGCTGATTGTATAAAAAATATTGCAAAAATGATATAATTATGGTAATATCTACTTAATTGTTTAAAGCAGGGGGAGAATAATTATGTCAAAAAACAGGATGAAAAAGCTTGTCAGTGTACTTTTGGCACTGACCATGACAGTTCTTTGCTTTGTTCCCGCGGCAGCCGCAGAGCCCAAGGATAAGGTTACGCCTATCCTGATAATAGCCGGCTTCGGCGAATATGTGCTGGTGGACGGTGACGGAAATCAGGTTTGGGGGCCGTCGCAGGACGCAATAGTTGAAACGGCGAAAAACGCCATAGCTCCGCTCGGCGCGTTTCTAAAGGGAGATTATGAAACGTTTTGCACGGGAATAGTGGAAATAGCAAACAATCTTTTCGAGCCGGTTTCGTGCAATCCCGACGGCACGGCAAAGCACCCCGACGTCACCGTTATAGACCAATATACCGAGCCGGTATCGCAATACGGACTTGACGAGGTCACAAGGGGAGACGTCTTTGATAAGGATATAGTCGACGCGTGCTGCGACGAAGTCGGTGCCGACAACGTTTACGTTTACGGTCTTACTTGGCATAAATCTATGCAGGAGCTTGCAGCGGACATAAACGCGTATGTTCAAAAAATCAAGGCGGATAAGCACGTCGACAAGGTGTCAATTGCCGGCCACAGTATGGGCGGAGCGGTTTTGGCTTCGTATTTGGGGCTTTACGGCTGTGACGACGTCTCAAACATAACCATGCTCAATTCCGCATTTACGGGTCTTGATATGGTGGGCTGTCTCTTTAAGGGCGAGATAGACGTCGGCATAGATGAGCTTATCCCGTTTATAAATCAGAGTATGAATTCCGACACTCTCGGCAAGGTGCTTGACACACTCAAGCTTTTGCAGCTTGCGGTGCCGAAGCTTGAAGGCTTCCTCGAGACCGAGCTTCCCGACGGCAGCGGCAGAACCTATAAGGATCGAATTTATACCGAGTGCCTTGTTTCCGGCTTCGGCTACACGCCGAGTCTTTGGGCGTTTGTACCCGATGAATACTATGATGACGCAAAAGCCGTAATGCGGGCGTATATGGAGAAAAATCAGCAGCAAAGCGGTGTCTCGGCTTCCGTGATAGCAGCCAACTGGGCGACCTTTGAGAGAAAAATCGACGAGATACACGATATACAGGCGAATATTTCTTCGATTTTACAGAGAGCCAAGGCAAGCGGCACTTCTGTTTGCATATTCTCAAACTACAATCTTTATATAGCGCCGTTTACGCCTACCGCCGATTACACGAGCGACGGAGTTATAGAGACAAACCGTACAAGCGGCGGTGCCACCTGCGCCCGTCTTAAAACGACTCTCGGCGACGATTACGTTCAGGCGAGGGACGTCGGGCACAACTGTCTTTCCGAGGACGGCATTATCGACGCCTCAACCTGTATGCTCCCCGAAAACACATGGTTTATAAAGAATTACGGCCATTCGATGTTTGATTACCGCAAAAACGGCTGTGACCTTTATGTGCGGGCGATGACGGCGAAAACGCAGCCGACCGTTGACACTTGGACGGAGTATCCGCAGTTTCTCGTTTATAATGCGGGAACTCACTATGTGGCTCCGCTTACGGCAAAGCTCGGCGACGTGGACCTTGACGGTAGCATAACGCCCGTTGACTCAAGGCTTGCTTTAAGATACGTAAACGGTATGGAGGAGCTGTCTCCCACGGCTAAATATGTTGCGGATGCAAACCGCAGCGGCGATATTTCGACCTTTGACGCGGAGTACATCTTAAAGATGTACACGGGTCTTGTATAATTTCATTTCCGAAAGGAGCTGTAATTTTTACGGCTCCTTTTTGATTTGCACAGTTGTTACTCGCAAAAAGCGGCGTAAAACTTGCATATTTTCCCCTAAAATGCTCAAAATTGTATTTTGTGCTTAATTTATTTCGCCGAAATACAAAAAATTCGCAAAAACTATGGAAATGCCGTATTTTTTCTGTTATAATATCAAGCGGTTTATAATGCCCATAGCTTTAAAGCGAGGGCAGCCATTAACACTGTAATTTATAATTGGAGGTATTCTCAATGGCAAAAAAGTATTGCTACCTTTTTTCAGAGGGTAATGCTAACATGCGTGAGCTCCTCGGCGGTAAAGGCGCAAACCTTGCCGAAATGACCAACATCGGTCTTCCGGTACCGCAGGGCTTCACTATCACCACAGAAGCTTGTACTCAGTATTATGAGGACGGCCGCGAGATCAATCCCGAGATCATGGCTGAAATAAACGAGTACATCGTAAAGATGGAAGGCATCACCGGTAAAAAGTTCGGCGATAAGAAAAATCCGCTTCTCGTATCGGTTCGTTCCGGTGCGCGCGCTTCAATGCCCGGTATGATGGACACAATCCTCAACCTCGGCCTTAACGAGGAGGTTGTTAACACAATTTCCGAAATGTCAGGCAATCCGAGATGGGCTTGGGACTGCTACAGAAGATTTATTCAGATGTATTCCGACGTTGTTATGGAAGTCGGCAAGAAATATTTTGAACAGCTTATAGACGCTATGAAAAAGGAAAAGGGCGTAACTCAGGACGTAGAGCTTGACGCCGACGACCTTAAAAAGCTCGCTATGCAGTTCAAGGATGAGTATAAGGCTAAAATAGGCGAGGATTTCCCGAGCGATCCCAAGGATCAGCTCATGGGCGCTATCAAGGCTGTTTTCCGTTCATGGGACAACCCCCGTGCAAACGTTTATCGCCGTGATAACGACATCCCGTATTCATGGGGTACCGCAGTTAACGTACAGTCAATGGCATTCGGCAACATGGGCGATGATTGCGGCACAGGCGTTGCATTCACACGTGACCCGGCTACCGGCGCTAAGGGCCTCTTCGGTGAGTTCCTTACAAACGCTCAGGGCGAGGACGTTGTTGCAGGCGTTCGTACTCCCATGCACATCACAGAGATGGAGCAGAAGTTCCCCGAGGCATTTGCAGAGTTTAAAAATGTTTGCAAGACCCTTGAGGATCATTACAGAGATATGCAGGATATGGAGTTCACCGTTGAGCACGGCAAGCTTTATATGCTTCAGACCAGAAACGGTAAGAGAACAGCTCAGGCAGCTCTTCAGATTGCTTGCGACCTCGTTGACGAGGGTATGAGAACCGAGGAAGAAGCGGTAGCTATGATCGATCCGCGTAACCTTGATACTCTTCTTCACCCGCAGTTTGACGCAGCAGCTCTTAAAGCAGCTACTCCGCTCGGCAAGGGCCTCGGTGCTTCTCCCGGTGCTGCTTGCGGTAAGATAGTATTCACCGCAGAGGATGCAGAGGAGTGGAACGAGAGAGGCGAAAAGGTTGTTCTTGTTCGTCTTGAGACCTCTCCCGAGGACATCACCGGTATGAAGGCTTCTCAGGGTATTCTCACCGTTCGCGGCGGTATGACTTCACACGCTGCCGTTGTTGCACGCGGTATGGGTACTTGCTGCGTATCGGGCTGCACAGCTATCGATATGGACGAAGAAAATAAGAAGTTCACTCTCGCAGGCAAGGAATTCCACGAGGGCGACTACATTTCAATAGACGGTTCTACCGGCAACATCTATGAGGGCATTATCCCGACTGTTGACGCTACCATAGCAGGTACCTTCGGCAGAATAATGGGCTGGGCTGATAAGTACAGAACCCTCAAGGTTCGTACCAATGCAGATACTCCGGCTGACGCTAAGAAGGCAAGAGAACTCGGCGCTGAGGGCATCGGCCTTTGCCGTACAGAGCATATGTTCTTTGAAGAGGACAGAATTGCCGCATTCAGAGAGATGATTTGCTCCGACACCGTTGAAGAGAGAGAAGCTGCTCTTGATAAGATTCTTCCTTATCAGCAGAGCGACTTTGAAAAGCTCTATGAAGCACTTGAGGGCTGCCCGGTAACAATCCGTTTCCTCGATCCGCCTCTTCACGAGTTCGTTCCCACCGAAGAAGCTGACATCAAGAAGCTTGCAGACGCTCAGGGCAAGACCGTTGAGCAGATTAAGGCTATCATCGCTTCTCTTCACGAGTTTAACCCGATGATGGGTCACCGCGGACTTCGTCTTGCAGTAACCTATCCGGAAATCGCAAAGATGCAGACTAAGGCTGTTATCCGCGCCGCTATCAACGTTCAGAAGGCTCATCCGGACTGGACTGTTGCTCCCGAAATTATGATTCCGCTTTCATGCGACGCTAAAGAGCTTAAATATGTTAAGGACATCGTTGTTGAGACTGCAGATGCAGAAATTGCAGCTGCCGGCTCCGATATGAAGTATGAAGTAGGTACCATGATAGAGATTCCGCGTGCGGCTCTTACTGCAGGCGACATCGCTAAGGAAGCTGAGTTCTTCTGCTTCGGTACCAACGACCTTACTCAGATGACTTACGGCTTCAGCCGTGACGATGCAGGTAAGTTCCTCGGTGCTTACTATGACAAGAAGATATTCGAGAGCGATCCGTTTGCTAAGCTTGACCAGGTCGGCGTAGGCCAGCTCATGGAAATGGCTGTTAAGAACGGTAAAGCTACCCGTCCGTCACTTCACTGCGGTATCTGCGGTGAGCACGGCGGCGACCCGTCTTCCGTTGAGTTCTGCCACAAGATCGGCCTCGACTATGTATCTTGCTCACCGTTCCGTGTTCCGATCGCTCGTCTTGCTGCTGCTCAGGCTGCAATCGCAGAGAAGAACAAATAATCAGAGCTTGATTTTGGGCAACCCCAATTTTTAAACCATAACAGGAAAAAGACCTTGCAGAGTAAAATCCGCAGGGTCTTTTTTGCGCATTGTCGGAGCGCCTTAAAGATAAAAAATCAATGTGTGGATTGACGGCTTCGCTTACTTTGATGAGAAAAAAGTCTCCGTCGGCTGAATTTTGTCGCCGAAATGCGCCTTTTGATTGACAATCCGACGTAAACATTTTAAAATATCAAGAAGAGATTTTAAAAGGACGCGAAATATGAAGAAAAAAGTCAGATTGAAAAAGACGGTAAAAAGAAAATTTTTGCTGTTTGTAATTTTGGCCGTTATAATGACGGGGCTTATAGTCGGTGAGCTTACGATAGGGCAAAGAGAGGTAAAGGACCCTGCCGTCGAGAGGCTCGAAGCAAAAATCAGCGAAACAACCACACAGGAAGAACCGCAGGAGGAGACGACCGAAGAAGAGACTACCGCGGAAACGACAGCCCCTGAACCCGTTCCGGAGACGACCGCATCGGCACCGCCCGTTACGGCTT